>FSWM01000592.1_pt1 | contig 31064 bp, 27 predicted proteins | sample 1637841 | NCBI WGS metagenome assembly FSWM01 (sample SAMEA3914789, study PRJEB12502) | metagenome | biome: forest; material: soil | place: Canada | collected 2011-07-03 | depth 0.3 m | reverse complement strand
CGACCACCCGCTCCAGATCGCGGCGCTTGCCCTGCGGCAGATGGTCAAGGTCGGTGTTCACATCCCCTATCTCCCGTGATCCTGCCAGGCTGACAAGCCGGCGCTAGGGTCGCCCGCTTGAAACTCACAGGCGCCTCCTGAGGTGGGATTCGATCGCGCCGACTTCGATCCGCGTCACCGGGGCCGCAACAAAGCTTCGTCTTCTGGTCATCGTGCAGGCTCCGTCGTCGGTCAGTAGTGAAGAAGGGCGGCGCTAAATCCTGGGTCTTTATCTACCGGTGGAAGGGCCGCGAGCTTGAGAAAGGCCTGGGAAGCAGCCGGGACGTTTCTCTGGGGCGCGCGAGAGAACGAGCGGCGGCCGCCAGGGCGAAGATCGCGGACGGGAAGGATCCCTTCCATGTCGAAGAGCAGCTTGAGATTCCATTGTGGGCCGTCGCCTTCCGGATCAGTTGCGCGTCACCAGGGGCGACAAGTCTGCCGACTCGTCTGTTTTTCTTTCGGTTGCATGTCGGCCAATTGCACCCTTAACTCCGGCCGGGACGGGAGAACGCCATGGCGGATCCAGGTGAGGCCGGGCGGCCGGGCGGCCCGCCGGGAGGGCTGAACGACCAGTACGCGCCCTATGTTGTCTCGCCGCTGCTAATCCGGGCCTACGCCGGTGCAGAGGCGCTGGGCGTCATCATCGACGTCAGCTTCGACTATCCAGGCGGCTCGCCCGCCGCGCGCCAGCAGATTGAAGTGCTCGTGGGCAAGGTGGAGGGCAAACTCCTATCCCTCGACACCCGCCAGCATGTCTTTGCGCGCCTGACCCTGGACCAGGTCAAGACGCTGGTGGCGAGCGACGGCGCGGCGGACCACCGCGCGATCTACAAGATCTGGCCGGACAAGGCGCTGGAACCGCACCTCGACCGGTCAGTGAAGGTGATCAAGGCGGACGCCTGCGTGCGAGCGTTCGGCTCGGAGGGCGCCGGCATCGTCTGGGCGGTCATCGACAGCGGCATCGACGGCGCCCATCCGCATTTCGCCACCTACCAGACCTTGGATTTGGCCCCTCAGACCGCCGCGACCCCAAAGCAGGCCAGCTTGATCGACCTGGTCGCCCATCGCGACTTCACCGGCGACGACGCCCCGCTCACCGACGTTTTTGGCCATGGCACCCACGTCGCCGGCATCATCGCCGGCGCCACGCCTTGCGATTCCGGGCAAGGGGGGATGCTTGTGCCCGCTGCGCCCGGCGCGGTGCGTCTGGTGCGGCGGCGCGACGAGAGCGACAGCGTGCGCCTGTACGCCGAGCCGCTGCACCACCCGCTCACGGGTGTGGCGCCGCGTTGCAAGCTGGTCAGCCTGAAAGTGCTGGATGCCAGTGGCGCGGGCGGGGAGAGCGCCTTGCTTGCCGCCCTCGACTACGTCGACCAGATCAACGCCGACGGCGATCGCATCCGCGTCCATGGCGTGAACATCAGCATTGGCTACCCGTTCGAGGCCGAATGGTTCGCCGCCGGGCAGAGCCCCGTCTGCGTCGCCGTCAATCGGTTGGTCAGCCACAACGTCGTTGTGGTGGTCTCGGCGGGCAACGAGGGATCGGTGCTGATGCGTCCAGATGGGGCCGCGTCGCTCAAGCGCATTGGCCTTAGCCAATCGATCGCCGATCCGGGCAACGCCGATCTGGCCATCACCGTCGGCTCGACGCACCCGGAGTCTCCCCATACCTTCGGGGTGTCGTACTTCTCATCACGTGGCCCCACGGCCGATGGCCGGGCCAAACCCGACCTGGTGGCGCCGGGCGAGAGGATCATCTCCTGTGCGGCCGCCGCCACCGTCGAGACCGCAACGAACGATCCCCAGCTCGACGATGCGGGGTTTGTGTCGCAACCGGGCGTCGCCTATTACCGCGAGGAGAGTGGCACCAGCATGGCCGCGCCGCACGTGTCGGGCGCCTGTGCTTCCTTCCTCTCCACCCATCGCGAATTCATCGGCCAACCCGCCAAGGTCAAGGCGGCCTTGGTCAACAACGCCACCGACCTTGGCCGCACGCCGGCGTTTCAGGGCTCGGGCCTGCTTGATCTGCTGCGCGCCATCCAGGCGGTCTAGGAGACAACACCATGCCGACCATCGCGGGCCTGCCCTATCAGCCGCTCACCTTCACCCTCGACGCCAGCGGCGCCGTGGTCAGCCCCAGTGGCCCTTTCTGTCCGCCTGGGACCACCGACTTGATCGTCATCTCCCATGGCTGGCACATGAATGCGGTGGCCTCTCAAAGTCTCTACGAAACGCTGATCGGCAATCTGGTCACGGTGGACGCGGGGGGGTGGATAGGACAGGGCCGAACCGTGGCCGTCGCCGGTGTCTTTTGGCCCTCCGACGAATTTCGCGACGACCTTGGCCAGGAAACCAGCAATGTGCTGGGCGGTCACGCCGCCGCGGCCGGCGGCGACCTGCATCTGGATGTGCTGCGCCACCAGGCCCAAGGCGTTGGCGCATTTCTTGGGATCACCGACCCGGACTTTGAGAAGAAGGTGCTGCGGGCGGTCGGCGGCGGCGGCGACGCCGACGCGCTGGCAAGCCTCCTGCGTACCGCGGTAGAGACGACGAGCGCCGCCGACCCGCAGACTCTGTTGGACCACAAGGAGCTGATGACGCGGCCCGGCCGCGAGATTGTCGCCGATCTCGCCAACCAGAGCCTGCCCGATCTGGCGACCGGTGTTGGCGGCGGGCAGGGCGCCGCCGTGGGGTTCGTTGGCGGCGGGCAGGGCGGTGAAGCGCAGGGCTTCTTCTCAGGCGCCGTCGCGGGCGTCGCCAAGATGCTCAATCAATTTGCTTATTTCGAATTGAAGAAACGCGCCGGGCGGGTCGGACAGGCCCTGGGTGGCTTGCTGGACAAGGCGCCGGAGCTTGACCACGTCCGTATTCATCTGATCGGTCACAGCTTCGGCGGCCGTCTCGTGACGTCGGTCGTCCAGACCATGGCGACGCGCAAGCCGCAGAGCATGACCTTGCTGCAGGCGGCGTTCTCGCACAATTCATTCGCCCAAGGCCTGAAATACCCCCCGCCCTACCCCGCGGTTACAGGCGACTTTCGGAACGTGATCACGCAAGGCAAGGTTACCGGCCCGATCGCCATCAGCCATACTTGGCACGACACGGCGGTGGGCATCGCCTACCCAGCCGCCTCCCGCGTCTCGCAGACCGTCGCCAGCGGCTTTGGCGTTTCGACCAACTTCGGCGGTACCGGCGACATATTCGGCGGCCTCGGCTCCAATGGCGCCTTGGGCCTGGCCGCAGGCGAAGGCTCCAACCAGCCCTATGACGGAACCTCGGTCCTGACCCTGCCGCCCGGTCACGTCAGCAACTTGCTCTGTGATTTCATCCAGAACCACAACGACGTCGGCCGGATCGAGGCGGCGCGAGTGGTCCACGCGGCCATGGCCTGATGGGCGCCCAGGCCGCGGGCGCTCAGGCGGCCGAGGCCGCCGCCGCGCCGTTTGCACCCTTCGAGAAAGACCAGGCGTTCGCCGATTTGGCGCGGCTAATGGCCAGCCCGCGGCCGCCGATCGCCCTGATCGGCGCGGGCGCGAGCATCCGCTCCGGCTATGTCGGCTGGAAGGGCCTCATGGCGGAAATGGAGAAGGTCGCTGGTGCGGCGACAGCGGGCGTGCGCTGGAAGACGGCCTTAGCTGACTTCAATGATGCGCCTTGGACCGCCGAGGTTCACCGCGGCGCCATGGGCGAGGCCAAGTTCGCCAAGCTGATCCGCACCCAGTTTGGCCCCACGAACGACCTGGCCGAACCGCATCTGACTCTCGGGCAGATGCCGTTCCGACACTTTCTGACCACCAACTACGACCCCTGCATCGAAGCGTCCCTGGCGCGCGCGGGGCACAAGGCGCGGATCGTGCGCTGGAACGACCATGACGAGTTGTCCCACTTCCTGATCACCCTCAGCGACCCCAGCGACGAAAAGTCTGTGGTGTATCTTCACGGCCGCTACGACAGGCCCAAAGAGGCGATCCTCACAGAACGGTCCTACGTCGAGCGCTATGTCTCTAGCGATGACGCCCGCCGCAAGCTGCTGGCCATCTTCATGACCCATCCGGTGGTCTTCGTTGGCTTCTCGATGAATGACCCGGATTTCGCCAACCTCATGCGGGAGGTCACGGCGCGGCTGCGGGCCCGTCCTCCGGCCCACTACGCCATCCTCGGTTACAGCAGCATCGAGGAGCGCGAAGCCTACGCCGCGCGGATGACCGACAAATTCGGGGTGCGCCCCGTGTTCTACAGCCGCAACGTCGAGGCGGCGGGCGGTGATGAATATGCCAACCTCCTGCACCTGCTTGACGCCTTAGGCGGTCGTCCCGTGCGGTCGCTGACGGCGGTATCACCGAGCCCCGAGGCGCCCGAGCAGATCTCGCCCGTCGATCCCAATGATCCCCAAAAAGGCCAATGGGGCGGCCAGGCTGTGGCCAACGGGCGCGGTCTGCGAGCGGCCATGACTGACCACAAAAAGCGCTGGGTTAGCTTTGACCTGATCGTTGAGGCGACGGACGAGCGACCCCTGACCGGCGAGGTTGTGTTCCATCTCCATCCCAGTTTCGATCGGTCCGTTCGACGGTTGCAGGCGGTCAAAGGCGTCGCCCGTCTGGGACTCACCTCTTACGGGGCCTTTACCGTTGGCGTTTCGGCGGACGATGGGCGGACCCGCCTGGAGCTCGACCTGTCCCGTCAATCGGACTTGCCGCTCGATTGGCGCCGCCGCTAGCCCCGCGCGACCTGGAGAACACCATGAGCCACCTCTATTGGTCGACCAACGAAGACAACGTCCTGGCGGCACTGCAGAGCCTTCATGACTTGGGCCGCGACGCCAAGGTTGAGGGGGCCGCGAATGGTTGGCCGCTGCTCTTCATCCCCAAGCCCGACGATGCGCTTCTGGCTCTGACGGCAAAGCTGATCCAGCAACAGGTGGTCATCGGGGCCGCATTGACCGCGGAGCCGCTGGGTCCAGAGCAGTACTTCATTGCTGCCGAGTGGCGGCGGTGCCTGGTTGTCGAAAAATCTGAAGTATCATCCCTGGCGAGGGCCGAGGCTTGGTTCGTCCACAAGACGGACTATGAACCGCTGGGCTTGCTCATCTTTGACGTGCTTGGGGATGGGGGCGCCGCAACTGGCGCATTCGGCCTACTGAATGCAATACCGCGATCCGCTCATATCGTCATGGCCGATCCGGCCGCCTTCTACGGTCGCTTCGCAGCAGCCGATGTAGGCGGCGCCAACGCCCTGTTTGCGGCAGGCCTCGAGGCCGCCCGTCATCGCGGCCTAGCAGATGGAACCGTGCTGGTCGGCGGACCCGAAGCGCTCGGATTCGGTGTCGACGACGGCGAGGCGTCGGTCTCCCATTGGCGACAAAAAGGAATGATCACCGTCGAGGCCCATGGCTGCAGCCTGGAGAGGATCACGTCGGTCATAGATGGGCTTGAGAGCTTCTCTTCCGCCGCCTTCAACCGCGACACCCTCGCCGAGGAGCTCTCGACTTGGCGCGGGGCGGGGCTCAGCTTCGGCCTGGCGATCGTCCTGCGCGGGATCGACGATCCGCCCGTCGTCATCCCGATGGGCGCGGTTTATCAGCAGCCGATCATGGGCTCTCAATCTCAGACGCTGGCGGTGGCTAAACCCGCCACGGCGATGGTCGGCCTGGGCGCGACCGTGCCTCTGGTGCTGCCGGCCTGGTGTCTCAACCCGACCTTCTCCGCCCCGAGCGGACCGATGGCCCCTACGCCCTTGGTGGCAGCCGAGGTGGCCGGCAGCCAAGACGACGTCTGGCGAGGTGTCCGGCAGCGCTATGGCGGGCGGGCATGACGCGCGGCGTTCCGACGGTCGTCGACAGGCAGGTCGAGGCCAGCATCGCCGCTGCCAGCGCGGCGGGTCTGGCCACTCTGGCAGCCCCTGGCCGCAGCGCTGTCGAAGCGGCCTATGTGATCAAATACACCAGCGCGCGGTTTGGCGGTCAGTACGCGCCGGGCCCAAACGCCCTGGCGGGGTCTAGCCTCTATGTATCCCCAAGCCCCGGGTTTACCTGGGGCGCGGGCCTCTATGTCTGTCCGGTGGCCTATCCTCTGTCGGGCGGTATCTACGGTCGCTGTGGTGTGGTGGCCGAACTGCACCCGACCGCCGGTTGGCGGTTGTTCAACGCGTCTGACCCGCTTGTCGCCAGCCTCTATGTCCAGTGGGTTCAATGCCAGCCGATGTTCGACATGCTGACGCTTACCACTCATTCCCAGCTGGCCAACCAGCTGCTGCGGAATGCTTTTCGCACCCGCTTCGCGATCGACGTCGTCATCTTCCCGCCCGATGAGATGAACCGCCGCTACACCGATCGGACGCGCGATCGGTGGCTCGCGATAAGCGAGTGGTCGTCCCCGGGCCGCCTGGCGACGACGGGACCGTCCAGCCGGATCGCTGAGCCCCGCCTCTGTGTCGTGCTGGGCGAGGAATTCGTGGCCACGAAGTCCGGCATAGGCCGGAAGGCTTACATCGGACCAACCCCATCTCTTGCGACCATGGCCCCAACGCCCGCCGACGTGATCAGCGCCTATCGGAGCGCCAGTTTCCTGTGGGTTGGCCCATGAGCCGAGAACTGACCCTCGCGCGCCGTCTCCTCGAAGCGGCCGCCGATCCCTATGCGCCACCCGAGGAGAGTGACGCGGCCGCCGCCGAACTGGCCGCATTCGCGGTCCGTTATGGCGTTCCGGAACCTAGCGGCTTCCCTATTCGGATGGAGCATTTCGAGGGTGTCCGCGTTGATGACCTCTCACCGCTGGCCTGGCTCCTGCTGCTGGAAAACGCGGGGCCGAGTGATCCCGAAGTGCCGACCCAAATCCTGGAGGCCCTCTTTCACGATGTGGGGGATGAGGTGGTGCGTCTGCGCCTGGTGAGCGGGTCGCTGGCCCATCCGCAGCTCCAGAAGGCGTTCTTGGCAGCCCTCGACGGTGAAGCCGCGCCGGTGGACATTGACGGTCTGCCCGACTGCTGGCCAAAGGCGCGGCTCGAGCGCATCGAGGCGGCCCGAGACGCCGAGACCTTCGAGGGGTCCACGCCCAGCGACGCCTTGCAGGAAGTTGTCCTCTACCTGCTGCAAGATGGAACCGCGCCCGCCCTGATCGTGGCCGCCGCCGCCATAACGCCGGACGAGCCCTGGCGCGCACCTGCCCACGCTCTGGCCAGCAATCTGGTTCGCGGGCTCGATCCAAACCTCAGCGGCTTTGGCAGCCCCTTCCGGCGCGCCCGGCTGTAACCGGTCGAACGCCAACTGGGGCGCCACACGCTGCCACGCCTTAGACGCAGCCGCTGAGCGTTCCGCTCAGCGGTGCGGCTCGTTGTTGAACAGTCTAGGGGTATTCGAGAAGCGTCATGGACGAGCCATCGCCGGTTGGCGCCGCAAGTCTCCAACTGCGCGTGAAGGCCGCGATCGATGGCAGCCGCCCTTCGACAATGTCACCTGTTCTGAGATTGATGTAGCAGGCCAAATACCTCTGTGGTGTTGGGCCGCCGTTGGCGCAAACAAAGACGTCTTCGCCGCAGACGGCGAGGCAAACCGGGGCGCGTCGGTCACCGTCTGTGAACCACTTGGAGGGGTCGGTCGCCAGCACCAGTGTGAGGTCACGCCCCATGACGGCGACCGTCGCCGGTTGCCAGCTCAAAAGGGTCGCGTTGGGGACCTCCGTCGAGAAGCCAGGCCCAAGCAGAACCATGTCACTGCGATCGCGGTTGGGAGACTTGGCCGTCTTGATCGCGTAGCAGGGGCTCGTGTGGTCGAAGAAGACAAAGATCTGGCCCGGTTTAAGCTGTTCGAACCGCGTGACATTGACCGGCGGTAAGATCTTGAGCGTCATCGGCTCACCTCTCCAACCGGGCAACGAACCGCCGCCAGAGATACTCGGCCCCCTGTGCGGGACTGAGGGCTTTCAGATCGAAGGCCGGCGGTTGGCGGCCGAAGCCGAATGTTCCCATCATCGCCGAGAGCGTTAATGGACCCTCCCGCGAACTGATGCCCAGAATCTCATTGCACGAATTGTCACCAAGGTGATTTCGCCCTTCGGCGTAGGAAATGCCGTCGGTCGATGTGAGTCCGCCTTGCCAGACGCGGCAAGCTGCGACGCTCTTGCCGTGCCGGAAGACCTCGGCCGTGAATTCGGTGGACTTCAAGCGTTCAAATTCGAAGTCCAGTCCCTCGGATTGGCCGATCAGCTGCGGCAGGGCGTTTTCGAAGTAGGCCGAGATCGATTGAAAGGCGTCCTTCATGAACCGTCGTATGTCGATGTCAGTGGCCGCGCGCGTCAGTCTGGGAAGATAGGCGCCGGCCCTGGCTGGCGCCGCAGAGACGGTGGGTGCGCCGGGGAAATCCCTCAGGGCCGCCGGACCTTCGGTGCCGGGGAACGCGGGCCGCGCCGGCGGCTTGTTCCGGCCAGGATTGAGGCCGGCAAGGAGCGCCGTTCGGGCGTCGTCTTCGGCCAAGCCGACGAGATTGATGTGAACCAGTGGGGCGAGCAACCCCACGACTTGGCACTGGCGCACCTTGATCGGCACGAGGGCGTGCGCCAGGCCGCCCGGATCATCCTTGAACGCGGAGGCCCACTCCGGCGCGGCGTAGCGTGACAGCAGATAGTCCGGCGACAGCACCATCAGGGTTCGCTTCGCCGCCGCCGCGGCCCGTTGCATTTCAAGCACGAAATTGCTGCCCGGCCGGAAGTCCCATGCCTGGATGACGACGCTTAAGCTTGCCTCCTCGAGCACATAGGCGATCCATTCAGCCCAGGTGGTGTCGGCGCCGGTGTAGCTAATGAAGAAGTCGGACATTTCAATCCAGTTCGATCCCGCCGCCCCAACCGGGCGGAGGCAATGTCAGCCTCACGGGCAATCAACGACCAAGGCCGAGCGCGACCTGGGCGAGCCTGCCGTGGTTCTGCGCCTCAATCAACCTTCGCGAGGTCCTCGCCGCGCCGCGCATATCCCTCCAGTTTGCAAGCGGCGCTGCGTCTCACCTTGGATGTGGGCTGGAGGGCCGAGACGCTGAACTCTTTGCCGGACGGGACCAGGAGACGCAGCGCGACGGCCGATCGCTAGGCGATCCGCTTTGCGGGATGATCTGGACCGGGTTATTGGACATGCGCCTGCTCCGTCACCAAGAGATGGCGCTTAGCCCGCTTGAGGTCGCTGATCCTGGATTGGCCGTAGCCCGTGGCCTCCCAGACGTCGGTCTGTTTCATCGCGAAATCGGCGTCATTGGCGATAAGGCTGATGAACACCTCCGGATCGGACGGTCACCGCGCACTACATCGCTCAGCGGCTTGCGGCGCCAGCCAGAGCCGAGACGATTCCCACTAGTACTTGTAGCCCAAGGTGACGCCGAAGGTGCGTGGCATGCCATAGGCCTCCAGGTTGCAGCCACAGACGGTGCTGAGGTCGAGGCCCACGGTCTTGTAGCGTTCATCGAGGACATTCTTGATGTAGGCCGACAGGGTGAAACCCGAGGGCAGGCTCAAGCTCGAATTGAGGTCGACCAGCGTGTGGCCCGCGAAGAGGTCTCCGGCGAAGTTGCGTGCGTTGTGATAGAAGCTCGATTGAGAGGACACTCCCACCCCGAGGTTGAGTCGGCCGCCCAGGATATCGCGCGGGACAGCGTAGTTGAGGCTCACGCTCCCGGAGTATTTTGGCGTGAAGGTGGGTCGTGTGTCCCGGGAGACCCCCGGCGCGATCTCCAGGTTCTTCACTGTGGCGTCGACATAGGCGCCGGTCACGCTGACGGTCAGATCGCGAGTGATCTTGGCGCTGGCGTCGACCTCGAAACCCGTGGTCTGCGCGTTGCGGTTCTGAACGAAGCCGGTGAGGTTGGCGAACACGAATGACTGATAGTCATTGTAGAAGTAGTGGAAAGCTGAGGCGTCCAAGGTGTAGCGGCCGCCAGGCTCGGCCAGCTTGAAGCCGCCCTCCAGGGAGACGAGCGTTTCGGGCTTGTACGGGATCTGTGACGGCGGGATCGGCGCGTCGCCGCTGAAGACCTGGCCATTGTAGCTGCCGGCCTTGGCCCCCCGATTGACGCCGCCGTAGACCAGCAGACCGTGCCAAGGCCTGTACTCAAGCTGCAGCTTGCCGGCCCAGAGCCACTCGGATCGGCTGTTCTCGAAATGCGGTAGGAGGGGGAAGAGGGCGGTGGTGGTATCGATCGAGTAGTTACTGATGTTCTCGAACGCATCGCCTTCGAAATTGTAGTGCTGCCGCTCGTAGATGACGCGGCCGCCGACGACGAGCGTCAACTTCGGCAGGAATTCCCAGTTCATTTGGCCAAAGAGCGAGGTTGAATTGGTCCGAAGCGAAAAGACGCTGATCGGATCAACCCCGGTCGCGGCCATGTCGAAAATCGCCGCCAACGCCGAGCCAGTCGGGGCGAGCAGCCCCTGCGCATCGTGGGCGTTGATGTGAAGGAAGTAGACGCCCGTCGTCCAGGTGAACGCCTGCGACCCGCCGCTGAGCCGCGCTTCTTCGGAAAAGGTCGTCGTTCTCGACTTGCTGCCGAAGGCGGTCGTGTCCGCCGGCGAGCCATCGCCCAGCAGAAAGTTCTTCTCGTAGAGCGACCAGGCCGTCACCGACGCCAGCTGCGCGCCGCCAAGGTCCGCATCGACGTGCAGCGCGCCGCTATAGGCGCGGAAGGTGTTGAGGTTCGATCGCGCGAAGGCGTCCGACAGTTCCAGCCTATCAGCGCTGACCGGCGTGTACCCATTCCAGTTGGCGCCGGGGGCGCGCTGGCCGTTTGCGCCCGGGCTGAAGAGGAAGTTCTGGAAGCCCAGTACGGCGGGGGTGTAGAAGTTCTGACCATTCGGGCCGATCGCTGCGCGTGTCTCCGAGGGCGAGGCATAGATCTCCCCGACCTCATGGCCCTGCGCATCCACCTGCGGCACGACCGCGGACTCCGTCCACGGCGAAGACGATAGATTCTGCCGGAAGGCCGATCCGGTGAGGCGCACCTGCAGACGACTGGTTGGCGCCCATAGCAATTGCAGGCGTCCAGAGACCGAGTCCTCCCCGCCGAGGTCCTGGCCGGCGGGAGACAGGCCGCTGCCGCCGAAGGTGAGGGGCGCGCCCGGCGCCATGCCGGCGGGAAAGACATTCTTCCAGACCGCGTCATGCCGGTTCCAGATGCCCGAGGCGCGTACGGCGACCTGCGGGCTGATCGGCAGGTTCACGGCGCCTTCCAGGACGCTCTGGTTGAAGCTGCCGTAGGTCGCATCGATATAGCCGGCGATCTTGTCGAACGAGGGCCGGTTGACAACGAATTGCACCAGCCCGCCGGTTGCGTTGCGGCCGAAGAGCGTGCCTTGCGGGCCTTTGAGCGCTTCGACGCGCGCCATGTCGAAGAGCGCCATGCCCTGGCCTTGCTGGGAGGCGACATAGACGTCATCGACGTAGACGGCGATGGGCGCCTCGATGGCGTCGTCGAAGTCGCTCTGGGTCACGCCGCGGATCGAGAACTGCAGGCCCTGGCCCCCAAATGTGCCAGACACGTTGATGCCCGGCATGAATCTCACGATGTCGGAGCTGGAGGTGACCCCCCGTGTCCTGAGGACCGCGCCGCTTGCGGCGCTGACGGCGATCCCGACGTCCTGGAGCCGTTCGGTGCGGCGCTGGGCGGTGACGACGATCTCCTCAAGGGCGGCGCCTTGTGGCGCGCTTGCTGCGGCCGACGTCCCGGCCGCCGGCGCCGCCTGCGCCGCAGCGGTCGTCGCCACGGCCAGGGCCGCGCAGCTAACGCCTCCAAGCACGGTTTTGCTGAATTGTCCCATCTGAGAGCTCCTTCCCCGTTGTTGTAGATTGTCGTTCTTATTCTTGACGCAATTGATCTCCGTCACTGCGACGGTACTCTATATACCGCCGAGTCACTTTGATTTACGCGTTATATGTACTACTTATAGGCAGGAAACTGCCCACGTTTCCAACGTCAATAGTCTTTTCTAATAGACAATTGGACGCTGTCTGTACTTATACTGATTATTGGATACGTAAAGCCGCCGAAGCGGCCATAAGATCTTGCTTGGCTTGGCCCAGGCGTCGTCGGGCTTGTCGCGCGGCGTGACGCCAGGTGGCGTGAACGTCTGACGCCCGCCTGAGACGTCTTCCAGACCTTCGACGAGGAACATCCGTCCCTCGGCGCCTGCCTGGCGGTGCGCGGCGGCCTCTTGGTAGGCGGGACCGTCATACCAGGCGCGCGCCGCCGCCATCGAGGGGAACTCCATCACCACGGCGCTTCGAAGGGTTCGCCCTCGAGCGTGTCGAAGGCGCCGTAGAAGGCCAGGCGCTTCAGCGAATGGCCGACGCGGGCCGCTGGACCCTTTTGCCTGTAGAGGTCGATCCCGGCCTGATCGAAAAGGCGTTCGCGCACATGGATGACGTAAGTGGTCACGGCGGGCTCCGTTGCCTTGGAATCGCGACGACTATGCTCGGCGCGCGGCGGGGCCTTCGCCGAACGTGGATGGCCCGGCGCGCGCCAGCCAGTCGGCGATGTTCCGGGCGGTGTCGCCGTAAAACGTCCGATAGAGGTTCTCGGTCACATAGCCGACGTGAGGGGTCGCCAGCAGGTTCGGCTGGCTGCGGAAGGGATGATCGGCGGCTAGCGGCTCGGTCCCGAAGACATCGATCGCCGCCCCAGCGAGTCGCCCTTGGCGCAGGGCGTCCAACAGGGCTGCCTCATCGACGATCGGCCCGCGCGAGGTGTTGATGAGCCAGGCGTCCGGACGCATCAGGGCAAGCTGTGGGGCGCCAACCAGGCCCCGCGTGCGCTCGCTCAAGATCAGATGAACCGAGAGCACGTCGGACCGGGAAAATAGTTCCTCGGGCTCCACACGGGCGGCCCCGAGTTCCTTCGCCCGCTCGGCGGTGAGGTTCTGGCTCCAGGCGATGGTGTGCATGCCGAACGCTTGGCCGATCCGGGCGACCCGGCCTCCGATGTTGCCAAGCCCGAGCAGGCCCAGGGTCTTGCCCGCCAGATCGACGCCCACGCCGGTTTGCCAACCGCCGGCGCGGACCGAATTGGCCTCCGCAACGACCCTGCGCAGGGCCGCCAGAATGAGCGCCCAGGTGTGTTCTACAGTCGGCTCCGAGAAATACCCGGTGTGCATCACCTCGATGCCCAGCGCCGCGGTCGCGTTGACGTCGATGGAGCTGTTGCGGGGGCCCGTCGAGGCGATCAGGCGAAGGCGCGGCAGGCTTTCGAGCACCTCGCGTGGCAGCGGCGTGCGCTCGCGCATCACACAGATGACGTCGAACGGCTCAAGTCGGTCGATCAACGCGGCCGGGTCGGCCAGGTGATCGCCGAACACCGTGATATCCGCCCGCGAGGCGACCGGTGACCAATCGGCCGTCTCCAACGCAGCCCCCTGGTAGTCGTCCAAGATCGCGATGCGCATCGTAAATCCTCCCACGGACGGTTTCGGCAGAGCAAGCTTGGCCTATCGCATTTCGAACCATACGGTTCAATAGTGTCTTGTCTCCCGCGGGGCAACTGGTATTGAACTGCCCGGTCCGATAAGGCCGCGGCGGCGATCCGCGGGTCGGCCCGCAGAAGGAGAGATCATGAGCAACACCCCCACCAAGCTGCATCGCCGCGTTGTGACCGGCCACGTTGATGGAAAGGCCGTCGTGCTCGGGGACGAGCGCCGGCCAGCATACGGCTTCAAGACCGTTCCAGGCTTCGAACAGAGCTACGTCTGGGCGGCGCTGGGCCTGAAGGAGGAGACGCCCGGCGCCGTCGACGCGAAAATCCAGACCTCGGCGCTGCCGGCGCCCGGCGGTTCGCTCGTGCACATCGTCACCTTTCCGCCCCAGGCCGCGAGGCCGTCCGGCGGGGCGGATCCGGCCGCGATCGGGCAAGAATACCTCACGCGCTTACCGGATCTGGCCGAGACCTTTGAACCGGAGGGCACCCAGATGCACGTGACGCACACCATCGACTATGGGGTCGTGCTCGAGGGTGACCTGTGGCTCGAGCTCGATGACGGGGTGACGGTGCAACTGGCGGCCGGTGACATCGTGGTGCAACAGGCGACGCGGCACGGCTGGCGTAACAAGGGTGACAAGCCGGCGACGATCGCCATCTTCATGATTGGCCCGCCGGCCTAAAACCGGCCTTCGGGCGGACCGACGCCCAATCCGGGGCCGCGGAGCGCGCTGCGATTGGCGACATGATCGCTGCGCTGCGCGCTCGCGGGACGGCGGCAATCGTCGGCGCCTCCCGGCCCGGCACGACCTTCGCCCTCGATCCCTATGACATGATGGTCAACCAGAAGTCCGTGCGGAAGGGCGCAGCCGCACCGCGACGTCGCGGCGATGGGCGTCTCCAAGGTAGAAGGCGCCCAGGGCCGCTAGCCAGCGCGCATCGTGCTCGCGGCGAAGGTAGGCCATACCGAGACTGACGCGTTCCAGGCCCGCGGCCACGACGGCTTTGAACGCGCCGGCCTTCAAGCCGAAGTGATTGTAGAAGGCCCCGGAGGTGACACCGGCTTCCCGGCGCCGGCGCGCGCCCTGGCGAAGATCCCCAATGGCCAGACGTGGGAAGAAGCGGCCGCCACCTGGTCGGCGTTCGGAACCGCCTGGTGCGGCCTGGTCGAGATGGCGCGGCTGTCGCCGGGGCAGGTCGTCATCATCACCGCCGCCTCCAGCAGCGTCGGGCTGGCGGCCATCCAGATCGCCCGGGCATCGGCCGGGATTGCGCCGGCGGCCCGGTCCAGGCGAGCGCCGGATCTAGCTTGACCTGGCTGGGCATTCGCGCCCGGACCGTCGCTGGAGGCTACAGCAAGCACCCGCTCCCCAACCTCGTGGGCGGCGATCATCGAGACTGGGGGCCTCGCCGGGCCTAGAAGTCGAGGCCGGCGACCTTCTCGAGAAGGAAATCGATAAAGAGGCGCGCGCGAATGGGCAGCTGGCGCCCGAAGGAATGCAGCGCATAGACCGGTAGCCTGGACATCGCGACGTCCGGCAGCACCTCGATCAGACGCCCGGCTGCAAAATCCTCGGCGACCGTTACCTTCAGGAGATAGGCAATGCCGGCCGCGTTGACCGCCGCCTGGCGGAGCGCGCCGCTGTCATCGGAGTCGAAGCGCCCATCTCGAACCACCGTCGTCCCATCGGCTAGGCCAATCGGCCAGGCCCGGCCGCCGACGACGTAGCGCAGGCAGGCGTGCGATCGGAGATCGTCGAGGGTTGCGGGCACTCCATGACGCTGGGCGTAGAGGGGCGCCGCGACCATAATCCAGCGGAGATCGGTGATTTTTCGGCTGACCAGGTCGCTGTCGCTCAGCGTGCCCATCCGGATCGCCACGTCGAAGCCTTCGCGAATGACATCGACGAACCGATCGGTGACGCTGAGCTCGAGCTTGAGGCCAGGATGGCGGTCGAGGAACTCGTCCGCCCAGGCGGGGATCAGAACTCGGCCAAACTCCTGCGGGGCCGTGACGCGCAGCAGTCCCCGCGCCGTCGCCGCTACCTGGACAACGTCCTCGGCGGCGTCAATGGCGCGGAGCAACGGTGCGACCCGCTCGTAATAGGCCTGGCCATCCGCCGTCAGGCTGAGGGTGCGGGTCGACCGCTGGAACAGCGCCACGCCGAGCCGCTGTTCCAGGCGCGCAACGCTTTTTGAAACCGCCGACTGGCTCGCGCGGATCGCCCGGCTCGCGGCGCTGAAGGAGCCGGCGTCTACCGTCCGGACAAACGCGGCGAGACCTGCCGTCTTCTCGAGAATGGAAGTCATCGGAACCTCCAGCGAACAGTTGGTCCCATGAGTTGGTTCGCTCGCGAAAAGCACGTCGACCATCACCCTAGGGTGGCCAGGCAGGGGCCGGCACGCCCGTCAGGCTTCGGATCGGCGATCTGGACGCTTGCTCGGGCCGCCATACCGTCTCACGCGGCGACCAAGCCGCCGGCCCCAACGAGACCTCGGCGCTCAGGGTCCTGATTCTCGGAACCTCCGGCGACGCCGCCTTGGGCGGCCCTGCCCAAGGCAGCGCGTCCGGCCACAAGTTCCTGGGCGACCTCGGCGACGCGGCGACCCAGAAACTCGGCCGTCCGGATATCGGATGTGGGCGGGGCGACATCGCCGCCCAGGTCCATGTCCGCCTGGGCCGCCATCCCCAAGGTGTAGGCGTCACGGTTGAGGATATCCTCATTGGTGACAGAGCGGTTGTTGCCGTAGTTCAGCCCCAGGTTCACCCAGTGCATCTGATGCTGGGCCGCGAACGTCATGAGCTGGACGAGGGAGTTCTGCTTGTCGCCCCCTCGCGATGCGCCATTGGTGAAGCCTGCGGCGACTTTGTTGGCCCAGCGTTTCTCGGCGTATTGAAGATGCGAGCTGGCGTCCATGAAGGCTTTGAAGGGAGCCGACAGGCTGCCCATGTAGGTCGGGGCGCCCATGATGATCGCGTCGGCGTCGTCGAGGGTTTGCCGCCGCAGGGGCGCCTCGCCAGCTTCGATCAGTTCGATCAAGGCGCCGTCAACGCTGGCCGCGCCGCGGGCGACGGCCTCGGCGACCTTGACCGTGTGTCCATAGCCGCTGTGATAGACGACCGCGACCTTGACTGTGACTGGCATAGGAACCTCGTTCGCCATTTCCGCAGCCCACGCTTGGCTGCGTGGCCGGGGAGATAGACAGTCGCCGCCTCCGCGATTAGCGCGCTTTCCGCACCAGCACTCATTCCTAGAGTTCGTAAATCCCTTGCTGACGATCGACCAACCCTAGACCCTCCGCCTACGCCGCCAGCTCAGAACGGCGCGTGTGGCCGCGATCTTCGCACCCCACCTGAGCCTGGGCTGGCTGAGATGCGACCCCCGCATATCTCAGGCGGGCGTAGAGGAACACGGTGAAAAAGCGCGATCGGCGTATTGTACTATTCAGTTCAAAATGCGAAACAGGGAGTTGTTCGCGAACTTCGGAAACGCCGAGGCGACATGACGACGACTGCGCCTAGGCGCAGCGGTTCGCCTTAGCGAGGAGCTAGACATAGGCGCGCGCCGCACACCGTCCAGGGCCGCCCAGCGCCTTCGGATCGCCTGCGGAGCAGTGCGCCATCCCTCACTCTCGCCTTAAGAAAGCACGACCAAATGACGACAAGCGCCATCTTGGAATCGTTCACGACGCACGATGCGGGGCCATTCGAGCCCGTAAGGGGCAAGGTCGTCGCCACCTGGCCTGAGGGCACCTTCGTCGAAAACCTCGCCATCGATACGGCGGGGAAGGTCTATGTCACCCTCTACACCTCCGATCGCATCGATCGGTATGATCCCGCCACCGGCCTCGTAACGCCCTTTGCCGAACTGCCAGGATCGCCCATGGGCGTGGAGTTCGACGCCGACGGCGTGCTCTGGGTCACCGGCGGACTGATGCGGGAGGGTCCAGCTTACGTTTGGAAGGTGACGCCGGATGGCCAGGTCCGGCAGTGGGCCCTCATCCCCGACGCCACCTTCATCAACGGGTGCACGATGCATCCCGACGGAAAGACGTTGTTGATCTGTGAGAGCCAGACCGGGCGGATCCTGGCCATCGACCTGGCCAAGCCGGACCATTGGTGGGCATGGCTGACGGACGACCACCTCAAGCCAGACCACCCGCAGTTTCCGGGCGCCAACGGCATCAAGATCGCAGACGGTTGGGCTTGGATCACGGTGTCCGGCCGCCACGCGGTGGTCCGGGCGCCGTTGATGGCGGATGGCGCCGCTGGCCCGCTGGAGGTCGCGGCCGGCAACATACTGGGCGATGACTTCGCGATTGGCGCTTCGGGGGACCTGTATATCACGACCCATCCCATGCAGTCGGTGGTTCGCCTGAAGCCTTCTGGTGAGCGGACCACCATCGCAGGCCCCGAGGAGGGCGCCGTGGGCAGCACGGCGTGCTTGTTCGGCCGTGCGCCCGGGGACGAGAATGCCCTCTACGTGACGACCGAGGGTGGGATGGTCTTGCCCCACAACGGGGTCCTGCAGAAGTCCAAGCTCCTGCGCATTGAGGTGGGGGAGGGCGGACGCTTCTAGAGCGCCGCATGGAGGTCGGCCACGTTCCACTGAACCTGGCAGTGTGGCCGAACCGTCCGTCCTTGTACCGCGACGCTCACGGCCTCGCGCCCCGCGCCAGGGCCATCAGCCGCATGAGGTCAGCATCGAATGCGCCCCTCGCGCGCCCGCGGCAGCCGCTCTCAGCCAGAGGCGTTGCAAGGTTGCTTACGCTCTCGGCATTGGCGGGGGTGAGGGGCGCGGGCCTGTGGCGCCCACGACACAGAGCTTGGCCATAGATGAACCGCGACTGACAACGGCCTCCAGATTGGGTTCAGGCGTCACCACCTATCGGGGAGCAATGGCACGCAGCGATCGCCGCGGCGGCCGATGGGAGTGACTAGTGATGTCGACACCTCTGCGCGTGGTCACCGGCAACCCCGGTGCTGCCTTGGTCCCTGCCGCGCCAAGTCTGACCGAGCGCATCCTGCAGCTTCAAGCGGAAGCCAGGGCGCTTGCCCGCGAGCACGTGGAAATCCTTCGCGCAAACTTGCTGCAAACCCGGGAGGTCGCCGATCAGATCGCTCACGGTGGCGACGCCTATCCGCCGGGTGTGCGCGAGCTCGCCGCCCGGCTGATCGACGACGCCGGCGCCCGCGCCGCGACGTTGCAAGCGATCATGAGCCGGGCCTGACACAGCCCACTCGTCGAACACCTTCGCGCGCGGAAGATTTGCAGCCCCAAGGCTTGGGAACCCCGACGAGATCATCGATCCCGGCGGCCCGATTCTGTGTCGCGCGACTCCCGGGCTCTAGATGCCGCTGGCGCGCGGCCTGGGCGCCGACTGTGAGGAGAGCCGATGCGCTGGACCGCCCCTTACTTTGGCCGATTGTGGCGCGCGAACCGGGCGGCGGATGAGAGGGATGCGGATGCAACTGAGTGGGTAGCGGACCTGACGGCGAATTCGTGGCTGCTGGATGGGCTCGCCGGTAGCAGCAACGGCTACGATATCAGGGTTTGGCGGAGGAGGAGGATGACATGCCGCCTTCTGGTCGTCCCCGCACCTGGACCTTCATCTTTGGCCGGCGGGCGCAGCGGACGCCCCGCATGGTCGCCCTGGCAGCGACCTCAGCCGGAAACATTATGCCGGGGCCATCGTTAGGCCGGAATGCCGGCCCCACCCGGTCCGATCCAGCCTTCGAGGGGCACATAAGGAGCTTCGGTACGAGCGGCCGCCTTCAGGTCCGACCAATGCTTCAACGCCTCCAGGCGCAGAACTTCCAATCGGTCGCTCAAGTCCTGGGGCGCGGCTTCCCGTCTAAACACCTCGCCGATGGACGACCACACGCCCAGGACGCGCGGAGGCTCATCCGCCACCGACCGAACGAAGGTCTCCAAAACCGCTGCCTTGACCGAGGTTCGGATATCCTCGGAGCTTCCCGCTGCTGGTCCACCCGCGTCGGAGACCATTTCGAGCATCGTCACCAGATTGCCCAGCCGGTTCATGGCTCTGAGGTCTGCGGTCAAGGCGCCCATGAGACGTTCGGCGTGGACGGTGTCGCCGAGCCACAGGCGCACATCGCCGAGGCGCTCCACGATGGCGGGCGCCGCGCGATCGATCCGGTCGAACCAGGCCTCGTATCGACCGGCCCGAAGCCCTCGGTCCAGAAGGGCGATCCAGACCTTCTGCAACCAGAACGCCACGGCGACCACCTTGCGCTCCAAAAGCCAGCTGAAGGCCTGGTCCAGTGCGCCATCAGGCAGGACCTCGATCGCGGCACACAGTGAGGCGATGTCTTCCCCTCGCGCTAGTTCGAGCAACGCGGCCGGGAACAGAGGATGTTCTGGCCGGCGCGCCAGCCCGTCGACAACTGGCGCCCAGAGGGTCTCCGCCGAGTGGTGGGTTGCGAGGGCCCAAAGCGGTTGAGGGGAACCCACGAACACGCGCACGCACGCGTTAAACTGGCCAGCGGAGAGCGACGCTTCCAGATTCTGCGGCAAAAGTTCAAACGGCGCCTGAATTCCGCTCGCGGCCATGAGCAGGTCGGCAGTTGCGCCCCGCTGCGTGAGGGCGACCGCTCGCAGCCAGATTCGATCGGGGCGGTCGTCGCCGAGCAGGTCGACGGTGAGTTCCCGCTCCTGCGCCGTCAAGTGTTCCCACCCTCGGATCAGGTCTGCCAGGAAGATCATGGCCGCGCCAGTGCTCGGCGCCGCCATGAGTCGCCGCAGAAGCGGCAGTCGAAACGAGGGTCGGGCCGCCTTCAGCATTGGCTCCACCACGGCTAGTTCGTATTCGCTCGCCAGATAGACGCCGACGCCCTTCATCAACCGGTCGACCCAGGCGCCAAGAAGCGGCTCCAGGCTCTCACGCTCTCCGGCTCGGATCGCCTCTTCGACCGCATTGAACAACCGGCCGTCATCGAAGGTGACGCTATTTGGCAGGTGCTGGATGGCCACCGCAGCGACGCGGCAGAATAAGCTCCAGGGGGGATTTGCGCCGAAATGCTCCTGCCGATCGAAGAGCACCAGCCGGTGAAATAGCGCGCTCGCCGCGCCAGGTGATGTGGCGTGACGGAGTAGAACTTGGACGAGCCGTTCTTGCCGATGAGTGGAGAAGAGGCTCCAGTGATTTGCGAGGCGACGAAGGATCGCGACGCTGACGGCGGGACTTCGATCGTCCTGGAGGCGGTCGAAGATTCCGTCGTCGTCCTGGCGCGAGACACTCAGCCACACGCTCATTGCTTCGGCCCGAACCAGGCTCTCATCCGCACTCAGGAACCTGCTGGCGACCTGTCGCGACATCGCTTCGGGCGCTCGCGCAAGGACATCGAGGATGCGGCGGGCGAGCATGATGTCGAGGTCCAGGCCCAGACCAGTTTCCATCGCATCCAGGAAGGGACGGATGGTCTCCGGCGTATCCAGAGGATCGGGATCGCGATAGCGCACTTGGTCCACGTCGATGACGGCCACGCCGCCCCGCACCGTTATCGAGTCGATGTCGACCATGGCGACCTCGGCCCACTGACGTGCGTTCTCCAGCCGCTCCTCAGGCAGGTATTCCGCTCTCGACATGAGGAAGTCGAAACAGGCGTCTCGGACGGCGGGGAACAGGGAACGAAGACCAGATTCAGCTATATCCACGAGCGCTGCGACGCCGCCCTCGCACGGCTCGAACAAGCTCCACACCCAGGAGAGGTTTCGAGCCGCCGCCAGGGCCGTCGCCGGATCGATGCATGCCAGGGCCCGCTCGATTTGCGCCACGAGCCTTGGCATATCTCGCGGCACATCAGGTCGGAGAAGTCCCTGGGCTCCCGCTCGCAGATATGGGTGGGTGAAATTGTTGGCCGCGGCCCGTTCTTCGAGGACACGCTGCCTCTGGAGACGGACCAGAGCCTGGTTCTGGACGTCGGTCAGGGCTGACTGAGTCGCATATCCCAGGACGTTCGATGGCTCCGAGTCGTCATCGTTCCCCAGACGATCAACGTCCTGCAGACTTGGCCGCTCGCACCCGCCATCGATGACGAACGCGAGCTCCGCATCGGCCACCCCGACGCCGGGTTCGGTCGCCAATGCGGCTGCCTCAAGTACGCGCCCCGCTTCCCGCTGTGAGGCCGCCAGTTCCCGAGCGAACGACTGGGCGTCCTCCCGCGCCTGCATCAGGATCTGCGCCGTGGAAGGGTCTGGTCCAAGTCGCTTATAGGTCTGAGCCAGATAGGCTATCGCCCCGGCGTCGCGCAGATCCGTCCGAGTCTGGATCAGCCCGACGACATGGTCCAAGGCGGCGGGGTCGAGGCCTTGTGCGCGCCCCACCTCGCGCCACACCGCAATAGCAAGCGGCGCGGAGAGTTCGCCGACCCTATGCCAATCCTCACCGGCCAGACCGGAAGCAGCAAGCGTGGTCCGTCCGGCGAGCTCCAGGACCGGCGCTTCGGTCTGCGCAACAATGAGGCGCCGGCCCGGCGGGAGGCGTCTGACCAGGCTCTCGAGGGCGGCAAAACGGACATGGCCATCGGGGCGCAGGGCCCTGTCTCCGAGCGGATCGTCCAGGAGATAGGCGCGCTCAGCCTGCGAGGGGTCCGTCAGGAACCTCTCGGCCTCATCGACATGAGGACCGGTGCGGACTTCGAAACCTCGCGTTTGCAGCCGTCCGGCGAGTGCGCGAGCGATCCAGGTCTTGCCCGTCCGAGGCGGTCCGGCCAACAACAGGAAACCGCGCACAGCGAGTTCCCCAGCCAGTCGATCTTCAACGCCGCGGGCCACGTAGCCGGTCGGCGCCATCGGAGGAGGGGCCAGGCGCGCCAATACGGCTTGCATGGCCACGAGCGCATCGTTCTGAGCCTTTTTCGAGTCAGTGATGCAGTCCGTGAGTTGCGCGATCGCGCCCCGGAGCCGGTCGCTGTCAATGCCCCGCCCCATGAGAGCTTGGTGAAGGCGCACCTCAACCTGCTCGCCGTTCACCTGCTCGAGGATTCTGACTCGCGCCAATGCGTCCGCTAGCGCCGAGGGCGGGGTCCGAGAGAGGTCGGCGAGGTGACGGCGGCGTGCGATCTGCAGCTTGGTCGGCGGGCGGCGCAGCTCACCCACCGGCACATGCGAAAGAGCGACCGCGAGAGGACCTCCAAGCCCCGAGACCGATGGTGAAGTCATCGCCTCTCCCGCCCAGTTCGCCGCCGCTATCAAGGGCCGCAGGCGATCTTCGCAGCGGCCGGACAGGACAAACAGCGCTCGGCGCTCTGGATCCTGCATGAGGCGCTCAAGGAGGGTCCCCGCCGCCTGGCGCTCGGGAAAATGGGCCAGAAAGCAAGCCAAGTCCTCGAGGGTCACGTCGGCCTCTCCGCCCTTGACCTGAACCTCCAAGGTTCTTGTTACGCCGTCGTCGCGCCAGCAAACCTTGGCGTCTTCCGAGCCCCGAGGCTCCGCGAAGAGCTGTGCCTGTTCATGGCGGCCCAGCCGAAACGCCAAGTCGACGCAGACGAGATCCTGGAAGGCGAATTTTTCCGGTCCGACAATGGCGATGGTCATGCCGGCGCCACCTCGGCAGACGCCCCGCTGCGCAGGATCGGGGAATGCTGCGGCATCGTGGGCCTAACCGCCTGTCAGCCTGCAAGTGTGATCTTGCGGCTCAACGGTGAAGGGGCCCGCAGGCGCGACGTTCTCGTCACCAGAACCTTCGGACCAGCTCCACTCGGCCATTGCCAGGCGCACGACGCTGCCCGCGACTTGTCTGGCGCCGGCTTTTGCGATCTTGGACATGGGTGGGGCGTAATCCCTGTCGACTCGGGTTGCGATCGCCTCTGACAGGGGCTCTGGCGCGAAAAGTGAGTTTGCTGCCGCCGTGTCGCGCTCCCGATCAGACGTGCCCGGAGGCCGCACGGCGCGCTCCGCCTGGGCCACTCTACAAAATGCCCAATGCAAACTTGCCGATCGCCGCATCGAGCCATGCCTTGCTGTAGGCCTGGGACAGCGCGGGCCTCAGATTGATGTCGGTGAGAAGTTCACCCAGCGAGACCAGGCGCTCTCTCAGCTTGTTGTCGTAGCCAAACTTCATGCTGGCGCGGTCAGGACCGCAAAGAATCCATACATCGTCACGCTGCAAGGCGTGCGCCCACAGCGCCCGCTCGCCTTCGTCGAGACCCGAGCCGCCCAGTGCGATGACCTTGGCTAGCTCCCGCTCGGTCACCGAATGAATCGCTCGAAGCTGGCCGCGCAGCTCGGCCTCGTCGATCTGATGCTCCGGCCGACGATGCTGGCGGCCGGTTTGCGTTTCAATGACACACGGTTCCACGGTTTCCAGCTGATATTGCCCGGCCAACGCCTTCCAGCAGCCCTTAGCGTGACACTCGATGATCACGTTGGTGTCGACGAGGACGACGCAGCCGAACTTCATCAGAAGATCAGTTCACCCGGACGCTCGACCCCATGCACGTCCAGCAGTTCACCAAGCTCGTCCGTGGTCGTTCTGAGCAGCTTTGCGGCGCGGCGCGAAGAGATCTCACCGCTTTCGATCGCCTGCGCGATCACCGCCATGAACCTGCGGCCAAACAGCGGAGGCGTGTCATTGTCGCCGTTGAACCGCGCCAGGCGGACTAGGTCCTCCTTGGCGACGCCCTTCATCCCAGGCACGCGGCCTGAGTTCACCAGTCGCCATTTCAGGTTCAGACTGGTGACGCCCAGTTCGTTCGCGGCCGCGTTGAGCCATTCGGCGTCTTCGCGATGGTCGGGAAGCGCATCGAGCGCCCACTCTGGCATCAGAACGCCGAAGTTGAAGTTGTCCGCGAGTTGCTCGATGCGCTCGTTGCGTTCGACCCTGCGGTTGGTTGGTTTCTCCCAGGTGTCTTCGGCGCTCTCTACGCGTTCGGGCTTCATCACGTCCCAGGTCAGGATGTGAAAGAGCTCATGGGCAAGATCGGCGCGCCGACGTCCTGGGGAATCGTTACGATTGATGAGGATCGCGTTCAGCTCGGGCACATGACAGGCTGCGCCCGACACGCCGGGGATGGCGTCGACCATCAAAACCAGGATGTCGAACTTTTCCTCGATAGCCTCGGCGAGCCCGAATGCGGCCTTGTCGCCCAGCTCCAGCAGTTCTGCGACGCTCTCGCCCGCGGCGATGGCTTCCTCGAAGCTGCTGCGGTGCGTGAGCCGAAGATTGGGCAGCAGCTTTCGCCGGATCGCCGGTTGATCGGTCCGCAGCGCGCGATAGGCGCCGATCCATTCGCCCGCCAGCCGTTCGAACTCATTGAGGTCATCCTCAGGCACGCGCGTCTGCCGCCAGGAGAAGCCTTCCTTGTTGAACAGCAGGAACGGATTGGAGATGTCGTCCAGCGACACCTGGAAGTGTTCCACGACGCGGATCAGCTCGTCCGCCGTGACGCGCCGCGTCCCGGCTTCGAGTGTCGATACGCTCTGGCGATCTTTCAGTTGAAGGATGTCGGCCATTTCGGTTTGCTTCACCCCCGCCGCTTCGCGCAGCGTTTTGATCCGGCGACCGATATGTGCGGTGTTCATATTGTGCGTGGCTCCTCGCGCCATATGATCTTGCATGTCGTAACGCGCAAGATTGAATTGCGCTGCGATCCCTTCTCAACGATGAATGCGGCGGATCTAAGCGATCACGCAATTGCCGCAGCGAGGACAGGTAAACTGCGTGACGTCGTGGCTTGTGTCGCGTTCGGCCTTGTTGATAGCCGCCGCAACAGGCCGGCTATTCAGTCGGCGCCCCTGCGAGGCTCGTGCGGCGCCGTCAAAGCCGTCCCGTCGATGCGGCGCCATGCCCTCGAAGCCAAGCGACCGCAGATTCAGCTTGTCCTCGAAAACTTCGGCCACCCGGGCCGGGTTGTCTTCGGACGCATGGTCATCAAAGGCAACTGGGGAGCAGCGTCCGCTGCCGACGAGCTGCACACCGCCGACGCTGCAATATGGGGCTTCTTGCTTTTACACAGCCTCGACTCGTAGTGGAAGTTGAGAGGGTCCACTTTGCGGTCGCGCCTCTTGGTCTCCTCCGAACGGAGGCTCCCGCGTATCGTTGGGCATGGTTTCGACTCACCCGCAGACTTCGGTGATCCCACGGGCGGTTATCGGTGCGCTCCGTCAGCTGGTAGCCTCCACCATCGCCGACGAGAAAAGCTACAATGTCCCGACGCTTTGCATGCGTCTGAACGGCGCGCCGGCGCCCGGGACTGCCCTGCTGCGGCGGTCTCCCGCCTAGAGCGCGACGCCCAGCGCCGCCGCTGTGGTGCGGCCGACAACCCCGTCTACAGTGAGGCCCGCGTGGCCCTGAAACAGGCGCACCGCCTCGTCTGTGGCGATCCCGAAATCACCATCCGTTGGTCGAGCGTAGTCCCCGGCCGCCTTGAGCGCGGCCTGGATCGCATTCACCGTGGCGCTAAGCATATTGGGCGCCCCCATGCGGTAAAGCCGCTGAAGCGCGACCGGCGATGTCGGGTAGGGGCCGCGGATGGTGACGGCCACCGGGCTCGATCCCGCCCAGGCGAACAGCCAGGGCGCGTCTAGCGCCGAGAGGTGTATGCAGCCGTGGGAGGGGACCGCGGTATCCCCCTGGTGAAAGGCGCAGGTCAGGTCCTGCTGGAAGAACAGGGCGAACGGCATGTGCGCCCCGCCATGGGGCGGCGGGTAGATGCTGCTTACGTGATCCTTCTCACGCTTGGTAAGACTGAGCGCGCCGTTTTCGAACATGGGCGTGTGGTGTCCATCGCGCCCGACGGCGAAGTCCGTGATCGTTCGGACCACCGCGTCGTATTCGGATATCTGGACAGAGAACCCGACGAGATCGACAAAGACGGATTTCTGCTGCATCGGGCTTCTCCTCATGATCGCTCGCCCCCCCCCCGAGGCTCGGCTCCACTATAAGTCGAAATGACCCGCCTACCATCATGGATGCAGAGCGCGGCGGCCTGACCGCGCCGGCCCGAGACCCTTCAGTGGCGACCTGGCCGACTGGGGCATCGACCACACCGCCGGGTTCCTACCTGGGTGGACGCCAAGATTTTGAGCTGTTGGTGCGGGCGGGACGGGCCTGAGCGCGGCCATCGACCGGGCCTCAGGAATGGTTTGCGTCCTGGTCGTCGCCGGCGGCGGCGCCCGCAGCATCGTTATGGGCCTTCTCGCCGGCGGCCCCCGTCCTCCTGGCATCCTCGCCGAAGAATTTGCCTAGCCAAGTGCGCAGGGTAGTCAGGACCCGGTCACCGCCAAGGCCTACGATGCCGCTCAGACCGCAGACCGTCAGGGGATTGGGATAGGCCAGATCCGGGCTCGAAGCGCCGATGGTGAGGAACTGAAAGCCGGCCATCACCACCAGCAGCGTCAGGATGGCGGCGCCGCCGCCGGCAACGATGGTGAACCAGGGCGCCTCGCTGGGCGTCCTGGCCAGGCTTTCCGGCGCGGCGGTGGCGTAAAGGTAGTTGGCCAGGCTGCCGATGCCCCCGAACATGAACCCCAGGGCCAAGTAGAGAATGGCCAGGGGGATATCGAGCAGGAAATCCCAGAACGGCGCCAGCAAGCTGGGGGATTCATCGGCCGGTCTAGCACAGGAGGGCTTTCCGCTGGATCCGGTCGCCGTGCTGGTGGCGGGCTGGGTAGAGCAGCTCGGTGCGTCGGTCTTGCGCGCCAGGGCGCGGTAGCCGCTCGTCACCCGCACGGCGTTGTCGACGTCGGCCTTGGCGAAGCTTGGATAACTGAGCTTCATCACCTCGGTGATATAGTCCGCCGAGTCATACTGGAACGAGCCGATGGCGTCCTTGCGCCGTTGGGCGTCCTGCAGCGTCTTCTCCGCGCAGATCATGCGGGCCCGGGCTCCGGCGGTGGGCCTGGGAGCGCCGCCCTCACAATAGTCCACAGGAATCTGGCATGCCGGCTGAACCGCTGCAGTCTGGGCCGCCGACAGCACGAGAGTTGAGGGCGCCCGCGCGCCCGCATTGGACGGCGCCGAGACGCCCGAGTCTGCGGACGGCGCGCCTTCGAGGGACGCCACGACGTTGCCGGCGGCGGTGTTGGCCTCTGCCGGGCAGACCTGCTGGAAGATCCCGTCCAGGGCCGTGAAATTCGCCCCTGCCTTGTCGAACCCCGATTGCTGCGCCTGTGTCGGGCTCAGAAGCTTGCGCAACACATTTCGCCCGTCAGTCAGAGCGTCCTTCTCCGCCGCCGATTTGCCCGCCAGGGTGATGTCGATGGTGGCGCGCTCGCGGATCAGGCCCTTTATGGTGTCGGTGTTGTCGTCCATCTCGTGGACAAGGCGGCTCAGGGTGTCGGAGTAGGCGCCCAACGACGCGGCGCTGCCATAGAGGGGCATGGCCCGCAGCTTCATATAGTCAAAAGCCATGGCGCTGGCCTGGAACAGCAGGCATCCGAACACGATGCTGGCCAGGGCCACGCCCAGCGCACTCCACAGGTTGGAAGACTTGATCGGCATGGCCTCGCCCCCTCAGGCCTGGCTCCAGTCGCGGGTGTTTGCGGACCGCCGCGACCATCTGAGTGACGACTATTTGCCCGGCGTAATCCACCGTCAAGCCTGATTGTATTCAACGCAAAGCAAGCTGGGATTGTCTTTGGAGCGCCGGGTTCGCAGCCGAGGGCCCGACGCAGAGGGCGCCCTCCCGGTTGGGGGACGACTAGTCCGGCTTGATCGTCGCGATGGCGCGCACCTTGGCCTCGCGTGCAAAATCCGCCGGCACCACCAAGTCCGGGTCAGCGCGGCTCACCGTGATGCCGATCTTCTGGTAGCAGATGTCGGCGTATTCCGAGCAGATGTAGGCGTTGGCCGGCTGGAGAAAGTCCGGCAGTTTCATGCCCACGGCGCTGGCGGCGATCTTCGCCCCGATCATCGCGATCTCCTCGGCGTTATAGGGACAGCCGAGGCGATCGACGGCGAACTCGGTCATCGTCCGAAAGCTCGCCGTCAGAGCCGGACCCGGCTCGGGAAAATCGGCGTGGCGCGCGATCACCAGCTGGCCGTTATAGGGCTTGCCCGAAACGCCGCCGTTGACCTTGGCGCTGAGCGGCACCATCCGCACGCCGACATTCTCGATGCTTTCGAGCAGCATGATCCGGTCGATGTCGTCCATCCGCCAGATAAACCCCACATGGCAGAAGGCGCTCTTGGTCGCCTGCTCGATCAGCTGGGACATCGGCTCACGACCCGAGAAGATGGCGATGTCCCCGTTCTGGATCTTCTCCCGGGCTGCGGCGTAGCTGGTGGGCGGCATCTGCGAGAAGATGTCGTTGGGTACGGGCATCGGGCATCTCCAGTCCGGATTGCGCGGACCACCGGGGCGATTGGCGTCAATAACACCACTCAAAGTTTATATCGACGGCAGCCCTGACGTCCAAGCGCAAATCGGGTTGCGGCCCTCGAGCTGCGGCGTCTTGGCCTTGAATCTGCCAGCCGCTGACGCACACATCGTCATCGACGCGCACGCGACCGGTCCGTTCAAAGCAGGATTAGACCGGGATTTCGGTCGTGTACTTGATCTGCTCCATCGCGAAGGACGACGAGACATCATGAAGTTGCGTCGTATCGATGAGTTGCTGGTAGACACGGTCGTAGTCGGCGATGTCGGCGCAAACTACCTTGAGCAAATAGTCAACCTCTCCGCTCATCCGATAAAACTCGATGACCTCCGGCAGGGCGGCGACCGCCTTGGCGAAATTGGCAAGCCAGGTTCGATCATGCTGGCTGGTGCGGACAGCCACAAATACGGTCACACCGAGGCCGATCCGGTCACGGTCGACCAGGGCGACTCTCGCCCGAATATAGCCTTCGCTCTCAAGGCGCCGGACGCGCTTCCAGCACGGTGTCTGAGACAGCCCGACCGCCTCGGATAGCTGCGCCAGAGACATGGTGGCGTCCCTCTGGAGGAGCGTCAGGATCTTACGGTCGAAGCTGTCGAGTTCTGAGTTTCTACGGATCGGCGGCAATGGAGAATGTCCTTTCGTCGCAAGGCGCGGAGGGACCATACAAGAGAAATATTTTCTCTAGCTCGGCGCATAGCATGCCCCAAAATCTTCGGGAGCACGCGATGATCCACAAGTTATTTCTACAACATCCCAATTCGGTGGGAGAGACCTACGGCGAGCATTTCGTTCAGGCCTCGTGGTTCGGCCTGACGATGCTGATCGGCGCCTGCGCCTGCTTCGTCCACGCCGTGGTGCCCGGCTTCTTCGAGCGCACCGGTAGCGGAATCATCAACGGACTGCACGAGCGCATGGTCGGGCACAGGCGCACTGCCCGGCGCTCGGCCCTTACTGAAGCGGCTGGCGTCGGCCTTCCACGATGAGTCTGGAGGGGTCCAGCCGCGCGGCGTCCATCGCCCATGTCGTAGATCACCTTCCTGGCGTCGTTCTCTGCGCAATCATCGTCTGGATCGCGACGGCGGTCGGCAACGCCGTCGGCCTGCCAGCCACCTTTCTGGCCTTGGCCTGCGGCGTCGCGATGGCGTCGGCTACGCCTCTAAGCGCGCCGCTCTTCGCGCCCGGCGCGCGGTTCTGCTCGCGGGAGCTGCTGCGTCTGGGCATTGCTCTGATCGGGGTGCGTCTGTCGCTTTCCCAAGCGGAGGCCCTGGGATGGCGTACAGTGGCGCTAGCCGTGGGCGGTCTCGTTTTGACCCTCGTCACCGGTCCAGCCATTGGTCGCGCGTTTGGGCTTTCGCGGCAGAGGTCGATCCTGTCCGCTGGAGCCGTCGGGATTTGCGGCGCGTCGGCAACCATGGCGGTTGCTACAATCATGCCACCATCTCCAGAACGGGAGCGTGACACCGTACTGACCGTCGCTACCGTCACCGTGTTGAGCACCGTGGCAATGGTGCTCTATCCCATTGCAACGCGTATCGCTGGCCTGACAGACTTGCAGGCTGGCATCTTCCTGGGCGCTTCGATTCATGATGTGGCCCAGGTTGTGGGCGCAGGCGCCATGATCTCCCCGGAGGCGACCACGGCCGCCACGGCGACAAAGCTGATCCGCGTCGCCTGCCTGGCGCCGGCCGTGATGATCATTGGCTGGGTGCTGACGCGCTCAGCAACGGCAGCCATCGGGCGGAGCCGGGTCACTGTGCCCAAGCCGCCGCTATTCCTCTTCGGCTTCGTCGCGCTGGCCGTGATCGCCAACGCAGGCCTATTGTCGCCTGGCCTTAAGGGGGAGGTGTCGGACACGGCCACCCTCTGCCTCGTGGCGGCGACAGCCGCGCTGGGCTTGCGCACGTCGTTCAGCGATCTCACGCGTGCTGGCTGGAGACCAATCGGGGCGATGAGTCTCCAGACGGTTTTGCTGGGCGCCTACGCCATGGTTGCCGTGAAACTCGTCGGCCCCTGAAGCCGCCCCCCAGGGGCGGCCAAGCTCCTCGGTGAGGGATCGGCGCGACCCCCGCGCGCGCCGACGTTGAGGCGCATCGCAAGCAGCCTGGGGCTCTACCGCTAGGGGGCACCAGATCAGCCGAGGTCCGCCGCCCGCCTCAGCTCCGCCAAATGAGCCTCGCAAGCGGCGCGCACGAGCGCCTGCAGCTGCGCCACATGGTCGGCGAGCCAGTCCAGCTCCTGGG
>FSWM01000525.1_pt1 | contig 31372 bp, 30 predicted proteins | sample 1637841 | NCBI WGS metagenome assembly FSWM01 (sample SAMEA3914789, study PRJEB12502) | metagenome | biome: forest; material: soil | place: Canada | collected 2011-07-03 | depth 0.3 m | reverse complement strand
GATCGCCAACCTCACCGAACACTTCAAGACCCACAAGAAGGACAACCACTCGCGCCGGGGCCTGCTCAAGCTGGTCTCGCAACGCCGGAGCCTTCTGGATCACCTGAAGTCCAAAGACGCGCCTCGCTATCAGACGCTGATCGAAACCTTGGGCCTGCGTCGCTAATCGCGCGGTCCATATTCTGTTTATAATCCGTACCTTGAGCTTTGCTTTTGCGGCTCAGCATGACGTTCCGAACAGAATGCTTTAAGTCTGCGTCCTCCGAGCCATGCGGCGCGGAGGACGCGACCATTTCCACCCGCCCCCTTGGACAGGCTTAGGAGGCGGTTATGCCGCGACCCGATGGTTCGGGTTTGCTTGTACGCCGAGGGTTCCACAGCAATCCTCGCCAGCCTGTCGCTTAGGAGAGGATTTGCGGCACGCCCAGAGGGTCCCGCCCCTGTCCGCAGCCTGAGGAAATGGGTCCTCGGGATACGAAAGAAAGACGACAATGTTCGACATTAGACGCAAATCCATCGATTGGGCCGGCCGCAAGCTGACCCTCGAAACCGGGCGCATCGCCCGCCAGGCCGACGCCTCCGTCCTCGCCACCTATGGTGAGACCGTGGTCCTGGCCACCGTGGTCGCGGAGAAGGCGCCCAAGCCCGGGCTCGACTTCTTCCCCCTGACCGTCAACTACCAGGAAAAGACCTACGCCGCCGGCAAGATCCCCGGCGGCTTTTTCAAGCGCGAAGGTCGCCCGTCGGAAAAGGAGACCCTGGTCTCCCGCCTGATCGACCGCCCGATCCGCCCCTTGTTCGTCAAGGGTTTCAAGCATGAGACCCAGGTCGTCGCCACCGTCCTGGCCCACGATCTGGAAAACGATCCCGATATCGTGGCCATGATCGCGGTTTCCGCGGCCCTGACCCTGTCCGGCGTGCCCTTCATGGGTCCGATCGGCGCCGCCCGCGTCGCCTTCATCGACGGCGAATATGTGCTGAACCCGACCACCGATCAGCTCGGCGAAGGCAATAAGATGGACCTCGTGGTCGCCGGCACCGACGATGCGGTGATGATGGTCGAATCCGAGATCCAGGAACTGACCGAAGAGCAGGTTCTGGGCGGCGTCATGTTCGCTCACCGCGGCTTCCAGCCGGTGATCCAGGCGATCATCGAACTGGCCGAGCATGCGGCCAAGGAACCCTGGGACTTCCAGGCGGAAGACCTGAGCCCGATCATCGACAAGATCACCGCGCTCGTCGGCGAAGACCTCAAGGCCGCCTACAAGCTGAAGGCCAAGCAGGAACGCCACGCCGCCCTGTCGGCCGCCAAGGCCAAGGCCGCCGCCGCCCTGGTCAAGTCGGACGCCAATCCGGATGGCTATGAAGCGCCCAAGTTCGGCTACGCCTTCAAGGAATGCGAAGCCACGGTCCTGCGTCGCGATGTGCTCTTGACCAAGAAGCGCATCGATGGCCGCGACCTGGACAAGGTTCGCCCGATCGTGTCGGAAGTGGGCATCCTGCCGCGCGCTCACGGTTCGGCCCTGTTCACCCGCGGTGAAACCCAGGCTCTGGTGGTCGCCACCCTGGGCACCGGCGACGATGAACAGTTCATCGACGCCCTGGACGGCACCTATAAGGAAAGCTTCCTGCTGCACTACAACTTCCCCCCCTTCTCGGTCGGGGAAACGGGCCGCATGGGCTCGCCGGGACGCCGTGAAATCGGCCACGGCAAGCTCGCCTGGCGCGCCGTGCGGCCGATGCTGCCGGCCAAGGCCGACTTCCCCTACACCATTCGCCTGGTGTCGGAGATCATGGAATCCAACGGTTCCTCCTCCATGGCCAGCGTTTGCGGTTCGTCGCTTGCGATGATGGATGCGGGCGTGCCCCTGAAGAAGCCGGTCAGCGGCATCGCCATGGGCCTGATCCTGGAACCGGACGGCTATGTGGTCCTGTCGGACATCCTGGGTGATGAAGATCATCTGGGCGACATGGACTTCAAGGTCGCCGGCACCGCGGACGGCATCACCTCGCTGCAGATGGACATCAAGATCCCCGGCATCACCGAGGAGATCATGCACAAGGCTCTGGATCAGGCCAAGGCGGGCCGGATCCACATCCTGGGCGAAATGGCCAAGGCCATCTCCGGCGCCCGGGAAGAGATCGGCGAGTACGCGCCCAAGATCGAGACCATCTCGATCCCCACCGACAAGATCCGCGACGTGATCGGCACCGGCGGCAAGGTGATCCGCGAGATCGTCTCCGTCACCGGCGCCAAGGTCGACGTCAATGACGAAGGCCTGATCAAGGTCTCGGCCAGCGACGGGGCCAAGATCAAGGCGGCCATCGACTGGATCAAGTCGCTGACCTCGGAGCCGGAAGTCGGCGCCATCTATGACGGCAAGGTCGTGAAGGTCGTCGATTTCGGCGCCTTCGTGAACTTCTTCGGCGCCAAGGACGGACTGGTCCATGTGAGCCAGATCAGCAACGAACGGGTCTCCAAGCCTTCGGACGTGCTGACCGAAGGCCAGATCGTCAAGGTCAAGCTGATGGGCTTCGATGATCGCGGCAAGACCAAGCTGTCCATGAAGGTGGTCGATCAGACCACCGGCGAAGACCTGACCAAGAAGGAGCCCGCGGACGCGGCCGAATAGGCCCCACGTCCATTGGCGAGAACAGAAGCGGGCGGCCAGCCATGGCCGTCCGCTTTTTTTCTAAGGCGGCCGGGCTTTTTCCACGGCTCGGGACAGCGTTTCGCCCCCTGGCGGCTGCCCTCGACAGGGCCTACCTTTCAGCCACGAAAGGATCCCCAATGGCTCACGCTCGCGCCGTCATCGGCGAAACCCACTACCGCGTCTCCCTCAAGGCGGGCCACCACCAACTGGTGGCCGACGAGCATGCCGAAATGGGCGGCCAGGACGCCGGCCCGGCGCCCTATGAGCTATTGCTGTCGGCCCTGGGCGCCTGCACGGCGATCACCTTGAAGATGTACGCCGAGCGCAAGCAATGGCCCCTGACGTCGGTCGATGTAGGACTGCTGTACACCCGCGACGGCGAACGCGGAAAAATCGCCCGGATCCTGACCCTGGAGGGCGATCTGGATCAAACCCAGCGTGCGCGCCTTGCCGAGATCGCCGAGCGCACGCCCGTGACCCTGACGCTGAAGGGCGGCGTCGACATTCAGACCGAACTGCGCTGACGGGCGGGACAGGGGGCGTCATGACCAGCCAAGCCTTCGATTTCACCGGAGCCCAGGGCCATCAACTGTCCGGCCGGCTGGACCTGCCGGAAGGGCCGCCGCGCGCCTACGCCCTGTTCGCCCATTGTTTCACCTGCACCAAGACCTCCCTGGCCGCCAGCCACATCGCCCGCGAACTGACCGGCCGCGGCGTCGCCGTGCTGCGCTTCGATTTTTCGGGCCTCGGCCAGAGCGAAGGCGATTTCGCCGACTCGACCTTCAGCGGCGACGTGGCCGACCTGATCGAGGCCGCCCGGGCCATGGAGGCGGCCGGCATCGCCCCCAGCCTGATGATCGGCCATAGCCTCGGCGGGGCGGCGGTCCTGGCCGCCGCGCCCGATCTGCCGGGGTTGAAGGCCGTCGCCACCATCGCTGCGCCGTTCGACATCACCCACGTGACCCACCAGTTCGGCCCCGCCCTGGAAACTATCATCGAGGAAGGTCAGGCCGAGGTGATCCTGGGCGGTCGCCCATTCACCGTCCGCCGGGGATTTGTCGACGATCTGAAGCTGCACGACATGGGCCAGCGCGTCGGCCAACTGCATCATCCCCTGTTGATCATGCACGCGCCCCGCGACGAGACGGTGGGGATCGACAATGCTTCGCGCATCTTTCTCGCCGCGCGCCACCCCAAAAGCTTCGTGTCGCTGGACGACGCCGACCATCTGCTGAGCCGCCCGGCCGATTCCGCCTATGCGGCCGATATCATCGTCGCCTGGGCCGAACGCTATTTGCCCACGCCTGGCGCCGCCGCGGCTCCGCCCGCTGCAGCCGACGCGGCCGTCGTGGCGCGCGAGACCGGCGCCGGCCGCTACCAGGTCGAGGTCGTGGCCGGGGCCTGGCGTTTTCTCGCCGACGAGCCGGCGGATGTGGGTGGGCTGGGCTCAGGCCCGACGCCGGTTCAATTGGTCAGCGCAGGGCTGGGCGCCTGCACGGCGATCACCCTAAGGATGTACGCCGACCAGAAGTCCTGGCCGCTGAGCCGGGTTTCGGTGGCGGTGGCCCATGAAAGAATAGCCGGCGGGAGCCCGCCCGACCGGTTCGATCGGGTTGTCACCCTGGACGGCGATCTGGATGAAGCCCAGCTGGACCGGCTGATGCAGATCGCCGAACGCTGCCCGGTTCACCGTATGCTGGAGAAGGGCGCTGTAGTCGAAACCCGTCGCGCGCCGCCCCTCTCGCCCACCTCGGCCGATGACCATTTCGAAGCGGCCTGCGAGGCTTGTCAGGAGGCGGGCTAAATCTGTTGCGCCACCTCGGCTCAGATCGCCCCATCGCACTTGTCGATGAACGCCCGAACCCTGGGATAGATTTCCTCACGGAAGCGGCGGCCGTTGAACACGCCATAATGGCCGACGCCGGGCTGGACATAGTCCACCTTCATGTCCTCCGGCAGGCTCGAACACAGGGCGTGAGCCGCCTGGGTCTGGCCGATTCCGGAAATATCATCGTGCTCGCCTTCGACGGTCATCAGGCCGATATCGGCGATCACCGAGGGCTTCACGAGGCGGTCTCGGTGCACCAGCTCGCCCTTGGGCAACAGATATTGCTGAAAGACGATGTCGATGGTCTGCAGATAGAATTCCTCGGTCAGGTCGAGCACCGAGAGATATTCGTCGTAAAATTCCAGGTGCTTGTCGGCGCTGTCGCCATCGCCCTTCACCAGATCGTCGAAATACCGCCTGTGAGCTTCCTGGTGGCGGTCCAGATTCATCGACATGAAGCTGTAAAGCTGCACAAAGCCCGGATAGACGCGCCGCAGGGCGCCAGGATAGGGCGCGGGCACCGTATAGATCATGCTGCGCTGGAACCAGGTGAACGGCCGCTCCTCCGCCAGTTTGTTGGTCACGGTGGGCGACAGGCGCGCATCGATCGGCGAGCCCATGAAGGTCATGCTGGCCGGCCGGCTGGCCTCACCGTCCTCGGCCATCAGGCTGGCGGCCGCCAACACCGGCGGACCCGGCTGGCAGACAGCGACCACATGGGGGCGGGGCCCCATGGCGCGGAGCATCTCGCGGACATGGTCGATATAGTCATGGAAGTCGAACCGCCCCTCCAGCATGGACACGTTGCGGGCGTTGGACCAGTCGGTGACATAGACCTCGTGATCCTGCAGGAAGGTCTGCACCGTGCCGCGCAGCAGGGTGGCGTAGTGGCCCGACAGCGGGGCGACGATCAATACCGCCGGTTCGATGGCGCGGCGGCCGGCCCGGCGCATATCGGTCATGTCGCGGCTGAAGTGGGTCATCTTCACCCAGGGCGACGACCATTCGACCACCTGGCGGACACGCACCTCCTGGCCCTCGATCGTCACGCTGTCGATGTTCCAGTCCGGCTGGCCATAACGGCGCGTGACATTGGCGAACAGGTCGGTGGCCGCAAACAGGGTGCGGCCCATGCGCGTGTCCCCCAGGGGGTTGACGGGCGAGTTCAAGGTGTCCCGGGCGAGACGAGCGGCCATCCGCATCGGCGTCGACGCGTAATAGGCGGCTTCGTGCATCGAATAGAGCATAGGTCGTTCCTTGGCGCGGCACGCGTTTGTGCACTGCACAATATATGGCCAAGAATGACCAGGGCTTAAAGCCCCCCTTGAACGGGAGTTCCGGGCGGCGGATCAAGCTCCGCGCGACATCGCCTTGACGATCTGGTCGCGAGTCTGTTCCGGGGTCATGCCAAATCCGATCACGCTGTCGAATTTCCCCTGCGGATTCATCAAATAGATCGCTGAGGAGTGATCCACGCCGTAGTTGGGGCCGGCTCCGCTCTTCTGGAAATAGACCTTGTAGGCGCTGGTCACCTGGGCGATCTGGGCCGGGGTTCCCGTCAGGCCGACGATTCCGTGCGGAAATGACGCGCTGGACAAATAGTCCTTCAATTGGGCCGGGGTGTCGCGGGCGGGATCGACGGTGACGAACACGACCTGGAAGGCCTTGGCCTTGGCGCCCATCAACTCCGTGGCCGCGCCCAAGGTCTGCAGGGTGGTCGGGCAGACGTCCGGGCAATAGGTGTAGCCGAAGAACACCGCCGTCCATTTGCCTTGCAACAGGCGCTGGTCGGCCGGCCGGCTCTCCTGGTCGATCAACTGAAACGGTCCGCCGATGGCCGCCGCCGGGCGCGCGCCCGGCGCCTCCGATCGTTTGCCACAGGCGCCAAGACTCAGGGCCAGGGCCGTGGCCAGACCCAAAACGAGCAACCTGGACCTTTCGATCATAGACGCAGTGCTCCTCGACCTTGCCGTGTGCAGGGCGAACCTTGCCCTTGGGCTGGTCCAAACCGCTTCGGGCGGATAGGCTGCCGCTGTGAACAATCCGGCGAAGCCTGACGCCCGGCTGGCCTTTCTCGATAAGCCTGCGGCCAGCTCAGGGCAAGATGACGGCCTGCTGAATGACGGGCTGGTCGCGCATGGCCGTTTGAACCTCGATGTTCTGGTCCGATTCCGCTGGTTCGGCCTGACGGCTGAGGCGGTATTGCTGTTGCTAGCCTTCGCGACCGGTCTGCATGCCCCCTATATCGCCTGCTTGTTGGTGATTTTGGGTACGGCGGCCTTCAACCTCGCCGTCAATCTTTCGGTTCGCGCCCTGGGCCCCTCGCGCGACGGACAGCTGGTCATCCAACTCGGCGTTGATATCGTTCAGGTTTCCGTCCTGCTGTTCTTGACCGGCGGCGTCGCCAACCCCTTCGCCGTTGTGCTGATCGCCCCCGTGACCCTGGGCGCGGCCATCCTCGACGAGCGAAAGGCCGCCGTTCTCGGCGTGGCGGCCGCGGTCCTGGCGGTCGGCATGACCTTCTGGTCTGGCCCGCTGCTGTCGCCCGACCTGACGTCGCCGGCCACGCCGCTGCGGATGCGGCTGACAATGTTGTTGGCCCTTCTCACAGGCCTATCGGCAACCGCCTTCTACGCCTGGCGTGCGGCGGCGGAGGCCAAGCGCATGGAGCTGGCCCTCAATGTCACCCACAAGGTGCTGGCGCGCGAGCAGCGCCTGTCGGCTCTAGGCGGGCTGGCGGCGGCGGCGGCGCACGAACTGGGCACGCCGCTGGCCACCATTTCCATCGTCGCCAAGGAGATGGTGCGCGAAGCGCCCACAGACGCCGTGCGTGAGGATGCGGAACTGCTGGTCAGTCAGGCTGAGCGCTGCCGCGAAATTCTCACGCGTCTGACCGAGGAGCCGGACACCACCGACGACGCTGTCCACGCCCGCATGACCCTGCTGCAGTTCCTCAACGAGGTTATCGAGCGACACCTGGATACGGATGTGCGGGTCGAGGCGGTGGTCGCCGGGCCGCCGGGCGCGCGCCCGCCGGAGATCCGGCGCATGCCGGAGGTGCTGCACGCCATGACCTCCCTGGTGGAGAACGCCGTCGATTTCGCCAAGTCTGAAGTACTGGTCAGTATCCGCTTCGACGAGCGCGCCATCGGGGTTGAGGTCCGCGACGACGGTCCCGGTTTTTCCCCCGATGTCCTGGCGCAACTGGGGCAGCCCTATATCACCAGCCGGCCCGGCGGCGAGGGGTCCCGCTCGGGCCATATCGGCATGGGGCTGGGTTTCTTCATCGCCAAGACGCTTCTGGAGCGGACCGGGGCGGTGGTTCAGCATTTCAATGGCCGACGGGGCGGGGCGGTGATCGCCGCGCGCTGGGCGCGGGACGCCATAGAGGCGCCGCCGGTTCCCGGAGGTTTTGAACTCGGCGGACCCGCTCCGGGCGAAATCTAGCTCCAGCTCAACAAAAAAGGGACTTGAAGCGTGCGAACAAAGAGCGCGAACATACAGTGTTGTGTTGTTTCACACGCCCGTCGCGCCCTGAGGTGAGCTATGTCTGATCTGAGTGAAGCCGTGGCCCAATTACCTGACAAGAGCCTATTGGTCATGGACGACGATTCGGCCCTTCGCGTTCGGCTCGGCCGAGCCCTGGAATCCCGGGGATTCGAGCCTGTTCTCGCCTCTTCGGTCGCCGAAGCGGTGGCTGCGGTGAAAGCCAAGCCGCCGGCCTTCGCCGTGCTGGACATGCGTCTGGATGACGGTAACGGCTTGCAGGTCGTGGAGACCATCCGCAACGCCCGGCCAGACGCTCGAGTGGTCATGCTGACCGGTTATGGCGCCATCGCCACGGCCGTGGCGGCGGTCAAGGCGGGGGCTGTGGACTACCTCTCCAAGCCAGCCGACGCCGACGATGTGCTGCGCGCTCTTTTGGCCCGGCACGACGAGACCGCGGCGCCGCCGGAAAACCCCATGTCCGCCGACCGGGTGCGCTGGGAACACATCCAGCGGGTCTATGAGCTGTGCGGCCACAATGTCTCGGAAACCGCCCGCAGGCTCAACATGCACCGCCGCACCCTGCAGCGGATCCTGGCCAAACGCGCGCCCCGCTAAGAGTGCAGTTCTAAAGGCACGCCCAGGCTGCGCATGGCCGCCAGTCGGCCGAAGCTGAGGGTCAGGGCCTTGCGGCGTGCGCCGACCAGCGGAATGTGCGGCGCATCGATCAGCACCGCCCCGCCAAAACCGTCGGCGACGATCAGGCCGGGACCCTCGGGCAGATGCTCGCGCGGAAAGTGCGGGGCCACCGCGAAATAGAACTGGTCGCAGAAGGGGCCATATTCGCCCCACTTGCGGTCGACCCGGTAGTCCTCCAGTCCCGACTTGACCTCCACGATCACCAGTTCGCCGCGCGGACCCAGAGCCATCAGATCGGCTCTGCGCCCATTGGGCAGGCTCACCTCGGCCAGGGGGGCGAGCCCCAGGGATATCAGCAGGCGCGCGGCGCCCCGCGTCACCGCTTCGGTGGTTTCGGGGCGCGAGACAGTGAAGGGTGCGACAGCCTCCATGACTTCACCTTGTTCCGCCTTCGTTCCCAGATCAAGCTTTTCACGAAGGTCTCAGGCGCAAGATCGCCTCAGACGGAGGGCTGGTTATCAAAGATCAGTTTGGTGACATCGAATCCCATGGCCCGCGCCCGGGCCACCAGGGCGGCCTTTTGATCGCCGGTCAGGTTCGGCCGCCGGGACATGATCCACAGATATTTCGGATTGGGCGTGCTGAGCATGCACCAGCTGTAGTCGTCACCTCGGTCCAGCACCCAATAGTCCATCTGCACCAGGCCGCCGAAAAAGCCGATGCGGAATTTGGAATTGCTCGCCTCATCGACGATCCGCCCGGCGCCGCGCCAAACTTTGGACGAGCCGTCGACCGTGCCCATGTGACAGGTCTGCACCACCTGGAACTGGCCATTGTCCTGGCGGGACCAATCCGAGGTGGCCGCTTCGCAATTGGACTGAATCTTGTTTGGCAGCCGCGCCACCTCGTACCAGCGGCCGGCATAGCGTTTAGGGTCGACCGGCTTGGTCGTCGCCAAAGGCGCCGCCTGCACCCCCCAACCGGCGAGCATGAAGCAGGCCGAAGCGACAAAGACGGCGCGCCAGGTAAAAAAGTGCATTCCAAAGTCCCAAATCCAGAGGGCCAGCCCCCCAACGCGACATCGCCCCGTCGAGTTACGACGGGGCGATGACAACGCCTACTGGAAACTAAGGCTATTCCGCGGCGATCAACACCTCGACCGCGGTGCGGTCCTTGAAATTGATGGCCTGCAGATAGCGGATGCCCTCTTCGGCGATGTCGTCGCCGACCATGCGGTCGCCTTCGGCCTTGAGCTCTTCCATGTCGATATACATCGCATAGAAGGCCCGGGTGCGGTCGGTGATGATGCCGGCGTTGAGCAGGGTCTTGATCAACACCCGGAAGATGTTGGCTGATTCCTTCATGCTCTCGCGGCGGACATCGTCGGTCATCACCTCGGTGAAGGCCGCCATCACCTTGTCGGGATCCAGTCCGAAATCGGCGTAGAGCGCGGCTTGCTGCGAGGGCGCGACCAGGTTGAACAGCAGGGTCTGGAAGCAGTGGGCGGCCCAGTCTTCGATGATCGCATGCTCTTCGGTGTTCAGCTTCGGAATGGTGCGATCGGCCCAGATCTTGCCGAACTTGTGGTGGAAGGCCTCGTCGGTCATCACCAGCTGCAACAGCTTCTTGCCCACCGGATCGGTGATGACGTTGAAGAAGCTGGCGAAGGCGCCCATGGCCAGGCCTTCGATCAGCATCTGCATGCCGATGATCTTCTTATAGACTTCCGGCGCGCCGATGATCTCGACCAGCAGATCTTTCAGCACGGGGCCGCATTCGAGCGGCCGGCCCCAGCGGGCCTTGATATATTTGGCGAAGGCGGTGACGTGCCGGGCTTCTTCGCGGGTCTGGTTGGCGGCGTATTCCTGCGCGCCCTGGTCCTTGAGCACATGGCACAGCGAGGCCGACAGATTCAACGCACCCTGTTCGCCGTGCAGAATGGACGAGAAGTTGTGCAGCACGATGGTGTTGATGAACCGCGTCCGCTCCTTGGGGTCGGACAGGTGGTCCGACACATAGTCGGTCTGCAGGGCCGCGATCATGTCTTCGGGAACAAGCGGGACATTCTCGATGTCGAACGGTTCGTCGAAGTCGATATATTTCTTGTCCAGCGGATCCCAGAAGTGATCGTGGGTGGCCGAAATGATCTTGTCGAAGGCGGTCGAGCGATTGCCGTAGCGATCGAGGTCCAGCATGGACACGAAATCGTCCGGCGCCACCGCGTCGTACATGGCGTCCTTGGTGATGTTGTGATCGGTCATTCGCCTGCTCTCCCAACGGCGTTGGCGCGCAGTCAGCGCCAGCTTGCGAACAGCTTGCAAGCGACAAGGCTCTCCGTCAAGAAAAATGACGCATGCGTCAGGATTAAGAAAGGTTCATGAACGGGCCGCGGCGTCGCCCATCAGCCGAGCGATCTCGTGGTCCCCGTGCTCGGCCAGAGCTTTGGCCACAAGGGCCTGGGCGGCGGGAGGCTTGTTCTGTGACAATTTGCGCACCCCTTCCAGGCGCTCGACCTGCATCTCAAAGCCGACGATCCCCGCCAGCAGGGCCTCAAAGCGGCCCGGACTCATCTTGTGCCGGGTCCAGGGTGGCTTGGGAGCGAGGGGGCCCTCGAACGCCGCGGACAGATCATCCAGCAGACAGGTGGCCTCGTCCGCATCGAGCCGTCTGACCGGCCCGGCGATTTCCACGGACAGGTAGTTCCAGGTGGGAACCTGGTCGTCCAGCCCGTACCAATCGGGGCTGACATAGGCGTGGGGACCGGTGACCACGGCCAAGGCTGGGGCCCCGCCGCTCAGGGCTCCCGCGAGGGGATTGCCGGCCGAAAGGTGAAAGCGCGACCGGGCGCCTTCGAGCAGGATCGGAGCATGGGCGCAGACCGGCTGACGGTCGGTCACCGCGAAGATCACGGCAAGGCCCGAGGCGCGGACCAGCGCGGCGAGATGAGTGGGGTCATCGTCGCGAAAACGAGCAGCGGGGTGCATGGTCAGGCCTCAAGCCCGGTTTGGGCGAGCAGGTGGCCGCCGGTCTCGTATTGTTTTGAAAGTTCGGGCACGCACGAAACTCCGCGGGACGACGATGATCCCCTGGGAGATGACCGTCGTCTCACGAAGTTGGCAAGCCCCAAGGCCTGTCGCTGTCAAACCGAAAGAGGCGCCAAAAAACCTATAGACAGGGTTCGAGCATCTTGGATTGAACCGTCAACGGGCGCCCCGCCACGGATGGGGTATCGGCGATCATGCGCCCGCCTGACGTCGAATAGACTTTAGTGAGGCTTGGCGTCCTGGGCGGTGTCGGTGACGGCATGACCCGCAGATGAAACGTCCTTGCCGGCGCCTTCGACCGTGTTACAGGCCGAGAGCGCAAGGCCAGCGGCCATAGCCGCCAGAATGATAAGTTTACGCATAGTCCGATCTCCACGGTTGCTTCGCTAGGACAACGCTCAAGCTGCTACGTCGTTCCCTTTGCCGCGACTGCGGCTGGCGGGGGAGCGTCGCACCGGCGGCGCCTCGATCGTGGGGGTGGGAAACACCAGGCGAGCGGTCATGCCGCCATGGTCGTTGGGCAGGATTTCCATGCGTCCGCGCAGTTGGCGAGCAAAGGCGCTCATCAGGGTTCGACCCACGCCGCCTTCGCCGGACAGCCCCGGCTCGCCGCCTCGGCCTTCGTCGCTGATCGACAGTTCCGCCTCGGCCCCATTCACGGCGAAACGGACGCGGAGCGTGCCGCTGCGGTGGGCCAGGGCATGCTTTTGGGCGTTGGTGATAGCCTCGACGGCGAACAGGGCCAGGGGCGGCAGCTTGTCGGGGTCGATGGAGATCTCGTCGGCCTCCAGCTCGGTGCGCACCGCGCCGCCCTTGCCCTGCTGTTCGACCACCAGCTGACCGATCAGGTCGCTCAGAAACTGTCGCAGATCCACCCGGCGAATGTCCGAGCCCTGATAGAGGGCGCGATAGATCAAGGCCAGGGCCCCGACCCGCTGGCGAGTGTCAGACATGGCGGTGCGGGCCGCGGGGTCGCTGAGGGAGCGCTGCTGCAGGTTGAGCAGGGAGGAAATGACCTGGAGATTATTCTTCACCCGGTGGTGAATCTCACGTAGCAGGGCGTCTTTCTCCGACAGGGAGTCGCGCAGGGACTGATCGCGGGCGGCGATGGCGTCGGCCATGGCCGCGAGGGTCTCCGCCAGTTCGCGAATCTCGGGCGGCGCCTGCTTCAGCTTGCCTGGGCGGACGGATAGCCGGCCGCGCGCATAGATGGCGGCGATGCGGCCCAAATAGCTCAGCCAGCGGATCACCACACGTTCGGTCACCACCCAGACGGCCGCCAGGGCCAGGGTGAAGGCCAGCAGGGGGAACAGGAAGCTCGACAGCGGGTTGAGCCCGGCCCATGAGAACAATCCCTCCGCGGGCGCGGAGAGGATGACAAAGACATCGCCGGCCAGAGGGGCCGCCGAATAGACACGCAGGCCGCCCTTGGGATCCGGTCCCGAATAGAGATAGGAGCCCGCCTTGCGAGCGCGCCGGGCGAAATCCGCCTGTGGCGCGGCGAACGCCTCGGGCCGGGTGCGGGAAAGATAGCGGCCTTGATCGTCGGCGATCGCGACCTCGGTGCCCTGCGGCAGGGCCCGGTCGGTCAGGTCGGGCCTGAGGCTGTCAAGGCTGATCAGGGCCACCAGCGCGCCATCGAACTGGCCCCTCGCGTCGGTTGCGCGCTCGGCCGCCAGCAAGGACGGATCGCCACCCGCCAAGCCAGCTGGTGAGCGGATGATGATGCGCGGCTCGCCAGCCTGCAAACGAACAAACCAGTCCCGGTCACGGCGCAAGGCGTCTCCCGGCACGCTGCGCGCCGCACAGGACACCCGTCCCCGGGAATCGAAGCGGATAAGATTGTCGTAGCCTGGCAGGCGCGTCGTGACCTCGCTAAGGCGCTGGGCGCATTCCAGGCCGACCGAGGCGGGGGCCAGGGTTTCCAGCAGAACGCTGGCGCCCTCCATCTTGGCTCGGGCCGTCGCGGCGCTGCGCTCGGCCGCCAGGGCCAGGTTGGCGCTCTGTTCGCGCGCATCCTTTTGATAGGCGATCATGGATTCGACGCCGCCCAGCAACAGCACCGGCGCCAGGGCGAGCGCCAGGGCGGCGCCCAGCCGCACGCGGATCGTCGTCAGGGGGTCCAATGCGCGCGCGCCGAAGACGGAGGCCAATTTCGGCGCCATTGCGCTCTTGCTCAAAACTCTACGGCGCCAGGTCGCTTCTCATCGAAACGGTCAGGCTCGTCCGGCGGTCGCGTCATGGGGCTGGCATCCTATGGCGCCGAGCTCAAACGCTCCGCATCCGCCAGTATAGACGTCATCGCTTCGCTGGCGGAACGGCCGTCACGGTCGTAGTCGCCGGAATCCAGAATGGCCTGCAACGCCTTGCGCGCGCGACTGACCCGGCTCTTGACCGTGCCCACGGCGCAATCGCAGATTTCAGCGGCCTCTTCGTAGGCGAAGCCGCCGGCGCCGACCAGGATCAAGGCTTCGCGCTGCTCTGGCGGCAGCATGCTGAGGCCCAGACGCAACTCGTCCAGCGCCACCGGCGCCTCCGGATCGTCCACCGCCACCAGAGTCCGCTCGGCGGCTTCCTGATCGAGCTGGGTCGACCGCCAGGAGCGGCGCTTTTCCGAATAGAATTGATTGCGCAGGATCATGAAGGTCCAGGCCTTCATATTGGTGCCCATGTGGAAGCTCTCCCGAGCCACCCAGGCCTTCATCATGGCTTCCTGCGCAAGGTCATCGGCGCTGGCGGCGTCCCCGGCCAGGGTTCGCGCAAAAGCCCGCAGATGAGGGATCAGACCGACAAGTTCGCGCTTGAACGCCGCTTCGGCGCTTGCGTCGCGGGGCGCACGCGGAGGGGGTGGCGCAGCAGCATCCTGATCGGCCATCAGTCGCGGTCCGATCCAGAATTGTCGGCCTGGCGTAGGATGTCCAGGAACTCATCGGGAACCGGCTCGTTGACCACCTCGTCGAACAGCTGACGAAGCTTGACGCCGATGGCTTGCTGACGGAGACGCGCTTCATCCACTGATGGGCCGAGCACGGGGGTGACTGGAGTCGTGGAGGATTGCTCGATCATTCCCTTGGCGTCGCGTTGGTCCAACGTACGCCCCCTTCAAGAGTTCTGTCGGCGACGCCGAGGATCACTGACTTGCTAAATGCGTCAAGTGTGGTTGCGTTCCGTTCGCAATGAAAATCCGGAACCCGAAGCTTTACTGGACGTTTTCTCACTGCCCGTCGGCTGCGACGGGAGTATCGTATCCGCATGCCTGGACGCTTTCCGTTGACGGAAGGCCTTAGATTGGAGGGGGTCATGAGCCTGCTGGTCCGTTTGGCGCCGCATCTGCCCTATGTTCGCCGCTACGCGCGAGCCTTGACGGGCGATCAGGCGACCGGTGACGCCTATGTCCGTATCGCGTTGGAAGCCCTGGCCGCCGGCGAGCGATCGCTGGAGCCCAATTTCACGCCGCGCGTGGCGCTCTATCACGCCTTTCAGGCCGTCTGGTCGACCACCGGCGGCAGGTTGGAGGCGGCCAGCCAAGAACATGCTGTGGGCGGCCAGACGCCGGCCCTGCGGTTGATGCGGATCGCCCCGCGCTCGCGGCAGGCGTTTCTGTTGACCGCCCTCGAAGGGTTCACCCCCGGGGAGGCGGCCCAGATCCTGGGAATAGGCTTTGACGACGTGGACGCCCTCATCGAGGAAGCTCAGCGCGATATCGACGCCGAACTGGCCACCTCTGTGCTGATCATCGAGGACGAACCGGTGATCGCCGCCGACATCGAGGCCCTGGTGCGCGAACTAGGCCATGACGTCCTCGACATCGCCGCCACCCGCTCCGAGGCGATCGAATCCGTGCGCCGACGCGCGCCGGGCTTGGTCCTGGCTGACATTCAGCTGGCCGACGGCTCGTCCGGCATCGACGCGGTCAAGGACATTCTGGGACAACTCGATCTGCCGGTGATCTTCATCACCGCCTTCCCGGAGCGGCTTCTGACCGGCGAGCGGCCGGAGCCAACCTTCCTGATCACCAAGCCGTTTCAGCCGGAGACGGTTAAGGCGGCCATCGGTCAAGCCCTGTTCTTCCATCCGGGCCCCGGGCGCAAGGCCGCCTGAAGCGCGCTGTTTGCCATCTGACCAAGCGACAAAGCCCTCCGCCAGTCTGGTTGGAGGGCTTTTCGTTGGGCGAGCCGGTCGGGGTGGCTATCAGGGAACGTTCCTCATTTCACCCGCGTTGATCGCGCAAGGCTGAGATACGCGGCTTTTTGAAAAGGAACACTGTCATGCTCGGTTGGGCGCTCACATTCGTGATCCTGGCGCTGGTCGCCGGGTTTTTCGGCTTCTTCTCGCTGGCCGGCCTCGCGGCCACCATCGCCAAGGTTCTGTTCCTCATCTTCCTGGTCCTGCTGGTGGCCAGCTTTGTCATGAGGGCTTTGAGAGGGCAGTCAGTCGTCTAGCGAGGGCGGTCCGCTGTAGTTCTTGCGGGGCGTGAAAAAAACAAATCTGCCGGGAACGTTTTTTCCAGCGCGTCGTTTTGAAATTGCGGAGGCGGCGACGCCCCCCCGACTTGAAGCTGGCCCAGCCAGCTAGCCGTCTCCGCAACCCCTCTTTTTCTCGATGATACGACCTGTCGGACGGCTCAGAAGGCCGTCCGATTTTTGTTTCAGGCGATTTTCGAAATCTGTGGCGCGGGGCTTGCGGGTTTAGCGGTCCGCCTGGCCGAGACCGGCCTTAGTGATCGTCCGATCCGCCACCGGTCGCGGCCTGGATCAAGGCGGCGATGCGATCCGTGGGGCTGGCGGGCTGGTTCAGCGCCTGGGCGCTGCTGGAACTTGAGCTTGGCACAACGGCCGCCAACTGGCTCAGGGCGCTTTGAGCGACCACGCGAACCGCGTTTTGCGCGGCGCTGCGGGCGGCGTTTTCGCTGGATTGATAGATGAAGCCATAGGTCGGATAGACGGTATTGCCCAGATCGCGGGCCGGATCGTACCAGACCTTCACCTGGCTCCAATCGCCGGTGCGCGAGACGTCCACGACGGTGACGTCCTTTTCAACCTGTCCGCGGGAGCCGTCGATCAACGACCAGTTGGCGTGGGTCACCTGAATCACGCGGTCGGTCAGCACCCGGCTGACCACGGCCACGTGGCCCTTGTTCATGATGCCGGTGGGCTTGAACACCAGCACGGCGCCGGACTTGGGGGTGAAGCCCTGGGCATAGCGGCCGGCCGCCTTTTGCCACCAGGTCCAGGCGTCGCCGAAAATCTCGATGCCGGAAATCATGCGGGCGAACGGTGCGCACTGAAGATAGCCGTCGGCGCGGGCAGGGCTGCTCAGGGTGGCCATCAGGGCCATGGAAGCGGCGAGTGCGCCTAGAACTCTCATCGTGCGACGTCGCATAGAGGACCCCCGCCCCTGTTTTTACTGAGGGGTTGGATAACCACGGCGACAATGAAATGAAAGTAAAATTTTCCGCGGCGTGTTGTCTAAGCCACGCTTGGGACCAGGCGCCGGGGCGCCCCTTTCAGGCTGCGCACCCATGTCCGTGCGGGCCGTTCAACGAGATGATGCGCTAGGGCGGCCAATGGAATTACGCCGATCGTCAAGATAATCCATGAGAAAATCGGCATGGAATTCTTCTGATACCCGAACAAGAAAGAGGTCGCGTGAACAAACAACAGATTCCATGGAACGCATAACATGTATATCGCATAGCTGATCTCGCCAAGATAGGCCAGGAATCGGAGGGCGATATTAGGTTTCCCCGAAGGCGATGTTGCAGACAGACCTGGAATTATTGCACCCAAGGCGAGTACGATCACCATATCGGGAGCGCCAGCCTGCGCGAAAAACAGGCCCAGGGCGCCGAAAATCACGGCGACAATTCCCCCTGCGGCGCGTCCGCGCACCAGGCCGCCATTCCAGGCCAGATAGAGCGCGCAGCCATAGGCGAAACACGGAACGATTCTCAAAGCGCCCCAACGAATGGTCGCCTCGGTCAGCGGCGAGCCGCTCCAGGCCTGGAAGGCGGTGTAGAGACCGGCAAGGGCCAGGGCCGCCCCGGCGAGCGCCAGACGGGGGCGCCCGCGCAAAGACAAAGCGCCGGCGCCGAACAGCGGAAAGCTTAGATAAGCGAACCATTCGGCCGAAATCGACCAGGATGGATGGTTCCAGCCGGATACCGGCGCCAGCCCCCAGGCGTGGACCAGCAGCAGGTTGGCCGGCAGGGAGGACCAGGACAGGATGTTGGGGTCGATGATCTGGCCGAGGCTACGCGCGCCCAGCGCCATGAGCCCGATGCCGATCAGGGTGGCCAGGTGAAGCGGGTAGATCCGCGCGAGCCGCGCCTTGAGGAATTGGCCATAGGCGAAGCGGCCTTGTCCCAGGGCCGGCAGATAGACATGGCAGAGAATGAAGCCGGAGAGGATGAAGAACACCTCGACCCCCAGATAGCCCTTGGCGATCAGCGGCGGCGGCGTAGCGATGCTGAGATTGGGCCAATAATCGTAGAGCACGACCCACAGGGCGGGGAAGAAGCGCAGGGCCGTCAGGGCGCTGATGTCGCCGGCCTCAGGCGACCTGGCTTGGGGAAACCTGACTTGAGAGGAACTGGAATCGATCATGGCCCATAAATGTCCCGGTCTGACCCAAACCGGTCAGAACTCGACAGGGCCGTTGCAGGCGCCGGGCCAGCCGGCCCGAACGACGGCGAAGCCCGGTTCGCCGAACCTGATTTCGCCGTCAGTCTTCAGGCCTGCGCCGCTATTTGTTGCAACGGGCGAGCAGGTCGGCGGGGAAGGCCTTGCCGTCGAAGCTATAGCTGGCGACCGGGCCGGCGACCTTGACCAGAGCCTTGCAGACGCTGACCGACTGCACGGCTTCCGTGGCCGGGAAAGCGGCGCAGACCGTGCCGAAGCAGGACCAGGCGGCGTCGCCGGCGATGGTTTTGACAGCGGCCGGCGCTGGCTTTTGCAGGGTCGCTTCGGCGCGGCCGTCGGCCAGCGCGGTCCCGGCCAGGGCCGAGAAGACCGCGACGAAGGCCAGGGTGCGAATTATCATGGAGTTCTCCTGAGCGTTCCGGGGAGGTTTAGGCTGAAAAAAGGGGCCAGAGTCTCGGTCCCCGACGATCGGCCAACGCTATCCCCCAGCTCGGCCGATTGAACTAAACGTCGCTCAGATAAGTTGATCGCGGCGCGATGCAAGCGCTTTTCAGCTAAGGCCCGGCGAAATAAGCATGACCGATGTCGTGTTCGTCGTCGACGCGGATCCCCACAGCCCGCTATTCAACGGCGCGGGACGTGCGGCTGCGGCCGCCAAAAGAGGACATATCCATGAAGACCCGAGCCGCGGTGGCGTTCGAAGCGAAAAAGCCCCTCGAAATCGTCGAGGTCGATCTGGAAGGCCCGCGCGCCGGCGAGGTCCTGGTGGAAATCAAGGCCACCGGCATCTGCCATACCGACGCCTACACCCTGGACGGCCTGGATAGCGAAGGCCTGTTTCCCTCGATCCTCGGCCATGAGGGCGCGGGCGTGGTGCTGGAAGTGGGCGCGGGCGTCACCAGCTTGAAGCCGGGCGACCATGTGATCCCGCTCTACACCCCCGAATGCCGCCAGTGCAAAAGCTGCCTGTCGCGCAAGACCAATCTCTGCACCTCGATCCGGGCCACCCAGGGTAAGGGCCTGATGCCGGACGGCTCCAGCCGCTTCTCCTACAAGGGCCAGACCATCCACCACTATATGGGCTGCTCGACCTTCGCCAATCACACGGTGCTGCCCGAGATCGCCCTGGCCAAGATTCGCACCGACGCGCCATTCGACAAGGCCTGCTACATCGGTTGCGGCGTCACTACCGGCGTCGGCGCGGTGGTCAACACCGCCAAGGTCGAGCCGGGCGCCAACGCCATCGTCTTCGGCCTAGGCGGCATCGGCCTGAACGTGATCCAGGGCCTGAAAATGGTCGGCGCGGACAGGATCGTCGGCGTTGACCTCAATGACAGCAAGGAAGATTGGGGCCGCAGGTTCGGCATGACCCACTTCGTCAACCCGTCCAAGGTCGAGGATGACCTCGTCGCGCATCTGGTGGCTCTGACCGATGGCGGCGCCGACTACACCTTCGACTGCACGGGCAATGTCAATGTCATGCGCACGGCGCTGGAAGCCTGCCACCGTGGCTGGGGCGAAAGCATCGTCATCGGCGTCGCCGAGGCGGGCAAGGAAATCGCCACCCGCCCGTTCCAGCTGGTCACGGGCCGGGTGTGGAAAGGCTCGGCCTTTGGCGGCGCCCGCGGCCGCACCGATGTGCCGAAGATCGTTGACTGGTACATGGACGGCAAGATCCAGATCGATCCCATGATCACCCACACCCTGCCCCTGGACCGCATCAACGAGGCCTTCGACCTGATGCATGCGGGGGAAAGCATCCGCAGCGTGGTGGTGTTCTAAGGCCCGCCGACCCCGTTAAACCCGCCGCGCCAGGACGATCCGGTTGCTGTTGGCGCCCTTGGCGTTGCTGCCGACGCCCTAGCCGTTGGCCGTCTTGTGAAGGCTTGGGTGTTGACCACTACGCATAGCGGCTCGAATGGCAGACCCGCCAGGGCCTGCAGCACCAGAGTCTCCAACGCCAGTTGGCCGCCGCGCACCTCCCCGACCTCAAAGGCGAGGTGCGCGCCCGCGCGCAGTACGCGGCCAAGTTCGGCCCGGAATTTGAAGCCTTTGGCGCCACGGTCCCGGCTTGGGACGCTGCGAGCGGCGAATAGGGTCATGCAAACCAAGGTTCAGACCCTGTGTCGCGCCGGCGCCGTCATCCTCGCCGCCCTGGCCCTGTGCTGGACCACCCTGATCAATGGGCAACCCTTCTTCCATCCCGATAGCCTGGGCTATGTCCGCGGGCCGGACGTGGCGATCATGAAACTCCTGGGTCCCAGGTTCGCATCGCCATGGGCGACCCTGGATCCCGGAGCGGCGGTCGTGGCGCGCGAGGCTCAAGCCTCTTCCGGCGCCGGCTCGTCCCCCAAGGCTGCGTCCTCCCATGGCCACGGCTATGACGACAAGGAAGTGCTGGGCGGCCGCTCCATCTATTACGGTGTCCTGGCCGATCTCGGCGCCCGCACCGGCGGCTTCTGGCTGACCGTGCTGGTCCAGGCCCTGGCCGTGGCGCTGTTGGTCGAGATCGTTCTGCGCGGGCTGGCTGTGCTTGATCTGCGCGCCTATGCCGGGGTCATGGCCCTGCTGAGTCTGGCCAGCCCCGCCGCCTTCTTCGTCGGCTTTGTGATGCCGGACATCTGGGCCGGCGTGGCGATCGGCGCGCTGGCGACAGTGTTCGCCCTGACCGGTCGGCTGGGCAGGCTGGACGTCGCCGCCCTCGCGGCCATGACCGTCTTCGGCGCCCTGGCCCACACCTCCGTCGCTCCCGTGATCGGGGCCATGATGCTGGGCGGCGCCGGGCTCTGGTGGGGCCAGCGCCGCCGGATCAACCCGGCCTTGGGTCTCGGCGTGGGCGCGGCGGCCCTGGTCATGGCCGCGGCCGGCGCCTTGGCCTTCACCGCCATGGTGCGCCATACGGTCGGCGCCGCGCCGGTCACTCCGCCATTCCTGACCGCAAGGGTGATCGCCGATGGGACCGGAACCCGTTTCGCCCAATCAGGCTGCGGCGGCCAGGCCTTTGTGGTCTGCCGCTATGCCGGCCGCCTGCCCATGGACGTGGACCAGTTCCTGTGGGGCGCGACCGAGCATGACGGGGTGTTCCAGACCGTCGCGGCGCCCGAGCGCCGCGCTCTTGGCGAGGAACAGACCCGCTTTGCCCTCGCGGTGGTGCGCGCCTATCCTTTGCAACAGGCCTGGGCCTCGCTCGGCAACGCCGTGCGGCAGATGGGCGACACCGATCTGTCGGATTTCGACTACAAGCCCAGCCTTCAGGCCAGTTTCGCATCGAGCCTGCCGACCGCGACCCTGGATGTCATGCGTGGGACCAGGGCCTACAGCCAGGCTTGGCCGGTGCAGGGCCTCTGGGTCTTTCAGACCGGGGTCATGGGCGCGCTGGTGGTGTTGATGGGCCTCGTCGCGTTGCGGACCCAGCCTGCACAGCGAGGCGAACCTGCCGATCTGGCGGCCGCGGCCAGCCGTTTCCTGACGTTGGTGGTGCTTGGGGTCCTGGCCAATGGCGCGATCTGCGGCGCCCTGTCCTCCATCAACGGCCGTTATGAGGCGCGGGTGATCTGGTGCGTGCCTCTGGCGGTGCTGGCCTGGACCATGGTTCGGGTGAGGACGGCGCATGCCGCGCGCCTCGCCCACCGTCTCGCCCCCCGTCTGGCCCCGGTCACTTCAGCCGATCCAGTCTGAGCCGCTCGCGCGTGTCGGTCAGCCGCCAGGCGGCCAGATAGGCCGCCGCCGCCGCCGCCAGACCGCTGCCGCCAGACAGCAGGAACATCAGCAGGATCTGGTATTTCACCGCCTCGATGGGGTCGAGCCCGGCCAGGATCTGGCCGGTCATGATGCCGGGCAGGGTGACCACGCCCGCCGCCGCCATCTGATTGACGATCGGCACCAGGGCCCGCCGGATCGCGTCGCGCACATAGGGGGTGATGGCCTTCCAGAAGCCCGATCCCAGGCATAGCCGCGCCTCGATGGCGCTTTTCTCCCGGCTGATCGAGCCCAGGAAACTGTCCAGGGCCAGGCTGGTGGCGTTGAGGATATTGCCCAATAGGATCCCGGTCAGGGGAATGGCGTAACGGGCGTCGTACCAGGGGTGCGGCCGCAGAGCCGTGGTCAGGGCGAACAGGGCGGTCAGCACCGTGGCGGCGCTGATCGAGCCCAGGCCGATCCAGAAGCCGCCGGCGTTTTTCAAATGCCGTTCCGGACGGGCGGCGGCCTCCCGCGCCGCGATCAGCACCATGATCAGGATGATCAGGCCGGTCACCGCCGGGTTGGCCAGCTGGAACACCGCCCGCAGGATGAAGCCGATGGCGACGAGTTGCAGCACCATGCGCACCGCCGCGATGACGATCTTCTGGTGCAGGTTGAGCCGCAGCAGGATCGAGGCCCCCGCGTCGACCGCCAGCAGGCTGGCGGCGATGGTCAGGTCCAGGGGCGTCAGGGAGATCGGGTTCATGCCCCACTCTCCGCTTTTCCCGACTCCAATTTTCCGGGCGCCAGCCTGCCGGCCGCCATGACCAGATGCTGATGGCCCAGGCGCTCGGACTGGGCCGGGTCGTGGGTGACCATGATCAGGGTGGTTCCGGCGGCCAGGCGCTCGCGCAGCACCGTCTCCACCTTGCCGATGCTGTCGTGGTCGAGCGCCGCGGTGGGTTCGTCCAGCAACAGGGCCGGCGATTGGCGCACCAGGGCGCGGATCAGCGCCAGGCGCTGGCGCTCGCCCGTCGACAGGCGCGCCACCTGGGCCGTCAGGAGCCCGGCCACCAGGCCGAACCTGTCGGCAAGCTCGGAGGCCGCCTCGCGTTGGTGAGGTTCGAAATGAGCGGCGACCGCGTCGTCCCACCAGCCGCTCTCGGCGGCGACATAGACCACCTGGCGGCGCCAGTCCGGGCCGCTGACGCTCGAGCGCGCCCGGCCGTCCAGCCAGACCTCGCCCGTATTGGGGTCCAGGTCGGCGATCATGCGCAGGAACAGGCTCTTGCCGGCCCCGGACGCGCCCATGATGGCCAGGCAGGTTCCGGCCTCGACGGTCAGATCGAACGGACCGACCAGGGGGCTCTGCAGATTTTCAAGCTTCAGCCCCGCGCCCATGCCAGGCCCTATCGCAGATAGGCGTAGGCGATCGCCGCCTGCGCCGCATAATAGAGCCACCAGACCGACTGGCTCGCCGCGCGCGATTTCAGCCCCCGGAACAATTCGGCGGACAGGATGGCGTCCGACGCCAGGAAACTGACCGCGCCGGGCATGGCCGGCCAAAGGATCTTGGGCAGGGTGAAGGCCGCGGCCGTCATGGCCGCCAGGGCTGTCGCGTAAAGGCATACCGCCGGCTTAAGGGGGCCCAGCGACCGCCACAGCCAGGTGATCATGGTCACCCCGGCGGCGAAGGCGAAGGTTACGCCCAGGATACGCACCGGCTCGGCGGCCAGGGCGGCGCGGCCGCCGCCGTCCTGAAGGAACAGCCAGATATAGCCCACATGGGCGGCCAGAAACGCGCCCAGGCCCAGGGGCAGCAGCTTGTCCGGATCGCCGGCCAGGAAGGCGTCGCCGATAGCGCTGAGGCCCAGCGCCACCACCAGCGGGGTCGGCGCGCCGCGGATATAGGCCAGTACGGCCAGGGCGCCCACAGCGACGGTCTTGACCAAGGTCCGACCGGTGGACGGCGCTCGATCGACCAGAAGCGCGTAACCCGCACAGGCCAGCCCCGACAGGCCGATCAGCAAAACTTCGGCGCTCATGATCGGCCTTGTTTGGGAAAGCGGCGGCCGGGACGCCGCGAAGGAGGAGTGATTAGTTGGCGGGGCGCCGTTGGGTCAGCGTTGGCGTCGACGCCCATCCTCGTTAAACCCCCATCATCAGTTTCAAAGCCGTCCGCTAATTAACGCCTCTGGAGGAAATAAAGTCCATGAAACTCGACTCATCGATCTCCGCCGTCATCACCGGCGGCGCCTCGGGCCTGGGTGAAGCCACCGCGCGCGCCCTGGCCGCCCAGGGTGTCAAGGTCGCCATCTTCGACATGAACGAGACCAAGGGCGAAGCGGTCGCCAAGGAATTGGGCGGCGTGTTCTGCAAGGTCAATGTCACCTCTGAGGAAGAGGTCGACGCCGGCTTCGCCAAGGCGCGCGCGGCCATCGGCCAGGAGCGGATTCTGGTCAATTGCGCCGGCACCGGCAACGCCATCAAGACCGCCAGCCGTGACAAGCAGACCGGCGCGATCAAGCATTTCCCGCTCGACGCCTTCAACATCATCATCCAGATCAATCTGGTGGGCACCTTCCGCTGTATCGCCAAGTCGGCGGCGGGCATGCTCAGCCTGGATCCGCTGGAAGACGGCGACCGCGGCGCGATCGTCAACACCGCCTCCGTGGCGGCCGAGGACGGCCAGATCGGCCAGGCCGCCTATTCCGCCTCCAAGGGCGGCGTGGTCGGCATGACCCTGCCCATCGCCCGGGACCTGTCGAACGACGGCATCCGCGTCAACACCATCCTGCCGGGGATTTTCAACACCCCCCTGCTGCAAGGCGCGCCGGAAGCGGTCAAGGCCGCCCTGGGCGCCAGCGTGCCCTATCCCAAGCGCCTGGGTAATCCGGAAGAATACGCCCAGCTGGCCCTGGTCATGATCACCAACGGCTATTTCAACGGCGAAGACGTCCGCCTCGACGGCGCCATCCGCATGGCGCCGCGTTAGGGCTGCAGGTCGCTTGGGTCTCCCTTCTCCCCTTTTGGGAGAAGGGAGGGCCGGCCGCGAAGCGGTTGGGGGATGTGGGGTCGCGCCGCCCGCCCGCCCCTTGAGAAGCGCCTGCTTCGCGGCCGCCTCTGGACGGGAACTTATCGGCCAGGTTCGAAGGCGGAAAACCGACCCCAAGCCGAAGTTTCACGTGCTCATTCGACCAATGAGTACGGCGGCAGACAGGATGAACAATACAGAACCTGCGAGCAAGCCGAACGTCGCCGCTATTACCCAAAACCAATAGAAGGCGGGCATTTCTTTGCGTGAGTAGACGAACCCCTTCACGTTAATCTGGTTTTGAGTGAAGAGCACGTAGAGACGGTTCAACATGAACGCAGCAAGTCCGCCGGATGCCAAAGCCAAGAAGATGATTTGGAGCATGGCCCCTCCGCCGCTGATCACAGCGTCAGCATGCATCCCTCGGCGTCAAGTTCCACCCACCTGTTCCGTTGGGAAGGTCCGCAATCGGCAGGAACGTCGTGACCCCAGCGAATGGCGAGTTTCTGGATCCGGGTCGCTGGCTGATCTCGACCCCGTTGCGGACTTGGCGGAGTTCGCGCTAACGGCCGACAAATCTGACGGCATCCGAGCTTCTCGCGCGGGCCGCATCTGACATCCGCGACATTGCTTCGGCCATAAACTCGCGTTCGGCCTCAGTGGTCGCGAAAAACCGATGTGGCAGGACCATGGCGCTGCTTTGCACCAGAAAAACCCAGTACTTACGGGTTCGATAAAGGTCCGTGACGCATGGCCAGTTTGCGGTCATCGTCAGGTCGCCTAGGTCATAGACCAGTGCGTCAGGCGTCAAGCGGAGAGTGAGCGCCTGCTCGTATCTTTGACCTCGCTCAGCGAGCGCTTTGCGCATGGCGGGACCCGCCAACCACTGCACTATGAACACGCCTAGGAGGAGGCCCCCGAGAGCGGACTCGACCGACATCGTTGCCGAGAGCCATGACCCCGATGCCCAAGCGCCTAGGGGAATGCCGAGGGCCAACATGCAAACCACCACAATGACTTTCGCCTGGCGCGGCGACACGCCCCGGCGAGCCTTGACGTACGCCATGGCTGTAGTGCTCTCACCGGCTGCGAGAACGCCCGAAGCTTCCAACACGGCTCCCCCCCAACTCCGAACTGCATCAATCGAGTTATGGTTGGGTTTGGCCTCGGGTCAACCAATACGAAACGACTGCAAGCCACCCCCTGCCGCCGCTGATCGGGTTTGCTATCAGGACCCGACCCTACGGATCTGTTGGACGCCGGATCTATCAACCGGCACAGTAGGGTGATGGCCCGAGGAATTTCCCACCTGCTTCCCAGCCTTTCGTTCGTGCTGTTCAACGCGGACATGATCTATCCGATGTGCATGGCGGCGCTCGCCGCCTTGGTGGCACTCGCATTCAGAAGAGTTAGGAACTCCCTGCGCGACCGCTGGGCATTGGCAGCATTCCTGGGCGTGCCAACGCTATGGGTGGCCTTAGTCCCATGGTCTGCATTGTTTCTGGATGCAATGGACGTGAGCTATGCAAGTCCGAAGTGGGCATTTTGGCCGATTTCAGTGGTATTTTTCGGGTGGCCGATTGTCGCCGCTGCTCTGGTCATCCGCGCGCGCGGCTCACGTGACCTGAGCGCATTGTTTGTTATTTTGAACATTCCTGGTTGGCTGCTCGGGTGTTTCGTCAGCTCGATGGCGATCAGCGGCGATTGGATTTAAATGGGTTGGAGACTCGATCCCCCTTCACAGGGATGAAGGAGAATTTCCGTTCACCACCCCACTGCAGAAATTCGGACTGTCCGCTTGTGGGCGAGGGTGATGCGACCCCTCACTCGCCCTCGCGGTATGCTGGGAGAGGGCCCAAAGGCGGATTGTAGCACCGCGCAGTACTGGACCGGCTGAGAGGCCCGGCGACCCCTCATCCTCCCCCCGCCTTGCGGAGTGTCCCCCTTCTCCCGCAAGGAAGAAGGGGCTTCACCTCACTGCGGTCGGACGATCTTGGCCGACAGGTTGGTCATTACCGAGCGCGCGTCAAAGGCGCGCTTGTCGCCCGGGGGCTTTGGGCCGTGGCCCATGACGATCTCGGCTGAGGTCTCGTATTTTTCGATGGTGCGCACATCGATGTCGTCGGCCCAGAAGGGTCCGCCCATCCACGGGTCCCAGCTGCGCCAGCCCCGGTGGCCGTAGTAACGCCAATAGGGCCGCCAGCCATAGCCGTAGCCATAGGGGCCGGGACCGGGGCCGATCGGTTCGGCATAGGTCTCGCTGTGCTTGTCGGTGACCCGGTCTACGGTCTCGAACCAGTCATAGCCCTGGTTCACCGTCAATTCGGCGGCGCGGTACAGCAGGTAGGTCTCGACCGTCTCGCGCGAGGTCATGCTGTTGCCGCGGAAGGTGACCTTCCATCGGTCCGGCTCGATCCGCACATCTGAATAGCCGCCCGACTGGCTCGCGCCCGCGGTCAACGGCTGATAGGGCGTCGCGGTCTCGCAGGCGCTGAGGGCCGCGCCAAGACTGGCGACGGCGGCGATGGTGATCAAAGCTCTTTTCATGGCGCGCGTCCTTGTCCTGGCGACTGTCCCGTCTCATCGGGCTGAGACCCAGGAACTCTACAACAATCTTCCCAGGTCAGCGGGGCCGTAATGTGGCTCAGCCCCGCAACAATCCTGCTACAATCCGCCCTTGACCAGGGCCCAGGCCACGACGAGGACGCCGCCGACCAGGGCGATCATGGTCGCCAGCGCCTGAATGCCGAAACCGGCGCTGCGCGTGGACGGATCCTTCACATAGCTTTGCATGTAGATCACCCGGCCGGCGATCCAGACCACCCCAAGGGCGGCGGCGATCAGGTCGCCGAGCCTGCTGGCCAACAGGCTGTCTAGGGTCAGGCTGAGCAGCCAAAGCGAGGGCAGGAACACCACCAGCCCTTCCAGGGTGTTGGCCTGGACGCGGAAATGGCGTTCGAATTCCGGATGGCCGGTGGTGGCGGGCGCCGGCACGTCGAACTTGGTGCGGGCGCCGCTGACGCGCACGGCCATCCACAGGAACAGAAGCAGCGTGGCCAGGGTGACCAGCGCAAGAAGGTTGTGCATATTCCGTCGCCTCCAGAGAACCGGCGATCTAGCGCCGCCGTGCGGTCAACCTGCACGGCGGCGCTAAGGATGCGAAGCGAAATCTTTGCTGGCGGGGGCGAGTCGGGCTGGCCCTATTTGGCGACCACAGTCAGTTCGCGCAGGGCCGAATTGGCGATGGTCAGCTTGGCGAAGCTCCAGGCGCCGGTCTCCTCCACATCCTTGAGCGTTTCTCGGGCGGCCTGGGCGGCCCGGGCGTTCAGCGACGCCCAGGACGCCACCGCGGCCCGCGCCTTGGCCGGGTCTTCACCCGCCTGGGCGCCGGCGGCGAAGGTCATGATCACCCGGGTGACGGCGGCCTGTTCGGCCATCAGGTCTTCGACCAGGCGACGCACCGCGCGCCGCTCGAAACTGTCGCCGCCGGCCAGACCGCTCGCCGCCAGCCGTACGCGTTCAAAGCCAAACGCCGCCCCCGCCTGATGGTAGATCCGGGCCACGGCGATCACCGGCCAATCGGCGGCGCGGGCCAGGTCCGCCAGGTCGGCGGTGATGATCAGGGGGCGGAGCATGGCAACCTGGCGGGCGACCGCCTCCGGCGCGCCGTCCTTGACCATGGACCGTACACGCTTGGCCAGGGTGCGCTGTTCGAACGACGACAGCACGCTGACCAGATCGTGGCGCAGTTCATCCGCTCGCGGACGATAAAAGTCGATCAGCCGCCTGACCGTGATGTCGCTGGCCTTGATGGCCGGATCCTGCCCGGCCAGGCCCCGGCCGACGGAGCGCTGGGCCAGGCCGAAGGTCTGGGCCCGCAGCACCGAGGCCAGTTCCTGAAACAGTCGCAGTTGAACCCCGGCCGGGGCCTTGCCGTCGAGCTCGGCGACCGCGGACCAGGTTTCGTCGAACCGCAGGATCTCCTTGGCGGCGGCGTAGCCGACCACCAGGGCGCGGGCGTCGCCCTTGAGCGCGTCGCGCAGGCGGTTGGGAAAGGCCGGGCCGCAGACATTGATCATGTCATTGTCGATCACCGTGGCGATGATCTCACGCCTCAGTCGGTGGCGCTTCATCTCGTCGGCGAAGGGGGCGAGGGCCTTGGGGAAATAGTCCGACAGGGTTCCGACGAAATAGGGGTCGTCAGGGCCCTGACTGGCGATGACCTGATCGAACAGGTCGATCTTGCCATAGGCCAGCAGCACTGAAAGCTCCGGCCGGGTCAGGCCCAGGCCGGCCTGGGCCAGGTCGCGCATGCCGGCCGCGTCGGGCAGGCGCTCCAACGCGCGATCCAGCACGCCCTTGGCCTCCAGCCCGGTCATGAACTGGGCGTGGCTCTCCAGGTCGGCCGCGGCTGAGGCCTCCAGCAGGCTCAGGGCCAGGGTCTGGTCGTAATTGTGCCGCAGCACCTTGGCGCCGACCTCTTCGGTCATGGATTGCAGCAGCGCGTTGCGGCTGGGCCGGTCCAGTCGGCCAGCCCGCTCGGCCATGCCGGTCAGGATCTTGATATTGACCTCGTGGTCTGAGGTGTCGACGCCGGCGGAATTGTCGATGGCGTCGGTCTCGATGCGCCCCCCCGCGCGGGCGAAGGCGATGCGGCCGGCCTGGGTGACCCCCAGATTGGCGCCTTCACCCACCACCTTGCAGCGCAGCTGGCTGGCGTCGACGCGCACCGCGTCATTGGCCTTGTCCCCTACGTCGAGATGGCTCTCGAACGGCGCCTTCACATAGGTGCCGACCCCGCCCAGATAGAGCAACTCCACCCGCGCCTTGAGGATGGCGCCGATCAGCTCCGCCGGCGTCACCACCTCCAGCTTGATGTCCAGCGCGGCGCGGATCTCGTCGCTGAGTTCGATCGATTTGAGCCCGCGCGCGAACACGCCGCCGCCCTTGGAGATCAGGCTGGGGTCATAGTCGGCCCAGGACGAGCGGGGCAGGGCGAACAGCCGCTCGCGCTCGACATATGAGGTCGCGGGATCGGGGCTTGGGTCGACGAAGATGTGGCGGTGGTCGAAGGCGGCCACCAGGCGGATCTGCTGGGATAGCAGCATGCCGTTGCCGAACACGTCGCCGGACATGTCGCCCACCCCGGCCACGGTGAAGGGCTGTTTCTGGATGTCCTTGCCCAGCTCGCGGAAATGCCGCTTGACCGCCTCCCAGGCGCCGCGGGCGGTGATGCCCATGGCCTTGTGGTCGTAGCCCGCCGAACCTCCAGAGGCGAAGGCGTCGCCCAGCCAGAAGCCGTAGTCCTCGGCCACGCCGTTGGCGATGTCGGAAAAGGTCGCCGTGCCCTTGTCGGCCGCGACCACCAGATAGGGATCGTCCGCGTCCAGAGCGATCACCCCCTCCGGCCGGATGACCGAACCGTCTGGCCCCAGATTATCGGTCAAATCGAGCAGGCCGGACAGAAAGGTCTTATAGGCCCGGACAGCCTCAGCCCGCACCTGTTCGGCGCTTCCGCCGCGTGGCGATTGTTTGGGAAAGAAGCCGCCCTTGGAGCCCACGGGCACGATGACGGCGTTCTTGACCTGCTGCGCCTTGACCAGGCCCAGGACCTCGGTGCGGAAATCATCGCGCCGGTCGGACCAGCGCAGGCCGCCTCGGGCGACGGGGCCAAAACGCAGGTGAACGCCTTCCACATGGGGCGCCCAGACGAAGATTTCGCGAAAGGGCTTGGGCGCGGGCAGATCGTCCAAGGTGCGCGAGGCGATCTTGAAGCTGATATAGGGCTTGGGCCGCCCATCCGGGCCGGTCTGATAATAGTTGGTGCGGGTCAGGGCGCGGGTCAGGGCGGCGATGCGGCGCAGGACCCGGTCGGCGTCGAGGCTCTCGACGTTCTGCAGCGCCTCGTGGATTTCCTCCATCACCTCGCGGGCCATTTCGACCCGAGCCTCGGGGGTGGTCTGGATGGCCGGGTCGAACTGGGTGCGGAACAGGTCCAGGATTAACCGCGTGACGTTGGGATAGTCGGCCAGGGCGGCGGTCTGCACCGCCTGAGACGGGTCCAGGCCAGATTGCTGGCGATAGCGGGCCAGGGCGCGAACCAGGGCGGCTTCGCGCCAGGACACCCCCAGCTCCAACACCAGCCGGTTGAAGGCGTCGTTTTCGGTGGCGCCGGTCCATACGGCGACAAAGGCCGCCTCGAAAACGGCCTGGATATCTTCGAACACCAGGCTCTCGCCGCGTTCGTCGTTCATCTCGAATTCGTGCGCCCAAACCACGGCGGCCTCGCCGGGTCCCGACCCGGGACGGATCGGAAAGCCTTCTTCAACCATGGCCTTCAGGCCCATCCGCTCCAGGATCGGCAG
>FSWM01000345.1_pt1 | contig 31959 bp, 28 predicted proteins | sample 1637841 | NCBI WGS metagenome assembly FSWM01 (sample SAMEA3914789, study PRJEB12502) | metagenome | biome: forest; material: soil | place: Canada | collected 2011-07-03 | depth 0.3 m | reverse complement strand
GCCTTCCACGAAGCCGGCTCAATGTTGTTCTCCAAGCTTATGGTCGAGGAGGCCGGCGTGGCGGTGGCGCCCGGATTGGCCTTTGGCGAGTACGGCGAAGGCTATGTCCGCATCGGCCTTGTGGAAAACGAACACCGCATCCGCCAGGCCGCGCGCAACGTGAAAAAATTCCTGCAACAATCCGGACAGATTCTCAGCCGCGTGCGCGAAGAGCTGCCGACCGTGGTGAAATAGGGGCTAGCATGGTCAAGAACACTTGGCGCGTGGGTGTCGCCGGCCTCGGCACGGTCGGCGGAGGCTTGTTCAAGTTCCTGGGCGAGCGCCCGCATTTTGCGCCGGCAGGAGCCTCCGCGGTGGTGACCGGCGTCTCGGCCCGCGACCGCACCCGCAATCGTGGCTTCGATACGTCGGGCGTGGAATGGTTCGATGACCCGGTCGCCTTGGCGTCCTCACCCAATGTCGACATCTTTGTCGAACTCGTCGGCGGCTCGGAAGGACCGGCCAAGGCGGCGGTCGAGACGGCGCTTAGGCTCGGCAAGCCAGTGGTGACAGCCAACAAGGCCCTGATCGCAGTGCATGGGGCGGAACTCGCCGAACTGGCCGAATCGGTCGGCGCGCCGCTCCTGTTCGAGGCGGCGGTGATGGGCGGCACGCCGGCCGTGAAGATGCTGCGCGAGGCCATGGTCGGCGATGAGGTCGACGCCGTAGCTGGCATCCTCAACGGCACCTGCAACTACATCCTGACCGAGATGGAGACCGGCTCGCGGCCCTTCGCGCTGGTCCTGGCCGAGGCCCAGCGCCTGGGCTACGCCGAGGCTGATCCGACCACTGACATCGGCGGCTTCGACGCCGCGCACAAAATCTCGATCCTGGCCGCCCTGGCCTTCGGCTGCGCTCCGCACTACGCCGCCGCTGAGGTCGAAGGCATCGACCAGGTCGAGCTTCTGGACATCAAGCTTGCCGCCGACCTTGGCTATCGGGTCCGGCTGGTGGCCCAGGCGACGCGCTCGGCCGACGGGGTTTCGGTGCGCGTGCATCCAGCCCTGGCGCCGGTGGGCCATCCTCTGGCCGAGACGAGGGGTGCGCTCAACGCGCTGTTCATCGAGGGCCACCGCATCGGCCGGATCTTCATCCAGGGACCGGGCGCGGGGGCTGGGCCGACCGCCGCCGCGGTCGCCGCCGATATCGCCGACGTCATGACGGGCGCACAGCGGCCTGTTTTCCAGGCGCCAGCCCAGCAGCTGAGGCCTTTCGCCAAGATCGACGCGGCTCACCATGTCGGCAAAGCCTATTTGCGCCTATTGGTCAGGGATCAGCCGGGTGTGATCGCGGCGGTGTCCGAAACCCTGGCCGAGGTTGGCGTGTCGATCGATAGTTTCCTGCAAAAGCCGGTCGAGGATGCAGGCGGCGTGCCGATTGTGCTAACCACCCACGCAACGCCGGAGGCGGCGGTGCTGGAGGCGGCCAGGCGCATTGCGGCGCTGCCGGCTGTCTTGTCCCCGCCGAAGATGTTGCGCATCGCGCGCGTCTGAGCCTCACGGACCAATTAGGGTAGGAGACCCATTGATGAGTTCGACCGATCTGGACCGGAGCCTGGTGCTCGATGCGGTTCGCGTGACCGAAGCCGCCGCCATCGCGGCCTGGCAGCTGGTGGGGCGGGGCGACGAAAAGGCCGCCGACCAGGCCGCGGTCGACGCCATGCGCACCGCGCTGAACACCCTCGACATCGACGGCGAGATCGTCATCGGAGAGGGCGAGCGCGACGAAGCGCCGATGCTCTACATCGGCGAGAAAGTCGGCCAGGGCAAAGGCCCGGCGATCGACATCGCGCTCGACCCCCTGGAAGGGACCACCCTGACCGCCAAGGCCATGGCCAACGCCCTGGCCGTGATGGCCTGGGCGCCCAAAGGCACCCTACTGAACGCACCCGACACCTATATGGACAAGATCGCCTGCGGCCCCGGCTTCGCCGACGGGATCATTGATCTCGACGCCTCGCCGGCCGACAACGCTGCGGCCATCGCCAGGGCCAAGGGCGTGAAGCCGTCCGAGATCACCGTCTGTGTCCTCGACCGGCCGCGTCATGCCGACATCATCACTTCGCTGCGCAGTCTGGGCGCGCGAGTGCACCTTATCACCGATGGCGACGTCGCGGGCGTGATGAACACCGCCGAGCCTGAGACCGGCATCGATCTTTACATCGGCCAGGGCGGCGCACCCGAGGGCGTGCTGGCCTGCGCGGCGCTCAAGTGTGTCGGCGGCCAGTTCCAGGGGCGCCTGGTATTCCGCAACGCCGACGAGCGCGCCCGGGCCGCGCGTCTCGGTGTCACCGATTTCGACAAGAAGTACACCCTGCACGAAATCGTCCGGGCCGACGCCATCTTCGCCGCCACCGGCGTCACCAAGGGCGCCCTGCTGGACGGCGTGCGCTACGACCGCGGACACGTCTATACCCACTCGCTGGTCCTGAACTCCTCCAGCCGCACCGTGCGCGAAGTGCGGATGAAGCGAGTGCTTTAGGGTAGCCTTGCTCGATTGATTCTCCGCTCACCCCGGCATTCGCCGGGATGAGCGGAACTGAATTGCAGGGACAGATCGGTCAATGGACGACGCCGCCGGCCTTGACGCCTTCCTGGGCGTCTCCCGTTCCCTGAGCGGGCGCGCCTGGCGCCAGCGGCCCGCGGACACCAGCCTTGCCCGATCGCACGGCCAGCGGCTCGGGCTCAGTGAACCCCTGGCGCGGGCGCTGGCCTCGCGCGGCGTCACCGAAGACGCGGCGGAAGCCTTTCTTAGCCCCACCCTCAAGGCGCTGTTTCCGGACCCCTCCAGCTTCACCGACATGGACCGGGCCGCGGCGATCCTAGTGGACGCCGTCGAGCGTCGCCGCCCCTGCGCCGTGTTCGCCGACTATGACGTCGACGGGGCCTCCAGCGCCGCGCAGCTGTTGCGCTGGTTCCGGGCCGTCGGTTGCGATCTACCCATCTATGTCCCCGACCGCATCACCGAGGGCTATGGCCCAAGCCCCGCCGCCTTCCGCCATCTGCGCGAGCAGGGGGCTGAACTGGTGGTGACGGTCGATTGCGGTGCGGCAGCCTATGACGCCATCGCCGAGGCCGCGCGGATCGGGCTGGAAGTGGTGGTGATTGACCACCACTTGATGCGCGAGAACCCGCCGGCGGCTGCGGCCCTGGTCAACCCGAACCGTCCTGACTGCGCATCCGGACAGGGCGTGCTGGCCGCCGCGGGAGTGACCTTTGTGCTGCTGGCGGCGCTCAATCGCGAGGCCCGGCGGCGGGGCCTGTTCCAGGGCCGCGCCGAGCCTGACATCCGCCAGTGGCTGGACCTCGCCGCCCTGGGCGCCATCTGCGACGTCACCCAGCTGGTCGGCTTTAATCGCGCCCTGACGGCCCAGGGGCTGAAGGTCATGTCCGGCTGGAACAATCCCGGGCTGAAGGCTCTGCTGGAGGTCGCAGGCTCCAAGGGGCCGGCCACGACCTTCCATGCGGGCTTCATCCTGGGGCCCAGAATCAACGCTGGCGGCCGCGTCGGCCGCGCGGATCTCGGCGTCCGGCTGCTGTCGACGGACGATCCGGACGAGGCGAGGGCGCTGGCCGAACAGCTGGACACCCTCAATGTCGAGCGCAAGGAGGTCGAGCGCCAGGTGCTGGACCAGGCGGTGGCCATGCTGGACGGGCCGTCGAACCTGGATCCCGACCTGCCAGTGCTGGTGGTCGCGGCCGAGGACTGGCATCCGGGCGTGATCGGCATAGTCGCCGGACGCCTTCGCGAGCGCTATCGCAAGCCGACCATCATCATCGGCCTCGATCCGGTCAATGCAATCGGCAAGGGATCCGGCCGCTCGCAGCCCGGGGTCAATCTGGGCCGGGCGGTGCAGGCCGCGTTCGACGAGGGTCTGCTGCTGGCCGGCGGGGGCCACGCCATGGCGGCCGGCCTGACCGTGCGCCGCGACGCCATCCCCGAGCTGCGCGATTTCCTTTGCCGGACGTTGGCGCAGGAGAGCCAGCTCGCGGCGGCCCTGGACACTGTCGAGATTGACGCTCTGGTGACGCCGGGCGGCGCCGGCCGGGCCCTATTCGAGGATTTCCAAAGGTTGCAGCCCTTCGGCCCCGGCAATCCCGAGCCAATCTTCGCCGCCGCCGACGTGCGGGCGGAACAGGTCGGCATGTTGCGCGGCGGGCACGTTCGCTGCCAATTGACCGACCGCCACGGAGGCCGATTGAAAGCCGTGGCCTGGCGCGCGGAAGATACCGATCTCGGCCGACGGCTCCTGAACGGCGGGGGGGAGCTGCACGTGGCGGGTCGGCTGAAGGCGGACGACTGGAACGGCCGGTGCGGCGTGCAACTCGAGATCGAGGACGCGGCCGATCCGCGCATGCGCGTCTGAGCGGAGCCTTGCGACGCGAAAATCCCTTATTTTGGAACGCACAGCGCGGCGAAGACTTTTTCCGGGGGACGAGCTAGGGAGAGACTTGCACCTCCCGATGAAGGCGGATATATCGCCCTTCCTCGCCGCCGCGGTCCCTTCGTCTATCGGTTAGGACACCAGATTTTCAATCTGGGAAGAGGGGTTCGACTCCCCTAGGGACTGCCAGCGGGCGACATCCGGCGCCGACTCCAGGCGCCCATTCTTGGTGAATCAAGTCTTGACGCCCTGTTCGTTGCAGAACAGTGTTATAAACGCGTGCCCGCTTGTCTTGGTTCATAAGCGGGCGAGAGGGGCGGGATGTCTAGTTACGGTTTTAGCGATGCCGATTCCGGGGAGGAGTCGGTTCGCATAAGCGGCCACGTAAAGTGGTTCGATACGGGCAAGGGCTACGGCTTCATCGTGCCTGACGATCCAAGTCAGACCGGCATGAAGGATGTGCTGTTGCATGTCACCAGCCTGCGGCAGACCGGGCGCGAGGCCGCGCCGGAAGGCTCGACCATCGTCTGCGACGTCGTGCGGCGGCCCAAGGGTTGGCAGGTCTCGACGGTTCATGAACTCGACGAATCGACCGCCCAGGTGGTCGAACGACCGCCACGCCCCATGGACCGCGACGGCGGTTTCCATCGCGACCGGGATCCCTATCGCTCCGACCATGGCGGAGGCTTCCGCGACCGGCCGCGGCGTCCGCCAATGGAGGCGGGACCGCTGGAGCGGGCCCGGGTCAAGTGGTTCAACCGGACCAAGGGCTATGGATTCGTCATCCGCGAGGGCTCGTCCGGCGACATCTTCGTGCACATCGAAACCCTGCGCCGCGGCGGGCTCGAAGACCTGCAACCCGGCGAAGACGTCATGGTGCGGTTCGCCGAGGGGCCCAAAGGTCTGGTGGTCGCCGAGATCTCGACCGAAGGCCAGTGACCGGCGAATCACGCGTCTCCCACGCGACCAAGGATCCCGCCTTCGCTGAAGGCCGCATCCACGTCGGCAAAAAGGCCATCGCCCGCGCCAGCGGCGTGTTCAGATTGATGCACAGAAAGATGAAGTAGCCGGCTTTGTTGCGGCGCAGCCTTCGACGTGCCAAAAGCCGCGTTCCGAGGCCTACGGGGCGTAGCGCAGTCTGGTAGCGCATCTGCTTTGGGAGCAGAGGGTCGCAGGTTCAAATCCTGCCGCCCCGACCACCTCGGAACAGTGATGGAGACCTGACCGCATGCTCGCGCGCATCTATCTTCCGGCCAAGACCGCCATGCAGTCGGGCGCCGCCAAGACCCGCGACTGGGTGCTGGAGTTTGAGCCCGAGACCGCGCGCCTGCCGGATCCCCTGATGGGATGGGCCCAGTCCAAGGATATGAACGGCCAGATCCGCCTGAGCTTCGACACCAAGGAAGAGGCGATCGCCTACGCCCAGGCCCACGGCATCCCCTTCCGCCTCACCGAGCCCAAGCCGGTCAAGCGCTTCATCAAAGCCTATGCCGATAACTTCGCCTTCTCGCGCAAGCAGCCCTGGACGCATTAGAATCAACAGCCCGCGCCCTTAGCTCAACCGGATAGAGCACTCGCCTTCTAAGCGAGCGGTTGCAGGTTCGAGTCCTGCAGGGCGCGCCATCGCACTTTCCATCAGCTGCGATCTGGGCTCCAAGCGCGCTTCAATCCGGTAGGCGGTCCGCGATCGCGTCCAGCCCGCTGCGCAGGTCGGCCTTTAGGTCTTCCACGGCTTCAAGCCCGATATGTAGCCGCACCAGGGGACCGGCGAGGCCCGGCCGGAAGCGGCGGAGTTCCAACTGGTCGCCGGACGAGATGGCCAGGCTTTCGAAGCCGCCCCAGGAAAAGCCCAGGCCGAACAGGGACAGCCGATCCAGGAAACCGTTCACCGCCGCGTCGGGGACCGGCCGCAACAGGAAACTAAAGAGGCCGCAGGCGCCGGAATAGTCCCGCGCCCAGAGGGCATTGTCGGGGCTGGAAGGCAAGGCCGGGTGAATTACCTCCAGCACCTCAGGCTGCTCGGCGAGCCAACGGGCGATGGCGACGCCGCCCTCGCCATGCCGCGCCAGGCGCAGAGGCAGGGTGCGAAGGCCGCGCAGGGCCTGGTAGGCCTCGTCCGGCGCCACCGCCCAGCCGAGGTGCATGATCCCGTCAGCCAGGGCCTTGACGAGCTTCGGATCGGCGGCCAGGGCGGCGCCCATGAAGACGTCGGAGGTCCCGCAGACATATTTGGTGAGGGCCTGGACGCTGAGGTCGATCCCGTGGGCCAGGGGCTTGAATAGCAGACCCGCCGCCCAGGTGTTGTCCATCAGGGTCAGCACGCCTCCGGCGCGAGCGGCCCGGGCGATCGCGGGCGCATCCTGCATCTCGAAGGTCAGGGACCCCGGTGATTCCAGCACGATCAGCCGCAAGGCCGCACCGCCCATGGCCAGCAACGCTTCGGCGGGCGTGCGCGGCGGGTAGTAGGTCACCTTGACTCCGAACCGGGCCAGCACCCTGTCGCAGAACCGGCGGGTCGGGGCGTAGATGGTGTCGACCACCAGGACTTCATCACCGGCCCGCAGCACGGCCAGCATGGCGCCGGTCAATGCCGCAAGGCCCGAGGGATAGAGCTCGCCGCCCGTTGCGCCTTCGAGGTCGCATAGGGCGTCCATCAATGCGGCCTGGGCCGACAGGCCCTGGCGGCCGTAGGTGACCTGACTGTGGTCGTAGAGGTCGGCGGCGCTGGGCACCAGGACCGTCGAGCCGCGCTGGATCGCCGGGCCGACCGTGCGGCAGACGGGCTCGCCCGAGCCCTTGGGGTGGATCAGGCGCGTGGCGTCGGCGTGCTTGTCACCCAGCTTAGCCATCGGCGCCGCCGGTGACCACGGGGGTGTCATCGCGCGCGCCCCATTCGCTCCACGAGCCGTCATAGACGGCGACGTCCGGCCGTCCGAGGCGGGCTAAGGCCAGGGCCACGATGGCGGCCGAGACGCCCGAGCCGCAGGTGGTGACGATCGGACGGTCGATGTCGATCCCCGCCTGATCGAACAAGGCCATCAGCTCGTCCGGACCCTTCAGCCGACCGTCAGCATCGACCACGGCGCTGGAGGGTAGGTTTCGCGAGCCCGGCATATGGCCGCCGCGCAGGCCGGGTCGCGGCTCCTGCGCCTCGCCAGTGAAGCGGCCGGCTGGGCGGGCGTCCAGGATCTGGGCCCCGCCGTCAGTAAGGGCGGACAAGACCTCGTCCAGGCTCCGTACCAACCCGGGCTTGAAGTGGGACTTGAATTCACCGTGCGGCTTCTGCGGCCAGCCGGTCTCGACTGGACGCCCCTCAGCCAGCCACTTGGGCAGGCCGCCATCCAGCACCCAGACATCGTCGTGACCCATGACACGGAACATCCACCAGACGCGCGGCGCCGAGAACAGGCCGTGGGAATCGTAGACCACCACCGGCGAGGTCGCCTCGACCCCCAGCCGCCGGGCGTGAGTGGCGAAATCGGGCGGCTCGGGCAGCATATGCGGCAGTGAGTTGGAATGGTCGGCGACCTCATCGATGTCGAGGTATAGGGCGCCCGGGATGTGCTGCGCTGCATGCTCGGCCCGCGGGTCGCGGTCGGTCCCCGGCATGAACCAGCTGGCGTCGATGATGACGAGTTCGGATGCATGGAGGTTCTCGGCCAACCACTCGGTCGAGACCAGCGGACTGTCGGGCGTGGGGGCGAGGGTCATGTGGGGCCTCAGAGCCAGCGGGGGGTGGGCAGGCCGCGTTCGGCCAGGAAGGCGGGGTTGAACAGTTTGGTCTGGTAGCGCGATCCGTGGTCACAGAGAATGGTGACGATGGTTTTGCCTGGCCCAAGATCGCGCGCCAGGCGGATGGCCCCGGCGACGTTGATGCCCGTGGAGCCGCCCAGGCAAAGGCCCTCATGCTCGGTTAGGTCAAACACCTGCTCCAGCGCCTCGGCGTCCGGGATCTGGTAGGCGTGGTCCACCGCCAAGCCCTCCAGGTTGGCGGTGATCCGCCCCTGGCCGATGCCCTCGGTGATCGAGGTTCCCTCCGACTTCAGCTCGCCGGTGGTGTAGTAGCTGTAGAGCGCCGCACCAAAAGGGTCGGCCAGGGCGATGGCGACTTCGGGATCGCGCGCCCGAAGGCCCAGCGCCACGCCCGCCAGTGTGCCGCCCGAACCGACGGCGCTGACGAAGCCGTCGACCTTGCCGCCGGTCTGGTCCCAGATTTCGGGGGCGGTGGTCTCTAGATGCGCCTCGCGGTTGGCGACATTGTCGAACTGGTTGGCCCAGATGGCGCCGTTGGGCTCGACCGCCGCCCGTTCCTCGGCCAGGCGACCGGAATAGCGCACATAGTTGTCCGGGTTGGAGTACGGGACGGCGTCGACCTCCACCAGCTCGGCGCCCAGGAGGCGAATAGCGTCCTTCTTCTCCTGGCTCTGGGTGCGCGGGATGACGATGGTGGTGCGATAGCCGAGGGCCGAGCCGACCATCGCCAGACCGATGCCGGTATTGCCCGCTGTTCCCTCGACGATCAGACCGCCGGGGCGCAACAGCCCGCGCCGTTCGGCGTCACGGATGATGTAGAGCGCCGCCCGGTCCTTGACCGACTGGCCAGGGTTCATGAACTCGGCCTTGCCCAGGATCTCGCAGCCGGTGACCTCGCTGGCCCGGTTCAGCCGGATCAGCGGGGTATTGCCGATGGCGTCGACGACACTGGGACACACAGTCATGGATCAAGGCTCGCACAGGCTCGGAACGCCGTAATATAGGGGCGGGCGTCTCGTATCCATGGTGATGACGGAGAGAAAAACTGAGGGCGCGTGAAATCTATCCCCGAGCCAAACTCAGCTGGATCACGTCGGTCCGCCCGGTCCTGAACCCCGCCTCGCAATAGCTGAGATAGAACGACCACAGGCGCCGAAAGCGTTCGTCGAAGCCCAGGGCGCGGATATCATCCCAGGCGGCGTGGAAACGCTGGCTCCATTCGGCCAGGGTGCGGCCATAGTCCTGGCCGAAGCGGGCGACCTCGCCCCATGCCAGGTTGGCGCGTTCGGCGACTTGGCGCAGGCGGGGTTCGCTGCCGAGCATGCCGCCGGGAAACACATATTTCTGGATGAAGTCGGCCCGCGAGCGATAGTCGTCGAACAACTCGTCGCGGATAGTGATGATCTGCAGCCCGGCGCGGCCACCCGGCTCCATCACGTCGTGCACCTTTTGGAAATAGGCCGGCCAATAACGCTCGCCGACCGCTTCGAACATTTCGATCGAGGCCACCCGGTCGAAGCGACCCGTAACGTCGCGATAGTCCACCAGACGGATCTCGGCGCGCTCGGCCAAGCCTTGTTCGAAGAGGCGCCGCCGGGCGAAATCGAACTGCTCGCGCGAAATGGTGACGCCGGTGACCTTGGCGCCCACCTCGCCGGCGGCGAATTCGGCGAAGCCACCCCAGCCGCAGCCGATCTCAAGCACGCTCTGACCCGGCTTGAGGTCCATGGCCCGGGCCAGGCTGGCGTATTTGGCGCGCTGGGCCTCGGTCAGGCTTTGCTCGGGCCTTTCGAACCGGGCCGAGGAATAGGTCATGCTGGGATCCAGCCAGCGCTGATAGAAGGCGTTGCCGAGGTCATAGTGGGCATGAATGTTGCGCCGGGCGCCCTGTCGAGTGTTGGGCCGCACCAGATAGCCGAGATAGTTCAGCACTCGCATGACCGCATTGCCCTCGACCAACCTGGCCAGTCGCTCCCAGTTCTGGCTGGCGGAGGCGAGAACAGCGGTCAGATCCGGCGTCGACCATTCTCCGGCCATGTAGCCTTCGGCGAGGCCGATATCCCCGGCGGCCAGGACGCGGCGCATGAAGTTGTAATCCTTGATCACCACCCGCGCCTGGGGCCCGGGCTCGGGGCCGCCCAGGCTGATCTCGCGGCCAGAGGGTAGGACGAAAGTGATCCCCCCGGCGGTCCAGTGGCGCGCGACAATCCTGACCGCGGCGCGAAAGGCGGCCGGGGCTCGGCGCAGCTCCGCCCAGGCGGCGGCCAGGGGGTCGGAACCTTGGTGGGCTGTGGGCTCGGTCATGCTTGGTGGGTCTCCAGATGGGATATCTTGGCGCCTTTGCGGGGCTCGGCGACCAGCCGGCCCAGGCTGACGCCGGCCTTGGGGCCCCGCGCCCTGGCCCCGAACGGCGCGCCCTTGAGCCACAGCCGAAGGGCCTGCCAGTGGATCGCCGCCACCACGCCCAGGGTCATGAACGGCATGGTGACGAATAGTTTCAGCAGGGTCAGGTCGGTCAGAGGGCGGTGGCGAAGGGCCATGCGGGCGTTGAAGTCCGGATGGTCGCCGGTCTGCTTGACGATGGTCAGGTCGAAGGTCTCGCCAGGCGGCTCCAGCCGGAAGCGATAGCCGCCCTCGACGCGGTAGAAGGGCGAAACATAGAGCGCCTTGGCCGCCGCGTGCCGCTCCACAGCCGCGCCTGTCGTCGGGACCACATAGGCATGGGTCTGTCCGAAGGTGTTGTTGACCTCATAGATCACTGCCTCCAGCCGGCCGGCCTCATCGTGGATGAAGACAATCGACAGCGGGTTGAACACGAAGCCGAGTATGCGCGGGAAGCAGAGCAGGCGGATGGCGCAGGCCTGAGCTTGGAGGCCCGCAGCCCGAAGTTGGGCCTCGACCCAGGGCCTCAGCGGAGCCCCGTCCCGGAAGCCGTGGTCGCGGTTTGAGAAGGAGAACAGCCCCCAGCGTCCGATGCGGAACATGACCACCCCGGCAGGGCTCGTCTCGATCCGATCTAGGTCGACCAGCAACTGGAAAATTCGATAGCGGAACCGGTGCGGCCGCGGCCCGAATCGGTGGTGGGTCGTCTCGCCGATGTAAAGGGAGACAGGATCGGTCATGCCACCGCTCGCTCGCGAGCGATCTCGGCCGGCAAGGGCAGGGGCCCGCCCTCGATTCGATGGTCGACGAAATCCCATGGGACACGCCCGCCCAGGGCTTGGGCGACCCGGACGCCTGCGGTCAGGCCGTCCTCGTGGAAGCCGTAGCCCAGCCAGGCGCCCGCATACCAGACCCCTCCGCGGCCCTGGACGCGCCCGAACCGGCGCTGAGCGGCCAGCGAGGACGTGTCGAACTGGGGATGGTCGTAGTTGAAGCTGGCGAAGGCCAGTTCGGGCGCCGGCTCGACCGGGGGATTGAGGCTGACGAACAGGGGTTTGGTTTGATCGATGTCTTGAAGCTGGTTCATCCAGTAGGTCACCGCCCCCGGAAAAGCCCCACGCCGATATATATAGTTCCAGCTGCCCCAGGCCGCACGTCGCCGGGGCATAAGCCTGCTGTCTCGATGTAGAAACGCCCGATTGGGCGCATAGCGAACGGCTCCCAAAAAGGCCCGCTCCTCCTGGTCCGCGTCGGCCAGCAGCGGCAGGGCCTGGTCCGAGTGGCAGGCGAAGATGACCTGGTCGAACAGGGCGGTTTCGCCGTCGAGGCTGCGAACCGCAACGCCCCGGCTGGTCCTGCGAACCTGGGCGACTCCGCCTCGCACGGATATCCGGCCCGTCAGTTTCTTGGTCAGGGGGACCAGATAGGCTCGGCTCGTACCCTTCACCGTGCGCCAGCTCGGCTGAACCATCCGCAGGAGGTTATGATTGGCGAGGAAGCGCATGAAGCTCTCGGCCGGCGCCCCCTCGACCCCGTCCTCGCTGGTCGACCAGATTGCAGCCCCCATGGGCAGGAGGTAGCGCTGCTCGAAGGCTTGGCCGAAGCCGCGCAGGCGCAGGTAGCCGCCCACGGTCAGGTCGCACAGCGCGCCGGCTTCCAGGTCCGCCAGGGCCAGGGCGTTGAACCGGCGGATGTCGGCCAGCATGGCCAGGAAGGCCGGATTTAGAAGGTTGCGCTTTTGGGCGAACACCCCGCGCGGAAAGTTGGAGGACCATTCGACCCCCCGCCCGGCGAAGGCGAAGCTCATGTCCGTGGGCAGGCTCTCAACGCCCAGGTGCTCGAACAGGCCCACGAGGTTCGGATAGTTGCGGGTGTTGTAGACGATAAAGCCGGTGTCGACGTCTATGGCCTGGCCGTCATAATCTATCGTGACCGGGTTGGCGTGGCCGCCCAGACGGGCGTCCTTCTCAAAAAGCACCACGTCATGATGGTCTTTGAGGGCGTAGGCGGCGCCGAGGCCTGATATGCCTGCGCCGATCACTCCGATCTTCATATGCCCCCCGACAGCTCTTGTGCGTTTACGCTCAGCACGCCACTTCTACGGGCCGGTCAGGTTCTCGGATTAATGGAAAGCGCTTTTGACTCAGCCCAACCCCGTAGTGAACATCAAGACATCAAACGGTGCGGTTGTCCGCATCGGAAACGCGGAGCGGTTGTCTTTTATCGCAGGTCCCTGCCAGCTAGAGAGCCGCCAGCACGCCCTGGAGACGGCGCACGCCTTGAAAGAGATCGCCCAGCGTTTGGGGATCGCCCTGATCTATAAGACCTCGTTCGACAAGGCCAACCGCACCTCGGTCAGCACCCAGCGGGGCATTGGACTTGCCGAGTCCCTGCCGATCTTCGCCGAAATCCGTGAGGTGACTGGCCTTCCCGTGCTGACCGACGTGCATGAAGCCAGCCAGTGCGCGGAGGCGGCCCAGGCGGTCGACGTGCTGCAGATCCCGGCCTTCCTCTGCCGCCAGACCGACCTGCTGTTGGCCGCGGCGGCCACGGGCAAGGTCGTGAACGTGAAAAAAGGCCAGTTCCTGGCCCCTTGGGACATGAAGAACGTGGTCGGCAAGGTGTTGGCCGGCGGCAATCCCAACGTGATGGCCACCGAGCGGGGCGTCTCGTTCGGCTATAATACGCTCGTGTCCGATATGCGCGCCTTGCCGGTGCTGGCCGAGATCGGCTGCCCGGTGGTGTTCGACGCCACCCATTCGGTGCAGCAACCGGGCGGGCAGGGGACCACTTCGGGCGGACAGCGGGAATTCGTGCCGGTGCTGGCCCGCGCCGCCGTGGCGGTCGGGGTCGCCTGCGTTTTCATGGAGACCCACCCCGACCCGGACAAGGCCCCCTCCGACGGGCCGAACATGGTGCCCATGAGTCAGTTCGAAGCGCTGGCGGCGGAGCTGCTCGACTACGACGCTCTGACCAAACGTCAGCGTTGATGGCCCCATATCGGCGGGACGCCCGGTGAAGAAGTCTGCCGATGCGCAAACTTGATCTGAGCGCCAAGGATTGGCTGGTGGCCTGTGCCGTGGCGCTGGTCGCCCTGCTGGCGGCGGCGGCGATCCGCTGGCGCCATGACATCCTTGAATCCACGCTGGATCCCAAGCGGCCGTTCCAAGTCTATCAGCCGCCGCCGGCGGCGGACTATGGGAAACGCGGCGCCTGGGCGCTGTTACCGGCCCGGCCGGACCAGCCGAGCGGCGGAGATCCGCCGGCTGACGTCTTCTTCATCCATCCGACCACTTTCGACGGCGGCCGCGACTGGAATGGGCCGATCGACGCCCCCGCTGCCGATCGGGTGCTGGAGCGGGTGATGTTGCCCAACTATGCCGGGCCGTTTGAGCGCGTCGGGCGCCTGTTCGCCCCGCACTATCGCCAGGCCAGCCTCTACACCCAGTTGACCCTGCGCGACGATGCGCGAGAGGCGCGGGCCTTCGCCTATGGCGATGTGAAACAGGCCTTTGACCTGTTCCTGGCGCGCTTCAATCAAGGGCGGCCGATCGTTCTTGTGGGGGTTGAGCAAGGGGGCACCCTGGCCCAGCGCCTGCTGCGCGAAGAACTCGTCGCGCACCCCGAGCTGCCCTACCGCATCGCCGCCGTCTACCTGATCGACGCCGTGGCCTTAAGCGATGACTACGCCCCCGCCGCGCCGCTGCCTGCCTGCGCGGCCCGCGGTGCGCCCCGCTGCGTGATGGGCTGGACACAGGCCTTCGACTTCGACCTGAAGGACATTCGCGACACCTATGAACGCTCAATGGTCTGGGACGGGCACGACCATCTGGTCAATGTCGGCGGCCGGCCCATTCTGTGCGTCAACCCGTTGCTGGGCGCAGTCTCTGAAGAGCGCGCCGCCGCTCGCACCAACCTTGGCGCGGCCAACGCCACCAACATGGAGTGGGGCCTGAGGCCGGCCATCATGGGCCGCCAGGTCTCGGCCCAGTGCGTCAAGGGCGTGCTGAGGGTCTCGCGCCCGGCCTCGCCCGCCCTGAAGGCGACGGGCGGCTGGCTCGATCGGCTGAAAGAGCCGGGCTACAACCTGTTCTACGCGGATCTGGAAGCGGATGCGGAAGGACGGGTGGCGGCTTTGCTCGCCACGCCTATCCCGCCTCGCTGACCCCGCCGTTGCCCGCCCGCCAGTCGAACAGGGCCTGCAGCACCTGGATCGCGCGGCCCCGGGGGCTGACCAGCTGAGCATCGCGGGCTAGCACCAGCCGGGCGTCATCGGCCGCGACGGCGATCAGGTCGCGGTGGGCGATGGGGTCCGCCAACCTGTAGGCGGGAAAGCCACTCTGCTTCAGGCCCAGGGGATCGCCGCCTCCGCGCAGCTCCAGATCCTTTTCGGCGATCAGGAAGCCATCGTCGGTGCGGCGCAGGATGTCGAGCCGCGCCCCGGCCGCTTTGGACAGGGGTGGATCGTAGAGCAGGACGCAGCTGCTCTCGCGCGAGCTTCGGCCGACCCGCCCGCGCAGCTGGTGCAGTTGCGCCAAGCCGAAGCGCTCGGCCTGTTCGATGACCATGATGGTGGCGTTGGGCACATTGACCCCGACCTCGACCACAGTGGTGGCCACCAGCACCTTGAGGCGCCCCTCGGCGAACTCACTCATCACTGCGTCCTTCTCGGCGGGTGCGAGCTTGCCATGGATCAGGCCGACGCCGGGGCCGATCACCTTGCGCAAGTCCTCGGCGCGGGCCTCGGCGGCGGCCAGGTCGCTGAGTTCGGACTCCGCCACCAGTGGACAGATCCAGAAGGCCTGGGCTCCGGTCGCGACCGCCTGTTTCAGCCTGGCGACGATCTCGCCGATGCGGGGGATGGGGACCGCACGCGTCGTCACCGGCTGGCGGCCCGGCGGCTTTTCGTCCAGGCGCGAGACGTCGAGGTCGCCATAAAGCGTCAGTTCCAGGGTGCGCGGAATGGGCGTCGCCGACATGGCCAGAAGGTGCGTCGCCTCTCCCTTTTCCTGCAGCCGCTGACGCTCTGAGACGCCGAAGCGGTGCTGCTCGTCGATCACCGCCAGGGCCAGGGACTGAAAGCGCACCTCGTCCTGGAACAGAGCGTGGGTGCCGACCGCTACCATGGCCTCGGCCCCGGCCAGGGCCATCAGCTTGTCGGCGCGCACCGAACCCTTGTCGCGGCCGGTCAGCAGGACCGTGCGCACGCCGTGCGCCTCCAGGGGGGCGGCGATGGTTTCGAAATGCTGGCGGGCCAGGATTTCCGTCGGGGCCATCAGAGCCGACTGGCGCCCCGCGGCTGCGGCGTCGGCCATGGCCAACATCGCGACCACGGTTTTGCCCGCCCCCACATCCCCTTGAAGGAGACGCGACATGCGCTCGCCGGACATAAGGTCGCCGCGGATCTCCGACAAAGCGCGGATCTGCGCGCCGGTCAGGGCGAAGGGCAGGTCCTTTTCGACTTTCGCCGAAAGCGGCGAGGCCTGGATCGGCTCGGCCGGCTGACTGCGGCGCAGGGCCTTGCGCTGGGCCATGGCCAGCTGGTGGGCGAACAGCTCGTCATAGGCCAGGCGGCGGCGATGGATGGCCAGGGGCGATAGGTCGGCATCGCTGACCGGCGAATGCAGCTTGGCCATAGCGTCGCGCCAGCTCGGAAAGCCCTCACGCGCCAGCCAGGCCGGGTCCTGCCATTCCGGCAATTCGGCCGCCCGCTCCAGCGCCTCGAGGGCCAGTTTCCGCACGGTTCGCGCCGGCAGCCCGGCTGTCGCGGGATAGACCGCCTCGCGCGTCGGGATTTCGTCGGCGCGCTCGACGGGCAGCAGGTAGTCCGGATGGGCCATCTGCAGTTCGCCGCCGAAATGGTCGACCTTGCCGCTGACCGCGCGCTTGGCGCCGACCGGGTGCGCCCGTACCAGGTGGTCGCCCTGGACCTTGAACCAGGCGAGCGTCAGGAAGGCCGTGCCATCAAAGGTCCGGATGCGAAAAGGCTGGCTGGAACGCGCCTGGGGCAGGTGGGCGTCGATCACCACATGGAAGGTCGCGACCTCGCCGTCCCGCGCCTCGATCGCCCGCACCAGCGGCCGATGCACCAGGTTCTGCGGCGACAGGAACAGGATGTCGCGCACCAACGGCCCGGCCAATTTCTCAACCAGGGGGGCGACCTTGGGCCCGACGCCTTTCAGCGAACTGATCGGCGCGAACAGTGGGAAGAGAATCTGCGGACGCATGACCTTCAGCATAGCGCGGGTGGCGGGGCGCGCGCCGCTGTTCTATATGCGCCTTCCCATGACCGATCCCCGGCTGAACAAAATCCGCTTCCGTGCCTGGCGTCGTGGCTTCCGCGAAGCCGACATGATCCTGGGGGCGTTCGCGGACGAGCGCCTGGAGACGTTGAGCATGACGGAACTCGACGAATTCGAGGTGCTGCTCGACCAACCCGACCACGACCTCTACGGCTGGATCATCGGCCGGGACGTCGCACCGGCGGAGATGGAGGGGCCGATGCTGGAGCAATTGCGGGCCTTTCACTTGACCCTGGGCAAGCAGGGCGAGGCGAGGGGGTCGTGAGGTCTCAGCGCGGCCTTTCTTTCCTTCCCCCCTTGCGGGGGAAGGAGGGGCCCGCCCGCAAAGCGGGTGGGAGGATGAGGGGTCGCGCTGGCCTCTCAATCTTTGTGCATGGGGCGAAAGCCTATCGGATAGGCCGGCGCGACCCCTCATCCTCCCGTTGCTGCGCAACGGGCCCCTCCTTCTCCCACAAGGGGAGAAGGGATCGTGCATTCGAATATTAGGATCCCCTTTTGGCCTCCCCCAACGACCTCAAACGCATCGCCAAGGGCGACGGCCGATTGATCCTGGCCAGTGCGCCGGAAGGGTATGACGCCCTGGTGATGGCGGACATCGCCCGCGCAAGGGGCGGGCTGACTGTGTACGTGGCGCGTGACGGCGGCCGGGCGTCGGCCTTTATCGACGCCATGGGCTTTTTCGCGCCCGAGATCGAGATCCTGCGCCTGCCGTCCTGGGACTGTCTGCCCTATGACCGGCTGGGACCGTCGGGCGGGATCGCCGCTCAGCGCATGGCGACCCTGTCGCGCCTGGCCAAGGGTGAGGCTGACAACAAGCCCCGCCTGCTGGTCACCCAGGTCCCGGCCCTGCTGCAGCGCACGCCCCCGCGCGAGGTGATCCGGCGGGCGAGCTACCATGCGGCCGGTGGCCAGGACGTCGACATCAAGGATCTGGAGCGCTACTTCGCCGTCAACGGTTATCGACGGGCCTCCACGGTCACAGAGGCAGGCGAGTTCGCCGTCCGCGGCGGCGTGATCGACGTCTATCCTCCGGGTTCGGACGAACCGGTCAGGCTCGACCTGTTCGGCGATACCCTGGAATCGATCCGCGCCTTCGACCCCTTCACTCAGCGGTCGACCAAACAGCTGAAGTCGATCGACTTCCTGCCCGTGTCCGAGGCCCTGCTGGACGCCGACACCATCACCAGCTTCCGCAAGGGCTATGTCTCCAATTTCGGCGCGCCCGGCGATGACGCCCTCTATGCGGCCGTCACCGAGGGCGTGCGCAAGGGCGGGGTCGAGCATTTCCTGTCCCTGTTCTATTCCCACCTGGAATCCCTGTTCGACTACCTGCCCGACGCGGCCCTGATCGGCGTGGACCACCTGGCCAAGGAGGCGCGCGACGAGCGCCTGGCCATGATCACCGACGCCTATGACGCCCGCCGCGAAAGCGCGCAGGGCCGCAGCGGCTATCACGCGCTCAAACCCACAGCCCTCTACCTCGACGCCCAGGAGTGGGACGCACGGCTGAACGACCGCGCCCACCGACTGTTCACGCCGTTCCAACACGACGAAGACCTGGCCGTGGTGGATATGGGCGCGCGCCAGGGCCGCACCTTCGCCGCCGAGCGGGCGCAGGACAGCGTCAACCTGTTCCAGGCCACGGCCGACCACGCCAAGGCCCTGGCTGCAGGCGGCAAACGCGTGCTGTTCGCCTCCTGGTCCGAAGGCTCGTCCGAGCGCCTGGGCTCCATGCTGGCCGACCACGGCCTGGCGGGGATTTCCCTGTCGCCCTACTGGCAGGCGGCCAAGGCGGCGGATCCGAAAAGGCCGCAGCGGGTGGTGCTGCCGCTGGAGACCGGATTCGAAACCGACAACCTGGCGGTCATCTCCGAAACAGACATCCTGGGCGATCGCCTGGCCCGGCCCAAGCGCCGCCGCCGGGCCCAGAACTTCCTCGCCGAAGCCTCGTCACTGACCCCCGGCGACCTCGTCGTGCATATCGAGCACGGCATAGGCCGCTATGAGGGCCTGAAGACCCTGGAGGTCCAGGACGCGCCGCACGATTGCCTGGAGCTGCAGTATGGGGGCGAGACGCGCCTCTACCTGCCGGTCGAGAACATCGACCTTCTGACGCGTTATGGCAGCGAGACCGACGGCGTCCAGCTCGACCGCCTGGGCGGCGCCGCCTGGCAGGCGCGCAAGGCCAAGGCCAAGGAGCGCCTACGCGAAATGGCCGAGGGCCTGATCGCCATCGCCGCCGCCCGCGAGCTGAACCTCACAGAAGAGATCGACCCGCCGAGCGGCATCTTCGACGAGTTCTGCGCCCGCTTCCCCTATGAAGAGACCGAGGACCAGCTCTCCAGCATCGCCGACGTCCTGACCGACCTCGCTAGCGGCAAGCCCATGGACCGGCTGATCTGCGGCGACGTGGGATTTGGCAAGACCGAGGTCGCCCTGCGCGCCGCTTTCGTGGTGGCCATGAGCGGCAAGCAGGTGGCGGTGGTGTGCCCGACGACGCTGCTGGCCCGCCAACACTACAAGACCTTCTCCGAGCGTTTCCACGGCTGGCCGGTCAAGGTCACGCGCCTGTCACGCCTGGTCCCCGCCGCCGAGGCCGCCAGAACTCGCGAGGGATTGGCCAAAGGCGAACTGGAGGTGGTGGTCGGCACCCATGCGGTGCTGTCCAAGCAGGTCAGCTTCAAGAACCTGGGCCTCGTCATCGTCGACGAGGAGCAGCACTTCGGCGTCAAGGCCAAGGAGGCGCTGAAGGCGTTGCGGGCCGAGGTGCACATGCTGACCCTGTCGGCCACCCCGATCCCGCGCACCCTGCAGATGGCCCTGTCCGGCATCCGCGAGATGTCGATCATCGCCACGCCGCCGGTCGATCGCCTGTCGGTCCGCACCTACATCACCCCGTTCGACCCCGTGGTCGCGCGCGAGGCCCTGCTGCGCGAGAAATACCGGGGCGGCCAGGCCTATTTCGTCGCCCCGCGCATCAAGGACCTGGCGGACCTGGAGAAATTCCTGCGCGAGCAGGTGCCCGAGGTGAAGTTCATCGTCGGTCACGGCCAGATGTCGCCCACCCAGCTGGAAGACGTGATGAGCGCCTTCTATGACGGCCAGTACGACGTCTTGCTATCGACCACCATCGTCGAGAGCGGCCTGGATATCCCGACCGCCAATACCTTGATCATCCACCGCGCCGACATGTTCGGCCTGGCCCAGCTCTATCAGCTGCGCGGGCGGGTGGGGCGCTCCAAGTCCCGGGCCTACGCCTACCTGACCACGCCGCCGGAAAAGCAGCTGACCCTGTCGGCGGAAAAGCGGCTGAAGGTGATGCAGTCCCTGGACAGCCTGGGCGCCGGCTTCCAGCTGGCCAGCCACGACCTGGACATCCGCGGCGGCGGCAACCTGCTCGGCGACGAGCAGAGCGGCCACATCCGCGAGATCGGCGTCGAGCTCTATCAGCAGATGCTGGAGGACGCGGTCGCCGAGCTGAAGGCGCACGGCCCCTCCGCCATGGAGACGGCGCGCGGCTGGTCGCCCCTGATCAACACCGGCGCCGCCGTGCTGATTCCGGAGGCGTATGTCCCCGATCTGAACGTGCGCCTGGCCCTCTATCGCCGCCTGTCGGAAGCCGAGCGCAGTGAAGACCGCGAAGCCCTGGCCGCCGAACTCATCGACCGCTTCGGCCCCCTGCCACCCGAGGCCGACCAACTGCTCAAGGTCGTGGCCATCAAGGGCCTATGCCGCCAGACCAACGTCGCCAAGATCGACGTGGGGCCGAAGGGCGCCGTGGTCGGCTTCCGTGGTGATGCGTTCGTGAACCCCGTGGGCCTAGTCCAGCTGATCCAGAAGAAGCCGGCAGTGTGGCGCGTGCGCCCCGACCAGAAGCTGGTGATCAAGGGCGAGTGGGAGAGCGCGAATGCGCGACTGCATGCGGCGGAGCTGATCCTGGGGGAATTGGCGCGGTTGGTGGGGTAGGGGGGCTTTTCCAACTGCTGGTGATCGCGCCGATCCGTCAATCGCCAACCCCGAAAGCTCAACAGCAATGCTCGGGTCAAGTCGAACCGGCTCGGTCGGCCGATGGCTGAACAGGATGTCGCCACAATCCTCAATTGCAGCCTTGACCAAAGCTTGACTGTAGTGTAGCCAATAAAAACAACTATAAGGGGGAATTATGAAAAGTTTAAATTTTTACGCGTGGCCAGTGTTTGCACTATTCGTGCTTGCGGCGTCTCCGGCTGCGGCGCAGACAATTTCGCAAGAACCCGGAATGTACCTTCAAGCGAATCTCGGATCGGGTCTCGGCGGCACGACCCATGTTTCCGCGGCTGTTTCAGGTATCGGCTCGGCCAAGGGTGATTTCAATCCGGATAGCGGACTGTTCACCAGCGTCGCGGCAGGCGAGTCGTTCAAGAACGGCCTCGCTATGGAACTCGAAGGCATCTACGCGCGCAACGATATCAACACGTCGAGTCTCGATACGCTTGTCGGCGCGCCTGCCCATGCTTCGCTCACCGCCTATGGCGCGCTCGCGAACGTTATTTATGCGGTTGGCCGGATTGGACCGGTTGTTCCCTATGTCGGGGCGGGCCTTGGCTATGGCGGCGTCCGATACAACCTAAGCGGCGGCGGCGCGACCGACAACGGCATGATGTGGCAACTACGCGCCGGCGTGTCCTACCCGATGACCAGCAAAGTTAGCCTTGACCTGGGCTATCGCTATTTGGACACGCCACGGTTCAAGGACGCGATCGATACAGCCTATATCAAGGTGCACACCGGACTTCATGCATTGAGCGCTGGGGTTCGCGTTCGCTTTTAGGGGTTTGAAGCGCGCGGATCTCAATCCGGCGGAGGCGGGCCTTGGTCCGCCTCCCAGCCGTCATGTGTTTGCCGCAACGCCTCGGCTGACCACGTTTCCACCGCTTCGCCGCGACCGGCGCTACCGCCAGCTAGGCTTGCTCTTCTCCCAGTCCCGCCGCGGCCGAGCCCGCCGCTCGCGCCGCGAACCTGTCGCCGCCTGGCGTCCCCGGGCGCTGGTCAGGGCCTTGGCGCCGGTGACCTGGATCCAGCCCTGGGTGGGATCGAACTTCTGGGCGTAGCCGCCGCTCAAGACCTGGAAGGCGGCGTTCGCGTGGCCCTTCAGGTCGATCTGGCCCTGGGAGTGCGCGTGGGCGTACCAGTCGGGCGTGACGAAGTCGGTCACCAGCAGGCCGCCGATCTCATAGCCGTATTGGTCGTCCTCCACCGGGTCGCACACCTCGCCGGCCCAGAACACCCCTTCTGGATCCTGGTAGGCGCTGTTCAGCCAGGGATCGACGGCCATCTCGCAAAGCTCGTGCGTCGCCCCGACGCTGATCGAGGCGTTGTCCGCCAGGAGGGTCTTCACGAACACCTTGGAGATCGGCAAGCCTTCGTCGGTCAGGTCGTGATAGGCCAGGGCGCCGGCCTGGTCGCTGTCGTCCAGGAACACCAGCCACCAACTTGCGGGCGCAGGGGCCTGGCCCTTGGGGCTGAAATGGAAGCTCGCGGTGGCGACGCCCCAGACGGGCTTCAGATCCTGGTTCCATTGATGCTGGAAAGCGTTCAGCATGGCCTGCACATCGCTGTCAGCGATGGAGGTCGACTCGTTGATCACGGCGATATTGGGCATGGCCGCCCCCTTTTTGGTGATGCATCCCCTCAGGACTAGCTACCTACAACTCCAGCGGTTTTTCGATGAACAATCGCGTGAAGATGTCTAGCCGGGGTCGGCCCAGGCCGGTTCGCGCTCCATGCGTTCGCGCGCGCTTTCCGCCGCCTGTTTCGCCGCGGCCTGGCACACGGCCACGCTGTCGCCGGGGGCGGCGGGGGTCTTGGCCGGTATGGGAACGGCGGCCTCGAACCGCGCCCATAATTCGGGGATGAGCCGTTCGGCGGCCTCCCACCGCATCAGGTTTCGCGGTCTTTCCGCACGGCCGCGCTCTGCGGCGGCGTAGGATTCGTAGACCTGGTCCACCATGACCGGGATGATGCGGCTGTAGTCGCGCTCGCGCAGGCTGATGCGCTGGTGATGCACGTCCCGGGGGTCAGGATACTGCTCGCGGAGGAATTTGTAGGCCTCGAGTTCGCCGATCAGAATCACAAGGGTGCGCTCGGCCTCCTCGGGCTCGAACTCGACCAGATGGCCGATCGCCTTGCGTCCGCTTTCGAGGCCCAGATACAGCATATAGATCATCGTGCGCAGCGCATCGCGCCAGGGCCCGATCTGGGTCTGGCCCGAGACATAGGCCTTGCGGTCCTGATCGCTGGGCGCCGCCGCAGCCTGGCTGCGACCATAGTCCCGGACGGCTTTCATGTAGGTGTAGAAGGCGGTGATGTGGATAACGACCTTGGCCTCCAGCGACTGTAGGTCGTGAGCGTTGGTCTCGAACACCGGGAAATAGCTTTCCTGCGAGGTGAAGGCATGGCCGTTGACCGGAATAGGGTTCGGCCCGCCGCCGTCCTCGCCCGCCCCCTGCTCGAATTCCCTGACCTTGCGGCGCACGGCGTCGACCACGGTCGTGACCCGGCACAGTGTGCTGATCTCACAGGCGAACAGGTCGACCACCCCCAACCGCGCGCTACCGGCCTGGTAGGCCCAGGCGATGATCGCGCCCGCCGCCGCCAGGATCGGCCCGAAGACGGTCAGGAAGTCCTTGAAAGCAATGATCAGGCGATCGCCCAAGGGGAGGATGGGCGCGCGGGTAACGCTCGCCGCCGCCAGGGCGTGTTCATAGAACAGGGACAGAGGTGCGGCGATCACAAGGGCCAGAAGCGCGAACAGGATGGCCGCGGCCATGATCAGTTGGAGATCGGCCACATGCCTGGAGGTGAAGATCCGATTGATCGTCGCGGATTCCACTTTGGATCTTGAGATCCGCCTGATCGGCAGGAGGACGTAGTAGCTGATATTCGCGACGAATGACCGTCTGTTCCGTTCGGACGATCGCAACATTCCAGCCCCCTATTAGCTTTGATTGCAGCAAGCGGAAGACGAGGACGCAACGCGACCCGGCTCGCGCAACAAAAGCCAGGACACATCTGGCGGCGCGAACACGCTAGGCTTTGGAAAGCGTCAACCCATCAGAGTATCAATGCAAGTAAAAATGGCGGTCCAAGCGAGGTGGCGCGCGCCTGGGCGTTGCGAAACACCATGACCGCCTATGACGCGGTCTATGTGGCTCTGGCGGATGCGCTCGATGCTCCGCTGCTGACCCGCGACCGGCGTCTGGTCGCCGCAGCCGGTCAGAGGGCGACGGTGGCGTTCGTATGAGGACCGGCCATCTTCTTCGTGATTTCCCCGCTCTTCGTGGTTAAACATCGGCGCGCGCCGAAGCGGCGGCGGGGCGAGGAGACGGCCGGCATGTGCGAGCCCGAGTGGCCCCGGGCGGGGCGCGAGCGGATGATCCTGCCGCAGCCGATCGCCTGTTGCGGCTCCGGCGTCTCCAACATTGAGGCTGAATCCCTGGCTCGGCTGGACGGGCGGCATGTGTTCATGATGGGCGACAATCCCGCCCTGACGCGCATGCCGGAGCGGCCGACCTTGCTGGATTTTTTCCGCCTGCGCTTCGGCGGCATCACCGCCCGTCATCTGCTCGCCAGCGCCAGCCGGGCGCTGGATGACGGCATGGAGGACAAGGTGGTGCTGGCCTGCCTGCTGCACGACCTGTCCAACGCCTGCCTGATCCGCAGCGACCACGGCTATTGGAGCGCCCAGATGATCGCGCCCTATGTAGACGAGGAGGTCGCCTGGGCGGTGCGCTATCATCAGGCCCTGCGCTATTTCGCCGATGAAAGCGTGGGCTACGCCTATCCGGAAAGCTATCGGCGGTTCTTCGGCGAGGACTATGTCCCACCCGACTATATCCGCCGGGATGCGGAAGGCGCCCGAGCTCACCGCTGGTACATGACCTCGCGGCTGGTGACGATCAACGACCTCTATTTCTTCGAAGAGGGGCCAAAGGTCGACCCCCAGCGCTTCGAAGACATCATCGGCCGCCATTTCCGGCAGCCGGACCAGGGCCTGGGCTTTGACGGTTCTGAAGTCGCGCATATGTGGCGGACCATGATCTGGCCGAACAACTTCCTTTGATGGCTGCTCAGCGAAAAATAGGCCCTTCCCCCGATGGCCAGGAGGAAGGGCCCCGAGATGTGAATTCAGTTCATCCGGTGAAGGTCACCGTAACCGCCGCGCTCCCCAGCGTCGTCGCCGTCAGGTTCAGCGGCGGGGCCAGGGCGTTGTCGACCACGGTCCAGGTGTCCCCGTTCTGAGGATTGCCCACCGTCCCGTCGGCCGCGCAGCCTATGGCCGAGGTGAAGGCCACCGGCGTGAAGCTGGGCAGGGCCGATGTGGGCAGCCCCCCGTCCGGCGCCTCCATGATCCACTCGATGCTCTCGCCGCTGAAGCTCGCGCCGGGAGGCGGGGCGATCGTCAGCGAGAAGTGCTCGCCGGTGGTCTCGTTAGCCAGGTAGACCTGCCCCGCGGTCTGCTGGTTGATGTACTGCACCGAACCGAAGATCGTGTCGCCCGGATTGACCGCGAAGTTCGGGATGTTGGTCTGGAAGACGTAGGGCGGAGTGGTGAATCCGGTCAGATTCACCCGTGCGACATTGAGATTGTCGTTGCCGTCACCCTTCCAGGCATAGAACAGGCCGCCATTGTGGGCGGTGACGCAGGGCGCGTCCGTGCTGGTCTCGCCCGAGATCATCTTGCCCCCGAAGGTCTGGCCATCGTCCGTGGAGACCATCAGGTTCAGATTGTCGTTGCCGTCACCCCGCCAGCCCAGGAACAGATAGCCGTTCAGGCCTCCAAGGGTAGGGCTGAGCGGGCTGGTGTCGCCCAGGATGACCTTGTTGGAAAAGCCGCTCGGAACGCCGGTGGACTCGTCGACATCGACGACCGCGACATTGAGGTTGTCGTTGCCGTCGCCCTTCCAGCCGATGAATAGTGTTCCGTCGTTGACGCAGAGGACAGGGGCCATGGGGCTGGTCTCGCCGGAGGTCAGCTTCGAGCCGAAGCTAGCCCCGCCGTCAGTCGAGACCATGACATTGAGATTGTCGTTGCCGTCGCCTTTCCAACCCAGATAGATCGCGCCGTCCAGCACGGCCAGGGTCGGACGCACCGGGCTGGTGTCGCCCAGGATGACCTTGTTCACCAGGCCGGTCGGAGCCAGGGTCTGGGGATCCAGGGCGACAGTGGCGACATTGAGGTTGTCGTTGCCGCTGCCCTTCCAGGCGATGAACAGGCGCTCCCCGTCCGAGGCGAGGACCGGGGCATCGTCGCTGGTCTCGCCCGAGATGAGCTTGACCCCAAAACTGGCGCCGTCGTCCGTCGAAACCATGACGTTCAGGTTGTCGTTTCCATCGCCCCTCCAGGCCAGGTAAAGCGCCCCGTTGCAGGAGCAGATCGAGGGACTGAAGGGACTGGTGTCGCCCAGGATCACCTTGCTGGTCGAAATGTCGTTGATGACGCCGGTGACCTGACCGGGAGCGAACCATTCGAACCAGGCGACGTAGGACGCATTGCCCTGTCCGTCCACGCGCTGTTCGACGCCAACCTGCAGCACGTCGTTGGAGGTATAGGCGCCGTCGATACCGATCCAAGAGGACGAGTTCCAGCCGCCCTCATTGCCCTGCGCCTCTGGGGCCTGGCTGACCGTGGGCACGCTCCAGAAGCCGATACAGGAGTTCCAGTTCCCCTTCACACTGCCGCCGGCCCAGTTGTTGGACTGGAAGGCGCCGTCCGCGTGACGCAGCGCCTTGCGCTGATGGGTGCGGCCGCGCTGTGGGCGCAGCATCGGCTGGATCCGCAAGGCGGGGTCCCAGGCCCTTGAGAAGACCCGTCGCCAGGCTTCATGCGCCCGGGGATCGGACTTGGCGTCAGGCCGCTGCCAGAGCAGGGCATGGCGGATCAGGCCGCCGCTGCTGGCGCCGTTCGGATCAAACGAGGCCTCAGGCGCGGGCGAGGTGTAGACGCCCGCCAGGTTGGTGGGGGAGAGATCGAAGGGAATGGGGCGCTTGAAAGAGGTGCGCGCCGGGTCGAGTTTGCGATTCCGGCGCTCGCTGTGACGCGTTTTGAAGATTTGGGGTGCATCGCCGCTCATGGCGCGTTTCCTTTTTGCAGAAATCCGAGCTTTCAGGATTTGCAAATCCGGCCTGGACAGAGCCTCGGACCCTCTCAGTCGGCCGCGCCAGCTTATTCCGTCCTGCGGCAAGAACCTTGGGAGCGGAAATCTCGAGAATCTTGGCCGACACTTTCAGCGTGAACTTAAAGCGTAGCCTTCACCCCCGAAACTGGTGCAGCCTGATTAGACAATTCGCAGAATATGCTCTGTGACGAGCGGCATATGTATTTATTTTTTGGCTAATACAGCTCCGCTTATCTAAAATAATCTCCATTATTCTTATTTGGTATAGCGGAGCGCCAATTCAGCCGGCGGCGAGCCTATAGAGTCTTGACCACGGCTTCGAGTTGGTCGGTACAGATCCCCCAGCCCTGGTGGAAACCCATTTGCTCGTGCGCCTCCTTGTCCGCCAGCGTCCAGTGGCGGACGCGAGCGGTGTAGCGGGTCTTGCCGGCTTCGGGCTCGAAGGTCAGGATCACCGTCATGAACGGTTTGTCCGAGGGCTCCCAGGCGCTGGCGTAGGCGTTGGTGAAGACCAGGCGACGGTTTGGGACCACCTCCAGATAGACGCCGCGATTGGGCATGTCCGGCCCATGCGGACCGCGCATGACGACTAGGCTCGCACCGCCCGGCCTGACATCCAGTTCAGCGACCAGGGTGGTGTAGGGCAGGGGAGCGAACCACTTCACGAGAAGGTCAGGTTCGGTCCAGGCGCGGTAAACGGCCTCGGCCGACGCGTCGATCAGGCGGGTCAGGATCAGGTCGCGGTCAGTGGCCGAGGCGGGAGCTGGGGTGGTCATCATGGAATCTCCAAATGGCTCTAAGCCAAGGACGAACCGAGGACGATGAATCCGACAGGCTTGCCTCGCGACTCGGATTGGTCGAGATGTTCTCGGTCTTAACTTTGGAATCGATCACGTATTATGATTTTGGATTGATCCAATCCGAAATCGTCGTGATCTAGGCGCGTCGCAATAAGAGGTTACCAACAGCGCCATGTGGGGGTCGGGTGACGCATAGTCTGCGCCTGTTCGTGCGGCCGCGCTCGGATCGCGGCTGGCGGATGACGGCTGGGTTCGCGCTCGCCTATCTGGTGGTGGCGTTGTTCGCCTATCAGTGGACCGTCGGCGCCAGCAGCCTCGCCATCATTTGGCCCTGTAATGGCATACTGGCGGCCGGCATTTTGCTGCTGCCCTGGCGAAAGGCCCTGGTCTTGGCGGCCGTAGGCGCGGGGCTAGACCTTCTGTCTTCGCTGTATATTGGCAAGACGCCCGCACAGCCGGCGGCCTTGTACACTCTGCTGGATCTTTGCGAAGCTTTCCTGGCGGCCTTCCTGATGCGGCGGGTCGGCGGCGCGGCGCTGAATGTGACAGACCTGCGACGGCTGGGGGCGATCGTCTTCCTGGGTGCGCTGCCAGCGGCGCTCGCGATCGGCACCTTAGGCTCGGCCGTGGCCGCTCTGACCTTTCATGACCGGTTCAGGACCATTTGGCCCCAGTGGGCTGGCGGCGATTTTCTGGGCATGGTGATCGGGGCTCCGACCTCGCTGATCATCGCCCGCATGCGGCGCTTCGATTTCGGCGGGACCACAAACCCGTTCGAGCGAGCGCTGCTGCTGGCCCTATTGGTGGCCCTGACCGCGCTGGTGTTCGCCGAACAGAAGAGCCCCTTCGACCTGATCGTCTTTCCACTGGTGGTGTTGGCGGCCTTTCGCCTCAGCCCGCCCTACATGATGCCGGGCGTAGTGGCGATGACCATCCTCGCAGCGACCTTTTCCGCCGCCGGCCGGGGCCCATTCCCGATCCTGGACCACAAGGCGACCGGAACGTCGTTCTTGGCCCTGCAGTTCTTCCTCGCCGCCCTGGTGGCCTCTGCGGTCGTACCCATGGCCGCCCTGGCGGAACGGGAACGTAACCAGCGGCGGCTGACCCGCGCCCTGGATGTCGCCCGGCGCGCCAAGCACGCTGCCGAGCAATCCGCGGCCCAGATGCGCCAGGTGGTCAAGCTGCAGCGCCTGATGGTCAACGAGTTGAACCATCGGGTGAAGAACACTCTGGCCAGCGTGCAATCGATCGCCAGCCAGACCCTGCGCACCTCCGGCTCGATGCCCGACGCCCGCCAGACCTTGAACGCGCGCCTGGCGGCCATGGCCGGCGCTCACGACATCCTGACCCGCGAAAGCTGGGAGGGGGCCAATCTGATTGACATCGTCGAGACAGCGCTCGGCCCCTATGTCGGCGGTGGCCGTATCGATATCTCGGGACCCACGGTAAGGCTGTCGCCCAAGGCCGCCCTGGCCTTTTCGCTGACGTTCCATGAGTTGTGCACTAACGCGGCGAAATACGGCGCCCTTTCAGTCACCGACGGCAAGATCGAGGTGCATTGGACGTTGCGGGGACGGACCCTGCACCTGGAGTGGGTGGAGAAGGGCGGCCCACCGGCGCGAGAGCCCGCGCACAAGGGCTTTGGCACCCGTATGATCCTCGGCCTGGGTCGCGAACTGTCGGGCATGGCCAACATGGCCTTCACCGAGGCGGGCCTGCAGTGCATGATCAGGGCCTCGATCGAGCCGGCTCAAGTTTTCGGCGAAAGCACAGTCGATGCCTAGAACGCGACCGCGAATCCTGGTGATCGAAGACGAAGCCCTGATCTGCATGCTCCTCGAGGACGTACTCGATGGATTGGGCTGCGCTGTGGTCGGCCCGGCCATGACCATCGAACAGGGCGAGACCCTGGCGCGCGCCGAGGCGCTGCAATTCGCGGTGCTGGACGTCAATCTTGGCCGCGGCGACTCCTTCGGCGTGGCCGAGATCCTCGCCGCGCGGAGCGTGCCGTTCGCCTTCATCACTGGCTACGGCAAGGCCGGGGTGCGTAAGGACTTTCAAGGAGCGCCTGTGCTGCAAAAGCCGATCGACATCGACCGACTGGAACAGATCCTGCGCGAACATTCCCTACTTTAGCCCCCGGGGCCGCCGGCCAAGCTTATGCGCCGCCAATGGGGCATTGACCTAATTCCATAGTTCCATAATTATAGAAGTATGGAATCAGATCTTGCAGTCAAACGTCTGTCAGCGCTCGCTCAGGACTCCCGGCTCGCCGTTTTCCGCCTGCTGGTCAAGGCCGGACCCGGGGGGATCGCCGCCGGCGAAATCGCCCGCACACTGGAGATCACACCCAACACTCTTTCGGCCCAGCTCAACGTCCTCGCCAATGCCGGCATGGCGACGAGCCGCCGGGACGGGCGCTCGATCATTTACGCAGCGGACTTCGGCGGCATGAGGGACCTGCTCGTTTACCTGATGGAGGACTGCTGTCAGGGCCGCCCGGAGGTCTGCGGGCCGCTGGCGGAAATGGCCAAACAGGCCGTCTGCTGCGTCTGAAAGGAACCAACCGCATCATGTCTGACACGCCGTTGAACGTCCTCTTCCTCTGCACCGGCAATTCGGCCCGATCGATCATGGCCGAGGCCATCATAAACCGCGTCGGCGCCGGCAAGTTCAGAGGCTATTCCGCAGGATCAATGCCCAAGGGAGAGGTGCATCCGGGGACCTTGGAGATCCTCAGGCGCAACAGCTTCCGCACCGGCGACTTCCGCTCCAAGAGCTGGGAGGAATTCTCCGGGTCCGATGCGCCCAGACTCGATTTCGTGTTCACGGTCTGCGACAATGCCGCCAGCGAGGCCTGTCCCATCTGGCCGGGCCAGCCGATGACGGCCCATTGGGGCGTTCCCGACCCGGGCGCGGCGACCGGCAACGAGGCGGAAATCGCCTTGGCCTTCGCCGACACCTATCGCGTGCTCAGCAACCGCATCACTCTTTTCACCAGCCTGCCGCTGGCCAGCCTGGACCGCCTGTCGCTGCAGCGGCGGCTGGACGATATCGGCAAGGGCGCCGACCAACCGGCCGCAGCGGGCTGACATGCGCGATACGAGGGATCTCACCGACGCGAGCCTCGAATCGCCGCTACAGGCTTTCTCGACAACGCGCCGGCTGGCCGGGGAGGGGCTCGGCACAGCCCTGTTGCTTGCGGTCGTGATAGGCTCCGGAATCATGGGCGAGCGCCTGTCGGGCGGTAACGTCGCCATCGCCCTGTTGGGCAATACGCTGTCGACCGGGGCGGCGCTCGTGGTGCTGATCACCATTTTCGGACCCCTGTCAGGCGCGCATTTCAACCCGGCGGTGACCCTGGTCTTTGCTACGAGGCGCGAGATCGGATGGAAAATGGCGGCGGCCTATGTCGCGGCGCAAATCGCTGGCGGCGTACTCGGGGTCTGGGCCGCGCACGCCATGTTCGCCGACCCGATCCTGCAGGTTTCCACCAAGCTCCGCGATGGGCCCGCCCAGGCGTTTTCAGAATTCATCGCCACCTTTGGCCTGATCGCCGCGATCCTCGGCTCGGTCCGCTTCCGGCCAGAGGCGACGTCGGTGATTGTCGGGCTCTATATCACCTCGGCCTACTGGTTCACGGCCTCGACATCATTCGCCAATCCGGCCGTGACCCTGGCCCGGTCGCTGTCGAACACCTTCGCCGGCATCGCTCCCAGTTCGGCGCCGGTGTTCATCCTCGCGCAGTTGGCGGGAGCGGTCGCTGCGAGCCTCGTGTTTGGCTGGTTGCTGCAGGAACGCCGTCCGAGCTGAGGGCCAATAGGGAATCCGGCCTATTCGGCCGCCGCACGGTCGAGGGCGCTCACCGCCACGCCGCCCTGTTCGACCTTGACGCCCAAAAAGCGCATGGTCCCTTCGGCGAAATGGATGTCGGCCAGCGGCAAGTTGGGATCTCGCTTGAGCGCGGACGCATCGCTGAAGGTCAGCCGCAGGGTCATGTCGCCGCGCGGGGTTCCGTCAGCCTCGGCCCGCTCAATCTGGCCACGAAACTGGTCGGCGACGGAGGCGCGACTCAAGGGGGGCGAGGGAGTTTTCATTCGGCCACCCGATCCAAGATCTTTTTGCATCAGGGTTCTTATCAT
>FSWM01000171.1_pt1 | contig 32181 bp, 28 predicted proteins | sample 1637841 | NCBI WGS metagenome assembly FSWM01 (sample SAMEA3914789, study PRJEB12502) | metagenome | biome: forest; material: soil | place: Canada | collected 2011-07-03 | depth 0.3 m | reverse complement strand
TTCACCACCTTTTCCGCCTTTTCGCTGGAGACGGCGCTGATGATCGAGCGGCGGGCCTATGGCCAGGCGTTCAGCTACGTGGCGGCCTCGGTGCTTTTGGCCATCGGCCTGCTGTTCGTCGGCCTGATGATCTCGCGGCGGCTGTTCGCATGAGAGAGGTCAAGATCTTGCATGTCGCACCCGGCGAGGACGGCAGCCGGCTGGACCGCTGGTTCAAGCGCCGCTGGCCCCACCTGAACCACGTCCATCTGCAGAAACTGACCCGTTCGGGCCAGATCCGCGTCGATGGCGGCCGGGTCAAGCCGGACACGCGCCTGGCCGCCGGGTCCGAGGTGCGCGTTCCGCCCTTGCCGGACGCCCCCAACGCCACCGAACGCAAAGGGGGCCTGTCGCCTCGCGACATCGCTTACGCGCGCTCGCTGGTGCTCTATGAAGATGATCAGGTCCTGGCCCTGAACAAGCCGGCCGGGCTGGCGGTGCAGGGCGGCACCAAGACCACCAAACATATCGACCGCCTGCTTAGCGCCTGGGGCGAGGGCCTTGATCGTCCCCGCCTGGTGCACCGGCTGGACCGCGACACCTCCGGCGTCCTGCTCTTGGGCAAGACCCCGGTCGCCGCGGGCCGCCTTTCGGGCGCCTTCGCCAAGCGGCGGGCGCAGAAAACCTATTGGGCGATTGTCGCCGGCGCGCCCAAGCCACCGGAGGGCGTGATTGAGCTGCACCTGGTCAAGCGCGGCGTCGGCGATCGCGAACTGGTCGTGCCGGCGGACCCCAAGGACCCCAACGCCGATCCGGCGGAGACTGAATACGTCACGGTCTCCAGGGCGGCTCACCGGGCCACATGGATGGCGCTGCGGCCCCATACCGGCCGCACGCACCAATTGCGGGCGCACATGAAGGCGATCGGCCATCCGATCCTGGGCGACCCGAAATACAGCGACGAGACATCAACCCCGCTGTCCGAGGGACTGAAGCTGCAACTGCACGCCCGACGCGTGACCCTGCCGCATCCCGGCGGTGGACTTCTGGTGGTCGAGGCGCCGCTGAGCCCGGAGATGAAGGCGGGTTTCGCGCGTTTCGGCTTCGACGAACACGAGGCCGACGCCGAACCCTTCGCGGCGCGGCCCAAGCGGCGGTAGGCTCGCGCCTCGCTTTCCGACCCTGCAAGAGTTTTCCGATGTCCATTCCCACCGATCGCCTGGAGCGGCCCAAGCGCTTCTACAAGAGCGCCGCCGCCGGCCCCCTGGATGACGGTTTCGGCGTGCTGCTGGACAGCCGCGCACTGCGATCGCCGGTCGGTAAGCGTCTCATCGTACCGACCCAGGCCCTGGCCAGCCTGGTCGCCGAGGAATGGGGCGCTCAGGGCCAGGAGATCGACCTGGACAACATGCCGGCGACGCGCCTGGCGTTCACCACCATCGATCGCGTAGCCGACACCCGCGTCGAACTGGTGGCAGAGGTGGTGCGCTACGCCGGCTCGGACCTGCTCTGCTATCACGCGTCGGGGCCGGCGGCCTTGATCGAGCGTGAGACCGCGGCCTGGGGGCCGATCCTTGATTGGGCGAGGGCCGAGCTGTTGCTGGATTTTACGCCGACAGCCGGCATCGTCCATCGGGCCCAGCCGGGGCCCACCCTGCGCCGGGTCGGCGACCTGGCCGAGGTGCTGGACGACTTCGCCCTGGCGGGCCTGGTCTTCGCCACCGCCCTCTTCGGCTCCGCGATCCTGGCCCTGGCGGTGCAGCGCGAGCGGCTGACGGCGGAGGAGGCCTTCGAGTTGTCGCGCCTGGACGAGGCCTTCCAGCAGGAAAAATGGGGCGTGGACGAGGAAGCCGCGCTTCGCACCGCCCGCCATCACATCGAGGCGGTCATGGTTGGAGGCTGGTTCCAGGCCCTGGCTTAGAACCCCTCCCAGTCCGCAGCCATGGCCTGGAATACGCCGTCCCAGTCATCGGCGACGGGTTGCCGATAGATCCGGACGCTGGGATACCAGGGACTGTCGGTCCGCTCGCTCAGCCAGCGCCAGTCGCTGAATTTGTTGATGGCCAACCAGACGGGGGCGCCGAGCGCGCCGGCCAAGTGCGCCACGCTGGTGTCGCAGGCGACCACCAGGTCCAGCGCCTGGATCACCGCCGCCGTGTCGGCCATGTCGCCGGCGTCGTAGGCCGCGTCCAGGGTCTGGACGGTCATGCCGGGCGGCAAGCCATCGAGCTGTTCCAGCCCGAACTGCTTTTGCAGGCTGATCAGCGGGGCGCCGATTGCGTGCGCCAGCGGGGCGAAGGCGGCCAAGGGAATCGAGCGCCCCCGGTCTACCTTGGCCTTGACGTTGCCGCTCCAGACCACGCCGACGCGCGGTCCGGGGCGAGGGAAGGCGGCGTCGAGCTTCTGTCGCCACGCGGCCGTCAGCTCCGGGTTGACGGTAAGGTAGGGTATCGCGCCGGGAAGCATCTTGACGGTCACGCCCAGCCGGTTGGGCAGGCTGAACAGGGGCGCATGATAGTCGGCCGGCGCCAGGGGATCGGGGATCTCCAGATAGCGCGCCACGCCCGGCATCTGGTCCAGCAGCCGCCCGAGCGCCCCATGCGCCTCGACCAACACCCGCGCGCCCAGGGCGGCGACCTGCGGGATGAACCGGGCGCATTGGATGATGTCGCCCAGGCCCTGCTCGCCGTGCAGCAGGATAGTCTTGCCCGACAAGTCCTCGCCCATCCACGGCGGCGGCGTATAGCGCGCCTCCGAGCGGCGGCGGTCCGGGGCTTGCAGACGGGCCTCGAAATCGGCCCAGCCCTCCGCGTAGCGGCCCTGCTGAAGGCGCAGGACGCCCAGATTGTAGTGCGCTTCCCAGGTGTCGGGGTGCAGGTCTATGGCCCGTAGATAGTCGGTTTCGGCCTCGGCCAGCCGACCCTGGCGAAATCGCGCGACGCCAAGGTTCACATGGCTCTGACCGACATTCAGACGATGCGCCGCAGCGACCGTGAAGGCTGTTTCGGCGCCCGTGAAATCGCCCTTGGCCAGCAGGGCCTGGCCCAGGGCGGAGTGACCGAGCGCCAGGTCCGGCTCGAGGGCGAGGGCCCGGCGGGCCTCGGCCAGAGCTTCGTCCGGCCGATCGAGCTCGGCCAGGATCCCGGCCAAGGCGGCGTGGGCGGGGGCGTAGCCGGGGTCGAGGGCGATGGCGCGGCCTTGAGCAGCAGCGGCTTCGTGGTTCAGCATCTCATGGCCAAGGGAAAGGCCGAGATTGTGATGCAGCTGGGCGTCGTTGGGCGACAAGCTCAGGGCCTTCCGGTGCGCCGTCATGGCCTCGTCATGCCGGCGCAGGGCGCTCAACATGTTGCCTCGGTGGGAGTGCGCCTGGGCGAGGTCGGGCGCGAGGGCGATGGCGCGCTCGTGCGCCGCCAGCGCCAGCGCCGGCCTGTTCTGCTCGCCCAGCAGGAGGCCGTGGTTGTAGTGGGCCAGGCCGGAATTGGGATTTAGCGTCAGGGCGGTTCGGAACCCCGCCTCGGCCTCGTCGTAGCGTTCCATCCGCCGCAGGATCGCCGCGCGGTTGGCGTGCGCCTCGGCATAGCGTGGATGCAGGGCGACAGCGCGGTCGTAGTGTTCCAGGGCGTCGGCCAGGTTGGTCGGCGTCTCGTCGGCGGCGATGGCGTTGGCGAGGTTATATTCCGCCATGGCGTTGGCCGGCTGGGCTGCGAGCAGGGCGCGCAGGACCACAATGGCTTCGTCGCGCCGGCCGAGCCCCAGCAGCACCGCGCCCAGGCTCGCCTGGGGCTCGGGGCGGGCAGGATCCAGACGCATCGCCGCGCGCAAGGCCTCGGCGGCCTCCGCCATTTTGCCTTGGGCCTGCAAGGCGACGCCCAGATTGCCGTGGGCCATGGCCAGGCGGGCGTCGAGCGACAGGGCGAGGTGGCAGGCTTGTTCGGCTTCGGGGAAACGGCCGAGGTTCAACAGGGCGTTGGCGAGGTTGCTGGCGAAGCCGGCGTCGGCCTTGAGCGCCAGGGCCCGACCGATCAGGGCGACGCTGGCCTCGAGCCGCCCGCGCTGCTGTTCGACCACGCCCAGCAGGTGCAGGGCATCGGCATTGTCCGGCCGCTCTCCCAGGATCTGGCCGTACTGCGCCGCGGCCTCATCGAGTTGGCCGGCGCGGTGGCGGGCGAGGGCGTCGGCCAGGCGCTGGTCGGTCGAGAGCGTCACCGCTCACGCGAAAGGCGGATTGGCCAGCACCGCCCCGGGCTGCGGTGCGGCGGCGGCGCCGGACACAGCGGCGGCGAGGCACACCGGATAGAGCCGGTGTTCGGCGGCCAGCACCCGGGCGGCGAGGCGCTCTTCGTCGTCGCCCGGCAGCACCGGCACGGCCGCCTGGCCGATCAAGGGGCCTTCGTCGACCCCGTGGGTCACCCAATGCACGCTGCATCCATGCAGCTTGACGCCGGCGTCCAGGGCCCGCTGGTGGGTGTTGAGGCCTGTGAAGGCGGGTAGCAGGGCGGGATGCACATTGATCATCCGGCCGGACCAGGCCTCGACCAGGAACGGCGTCAGGATACGCATGTAGCCGGCCAGGGCGACGAACTCGACGCCCGCCTCGTGCAGCGCCGCATCAACCGCCCGCTCGTGCGCCTCCCGGTTCTTGCCGAAGAGGCGATGGTCGATGGCGCAAGTGTCGATGCCCTCCTGCGCCGCCTTCTCCAGGCCCGCCGCCTCGGGCCGGTTGGACAGCACCAGGACGATTTCCGCCGGATAGTCAGCATCCTGGGCGGCGCGGATCAGGGCCATGGCGTCGCTGCCGCGGCCCGAAATGAGAATGCCGACGCGTTTGCGCATGGTGGACGTCAGGCGCCGGCCTTGGCCAGCTGGCCGCAGACGAAGGCGGTCTCGCCGGCCTCCAGCAAGCCTGCCAGCACCGCCGCCACATGCCGCGGCTTGACGATGAGCACGAAGCCCACACCGCAATTGAAGGTGCGGCGCAGCTCGTGATCGGCCACGCCGCCCACCTGTTGCAGCCAGGCGAACACCGGGGGCAGGGGCCAGGCGTCCCAGTCGAAGCGCGGCTCGAGCCCATCGGCAATGGTGCGGGGCGGGTTTTCGATCAGGCCGCCGCCGGTGATGTGGGCGCCGGCCTCCACCAGGCCAGCCTTGATCAGGGGCAGGACGCTCTTGATGTAGATCCTTGTCGGCGCCATTAGCGCCTCGCCAAGGCTGACAGCCGGCTCGAACGGCGCCGGAGCGTCCCAGGCCAGGCCCGACCGCTCGACGATCTTGCGGATCAGGGAATAGCCGTTGGAATGCGGCCCCGACGAGCCGACGCCGACCAGAAGGTCCCCCGGCGCCTGGGTCGAGAGCCTGGGCAGCACCGCATCCCGCTCCACCGCGCCGACGGAAAAGCCGGCCAGGTCATAATCGCCGTCGCCATACATGCCCGGCATTTCCGCGGTCTCGCCGCCCACCAGGGCCGCGCCCGCCTGGCGGCAGCCCTCGGCGATGCCGGCCACCACGCGCCGGGCGATCTCCACGTCCAGCCGCCCGGTAGCGTAATAGTCGAGGAACATCAACGGCTCGGCGCCCTGGGCCAACAGGTCGTTGACGCACATGGCCACCAGATCGACGCCCACCGTGTCGTGATGGCCGCTTTCGATGGCGATCTTCAGCTTGGTGCCGACGCCGTCGGTGGTGGAGACGATCAGGGGATCGGAAAAGCCCGCGGCCTTCAGGTCGAACAAGGCGCCGAATCCGCCCAGGGCCGCATCGGCGCCGGGCCGGCGAGTGGACTTGGCCAGGGGCTTGATCGCGTCCACGAGGGCTTCGCCGGCGTCGATGTCCACGCCGGCTTCGGCATAGGTCAGGCCATTGGGCCGATCGGTCATTCTCAAGACTATCCTTCGGGCCGACTGGATGGTCGGGCCCGCTTCGTGTTGAACTTCACCGGCAGGATGGCCCGCGAAACGGGCTTTCCTGGGCCGATATGCCAGTTTGCGGCGCATGAGCGCTTGCCCAAAGGACGCCGCGTCAGGCTATAGCTATCCGATGACACCGATTACGACCACAGCGCAATTGCAGGCCTTCTGCGACCGGATCGCCAAAGATCCCTTCATCGCCGTCGACACTGAGTTCATGCGCGAGACCACCTACTGGCCCAGGTTGTGCCTGATCCAGGTCGCCAGTCCTAGCGACAGCGCGGTAATCGACCCCCTGGCCGAAGGGATCGACCTCGCGCCGCTCCTGGCCTTGCTTGCCGACGAGCGAATCGAAAAAGTGTTCCACGCCGCGCGTCAGGACGTGGAGATCTTCAACAATCTGGGCGTGATCCCCATGCCCCTGTTCGACACCCAGATCGCCGGCATGGCGGCGGGCTTCGGCGAGCAGATCGCCTATGACGCCCTGGTGCGCCAGATGCTGCGCATCGACCTGGACAAGTCGAGCCGCTTCACCGACTGGGCTCGCCGGCCGCTGAGCGAGGCTCAGCTCGATTACGCCCTGGCCGATGTGACCCATCTGGCCGACCTCTATCCGATCCTGCGCGAGCGGCTGGAGAAGGCCGGGCGCCTGGCCTGGGTGAAGGAGGAAATGGCCCAGGTCACCGATCCCGCGCTCTACGACACCGATCCGGAGAACGCTTGGCGCCGCCTCAAGCCGCGCAAGACCTCGGCCAAATACCTGGCCGTGTTCCGCGCCGTCGCCGCCTGGCGCGAGCGCACGGCCCAGACCCGCGACCAGCCGCGCGGGCGGATCTTCAAGGACGACGTGATCGACGAGATCGCCAACCAGGCCCCGACCGACGCGGAGGGCCTGAACCGGCTGCGTGCGCTGCAGAAGGGATTTGCCGGCTCCAGGTTCGGGCCCGAGCTGATCGAGGTGATCCGCACCGCCCTGAAGGACCCCGAAGGCTATGCGCCCAAGATCGAGCGCAACGGCGCCCCTCCAAACCCCGCTTCGGCCGCGGTCGTTGAACTATTGAAAGTGCTGCTGAAGGCGAGGGCGGAAGACGCCGGTGTCGCCTCCAAGCTGATCGCCACGGTCGCCGACCTGGAAAAGATCGCCAACGACGACCACGCCGACACCGCCGCCCTGCACGGCTGGCGCCGCGAGGCCTTCGGCGAGGACGCCCTGAGACTCAAGCGCGGCGAGCTGGCCCTGGTCCTGGATGGAACCCGCGTGCGGGTGGTCGAGGTGCGCCGGGCGCCGCGGGCGGCTGTGTAGTAGGGCTGCCCCCCATCCTCAGCCCCAGGTCCAGCAGATCCGCCAGCGTGCTGGCCCGTTTGGCGGTCTGTTCGCCCAGCAGCATGTCGGCCCAGCCGGGGTCGGCGGTCAGGACCACGGCGTCGTCTTCGATGGCGATATTTGAGTGGCCCAGCAGGGCTGGGCTGCGGCCGGAGAGGTCGCAGCCCAGGCGCATGGCGGCGCCGAGGGCGCGGGCGCGGGCCATGCGCTCAGGGGATAAAAGGCGCGAAATGGCGTTGCGATCCGGGGTTCCGGTGGCCGCCGTGTGCCGGGCGAACAGGACCACCGCCAGGAACGCGCGCTCGGCGTGGTTCAGGCCGGCGATGGGCGCGCGCAGCACCTGCTCGAAAACCAGGTCGGCGCGGTGGTCGGGGTGCAGCCTCGCGCCCAGATCGGCCATGCGGCAGGCGGCGGCGATCAGGGTCGGGTCGCGCCCTTCGAACACTGGGGGCAGGGCCTGAAACAACGGCTTCAGCCAGGTTTCGAGCGCCGGGCCGAGATCCTCGCCCAGGCCTGACCGCGCGCCGAGCGCCACGGCGCCGGCGATCAGCGGGTCCTGGGCGCGCAGGGCCTCACTCATCGCGTCGAACAACAGGCCCTCGCGCACGCCATAGGCCGAGATTGAAATCCGCTCGACGCCCAGCCGCTCGATCAGGCCTTCCAGCACCAGGGCGGCGAACGGAATGGTGTCGAGGCGGCGCTTGGAGACGCCCTCGATGCGCTCCAGTGAACTGCGCGATTGGCGGGCTATGAAGCGCGCCGCATCGAGCGCCTCGGCCCCGCTGATTTCGTACTGGTGCACGATTCGCAGGGGGTAAGTGGCGATTCGCATCTGCAGCAGGGCGAGGTTCCGCCAGCCGCCGCCGACGGCGTAGAGGATCCCGCCAGGCGCGCGCGATTCGTAACGCGCGAGGATCCGGCCGACCCGCGCCCGGATGCGCTCCAAATCGAAGCCGTCCGGCCCCCGCAGCGCAAACGGTCCAAGCGGCAGGGTCACGCCTCTAGATGGCGCGCCGGCGGCGATCGGCGTAAGTTCCAGGCTGGACCCGCCCAGGTCGCCCACCAGGCCCTGAGCGTCCGGCGCGCCGGCCAGCACCCCCAGGGCGGCGAATCGGGCCTCCTCCTCGCCGCTCAGCACCCGGACGGTAAGACCGGTCATCTCGCGGACCTTGTCCACAAAGGCCGGGCCGTCGCTGGCCTCGCGCACGGCGGCCGTGGCGACCACTTGGACTGTGGCCGGGCGGGCGGCTTCCAGCACAGCCTTGAACCGGCGCAAGGCTCCAAGGCCCGCCTCGACCCCGTCGGGGGCCAGCCGGCCAGTATGGATCACCTCGCGACCGAGCCCGGCCAGCACCTTTTCATTGAATACGGTCCAGATCGCCCGCCCATCCAGGCGGTAGATCACCAAGCGGATTGAGTTGGAGCCGATATCGATGACGGCGGCGTCGTACTCGGCCCTATCCTCCTGCGTCAACATGTTCGAAAGCGCGCGGCAAATCCTTGACCTTGTGACCCCTACCCGAAAGGCTGGGATTGGTCATAAAATACTGGTGGGCGGAGAAGGCGGCCTTGTGGGTCCAACCCCTGGCCCGGCTGTATACGCCCTTCCCATCCAGATTCCAGCTGGCTGCGACATCATTGATGTTGGCGACCATGATCTGGGACAGGACCTGCTCGTGCACGGTCGGGTTTTCCACCGGCACTAGCGATTCCACCCGGCGGTCCAGGTTTCGCGGCATCCAGTCGGCCGAGGAGATGAAGACCCTCGAAGCCGGGCTTGGCATATGTTCGCCATTGGCGAAGGCGACGATGCGCGTGTGTTCCAGAAAGCGGCCGACGATACTTTTCACGCGGATATTGTCGGACAGCCCCGGCACGCTGGGCCGCAGGCAGCAGATGCCGCGCACCACCAGTTCGATCCGCACGCCCGCCTGGCTGGCGCGGTAGAGGGCGTCGATCACCACCGGGTCGACAAGGGAGTTCAGCTTGGCCCAGATGGCGGCGGGCTTGCCGGCCTTGGCGTTCTCGGCCTCCTGGGCGATCAGGCGCAACAGCTCGGCCTTCAAGGTCACGGGCGAGAACGCCAGCTTGTCCAGCTTTTCCGGCATGGCGTAGCCGGTGATGAAATTGAACAGCTTGCCGGAATCGCGGCCCAGCTGGCGATCGCAGGTGAACAGCGACAGATCCGTATAGATCTTGGCCGTCTGCGGGTGGTAGTTGCCGGTGCCGAAGTGGCAGTAGGTCTTGAGCGCCTCGCCCTCGCGCCGCACCACGATCGAAAGCTTGGCGTGGGTCTTGTACTCGACGAAGCCGTAGACCACGTGCACGCCGGCGCGCTCCAGGTCGCGGGCCCATTTCAGGTTGGCCTCCTCGTCGAAGCGGGCCTTGATCTCGACCAGGGCGGTGACGTTCTTGCCGTTGTCGGCGGCCTCGATCAGGGCGGCGACGATCGGGCTGTCCTTGGAGGTGCGATAGAGGGTCTGCTTGATCGCCAGCACATTGGGGTCGCGGGCCGCCTGGCGCAGGAACTGGACCACCACATCGAAGCTTTCGAACGGGTGGTGGACCAGGATGTCCTTTTCCCGGATGGCGGCGAAACAGTCGCCGCCATGGTCGCGGATGCGCTCGGGAAAGCGCGGCTCGAACGATTTGAACTTCAGGTCGGGGCGGTCGGCCGGGATCAGCTGGCCCAGGCTGGCCAGGTCCAGCATGCCGTCGATGATGACGATCTCGTCCGGCCCGGCGCGCAGGTTGGAGGCGATGAAGGTGCGCAGCTCGTCCGACATCAGGGATTCGAGCTCGATGCGGACCACCGAGCCCAGGCGCCGCTGCTTCAGCCTGGCCTCGAACTCGCGGACCAGGTCTTCGGCTTCTTCCTCGATTTCCACGTCGCTGTCGCGAATCAGGCGGAACACGCCGGTGGACTCCACCTCGCAGCCCGGGAACAGGGCGTCCAGGAACAGGACCAGCAGGCCCTCCAGGGCGATGAAGCGGCGGCTGGGGCGGCGGCCGCGGCCCTGGACCGGCGGCAGTTCCCAGAAGCGCCGCACCTGGGCCGGCACCGGCACCAGGGCGAACATGGCGCGGCCGTCGCTCTTGCGGCGCAGCTTCAGGACCAGCGAGAAAGCCAGGTTGGGGATGAACGGAAAGGGGTGGGCCGGATCGATCGCCAGCGGGGTCAGCACCGGGAACAATTGGTTTTCGAATACGTCCGCCAACCAGGCGCGTTCGGGCGCGGTGACGTCGCCCGGATCGATCAGGCTCAGGCCCTGCTCGCGCATCTCCGACCGGAGGTCGCGCCAGCGATGCTGCTGGGAATCCATCAGGCGGGCGGCGGCTGCGTTGACCCGTTCAAGCTGTTCGGCCGGGGTCAGGCCGTCCTGGCTCAGCACGCGCACGCCCTCGCGAACCTGGCCCTTCAGGCCGGCCACCCGCACCATGTAGAATTCGTCCAGGTTGTTGGCCGAGATCGACAGGAAACGGACCCGCTCCAGCAGCGGGTGGCGGGGGTTCTCGCTTTCCTCGATCACCCGCTCGTTGAAGGCCAGCCACGACAGTTCGCGGTTGAAGAACCGCTCTGGCGCCGCCAGCAGCGCTTCGTCCAGCGCCGGGCTGGACGGCACCGGCGGCAATGTTTCGGGTATCGCAGCTTCGATTGCTGTGTCTGTCATGGAGCATACCGGGTTGAGGCAACGATCTTGTCGCCCAGCGGGCCGAGCCTCGCAAGCCTTCGTAGATCGTTTTTGGTCCCTAAAGCTTGGCGGCGCCAGTTTGACAGTTCAATGACGGCCATAAACTGTGTGTAAAACTGGCGACGTCGCGGTTCTTGAATTAAATCATCTACTTTGCGATAACCTGCGAGACCTGGTGCGGCGCCGCTTCACTCGAATAAATTCAGGGTTTCGTCGTCGTTTTCCAGAATCTGGCGGGCGAGGGCCCGGCTGACCGGTTTGTGTTCAGGACCGGCCAGTTCGTCCAGCCGATCGACGATCCATCCGGCATAGGGGATTGAGCGCTCGATTCGCTTGATCAAGTAGGAAACCAGCTCGTCGGACGGTTTTATATTCCGTTCAAGGAATAATTTGCGCAGCACGCCCTCCAAGACCTCGTCGTCGGGTTCCGGGAGCAGGGCGATGGTCAGGGCGTTGAGGCGGGACCTGAGGTCCGGCAGCTCGGCCGGCCAGGTGGTGGGCGGCGTCCGCGCCGTAAGCAGCAGGCCGCAGCCTTCGGCGCCGGCTCGGTTGATCAGGTGGAACAGAACTTCATCCGGCACGCCCCGGTCGGCGTTTTCGATCAGGACCGGTCGGCCTTCCTGCAGTTCGCCAAGATCCATGGGCTGCCTGGTCCCGGCGGCCAGCGCCGCGGCGCCGGTGCGCCGAACCCAGCCGCGGGCCAGGTGGCTCTTGCCGGAGCCGGCCGGACCGACCAGGGCCAGACAGCCGGCGTGCCAGTTCGGCCATGCGTCCAGGGCAACGACCACGGGCTCGTTGGTCGGGGAGATGATGAAGTCTTCCCGCCGAAAGGATGTCGGGCGCCGAAGCTCTAAACGAAGCTGGCGCGCCATGCGACTTGTCCACTGCAGGCGTTCACGATTTAACTATACCCACCCTGAACGGTCTCGTCGATGCAAACTGAGTTCCGCTAACAGAAACAGTCCCACTGTGGGCTGATGTGGATTGGATTGCGGGGCGCTCGTCTCGTCAAAGGAGCCTTGAGGCCATGCCCAGTTGGGACCCCGACATCTATGAGCGCTACAAAGCCTATCGCGACCGCCCGGCCCTGGACCTGCTGTTGCAGATCCCGTCCGGTTTCGAACCCGAGGTGACCTGGGATCTTGGCTGCGGAACGGGTGAGCAGGCGGCCCTGCTGGCCCGGCGCCATCCCCTGGCGAAGACGTTCGGCCTGGACTCCAGCCCGCAGATGCTGGAGGCGGCGCGCCGGCGCAAGGAGCGGGTGACGTGGGTCCAAAGCGATATCGAAAGCTTCGCCCCCGACCAGTCCGTCGACCTGATCTACACCAACGCGGCCCTGCAATGGACGGCGAATCATGAGGCGCTTTTCCTACGGCTGGCGGGGTATTTGTCTTCGGAGGGCGTGTTCGCCTGCCAGATGCCGACGGCGTTTCATGAGCCTTGGCATGTGATCCTGCGCGACCTGGCCGAGACGCCTGAGTGGAAGTCTCTGCTCGGCGACGTCAGGGGTACGACCCCCGTGGCTCCCGCCGCGGCCTATTTCGATTGGCTGAGCCCGGTCTGCGGCGAGATCGATATCTGGACCACCACCTATCTGCATGTGCTGGAGGGCGAAGATCCGGTTGTCGAGTGGATGCGCGGCACGGGCCTTCGGCCCTATCTCGACGCCCTGTCGGATCCGGCCGCACAGGCGGCGTTCCTGGACACATACCGCCAGAGAGTGGCTGAAGCCCTGCCGGCGCGGACCGATGGGCGGACGCTGTTTCCGTTTCCTCGGATGTTCATCATCGCCCGGAGGTAGGTCGTCCGTTCAAGCCTCCAGGGCCGCTGCGATCTCCGCCAGGCTGGCCCGGCGGCGAAGCTCGGTGATGGGGTGGGAGAGGGCGGCCAAAGCGTCTCGCATCGCCGCTTCACCGGCATCCGCCGCCTCGTCATAGGCCTCCCAGTCGCGCAGATCGACGGTTTCGATCTTGGGCATGACCAGCAGGTCGGTGGCCTCACGGCTGGCGATGATCTCCCGGCCGCTGGAAACCGTGGCCGAGCGCAGCAGCAGGGAGACGATCGGCGGCCCTTTGCGCCACTGGCCCGACAGGAACCAGCGCCAGACTGAGCTTGGCCGGGCGACTTGGTCGGCGGTGATGTTGCGGCCGCGCGTGACGTCCACTCCGACGACGGGGCCGAGGTGCATGCCGCGCATGACGTCGGTGGGGAAGTTCTTCATCACCGCCCCGTCGACCAGGACGTTGTTGTCCTGCACGGCGGGCGGCAACAGGCCCGGAATGGCGATCGAGGCTCGAAGGGCCTCGCGCAGCAGGCCGCGGCGATGGGTCTGGAACGCGCCCGAGGTCAGGTTGGAGGAAATGCAGAAGAAGGGAAGCCACAGGTCGGATATCTGCTGCTCGCCGAAGTGCTCCTTGAGCCGCGCGCCCACGGTTTCGCCAAGGGTCATGGCGATCAGGGGCAGGGCGATATCGCCTACGGGATTGGATTCGACGAAGGCCTTGCGCAAGCGCCAGTCGATCTCCTCGTCGTCCCAGCCCATGGCCGCCGCCGCGCCGATCACCGCGCCCATGGACGAGCCGCCGATGAAGTCGATCGGCGCGCCGACCTTGCGCAGCGCGCGAATGGCGCCGACGTGGGCGTAGGCTCGCGCACCGCCTCCGGACAGCACCAGCCCCACGGAGCGGCCGGCCAGGACCCGGGCGATGCGGTCGATGTCGGCGCTCGACCCGGCCCGCAGATGGAACAGCCGAGCCGGCCGCACGGCGTCCATCCAGGCCTCGCTGCCGGTGGGCATGGCCAAGCCCGCCGGCTGGATCAGGATCAGGTCGAGCAGGTACTGTTTTTCGATCGCCGGCGAAGCGAAATAGTCGAGCAGGGCCGGCGGCGGCTTGTCGCCGCGCGCGATGCGGAACAGCCGGTCGACCTGCCGTCCGACGATCTGCTTCCAGGCGATCTGGTCGGCCTCGGCGGAATAGAGTACGTAGTCGTGTGCGCCCTCGACATTGGAAAACCATTCGGTGGGGGCGTGCTGGCCCTCTTCGCCAATCGTGGTGACGCTGTAGCCGAGGGCCTCGATCGACGCCGCAATCCTTTCAACCAGATCGCGCACCTTGACCATGCGGTCGACGCCGACGAAGCCGAATACGCTGGGGTCGCTGGTCGAGGCGCGCGTGGTGGTCTGGCGCGCCCGGCGAATCATCAGCCGGGCCAGTTCGATCATCACCGCCGGATCCTTTTCGGCGGCGGCGAAGAACACATCGCGCGGCATGGCCAGGATCTCGCTGTCGCGCAGGGCGACCACGCTGGCCGAGTGCTGCGAGCCGGCGATCATGGCCATTTCGCCGGCCGGCTCGCCGGGGCGGATCAGGCCCAGGAACTGCGGCTCATGCCCCTCCTCGTGACGGAAGGCGGCCAGGCGCCCGGCGCGGACGAAGAACAGCTGGTCGGCTTCGTCGCCTGATTCGCACAGCACCGCGCCGCCCGGAAGCGAGAACCAGGTGATTTCGTTGTCGAGCCGGCTGTCGGTGAACAGCCGGGCGAGGGCGGATTCGGCGATGTTTTCCGGAATTTTCACCATGGGCCCGCCCCCGCGGCCCCCGCGTCAGCGGGCCGGCGCCTGCCAGACGGCTCGGCCGGCCAGGCCGGCGACAGCAAAATAGCCATTCAGTTCGGCGCGCAGATTGTCCTCGGTGACACCGCCGTCGAGCATGAAATAGCGCGAGCCGCGGATCGTGCCGTCCGGCTCGGCCATGAACTTGCCGAGGGCGTAGTCGTGGTTGAGCTGGTTGGCCAGGCTCGCCAGGTCCGGCTTCCGGCTCGCGTCATAGGTGATCGCGCCCTCCATGCCGTGGCAGACCGGTGCGGCGGGCGGCGCCGCGGGGTCACAGCCCTTGGCGTAGAGGCCGAAGCTGAGGCCGTCACGTGAATGCCCGGTCAGGGCTGGCTTGCCGCCCAGTTGGCCCACCTGGATCTCGCTGGCGCCGACAGACTTCAGGATGTTGACCAATTGGCCCGAGTCCCAGTGCGTGATCAGGGCCGGCTGGGCCAGGGCGGGAGCGGCGAGAAGGCTGGAGGCCAGCAGGGCGAGAATCACGCGCATCATCGAATGGGTCCTTGAACTTCGCCGGTGGGAACCTCGCAGACCGACCGCGATGGGGCAAGCGGGCGTAGACTGGCTTGCCGTGCGCGCCCTGTGGAGGAATATGCCGTTCCTGATCGGGGCTCGAAGCCGACCTCCGGGGGGCTTATGTTCGCCCCAGTCGCTACAATCGCCTCGCGAGTCGCCGAAAGGACCGCCATGCCCAATCCCATCAGCGACCCCCTGGTCGAGAACGTGATCAGCGAAGACGTCGCGTCCGCGCCGGTGACCCTGGAGGCCACGCCCGACGGCGTCGCCACCGTCACCCTCAATCGACCTCATCGCCGCAACGCCTTCGACGCGCCGACCATCCAGGCCCTGACGGAGATCTTCGAAACCCTGCAGGGCGCCGAAGGCGTGCGGATCGTATTCCTGCGCGGCTCGGGCGGCTCGTTCAGCGCCGGCGCCGACCTCGACTGGATGCGCATGGCCGCAGACTGGAGCGAGGAGGACAATCGCGACGACGCCATGGCCTTGGCCCATATGCTGAAGGCGCTGGACATCATTCCGGTCCTGACCGTGGCCCTGGTCGAGGGTTCGGCCTTCGGCGGCGGGGTGGGGCTCGTCGCCGCCTGTGACATGGCTGTCGCCGTACAGGATGCCCGCTTCGCCTTCTCCGAGGTCAAGCTCGGCCTGACCCCGGCCACCATCAGTCCCTATGTGGTCCGCGCGATTGGTCCGCGCGCCGCCACCAGCCTGTTCGCTACCGGCGCTGTGTTCGACGCCGAGAAGGCCAGACAGGTGGGGCTGATCAGCGAGGTGGTGGCCGACAGCGCCGCCCTGGACGCGGTGAAGGCCAGGCTGTCCGACGACATCATGGCCTGTGCGCCCGGCGCCATGGCCGACGCCAAGCAGTTGGTCCGTGACGTCGAGGGCCGCGTGATCGACCGCGCCGTGATGGACGAGACCGCTCGGCGGATCGCCCGGGCGCGGGTGGGCGAGGAGGGGCGCGAGGGCGTCGCGGCCTTCCTCGGCAAGCGCAAGCCGGCCTGGGACGGACGGCCCTAAGAGCCGCCCATGCCGTTGCATCTGATCAAGCTCTGTGTCGGCGCCGATAGTGTCGAGGATCTGCGCGCCTGGCGGGCGCAGCGCAAGGCCGAGGGCCACAAGCCGGTCGTGCCGACCCGCCAGACCCCCAAGCGCGCCGCCGAGATCCTGAACGGCGGTTCGCTTTTTTGGGTGATCAAGGGCCAGGTGCTGGTGCGCCAGGCGATCCTGGCCATCGATACGCTGGAGTCCGGGACGCAGCTCTGCCGTATTCTGCTGGACGAACCGTTGATCCTGACGGCGCCCCAGCCCCGGCGCGCCTTCCAGGGCTGGCGCTATTTCGAGGCCAAGGACGCGCCGGCGGACCTGGCCAATGATGCGGCGGGCGAAGCCATGCCCCAGGACCTGGCCCAGCGGCTGCGGGAGATGGGCGCATGGTGACGGCTCAGCTTGGCGAACGGCGTTGTTCGTCCCCAGCTTGCGACTCTGTGCGCATTGACGGCGCAGCCCGACGCAGTGTCTGGTTAATCGCCTGTTGACGGGGTTTGCGGGAGAGCTGGATGGCCCAGGCGCGCGTGATCGTGCTCGGCAACGAAAAGGGCGGCGCGGGCAAGTCCACCATCGCCATCCACGTGGTCGCCGCTCTGCTGCACGGCGGGGCCAAGGTCTCGGTGATCGACCTGGATCTGCGCCAGCAGTCCATGGGCCACTTCTTCGCCAACCGGCGTGTCTGGTCCACGTCGGCCAATGTGGCCCTGCCCTTGCCTGTCGAGCACCCCCTGGCCGATGATCCGGTCAAGCTCGCGGCCGCGGATCCGGCTGAGGGCGTGGCGCGGTTCGAGGCCGCGCTCAGCGAGGCCATGCTGGCGTCGGATTTCGTGCTGATCGACACCCCGGGGGGCGACACCGCCCTGTCTCGGGCGGCGCACGGCCAGGCCGACATGATCGTCACGCCGATGAACGACAGCTTCGTCGACTTCGACCTCCTGGGCGTGGTCGATCCGGTGACCTTGGATCTGAAGCGGCCCAGCATCTATTCCGAGACGGTGTGGGAATCGCGCAAGATCAAGGCCGCCAAGCGGGGGACGACCATCGACTGGGTGGTGCTGCGCAATCGCCTGGCGACCACCGAGGCCCGCAACCGCAAGCGGCTCGAGGAGCGCATGACCGCTCTGGCCCGGCGGGTCGGTTTCCGTATGGGGCCGGGCCTGCGCGACCGCGTCATCTATCGCGAGTTGTTCCCCTTCGGCCTGACCGTGGCCGACCTGTCGCCGACCGTTCGCCCGGTGCCGGTCGCCTTGAGCCACGTCGCCGCCCGCCAGGAATTGCGAGCGATCCTGCAGGCCCTGGGCCTGTCGGACCTCGGCGAATTGGAACTGGCGGCGTCGTAGCGATCATCCTGGGAAGACGAACATCATTGGCTATATTCACCGCTCATCCCCGCGAAGGCGGCGATCCGGGTGAAATCCACTGAAGCTCGTGGATGGATCCGGATCCCTGCCTTCGCGGGATGATCGGTGGTTTTTGTAGGTTCGGTGTGACGCTGATCCCATGGGTTATCTGATCGTCGGGGGGATCCTCGTGGCCGTGCTTTACAGCGCGACCGGCCGGCGTGTCGCGCGCCGCTTTGCGGATTGGCGCGGCGCCAGCGCGCTGCTGGCTGTGGGCCTGTTCGCCGCCGCCGGTTTCGAAGGGCTCCGCGGTGGCCTCTGGCCCGCCATCATGTTGGCGCTGATCGCCATCGGCATGACGGCCTCGGCGCGCTGGCCGCGGCAGGTGGGGCCGCAAATGGTCGGCCGCACCGGCATGAGCCTGCAGGAAGCCCGGGACATCCTTGGCGTAGGGGAGGCGGCTGGACCGGCTGAGATCCGCGCGGCCTATACGCGGCTGATCCAGCGGGTCCATCCGGACAGGGGCGGCGCGCCGGGCCTTGCGGCCCAGCTCAATCTCGCGCGGGACGTTCTTCTGAAATCGTAGGCCGTTCAGCTCTCAGGCGGCATGGCCACGCAGGCTTGGCCGTGGCGGCGCATCAGGTGGCAGGCGTCCTTGGCTGAGACCGCTGAAAAGCCCGTGAAGCGGACATTGTAGCCATGGCGGCCAGCCTCGGTCACTCCGCCCCGAGCGCCGTCGATGGTGTCGCCATACCTGTGGGCGACATTGGAAAGCTGGGCCTGAGCCTGGCTCTTCAGCTTGTAGGAGCCGACCTGCACGCGCCATTCGCCGTGGCCGCGTCGGCCATGGCGGTCGCCGTCGTCGGCCTTGACCCGGATCAGCCGCGGCTGAGCCGGGACGGCGGAAACACGGGCCTGCGCGGTCTGCACTTGCGGCTTCTGGACCGGGGTGTCGGCGGCGCGGAGGCTGGCGACTTCACTATCGCTCAGGACGATCTTGGGCGAGGATGCGGCCAATTCCTGCGGCGCCGAGCCGGGCTCGAAGAAGTTCTGCGCCACGGTGATCTTCTCACCCTGGGCACGCCGATGCATCAGGTCGAAACCGGTATCCAGCAGGTTCTCAACCTGGTGATTGCGCCCCACCGACGAATTGCCGCCCAGCACCACCACGATGAGCCGGTGGTTCTCGCGGACAGCGGAGGCCGCGAGGTTGAAGCCTGAGGCGTTGGTGAACCCGGTCTTAATTCCGTCCACACCTGGCATGTCGTTCAGGAGGTGGTTGGTGTTGACCATGGTCCGGCCATGGTAGCTGAACGACTTGAGGCTGAAGTAGCCATAATATTGCGGATAGTCGCGCATCAGGGCGCGAGCCAGGATCGCCAGATCATGCGCCGACGTCACTTGACGTGCGTCTGGCAGGCCGCACGCGCTGACATAGTGGGTATTGTTCATGCCCAGTTCCTGGGCTCTGAGGGTCATCAGGGCGGTGAACCTCGCCTCGCTGCCGCCGAGCTTCTCAGCCAGGGCTACGGCCATGTCGTTGGCCGAGTGGACGGTCATCGCGCGGATGGCCTCATCGACAGTCACCGATTGGCCGACCGGCACGCCAAGTTTGGTGGGCGACATGCTGGCCGCATGGGCCGAGACCACCACCGGGTCGTCCAGCCTCAGGCGGCCATTGGAAAGGGCTTCGAACGCCAGATAGAGCGTCATCACCTTGGTGATCGAGGCCGGATAGCGTCTGGCGTCGGCATTCTTGGCGTAGAGGACTTCGCCGTTACCCGCGTCCATCACCATTGCGGCATATTTCGACTCGCTCACGCCTGCGGGGGTCGCGTGCGCCGCGGCAGGGAGTGCGATGGCGCTGCTGAGGGCGGCGAGACCCAGGCCAATGGCGGCGAACAGGCGGCGGGCGGGCTGATACATACGCGGATGCTCGTCCATGGGCGGCGACAACCGTCGCCAATTGATATGCTTAACATGCCTCTAACACCCTTTCCTGCCGGTAAACGTCCGGTCAGGCAATCCCTCAGGGTGCGAATGGACAGTGACCTAAATTCGCGCGTCAGGCTATTGTGCGGTGCACAAAAAATCTTGACGCACTGCAATATAAGGGGCATAGATCGCCCGTCGGGGAGACCTAAATCCCCACCACCGGAACGCCCACAGGAGATTCCGACATGGCCACCGGCCCCGAGACCCTCAAGATTACGGCGGAAAAGTACACCGCCGCCAGCAGCCAAGCGTTCAAGGACGCGGTCGACAAGTCGTTGACCGGCCTGAACGAGATTAACGCCGCTTCCAAGCAAAACCTCGAAGCTTTCGTGGCCTCCGCCACCGCCGCCACCAAAGGCGCGGAAACGCTTGGTTCGCAAGCGATCGCCTTCTCCAAGAAGGCCCTCGAAGACAACGTCGCGGCCGCCAAGTCGCTGACCAGCGCGCGCAGCGTGCAGGAAGCCGTCGAGCTGCAAACCAGCTGGGCCAAGTCGGCTCTGGAGACCTATCTGTCCGAGCTGAACAAGGCTTCGGAAACGGTCGCTGCTTCGGTCAAGGAAAGCCTGACCCCCCTGAACGCCCGCGTCACCGCCGCGGTCGAGAAGTTCCAAGCCGCCCGCTGAGGCTGCTTCGGGCCGGCCAGCCGGTCTTGATAACCGACGAGGGCCTGGGACGATCTGTCCCAGGCCCTTTTCGTGTGCAGCGCGAAAAGGGCCTGAGTCGCAGATGTGCCCAATCAAGATTTATTGATCTGTCTTTGCCGCCGCAGCAGCGTGGCATGAGCCGTTGAGCTGGCCATTTTGAGCCAAAGCGCCGGTGATTCTCGCTGAAGATCTCGCGCCCGCTGCTGGCCGAGGCGCAACGCCGGGTCACCGGGGCGATCGAAACGGCGGGCAGGACGGTGAAGGCCGACTCAACTGTCGCCCTTCGACTGGCTGTGCGTTGACCCGAACAGCAGCGCATCCGCATGGCGCAATGGTCTGGTGGTTGAACCCGATGGGCGCAGAGGCGGTTATTTGACGCGCGCCTGCGGCGGAATCGCCTCGGCGACCAATTGGACCCTTCCAAACCGCCGTGGTTTCCATATCTAATCCTGTATGAGAAGCGGTTTCGCCCCGGCGCCTTTTTGGAGAGAGAACTTTTTGATGGCCGAGCGAAAGCAAGGTGATCAGGGAAATGGCGCCGGCGTCGGGATCGTCACCCAGACCAAGACGAAGACGCAAAAGCCTTCGCTGTACCGGGTCCTCATCCTGAACGACGACTACACGCCAATGGAGTTTGTGGTTTACGTCCTTGAGAGGTTCTTCAATAAATCGCGTGAGGATGCGACCAGGATCATGCTTCACGTGCATCAGCACGGTGTGGGCGTCTGCGGGGTATTCACCTACGAGGTGGCCGAAACCAAGGTCGCCCAAGTGATCGACACCGCCCGACGCCATCAGCATCCGTTGCAGTGCACCATGGAAAAGGACTGAGAGGTCAACATTGCCGTCATTCTCACGCAATCTCGAAGAGTCCATCCACCGCGCCGTGGCCTACGCCAACCAGCGTAAGCACGAGTATGCGACGCTGGAGCACCTTCTGCTGGCCCTCATCGACGACGCCGACGCGTCGGCCGTCATGAACGCCTGCGACGTCGACATGCCGGCGTTGAAGAAGAGCCTGATCAACTATCTCGACACCGAGCTCAGTTCGCTGGTGGTTGACGACGGCGAGGACGCCAAGCCGACAGCCGGTTTCCAGCGTGTGATGCAGCGCGCGGTGATCCACGTGCAGTCCTCGGCTCGCGACGATGTCACCGGCGCCAACGTGTTGGTGGCCATCTTCTCCGAGCGCGAGAGCCACGCCGCCTATTTCCTGCAAGAGCAGGAAATGACCCGCTACGACGCGGTGAATTTCATCGCCCACGGCATCGCCAAGAAGGCCGGCGCCTCTGAAGCGCGGCCGGTGAAAGGCTCGTCGGAAGGCGGCGAGGAAGAGGGCAAGCCCGCCGTCAAGACCGGCGGCGAAGCGCTTGAAGCCTACTGCGTCAACCTCAACGAAAAGGCCAAGCAGGGGAAGGTCGACCCCCTGATCGGCCGCGCCGGCGAGGTGGAGCGCTGCATCCAGATCCTGTGCCGCCGCACCAAGAACAACCCGCTGCTGGTCGGTGATCCGGGCGTCGGCAAGACCGCCATCGCCGAGGGCCTGGCGCGCAAGATCGTCAACCACCAGGTGCCCGAGGTCCTGGCCGGCGCGACCATCTTCTCGCTGGACATGGGCTCGCTCCTGGCCGGCACCCGTTATCGCGGCGACTTCGAAGAGCGGGTCAAGCAGGTGGTCAAGGAGTTGGAGAACCACCCCAACGCCATCCTGTTCATCGACGAGATCCATACGGTGATCGGCGCCGGCGCCACCAGCGGCGGGGCCATGGACGCCTCGAACTTGCTGAAGCCCGCCCTGGCGTCGGGCACCCTGCGCTGCATGGGCTCGACGACCTACAAGGAGTTCCGCCAGCACTTCGAAAAGGATCGGGCCCTGGTGCGCCGGTTCCAGAAGATCGACGTCAACGAGCCGACGATCGACGACACCCTGAAGATCCTCAAGGGGCTCAAGACCTACTACGAGGAATTCCACAAGCTGCGCTACACCAACGACGCCCTGAAGGCGGCGGTGGACCTGTCGGCCCGCTACATCACCGACCGCAAGCTGCCGGACAAGGCCATAGACATCATCGACGAGGCGGGCGCCTCGCAGATGCTGCTGCCCGAATCACGCCGCAAGAAGACCATCGGCGTGAAGGAAATCGAGACAGTGGTGTCCAAGATCGCCCGCATTCCGCCGAAGTCAGTCTCCAAGTCCGACGCCGAGGCGCTCAAGCAGCTCGAAACTGACCTGCGACGAGCCGTTTACGGCCAGGACGATGCGATCCATCAGCTGTCCGCGGCGATGAAGATGGCCCGCGCCGGCTTGCGCGATCCGCAAAAGCCGATCGGTTGCTACCTGTTTTCGGGCCCCACCGGCACCGGCAAGACCGAGACGGCGCGCCAGCTGGCCGATACGCTCGGCATTGAGCTGCTGCGCTTCGACATGTCGGAATACATGGAGCGCCATACCGTCAGCCGCCTGATCGGAGCCCCTCCGGGCTATGTGGGCCATGACCAGGGTGGGCTTCTGACCGACGCCGTCGATCAGCACCCGCATGCGGTGGTGCTGCTGGACGAAATCGAAAAGGCCCACCAGGACGTCTACAACATTCTCCTGCAAGTGATGGATCATGGGGCGCTCACAGATGCGGTGGGCAAGAAGGTCGATTTCCGCAATGTGGTCCTGATCATGACCACCAATGCGGGCGCTGCCGACGCTCAGCGCAACTCGATCGGTTTCGGGCGCGGCCGCAACGAGGGCGAGGACGAAGCCGCGATCAAGCGGGTGTTCACGCCGGAGTTCCGCAACCGCCTCGACGCGGTGGTGGCTTTCAAGGCGCTGACGCCCGAGATCATCCGTCAGGTGGTGCACAAGTTCGTGCTGCAGCTGGAGGCCCAGCTGGCCGACCGCCACGTCACCATCTCGCTGGACGACGACGCGGCCGACTGGCTGGCCAAGAACGGCTTCGACGAACTCTATGGCGCCCGGCCCCTGGCCCGGGTGATCCAGGAGAACATCAAGAAGCCCCTGGCCGACGAGATCCTGTTCGGCAAGTTGGTCCGCGGCGGCCACGTGCGCGTCTCGCTCAGGGACGGCAAGCTGGCCTTCGACTTCGAAGCTACCGGCGGCGCCCAGGCCACGGGCGAAGAGGAACCGGCCCTGGCCGAATAGGGGCGTGTTCGGATGTGAGGTTTAGGGAGGGCGGTCCGGTTGGGCCGCCCTTTTTTCTTCGCCGCTAGCTGATCTGAGCTGCGATCTGGCGAGCCAGATGGGCTAACTCGTCCGTGTCCGCCATCTGGCCGCCCCCGTGGCGACCCAGGGCTACACCCTCCCAGCGCGGGATGATGTGGAAGTGCAGATGGAATACGGTCTGGCCGGCCGTCGAGCCGTTGAACTGGGTGACCACGATCCCGTCCGGCTTCAGGGCGGCGTTGACCGCGTGGGTGACGCGCTGCACGCCCTGGATCAGATAGGCTAGGTCTTCCGGCTCAATGTCCAAGAGGTTGCGCGCCCGGCTCTGCTTGGGGACCACCAGGGTGTGGCCGCGGCTCTGCGGAAAGACGTCCATGAAGGCCAGCACGTGGGCATTTTCAAACACGCGGGCGCAGGGCAACTCGCCGCGCGCGATCTTGGCGAAGATGTTGTTCTCGTCATAGACGCCGTCGAGGCTCATGATTGCGATCCTTCGTTGAGCGGGCCATTTTCGCCTCTGTCGTAGCAAACAGCGCGAGGGGGTGAAACATGGCCGAACCCCATCTGGCCGGTCACCAATAGAAAGGGTTCGCCACTGTCCGCCTGTGCCGGGCCTGGGGGTCTGCTGACCGTCAGCTTCGGGCTTTCTCCAACTGGAACCTCAGATGCGAACGCACGGTCGGCCACTCGCAAGCGATGATCGAATAGACGCAGGTGTCGCGCAGGGTTCCATCGGCGGCGCGGATGTGGCCGCGCAGGATCCCGTCGAGCTTGGCGCCGAGCCGTTCGATCGCCCGGCGGCTGGCCTGGTTGAAGAAGTGGGTGCGGAACTCGACGGCGATGCAGTCCAGCGACTCGAAGGCGTGGCGGAGCAGGAGGAGCTTGGCCTCGGTGTTCAGCGGCGTCCGCTGGACCGAAAGGCGATACCAGGTGCTGCCGATCTCGACCCGGCGATTGACGGCGTCGATGTTCATATAGCTGGTCATGCCGACCGGCCGCCCCGATTCAGGGCTGATGACGGCGAAAGGCAGCATCCAGCCCTTTTCCCGCAAGGCCAGCCGCCGCTCGATCTCCACCGCCATGCCGTCAGGGGCCGGTATGCTGGTGTACCACAGCCGCCAGAGTTCCCCATCCTGCACCGCCTCGGCCAAGGCGTCGCAGTGCGTGCGGGTCAGCGGCTCCAGGCGCACCTGGTCGCCGGTCAGGGTGATGTCTTCGGGCCAGAGCATGACCGTATTGGTGATCGCAGACGACGCGGTTGACAAGCCTGCTGGGCCTAGCCGAACAAGGGGGGCTGGCCTCCGGGATAGTAGCCTTCGATAGCTAGCATGCGCGCCTTGGTGGCGACACCGCCCGGCGCAGAGAAACCGACCATCTTGCCCCCGGCGCCCAGCACCCGGTGGCAGGGTACGACGATCGGCCAGGGGTTGCGGCCCATGGCCTGGCCGACCTCGCGGGCGAGTTTTTTGTCGCCCAGCCGCTCGGCGATCTCACCATAGGTCATGACGCTGCCGGGCGGGATGGTCCTGGCGATGTTGTAGACCCGCCGCTCGAAGCGGGCAGCGTGGCTGAGGTCCAGGCGGATGCCGGTGAAATCCGCCGCCCGGCCCTCGAACAGGGCGACGATAGCGTCTATCGCGGCCCGGATTTCAGTGGATGGTTCGGCTTCGGCGAGGTCGGGGTAGCGCTTGGCGAGACGGCTGCTGGCCGGCGCGCCGCCGACCTCGGGCAACAGCACGCCGACGATGCCGGCCTCGCGCCAGGCCAGGCCACAGACGCCGATGGCAGTGTCGAACAGGGTGAAGCCAGAGCTAGACATGCTGGAAGATTAGCGGGCCAGCGTTCGGATGGCTCGCGGTTTTCGGACATCTCTAGATCGTGGTGGAATCAGCGTGAGCCAACAGAAAACCCGCTCCTCCCGGCGAATGCCGGGATCCAGATCACAAAACTCTGTCGGTGATTGGTTTCAGAGTGAAACTGGTCGAAGCACGGAGCCTTGTTATCTGGATCCCCGCCTTCGCCGGGAGGAGCGGTGTGTGAGTGGTTCAGCCTGACCTCGTCTTGCTCTAAGCTTGCCTGAATGGTGAATATTCTTCTTCCAGCCATTCCATTTCGCCCTGTACCCGCTCGCGCTCCTGCTCCAGGAACCGGGCCACTGGCGACCGAAGGGCCGGGTCTGCGATCCAGTGGGCGGAATAGACCGGGGAGGGGAGATAGCCGCGGGCGATTTTGTGCTCGCCCTGGGCGCCGGCTTCGACGCGGGGCAGGCCGCGAAGGATGGCTTGCTCGATCGCCTGGTAGTAGCAGAGCTCGAAATGCAGGAACGGCACGTCCTCGACGCAGCCCCAGTTGCGTCCATAGAGACAGTCGCCACCGATCAGGTTCAGGGCGCCGGCGATCCAGCGCCCGTTTCGCCGGGCCATGATCAGTAGCACTCGCTCGGCCATCCTTTCGCCCAGCAGGGAGAAGAACAGGCGGTTCAGATAGGGCCGGCCCCACTTGCGTCCACCGGTGTCCATGTAGAATCCGAAGAAGGCGTCCCAGTGGTCCTCGGTCAGGTCCGAGCCGGTCAAGGCCAGGATTTCGACATCGACGGTCGCCTCGCGGCGCTCGCGGCGGATGGTCTTGCGGCGGCCCGAAGACAGGGCCGCCAGAAAATCGTCGAAGGTGGCGTAGCCCTGGTTGCGCCAGTGGTACTGTACGTTCTGGCGCAGCAGCAGGTCCTGCTCGCCCATGAAGCGCCAGTCGGCTTCGCTGGGGAAATTGATGTGCAGGGAGGAGGCCCTGGCGCGCTCGCACACCGCCAGCGCCCCGCCCAAGAGGATGTGGCGGGCGGCGTCGGGGTCGACATCTGGGCGGACCAGCAGGCGCGGCCCGGTCACCGGCGAGAACGGCGAGGCGCTTAGCAGCTTGGGGTAATAGCGCCCCCCCGCGCGCTCATAGGCGTCGGCCCAGGCGTGGTCGAAGATATATTCGCCCTGACTGTGGGATTTCAGAAAGAGCGGCATGACCGCCGCGACCTGGCCAGCCTCGTCCTCGATGGTGACGTGGCGCGGCCCCCAGCCGGTGCGCTCGACCGCACAGTTCGCTTCCTCCACCGCATCCAGGAAGTCGAACGAGATGAACGGATTGGCCTGATAGGCGGGATTGCCGGCGCAGGAATCCCACGCCTCTCGGCTGACGTCCTTGATCCGGCTGTGCACGCGCACCGCCGGCTTGACGCCCATCACGCGGCGAAGCCCTCGAAGATCACGTTGTCACAATGGGGTTTGATCGTATCCCACTCTTCGGCGCTGCGTACGGTCCAGGCGATGATCGGCATGCCTTGGCGCCGATATTCGGCGGCCTTGGCGCTGGGCAGCACATCGACGCCCAGCGCCAGAAAGTGCGGGCGGGCGATGGAGACCTGCTCCAACTGCGCGTAGGCCTGCCGCTGCTCGGGCGCCAGCTTGCGCCCGGCCTCGTCGCCATAGCCATAGCTGTCCAAGCCCCTCAGGATCTTGGGGTGATGCTGGGCGAACCAGGCGTGGGAATAGGGGTTGAAGCCGATCACCGCTACCGGGCCGTTGTGGTCGATCAGGATCTCGTGAACCCGCTTTTCCAGCGCTCCGACCTCGCCGGCCGGAATCTTCAGTTCGATCAGAACCATGGCGCGGTGGCCGACTACCGCCAGGGCCTCGGTCAGGGTGGGGATGCCCTCGTCCGCGCCGTTGAGGCGCAGGGAGGCGAGGTCGGCGGCGCTGTGATCGCCCACCCGGCCAGGGGCGCCGGTCAGGCGCTCGAGCGTGGCGTCATGGAACACAACCGCTTCACCGTCGGCCGAAAGCTGCACATCGAGTTCGATGCCGTAACCGCGGGCGCAGGCGGCCTGGAAGGCGGCCAGGGAGTTTTCCGGCGCGCTGTCGCCGTTCCAAAAGCCCCGATGAGCGATCGGTGGGGCGAACAGCAGGTTCCAGGCCTCACCGAATCTGGCTCGGGGATCAACCTCGTCTGTCAGGCTCATTGGACCTCCTCATCGAACCTCGACGACAGCGTCAACCTCGACGGCGAAATTCAGTGGCAACCGGTAGACCCCAACGGCGGAACGGGCGTGCCTCCCGGCATCGCCGAAGACCTCGACCATGACGTTGGAACACCCGTTCACCACCTTGGGAATATCGAAGAAATCCGGGCCAGCCTGAACGAATCCGCCGAGCTTGACCACCCGCACAACGCGATCGAGGTCGCCGTCGCAGGCGGCGTTCATCTGGGCCAGGAGGTTGATCCCGCAGATCCGCGCCGCGCGCTGAGCCGTCTCCAGGTCCACGTCCTCGCCGACCACCCCGCGCACGCCGCCGTCCGCGTCCACCGAGACCTGGCCCGAGAAATAGACTTGCGAGCCTGAGCGCACGAAGGGGACGTAGTTGGCCACCGGCGTCGCCGGCTGAGGCAGGGTGATCCCGAGGCTCGTCAAACGCTGGGCGACCGTGGACATGAAACCTCCTGTTGATCAGGCGTCGGTCATAGCGCGGCCATCTCTGGTGGGCGATACCAAATCGCCTGTGACGAGGGTCGTCACCCTCCTGGCGCGCATGAGATCCCTTTTCCGAAGCGCCTATCCCGCCTAAGTCGGATGCGCTTGCCTTTATTGTTGTCAGGACGGGGCCATGGCCGACCACGACATCTTAACCGTCGCCGAAACGGCGGCCGCCGACCGGGCGACGATCGCCGCGGGAACGCCGGGCGAGGTGCTGATGGAGCGGGCAGGGCGCGCGGTGACGGACGCGATCCTGGCGCGCTGGTCGCCGCGCGAGACCCTGGTCCTGTGCGGCCCGGGCAACAATGGCGGCGATGGTTTTGTCGTCGCTCGGCTTTTGGCGGCGGCCGGATGGCCGGTGCGCCTGGCGCTGTTGGGAGAGCGGGAGCGGCTGAAGGGTGATGCGGCCCTGGCGGCGGCCAAGTGGGACGGGGCGGTCGAGCCCATGGTCCCGCGCTGCATCGGCCAGGCGGCGCTGATCGTGGACGCCGTGTTCGGCGCGGGGCTTTCCAAGCGCCTCGACGCCATAGTGGCGGAAACCCTGCGTCTCGCCGAGACCTCGCGCGCCGCCCTGGTCGCGGTCGACCTGCCGTCGGGACTGGCGGGAGACCTGGGCCGCCCTCTGGGTTATGCGCCCCAGGCGACGCTGACAGTCACCTTTCACCGCAAGAAGCCAGCCCATGTCATCGAGCCAGGGCGCGAACTTTGCGGCGAGGTGGTGGTCGGCGACATCGGGCTGACCAGGGCCTCCGTCAAGCTGTTCGAAAACCATCCCGACCAATGGGCGGCGGGGATGCCTTGGCCCGATGCGAGTTCGCACAAGCACGCACGGGGACGGCTGATCGTGATCACCGGTGAGATGTGGAGTACTGGCGCGGCGCGGCTGGCGGCGCGCGCGGGCCTGCGTATCGGCGCCGGCCTCGTCACCTTGCTGTCGCCGCCGGACGCTCTGGCGGTCAACGCCGCCCACATCGAGGCGGTGATGCTGCGCCCCTTCGATACCGACATGGAGTTGGAGGCCGCCGCGGCCCACGCCGACGCGGCCATCATCGGGCCGGCGGCCGGCGTCAACGAAGGCACGGTCGCCAACCTGTTCGCCCTGGCCCGGACCGGGGCCGCTCTGGTGGTCGACGCCGACGCCCTGACCGCGTTCCGGGACGATCCGGCGGAGCTGTTCTCGGTGCTCGACCGCGACGACGTGTTGACGCCGCATGTGGGCGAATTCGATCGGGTATTCCCAGGTCTTCTGAAGTCAGCGCCCGAGCGGATCACCGCGACGCGCCAGGCGGCGGCGCGGGCTCACGCGGTGGTGCTGATCAAGGGACCGGACACGGTGATCGCGGCCCCCGACGGTCGCTGCGCGGTCAACACCAACGGCTCGCCCTGGCTGGCTACGGCTGGATCGGGTGACGTTCTGGCCGGCTTCATCGGCGGCCTGATCGCCCAGGGCATGGACAGCTTCGAGGCCGCCTGCGCCGCCGTCTGGATCCATGCCAGGGCGGCGTCGCTGCACGGGCCGGGCCTGATCTCGGAAGACCTGCCGGGCCTGGCGCCTCAAGTTCTGAGAGAGTTGATCGCCTGGTCAGCTTAGCCGGCCGGCTTCCAGTGGGTGTTGATCATGTTGTAGTTGCGCAACTGATCCCCGGACTCGTTGCGCTCCTCTGTGGTCTGGGACGCGTAGGCCGTGTCATAGGGCATCCAGTAGCAGTCCACATTGCCGTTGAAGCCCGGATAGGCGCGGTGGATGTAGTCGGCGTAAGCAGCGATCCGGGGCGTCAGGTCGTGCTTGGGCGACCCTGGGAACGGTGCGCTGTAGAAGGAGCGCTTGTCGGCGTCGTCGGTATAACGGCACCAGCCATAGCCTGGCGGATCATAGGGGATCGCGCCGAGGTTCCTGGGGTGCTCAGGCCCCGGATTCATGGAGGGAACCGGCAAGGGAGACGGCGGCGGTACGTAGGGATTGGCCGGCGGCCTGACGCCGTAAGGCACAGGCGGGTTGGGGTTTTGAGCCCCATAGGGCTGCGGTGCGCCGTTCTGGTCCTGGCCATGCGCGATCCCTCCGACCGAGATCGTCGCCAACAACAAAGCAAATCCGACCGACCGCAATGACATCCGCGCGCTCCTTTGGCTCCACCACGACCGGCTGAACCCGCTTCAGCCCTTCAGCAAGATCCAGGCCGATGCGGAGCTATAGCAAACCCGTGGCGAAAAAGGGGAGGGCCTGCCGGAGTTCGACCCTGCCTTAGTTGAGATTGAGCAGGGCGGGATCACCGCCGAGGGCGGCGATGTTGACGCTGACCGCACGCTCGGTCGCGAACCGGGTCAGGGCGTGCGGACCGCCGGCCTTGGGCCCGGTGCCTGAGAGGCCAAGGCCGCCGAAGGGCTGTACGCCGACCACCGCGCCGATGATTGAACGATTCACATAGACATTGCCGGCCGGAACCATGGCCGTCACCGCCTCGGCGAAGCGCTCGAGCCGGCTGTGCACGCCGAGCGTCAGGCCATAGCCGCGCTCGACCAGGGGCTTGGCGGCGGCGGCCAAGTCCCCTGGGTCGTAGCGGACGACGTGGAGGATCGGGCCGAACACCTCCCGTTCCAGGACGCCCGCATGCTCGATCTCGGCCAGGACCGGGCCGAAAAAGACCCCATTGTCTGGAGCGGATAGAGCGTGCAGCACCTTGGCCTCGCGGCAAAGGCGTAAGAGGTGCTGGCGCAGGGCGCTTTGCGCGCCCGTATCGATCACCGGGCCGACGTCGGTGCGCGGATCAGCAGGATCGCCGATCACCAGGGCGTCCATAGCCCCGATCAGGCCCTCGATCAGGCTGTCGGCGGTCTCGCGCGGAATCATCAGGATGCGCAGGGCCGAACAGCGCTGGCCGGCCGAGCCGAAGGCCGAGGCGATGACGTCGTCGATCACCTGCTCGCGCAGCGCGGTGGTGTCGACGAACATCGCGTTAAGTCCGCCGGTTTCGGCGATGAAGGGCACGATGGGCCCAAGGCGCGCGGCCAGGCTCCGGTTGATCGCCCAGCCGGTCTCCGTGCCGCCGGTGAAGGCGACGCCATCCAGGCCAGGGTGCGAGACCAGGGCCGCGCCGACGGTCTCACCGCGCCCAGGCGTCAGGGCGAGGAGGCGCGGGTCGAGCCCGGCGGCATGGAACAGGCGCACGGCCTCGGCCGCGACCAGGGGGGTCTGCTCGGCCGGCTTGGCCACCACCGCATTGCCAGCGGCCAGGGCCGCGGCGATCTGGCCGGTGAAGATGGCCAGGGGGAAGTTCCATGGACTGATGCAGGCGAAGACGCCGCGACCCTGCAGGTGCAGGCTATTGGTTTCACCCACCGGGCCGGTCAGGATATCGGCCTGGCCGAACTGGGTTTCGGCGAGGTGGGCGTAGTAGCGGCAGAAGTCGGCCGCCTCGCGCACTTCTGAGATGGCGTCGGGCAGGGTTTTGCCGGCTTCGCGCGAAAGGATGGCGATCAGGCGGTCGCGGTGGGCCTCCAGGGCGTCGCCCATGGCGCACAGCACCCTGGCCCGCGCCGGCCCGCCAATGCGATTCCAGCCCGGCTGCGCCGCCTTGGCGAATCGGAAGGCCGCGTCGATGTCCGCAGCGCGCGCTTCGGCGACGCGGCCGAGAACGCGACCGTCGGATGGGCTCCTGACCTCGGTCGGCGCGTCGCCGGCCTGCAAGGCGCCATCGATGATCGCGCTAGCGGTCAGGCTGGTCCCGTCCAGATCGGCGACGGCCGCGGCGAGTCGGTCGCGCTCGGCCTTGACCGAGAGGTCCACGCCGGCGGAATTGCGTCTTGCAGCGCCATAGAGGTCGGCGGGGCGTGGGATGCGCGGATGCGGGCCGGGACGCGCCTCGACGGCGGTCTGCGGATCCACAATCACGGCTTCAGGGGGGGTCCTCTCGTCCAAAAGGGCGTGGACGAAGGAGGTATTGGCTCCGTTCTCCAACAACCGCCGGACCAGATAGGGCAGAAGGTCTTCGTGCCCGCCGACCGGCGCATAGGCGCGAAGCGTCGTCTCGCCGCGTAGTTCATCGGCCGCCCGATAGAGCGCCTCGCCCATGCCGTGCAGGCGCTGGAACTCGATCTTGACCCCCGCGACGCCGGCCAGGCGCCGGACCGCCGCCAAGGTATAGGCGTTGTGGGTGGCGAACTGGCCATAGAGATGGGGCGAGGCGGCGATCAGGGCTTTGGCGCAGGCCAGGTAGCTGAGGTCTGTTGCGGGCTTGGTCGTATAGACCGGATAGTCCGGCCGCCCGTTCACCTGGGCGCGCTTGACCTCGTTGTCCCAGTAGGCGCCCTTAACCAGGCGCACCATCAGCCGACGGCCGGTAGCCTCGGCCAGGCTGGCGAGCGCGGCGATCACCTGGGGGCTGCGCTTCTGATAGGCCTGGACGGCGAGGCCGAGGCCCCGCCAGCCGCTTAAGT
>FSWM01000798.1_pt1 | contig 32590 bp, 30 predicted proteins | sample 1637841 | NCBI WGS metagenome assembly FSWM01 (sample SAMEA3914789, study PRJEB12502) | metagenome | biome: forest; material: soil | place: Canada | collected 2011-07-03 | depth 0.3 m | reverse complement strand
GTTCTTGTTCTCGCCGAAGCTGAACCCCCAGATGATCGCCAGCGGGACGAGGAAGAAGGCCAAAAGCCAGAACGTCGGCGGCCCTCCCACGGCGGTGAACACGGCCTTGGCGCGTTTCCAGGATTCATCCATGGGGCGCGACCCTTTCCCTTCTCCCCTTGTGGGAGAAGGAGGGGCCCGCGGCGAAGCCGTGGGAGGATGAGGGGTTGCACCGTCCGTGGTGATTGCTGCGGAACAAAGCGGAAAGGCTGGCGCGACCCCTCATCTTCCCACCCGCTGCGCGGGCGGGCCCCTCCTTCCCCCGCAAGGGGGGAAGGGTTTTTGGTGTGCGAACCCTCACGACGCAAACACCCGCGTCAGGGTCTCGTCGAACAGCTGCGACCGCTGCAGCCCCTCGAACTCGGAATATTCGCATTTCGCCATGGCCGTCGCCGGCGGGAAGATCGCGGCGTTGTCCCGATAGCTGTCCGGCATAAGGGCCAGGGCGGCGGCGTTCGGCGTCGGATACTTGATGGTGTTGTAGACCTCAGCCCCGTTCCTGGCGTCGAGTACGAAGTTGATGAACTGGTGGGCGTTGTCCGGCCGTGGCGCGCCCTTGGGAATGCACAGGCAGTCGGAGTTGAGGATGCTGCCCTCGCGCGGCACCACGAAGTCGAGGTCGGGATCCTCAGCCATTACCTGGGCGATGTCGCCGTTATATTCCATGACGATGTCGATATCGCCGGACAGCAACAGGTCCTGGCCCTCGTCGTTGTGGAAGATTTTGATGTTGGGTTTCTGCCGGATGTACATGTCGGCGATGCGGTCCAGCAGCGCCGGCGGAATGTTGTGGATCGAATGCCCCAGATACTTGGCGCCCAGGCCCATCAGATCGTCCGCCTCCGAGAACAGGCCGATGCGGCCCTTGTAGCGGTCGGAATCCATCAGCCATTTCCAGCTGTCGGGCACGCCGCCAATCATCTTCGACCTGCGATAGCCGATTCCCAGGACCAGCCAAGTATAGGGCATGGACCAGCGGCGCCCGGGGTCGAAGGCCGGATTCTGGAAGCTGGGCAAAAGGTTTTTGCGGTTGGGGATCTTGTCCAGATCCAGCGGCAGGAGCATGTCCGAGATCTTCAGCCGCGTGACGAACTCGTTGGAGGGCACGATCACGTCGAAGCCGGGATTGCCCGCTCTCAGTTTCGAGAACAGTTCGTCATTGGTGGCGAACAGGCTCATATGGACGCCAATCCCCGTGGCCGCCTTGAAGTCGGAGAGGGTGGTCTTTCCGGTGTAGGTGTCCCAGTTGTAGAGGTTGAGCCTCTGCTCCTCTCCATTCCTGCCGGTGGGATACTTGTCCGCACAGCCTTCGAGGCCGCCGAAGCTGATGCCCGCGGCCGCGACGCCAAGGCTGGCCAGCAGGGAGCGGCGTGAAGGGGACAGGCGTCGGGTCATGGTGCTCGGCCGCCTCCCTCAGACCGTCTTCAGATACCAGTCGTAGTCCAGCGCCGGCACGTCGGCGAAGAAGCGGTCCTGCTCGATACGCTTGACCTTGCAGAACATGTCGACAAAGCGCTCGCCCAGATAGTCGCGCAGGACCTCGGAGCGGTCGAAGCTGTCCACAGCGGCGAACCAGTTGGCGGGCAGGCGCAGGTCCATCTTGGCCGCGGCCTCGTAGCCGTCGCCCACTACCGGCGGGCCGGGGTCGATCTGGGTTTTCAGCCCGTGATGCACGCCGGCCAGCAGGGCGGCCAGGGCCAGGTAGGGATTGGCGTCGGCGCCGGCGACGCGGTGCTCGATATGGCGGCCCTTGGCGGGGCCTGCGGGGACTCGCAGCGAGACGGTGCGGTTGTTGACGCCCCAGGTTGGCGCCACGGGGGCGTAGGAGTTGGCCCGGAAGCGGCGATAGGAATTGGCGTTGGGCGCGAAGATGGCCATGGCCTCGCCCAGGGTCGCCTTCATCCCGCCGATCGCATGGCGCAGGGGCGGCTCGCCTTCAGGCTTTTCGCTGGCGAAGATGTTGTCGCCCTTGGCGTCGTTGACGCTGACATGAAGGTGCAGGCCGCTGCCCGCGCGGTTGGAGAAGGGCTTGGCCATGAAGGTGGCCTCACAGCCGTTGCGCACGGCCACGCCCTTGGCGATGCGCTTGTACATCAGCGCCTCGTCGGCCGCCCGCAGGGCGTCGGGGCCATGCTTGAGGGTCAATTCGACCTGGCCCGGCGCGTATTCCGAAATCGCGCCTTCCAGCGGCACGCCCTGGACATCGGCGTTGGCCCAAAGGTCGCGGAAGAAATTGGCGAAGTCCTCAATTTCCCTCAGGCCATAGACGCCGTGCAGCGACGGCCGCTCGCCGGTCACGGGCGAGGCGGCCAGTTCGATCCCGCCATCGGCCGTGCGCATCGGATCAAGGAGGTAGTACTCGATTTCGCAGGCCACCACGGGCGTCAGGCCATCGTCGGCGAACCGCTGCAGCACCCGGCGCAGAACGTGGCGCGGGTCGAGGTCGTTGGGAGTCCCGTCGAGTTCGTAGAGCGAGGTCAGGACCTGGGCGGTGTCGTCGCCCAGCCAGGGCGCGCGCACCAGCGTGCCGGGCGCCGGCTTGGCCAGGCGGTCGGCGTCACCGTCGGCCCAGACCAGGCCCGTGTCCTCGCAATCCTGGCCGGTGACATCGCAGACTAGGATCGAACCGGGCAGGAACCGGCCATACTCATAGACGGCCATCAGCTCATGCCGGCGGAGGCGCTTGCCGCGCGGCACGCCGGAAAGGGCGGTGAAGATCACCTCGAAGAACTGCACGTCCGGATTGGCGTCCAGGAAGCTGCGGGCCTCGGCGGGATCGGCGATGGGATTGGAGAGGGCGGTCACGATGAGCTACCTGAGGGGATCGGAAGGGCCTTGAGATCGGCGCATTTGCGCACGGTACACAAGCGCTGACAGCGCTCCGGATCGCGAAGGAAGGTGTTCAGCGGCATTTCCATCCCCAATCTGTGATCACTTTTTGGCGGAAAGGCGGCGCCTGTCAAGGCGCGGGCGACGGGGATCTTTTGGAATCACCTATATTACGGTGGTATTACGGTGGACTGGGGCGTCTCATCTTCGGAGGCCTCTGCCGGGGACGATGGTTGCCGCAATCTGTGATCACTAATGTGTTCGCTAATGAGGCGCGCTTACGCCGCATAGATCTGCTCTATTCAATCCGAAAATTCTATCAATTGGACCTCTGTTCTGCTGCGGGCCTACAACCAATGATGCCAATTCCGACGGCGGACTCCGCCTCCCGGCGGCCGCTTCATTTGGGGAGACCAACATGACGCTCGCGACCAGCAAAACCCTGGAAAACCTGAAGGCCGCCTTCGCCGGCGAAAGCCAGGCCAATCGCCGCTATCTCTATTTCGCGCAGAAGGCCGATATCGAAGGCTTTAACGACGTCGCCGCCGTTTTCCGGTCGACCGCGGAAGGCGAAACCGGCCACGCCCACGGCCACCTGGAATTTATGGAAGCCGTCGGCGATCCGGCCACGGGGCTCCCGATCGGCGCCACCGACGCCAACCTCAAGGCCGCCATCGCCGGAGAGACCCACGAATATACCGACATGTATCCCGGCATGGCCCGCACCGCCCGTGACGAAGGCTTCGACGAGATCGCCGACTGGTTCGAAACCCTGGCCAAGGCTGAAAAGTCCCACGCCGGCCGCTTCCAGCGGGCGCTCGAGGCGCTCTAGTCGTCGTCCGATTTGATATCCGCTCGTCCCCGCGAAGGCGGGGATCCAGATGAAATCCACGATGTGATGGTCGATGGATCTGGATTCCCGCTTTCGCGGGAATGAGCGGGTTTTCTACGATTTTGGTTCGTCTGCTGATCCGGAATTTGCGCGCCTATGGCCGACACCGACAACACTGCGCCCCGCGAGGGCAGCCTCGATGCGCCGTTTCGCCATCCGCTGAACTGGCGCGACGAGAGCTTCTATGATCTCGCGGCGATCGAGACCGAGATGGAGCGGGTGTTCGACATCTGTCACGGGTGCCGGCGTTGCTTCAATCTGTGCGACAGCTTCCCCAGGCTGTTCGACATGATCGACGAGAGCCCCACGGGCGAAGTGAATGGCGTAGCCACGAGCGATTACGGCAAAGTCGCCGACGCTTGCACGCTTTGCGACATGTGCTTCATGACCAAGTGTCCGTACGTGCCGCCGCATCCCTTCGACGTCGACTTTCCGCACCTGATCCTGCGCCACCGGGCCGCCAAGCGGCGCAAGGACGGCGGCGACTTCGTTCGTGAGCAGCTGGGCGAGACTGACCGCAACGGCAAGCTGGCCAAGCCGGTGGCGGGTCTGGCCAACTGGGCGACCGCGATCTCGAACAAGCCCGTGCGCAAGATCATGCAGGCCGTGGCGCATATCGACGCCGAGGTCGAGCTGCCGAAATACCATTCCAAAACCGCGACCGACCGCCTGAAGACCCCGCCAGTCGCCGACCCCAAGGGCCCCGCCTTCGGCCAGCGCAAGGCCGCGCTCTATGCGACCTGCTTCGTCGACTACAATACGCCGGACACGGCCGTCGCCGCTGCCGACGTGCTGGCGCGCCAGGGCGTCGAGGTCAAATCGGTCTATCCGGAATGCTGCGGCATGCCGCAATTCGAGGCCGGCGACCTCAAGGACGTGGCCGGACGGGCCGAGCGGGTGGCCGCGGCCTTCGGGCCCCTGATCGACCAGGGCTATGACGTGGTGGCCCTGACCGCCAGCTGCGGGTTGATGATGAAGTTCGAATGGCCGCTGCTGCTGCCTGAAAGCGAGCCGGTCAGGAAGCTGGCCGCCGCGACCCGCGACGTCAGCCAATATGTGGTCGAACTCTCCAAGACCTTCGGCCTCGCCCCCGGCCTGAAGGCCATCGAGGGTGGCGTCACCGTGCACCATGCCTGCCACGCCCGGGCGCAGAACATGGGCGCCAAGTCGGCCGAGATGCTGCGGCTGATCCCCGACACGAAGATCGATCTCGTGGAGCGCTGCTCTGGCCACGGCGGCACCTTTGGGGTGATGCAGGGCACGCACGACATCGCGGTCAAGGTCGGCAAGCCGGCCGCGCGCCAGGTGGCGCAGAAAAAGAACGAAACCCTGTGCTCGGATTGCCCGCTGGCCTGCAAGCACCTGGGGCAGCTTCTGGTCGCCGAACTGCCCGCCGGCGCCGGCCAGCCGGTCCAGGCTCATCCGATCGAAATTCTCGCCCGCGCCTACGCCGGCGCCTGAAGGAGCTTAAGCTGATGCCCGAAGCCCTGCGCCAGATCACGCCGGAGGACCTTCTGCCCGACGCCGATTTCGCCCGCGTGCGCCGCGAGCGCCGGCAGGCGCTCCTGCCTGTCAAGCGCCTTCGCCGCGTCGAGCTCGGCCCGGTCTGCACCTTCTATTTCGAGACCTTCGAGACCATGCTGTTCCAGGTCCAGGAGATGCTGCTGACCGAAAAGGGCGGCGAGGCGCAGATCGCCGACGAACTAGCCGCCTACAACCCGCTGATCCCGCAAGGGTCCGAACTGGTGGCCACGGTGATGTTCGAGATCGAGGATGAGATCCGCCGCACGGCGCTGCTCGCCCGCCTGGGCGGCGCCGAGGACCGCTTCTTCCTGCAAGTGGGCTCCGAGCGCATCGCCGGCGTGCCGGAAGGCGACATCGAGCGCACCCGCGAGGACGGCAAGACCTCGTCCGTCCACTTCCTGCATTTCCCCCTGAGCGAGGCGCAGAAGGCCAGGTTCCGCGATCCGGCCACCACCATCATGGTCGGCTGCGACCACGAGCACTATGCCCACCTGGCGGTGCTCAGCCCTGCGACGCGCGCCGAACTGAGCCGGGATTTCGCCTGACAGCCCGGGCCTAACTCGCCGCGTGAGCGTGGACCGTCTGCGGAACGGATACGACGCTGAGCGCCTGGTCCAGGTCTTCGAGGATGTCGTCGATGTGCTCGATGCCGATCGATAGCCGGATCATCTCCGGCCGCACCCCCGCTTTCAGTTGCTCGGCGGGGTCCATCTGGCGATGGGTGGTGGAGGCCGGATGGCAGGCCAGTGACTTGGCGTCGCCGATATTGACCAGCCGCTTGATCAGGCCGAGCCGGTTGTAGAACTGGCGGCCGGCCTCCAGCCCACCCTTGATGCCGAAGCTGAGCAGCGAGGAGGCCTTTCCGCCCAGGTATTTCTGCGACAGGGCGTAGTAGGGGCTTTCCGGAAAGGCGGCGTAGCTGACCCAGTCGACACGGGGGTCATCGCGCAGGAATTCGGCGACCTTGCGCCCGTTCTCGGTGTGCCGCTCCATGCGCAAGGCGACGGTTTCGATACCCTGCAGCAGCAGGAAGGCGCTGAGGGGCGACAGCACCGCCCCCATGTTGCGCTGATAGACGCTGCGGGCGCGGGCGATGAAGGCTTCGGGGCCGAAGCGGTCCACATAGACCAGGCCGTGATAGGAGCGGTCCGGCTGGTTGAACATCGGAAAGCGGTCGGCGTGCTTGGCCCAGGGAAAGCGGCCGCTGTCGACGATGGCGCCGCCCAGCGTCGTGCCGTGGCCGCCCAGGAACTTGGTCAAGGAATGGACGACGATGTCTGCGCCATAGTCGAACGGGCGCAGCATGATCGGCGTCGCCACCGTATTGTCCACGATCAGGGGCACGCCGGCGGCGTGGGCGACCTCGGCGATGGCCTCGATGTCGCAAACATTGCCCGCCGGATTGCCGATGCTTTCGCAGAGAACGGCCTTGGTGTCCTTGTCGATCAGCCGGGCGATGTCGGCGGGCTGATCACCGGGGGCGAAGCGCCCCTCGATCCCCTGGCGCGGCAGGATGTGCTGCAGCAGGGCGTGGGTGGCGCCATAAAGCTGGGGCACGGAGACGATATTGCCGCCATGGTCGGCGACATTGGCCAAGGCGAAGTGCATGGCCGCCTGGCCGGAGGCGACGCTGAGCGCGGCCACGCCGCCCTCAAGCTCGGTCAGGCGCTTTTCCAGAACGGCCGTGGTCGGGTTGGCGATGCGGCTATAGCGATAGCCCTCGACCTCGAGATCGAACAGGGCGGCCCCGTGCTCGGCGCTGTCGAAGGCGTAGGAGGCGGTCTGGTAGATGGGCACGGCCACCGCCTTGGTGGTCGGGTCGCAGTCGAAGCCGGCATGGACGGCGATGGTTTCAGGGCGCATGGCCGGGACCTCTCCTGACAGGCCCTCGCGAGCCGGTTTTATTTCGTAGCGTTCTAGGGCAGCGATTGCAGCCTAAACCATAAGCTGCTCCCATACAGCGTCGCCTATTTCGGTCACTTTCGCGAGATCCGCCATGAGTTCCGCCGAGGCCGCACAAGATCAGGCCAAATCCACGCGGGGGGGCGCCCGCGACGCCAACCGGGCCTGGATGCGGGCGCTGGAGATGACCTCGCGCCTGGGCAAGGAGCCCCATAGGCTGCTGGCCAGCGTCGTAGACGAATGGGCCGATCGCCAGCCCGACACGCCGGCCCTGCTGTCGGACGCCGAAACCTTGACCTACGACCAGTTGGCGCGCCAGGCCCGCCGCTATGGTCGCTGGGCCCTGGCGCAGGGGCTGGGCAAGGGCGAGGTTGTGGCGCTGATGGCGCCCAACCGGCCCGACTACTTGGCGGCCTGGCTCGGGGTGAGCAGCATCGGCGGCGTGGTCGCCCTCTTGAACACCAACCTGCGCGGCGCCGCGCTCAGCCATTGCCTGGCGGTGGCCGAGCCCAGGCATCTGCTTCTGGCCGACGAATTCGCTGACTGCGCCGCTGTGGCCGAGGAGGGCGTGAAGGTCTGGCGGATCAACGATCTGGATCTGGCCGGCTACGCCGATGCGCCCCTGACCGACGCCGAGCGTCGCGAGACCCGCCTCGGCGATCCGGCGCTCTTGATCTACACCTCAGGCACCACGGGCCTGCCCAAGGCGGCGCGCGTCAGTCACCACCGTGTAATGAGCTGGGCCGGATGGTTCGCGGGGCTGCTGGACGCCAGCCCCGAGGACCGGCTCTACGACTGCCTGCCCATGTACCACAGCGTCGGCGGCGTGGTCGCGACCGGGGCGCTCCTGGTCAAGGGCGGCTCGGTGGTGCTGCGCGAAAAGTTTTCCGCCAGCCGGTTCTGGGATGATGTGGTCCGCTGGGACTGCACCCTGTTTCAATATATCGGCGAGCTGTGCCGCTATCTGGCGGCCGCGCCGGTCTCGCCCAACGAGACCGCTCATCGGCTGCGCATGGTCTGCGGCAATGGCCTCAGGCCCGACGTGTGGACCGCCTTCCAGGCGCGCTTCGCCATCCCGCGCATTCTTGAGTTCTACGCCGCTACGGAGGGCAATTTCTCGCTCTACAATGTCGAGGGTGAGCCTGGCGCGATCGGCCGCGTCCCGCCGTTCATGGCGCAGCGCTTTCCTGCGGCGATCGTCCGCCACGACGTCGCGACCGGGGCGCCCTTGCGGGGCGAGGACGGCTTTTGCCAGCGCTGCGAGGCCGGCGAGCCCGGTGAAGCCATCGGGCGCCTGGCTGCAGCCGGCGATCCGGCTCACCGATTTGAGGGCTATACCAGCCGCGCCGAGAGCGAGAAGAAGATCCTTCGCGACGTATTCGAGGTGGGAGACGCCTGGCTGCGCACGGGCGATCTGATGCGCACCGACGAGCGCGGCTTCTACTATTTCGTCGACCGGGTCGGCGACACCTTCCGCTGGAAGGGCGAAAACGTCGCCACCACCGAGGTGGCCGAGGCCCTGTCCGAATGTCCTGGCGTGGTGGAGGCCACAGTCTACGGCGTCGCGGTCCCCGGCGCCGACGGCAAGGCCGGCATGGCCGCCCTGGTGGTGGAGGACGGCTTCGACCTGACGGGCCTGCGCCAGCGCCTCGCCGAACGCCTGCCCGCCTACGCCCAGCCGGTGTTCCTGCGCCTGGTCTCCAGCCTGGCGGTCACCGAAACCTTCAAGCAGAAGAAGGCGGACCTGGCGAAAGAGGGCTTTGATCCGGCGGTGGTCGCTGACCCGCTCTATGTCGCTTCGCCCGGGCAGGAGGGGTACGAACGGCTTGATCTGGATATGTGCGAGCGGATCGTGGCGGGGCGGATTCGGTTGTAGGGCATCATTCGCCCAGACAGGCCCGAACGTCTGCGCCGATGGCCTTGGCCGCTTCCAAGGCATAGGGGATCGGCCGGGGCAAGGCGTAGAAATAGTGGATCATCCCGGGATGATCGGTGTGCCGCACCGAAACCCCGGCGTCCTCCAGCCGGGTGACGAACGCGACCGCCTCGTCGTGGCAGGGGTCGAATTCGGCGGTGTGGACCAGAGTCGGCGGCAGCGCAGAAATGTCCTCCGCCAACAGGGGCGAGAGGCGCGGGTCGGACGGCTCATGGCCGGGCGGCGCATAGTCGGCCAGCTCGGCGTCCGTGGTCGTCCGATCCAGGAAAAAGCCCGCGGCATAGGAGTCTCGCGATGGGCTCCGCCGGGCGACGTCGAGAATGGGGCAGATCAGCAGCAGCACTGCGGGGCGCGTTTCGTCGGCTGCCGAGAGGACCGTGGCTGCGGCGGCCGCCAGGTTGGCTCCGGCGGAGTCTCCCGCAAGGCCCAGGCGCGCCGGATCCAGGCCCATGTCCTCGGCGTTGTCGCGCACCCAGCGGAAGGCGGCCACGGTGTCCTCCAGTCCGGCTGGAAACCGATGGTCGGGGGCTAAGCGATAGTCGACCGCCAGCACCTTGCAACCCGCCGCAGCCGCCAGTCGGCGGCAAACCCCCTCGTGGGTGCGCAGGCTTCCGGCCACCCAGCCGCCACCATGGATGTAAACCAGCGCCGGCGACGGGGCCTGCGATTGCTCGCTGGAATAGAGGCGCGCCGCCAGCGGGCCGTCCGCCCCGCCGACCGTCAGCTCGCAGGCGCCGACGCCGGGTTCGGCGGGGACCTCGCCCAGATCGCACAGCGCCTCCATTTGCCGTCGCCGCTGCGCCGCGTCGCCGAGCGCCGGCGGACCGGACAGGGCCAGCATCTTCAGGAAGCGCTGAGCGTGGCGATCGAGCGGCATGGCCTGTCTTTGGGTTGGGGCTTCGCCGTAGACCGTGTCAGGCGCACGCGTCGGATGCAACCATCACCTGATGCGGGGGACCTACCGCTCCAGCCGGAGCTTCAAGGCGTTGGCCGCAGTCTCAGCTCAGCCGCGCCTGAAAGCGGTCGCGGAACACCTCATGGCCTTTTGGCGTGACGGCCACCGCACGGCCGCCGTCCACCCGGCGCACCCAGCCCTGGTCGAAGGTGTGGGAGCAGAGGGCGGCTCCAAGCACGCCGGCCAAGTGCGGCCGCCGCTCGCTCCAGTCCAGGCAGGGCCGGCAAAGCAGACGCCCCGAGCGCCTGCCGCGACGCTGGGCCAGGGCGGCGGCGTCCAGGCCGATCTCAGCGAAGAAGGCGAGGCCCGAATCGGTCACCAGGCCCGCATCGGCCTGCAACTCGACGAAGCCGCGCTCCACCAGGACGTCGGCCAGGCCCACGCCCAGCCCGCCGGCCAAGTGGTCGTAGCAGGTGCGTGCGGCGCGCATGGCGGCGTCGCAGGGGCTAGTGGACAGAGGCGGGCGCTGCGGCGCGGACTCGCCGGCGACCTGCATGATGCTCTCCATCATCCGCGCCACGGCCGGGGAGGCGATTTCGGCGAATTGAGCGGTGCTGACCATCGTGCTTTATCCTCCATTGGCGAGCGGACGCTAGCAGGCTGGCGTGGTCAATGGTTCGGTTGCGGCCGTAGTGTCGGCCGCGGCTTGGGGGCGTTAGGGATGTTCAAGGTGCGGACTTTCGTGGCGGTGTTGATGGCGCTGACGCTGGCCGCGCCGGCCATGGCGACGGAGGTCTGGAACACCCTGCCGCCCATGCCCGTCCTGCCCGCCAATGGGACCACCGGCTATGTCGCCGAGAACGGCGCGAAGATCTGGTACGAGAGCTATGGCTCCGGCCCTGTGGTGATCCTCCTGCACGGCGGCCTGGCCAACAGCGCCTATTGGGGCGGCCAGGTTCCGGCCCTCGCCAAGGACCATCGGGTGATCCTGATCGACAGCCGCGGCCATGGTCGCAGCACCCGCGATGCGCGCGCCTACACCTACGAGTTGATGGCCTCGGACGTGGTGGGCGTGATGGACGCCCTGAAAATCGACCGCGCCGCCGTGGTCGGCTGGAGCGACGGGGCGATCATCGGCCTGGTCATGGCCATGAAGTATCCGCAGCGCCTGACGCGCGTGTTCGCCTTCGCCGCCAATATGGACCCGTCGGGGGTCAAGCCGGATATGCTGTCGACCCCGACCTTCGGCGGCTTCGCCACCCGGGGCGCCGCCGAATATGCGGCCGTCTCGCCGACCCCGAATGACTATCCGGCCTTTCGCGCCGCCGTCGAGAAGATGTGGGACACCGAGCCGAACTACACCGCCGCCGATCTTGGCGAGATCACCACGCCGGTGGTTATCGCCGACGGCGACCACGACGAGGCGATCAAGCGCGAGCATACCGAATACCTCGCCCGCAGCATCCCTGGCGCAAAACTCGCGATCCTGCCGGGCCTTTCGCATTTCGCCATGATCCAGGACCCGGCGGCGTTCAATTCTGTGTTGCTAAGCTTCCTGAGCGGGCAATAATCGGTCCCAACGACGCTGGATCGTCGTAAGGATGTGCCTAGAATGCGCTGAATGGCGCAACCGACCGGCGCGCCGGGCGTCCGCTGTTGCGGACCCGTTCTTGGGATGGAACTCGTCATGCCGCAGCCAGACCTCGCCGCGCCCCCGGTCTTCAAATCGGCCCTCGACCTTATCGGCCGCACGCCCATGGTCGAACTGACTCGCCTGGATACAGGTCCCTGCCGGCTGTTCCTCAAGCTGGAGAACCAAAACCCCGGCGGTTCGATCAAGGACCGGGTGGCTCTATCGATGATAGCGGCCGCCGAGGATGATGGGCGCCTCAGTCCAGGCGGAACCATCATCGAGGCGACGGCGGGCAATACCGGCCTGGGCCTGGCCCAGGTCGCGACGCTGAAGGGCTACAAGCTGATCCTGGTGGTGCCCGACAAGATGGCGCGGGAAAAGATCCTGCACCTTCGGGCCATGGGCGTGGACGTGCGCCTGACCCGCTCGGATGTCGGCAAGGGTCACCCGGATTACTACCAGGACCTGGCCCAGGCCATTGCCGAGCAGACCGGCGGCTTCTACGTCAACCAGTTCGAGAACCCGGCCAATCCAGCCGCGCACGAGGCCGGCACTGGGCCCGAGATCTTCGCCCAGATGGAAGAGGACGTGGACGCGGTGGTGGTGGGCGTCGGCTCCGGCGGCACTCTCACCGGCATCGGCCGTTTCATGAAGCGGGTCTCGCCCAAGACCCGGATGGTGCTGGCCGATCCTGCGGGGTCGATTCTGGCCGACTATGTGGCCACGGGGAAGATCGGCGAGGCGGGCTCCTGGGCCGTCGAGGGCATCGGCGAGGACTTCATCCCGGCCAACGCCCAGATGGATCTGGTGTCCAAGGCCTATTCGATTCCGGACAAGGAGAGCGTCGAGACCTGCCGCCTGCTGCTCAAGGCCGAAGGCATATTGGCTGGCTCATCGACGGGCGCTCTCCTGGCGGCGGCGCTGCGCTATTGCCGCGAGCAGCCCACGCCCCAGCGGGTGGTCACCCTGGCCTGCGACACTGGCGGCAAGTACCTGACAAAGGTGTTCAACGACATCTGGGTGGCGGCCCAGGGCTATGACCAGCGTGAGATGCACGGCGACCTGCGCGACCTGATCACCAAGCGCTATTCGGAGGGCGGCGTGATCACCATCGGGCCGGAAGACACCCTGCTCACCGCCTACAACCGGATGCGCTCGGCCGACATCAGCCAGTTGCCGGTGGTCGACCAGGGAAGACTGGTCGGCATCCTCGACGAAAGCGACATCCTGGCGGCGGTGGAAGGCGGCGACCAGCGCCGCGCCGAACGCTTCAAGAGCCCGGTCAGCCAAGCCATGACCCACGGGGTCAGGACCCTTCAGGCCGACCAGCCGATCGACTCGCTGGTGGAAGTCTTCGAACGCGACGAGGTGGCGGTGGTGCTGGAGGGCGACGCCTTCATGGGCCTGATCACCCGGGTCGACCTGATCAACCATTTGCGGCTGAATGCTTAGCCCGACCTTGGAGTTCGCATGACTGACGCCGGCAAGAACCGCCTCGCCTTCGCCACCCGGACCATCCACGCCGGACAGAGCCCGGACCCGTCGACGGGGGCGGTGATGACGCCGATCTACGCCACTTCGACCTACGCGCAGGCGAGCCCGGGGGTGCACAAGGGGTTCGAGTACAGCCGCACCCAGAACCCGACCCGCTTCGCCTTCGAGCGCTGTGTGGCGGACCTGGAGAGCGGTGCGGCCGGCTTCGCCTTCGCCTCGGGGCTGGCGGCGGCCTCGACCGTGCTGGAGTTGCTGGACAGCGGCGACCATGTCATCGCCAGCGACGACCTCTATGGCGGCTCGTTCCGCTTGTTCGACAAGGTCAAGGCGCGGGCCTCCGGTCTGAAGTTCAGTTTCGTCGACCTCTCCGATCCCGGCGCGCTGCAGGCGGCGCTCAGACCCAATACGCGCATGGTCTGGATAGAGACCCCGACCAATCCGACGCTGAAGCTGATCGACCTGGCGGCGGTGGCGGCCTTCGCCAGGCCGCATGGCTTGATCACCGTCTGCGACAACACCTTCGCCAGCCCCTATATCCAGCGGCCGCTGGAGTTCGGGATCGACCTCGTCGTGCACTCGACGACCAAATACCTGAACGGCCACTCGGACATGGTGGGCGGCGTGGCGGTGGTTGGGGACAATGCGGACCTGACCGAGCGATTGAGGTTTCTGCAAAATGCGGTCGGCGGCATTTCAGGGCCGTTCGACAGCTTCCTGGCCCTGCGCGGGCTCAAGACCCTGGCGCTGCGCATGGAGCGCCACTGCAGCAACGCCCAGGCGGTCGCCGAGTGGTTGGCGGCCCATCCCGAGGCCGGGCGGGTGATCTATCCCGGCTTGAAAAGCCATCGGCAGCACGAATTGGCCAGACGCCAAATGGCCGGCGGCTTTGGCGGCATCATCTCGCTGGTGCTGAATCGGGACATGGTGGGGACGCGCCGTATGCTGGAGCGGACCCACCTGTTCACCCTGGCCGAGAGCCTGGGCGGCGTCGAAAGCCTGATCGGCCACCCCGCCAGCATGACCCACGCCTCGATCCCGCCGGAGCAGCGTGTTGCGCTCGGCATCACCGATAACCTGGTGCGGCTGTCAGTGGGAATTGAGGATGCCGACGATCTCATCGCCGACCTGGAACAGGCGCTGCGTGGGTAGGCCGGGTAACCGGGGCAAATTCCCGGGCTCCTCCGTTTCACGTCATCACCGCGCCTGTCGCGGTGATCCATGCCGTGAATTCTAAGCTGCGGAAATTCCATCGGGATTGAACCCGATAGTTCACGGCATGGATCGCCGGCACGGGGGCCGGCGATGACGATATTTGGGCGCGCCAGGGATTTTGCCTTGACTAGATAGGACTACTCCTCAGCCATGTGCAAAGGCCCAGTAGAGCGCCCGAGCCCGCTGATAGACCGGGCCGGGCTGCAGTTCGCGGTCCTCGATGCGGATCATGGCGGTGACCTTGCCATAGTTGCCGGAGGAGAAAACCTCGTCGGCGTCCATGAAGTCGCGCCAGGTCAGGGTCTTCTCGACCACCTCGACCCCATCGCCGCGCAACAGGCCGATCACCCGGCTGCGCGTGACGCCCGCCAGGAATACGCCGTTCGGGGCCGGGGTGAACACCACCCCGTCCTTGACCATGAACAGGTTGGCGTTGGCGAGTTCGGTGACGTCGCCCAGCATGTCCAGCAGGACGCAGTTGTCGAACCCCCGCCGTCCCGCCTCCATCAAGGCGCGGGCGTTGTTGGGATAGAGGCAGCCAGCCTTGGCGTCGACCGGCGCGCACTCCAGGCTGGGGCGGCGATACGGGGAAAGGGTGATCGCGCTGCCCCGGGTCTGGGGCATGGGGGCTTCGTAGATCGACAGGCACCAGCGGGTGCTTTCGGCGTCGAACTTGACCCCGCCGCCCAGGCCCATGTCGGCCCAATACATCGGGCGGATATAGAGTTGGGCGTCGGCGTCGAATTTCTTCAAGCCGTCTCGGGTTAACCCGATCCAGGTGTCGACCGGCACGACCGGCTTGAGCATGAAGCGCTCGGCCGAGGTGTTGGCGCGCGCGCAGTGCAGGTCGAGGTCCGGGGCTACGCCCTCGAAGGCCCGGGCGCCGTCGAACACCGACGAGGCCAGCCAGGCGGCGTTGGTGCGGACCCCCATGATGGCGACGTTGCCCTCATGCCAGTCGTTCTCGAAGAAGGTCCAGGTCTTGGACACGGGGCTCGTGGTGGACACCACACCGGGCATGAGGCTCTCCAGCAAACGATCTGCGGGCCTCCAGTATCATGGCGCCGACAGATCGATTGCTAGACCCCGAGGCTCAAAAAGTCGCGTTCCGACGCCGACTCTCGCCCCGGCGGATAGCTGCCGCATGGATTTGTCATCCGTCGCCCGTCGCTCGCGGACGCTGACGGCGCCACGATAGGCGGAATTTTAATCTGTCGCATGTGAACTTCATCGCCAGATTCAAACAACCGGGTCGTGATGACCCGGCTTTCTTCACCAAGTGATCTTCCGCGATCGCCGGACCGAGATCTGATGCCCCTGCCGAGACCGACATCCTTTCTTTTCGCGTTCGCGTGCAACCGCCGCGGCAACGTGTTGATCATATTCGCCTTCTGCCTGCCGCTGGTATTGGCGGCGGTCGGCGGCGCCATCGACTATTCGGGGAGGCAGACGGCCCAGGCGAAACTTCAGGATGCGGTGGACGCCGCCAGCGTCGGGTCGGTGGCGACCAACTCCGCCGCCTTCGTCGCCTCTGAGCAGATGTCGAGCAATGGGCCTATCGCGGTCGGCGTGACCAACGCCACCGCTATCTTCAACGGCAACGTCGCCAATATCAAAGGCGTCACCAACCCCGGCGTCGTCGCGACCGTGGCCAAGGTCAATGGCTATGTGGACGCCACGGTCACGGGGACCGCCTCCTATCCGACCGCTTTTCTGGGCCTTTTCGGCATTTCCGCCTTGCCTCTGACGGCGACCTCGTCGTCGCAGAACGGAATGCCGCCCTATCTCGACTTCTATCTGCTGCTCGACGTGTCGGGATCGATGGGCCTGCCGTCGACGGTCGACGGCGAGAACCTCCTCGCGAAGATCAACCCAGACATGATTTCATCCTATCCCGGCGGATGCACGTTCGCGTGCCATGAATCGGGGAGCCAGGGCTTTGCCCTGTCGCGGCAGTACGGCGAATCCGCGCCCGGCGTCCCGTACAAGAACAAGACCTCGGTGAGCTTTTGCACGACACCCGGCACGACGTCTTGCATTCAGCTCCGTCTGGATGCTGTCGGCTATGCAGTCCAGTCGTTGATCCAGACCGCCCAATCGACGCAAAAATACACCCACCAATTCCGGATCGGGATCTATCCCTTCATCCGCTATGCCTATGAGTACAACACGCTGACCTACACGGACGACACCTCCGGGATGTCGACCCTCAACACCTCGGCGGCAAATCTTCCGTCGCTGCTGGATACGGGGGTGAACGCCACCCTGGGCTCGGGCGGCACCCATTTCGAAAACGCCTTGCCGACGGCGAACACAATCATCAAAAAGTACGGGATCGGCACGGGCGCCTCGGTCTCCAGCCGCCAACCTTGGGTGTTTTTTGTCACCGATGGCTCGCAGGATAGCCAGACCTATTGGTCGGGAACCTGGTCGGGCAGCAACCACGCCACCACCTTGGACTCGTCACTGTGCGCAACGCTCAAGAGCGCGGGCATCCGGATCGCGGTGCTGTACATTCCCTATCAGACGATCCCCAATCCCAACCCGAGTTTCGCCAACGACGAGGACGACTACGCGAACAACAACATCGCCAGTATTCCAGCGCCGCTGAAAGCCTGCGCCTCGTCGGGTTTCTACTTCACCGCCAATGCGCCTAGCGACATCACCAGCGCCATGAACGCCATGTTCAACGCCGCGGTGGCCACCGACCACATTACGCAATAACAGACGGCTCGCCAGGCTTGCCGATCTTCCGGCGCCGGCGGCCGGACCCGACCCGCCCACAGGCGATTTCGCCACAAATCCTCGTGCGCTGGCGGCGGGGCCGAGCCCGGAGTCGGCAAGCTGCGCGACACTCGCTAGAAGGCGAGGGAGCGGCTAAAGGCGTTTTGCACCAAGATAGCGTAGGCTGATGAATATGCACTTTTACGAGCCAAGCCAGGGCCACGGTTTGGCCCACGATCCTTTCAACGCCATCGTCGGGCCGCGGCCTATCGGCTGGATCTCGTCCAGGGATACCGAGGGACGGCTGAACCTTGCGCCCTACAGCTTCTTCAACGCCTTCAACTATCGCCCCCCGATCGTTGGTTTCGCCAGCATCGGCCGCAAGGACTCGGTGCGGAACGCCGAGGAGACCGGCGAATTCTGCTGGAACCTGGCGACCAGGGCGCTGGCAGAGCCGATGAACGCCTCCAGCGCCAGCGTGCCGCATGAGGTCGATGAGTTCCAACTCGCCGGCCTGACGCCAGGGCCCGCGCGAGTGATCGACGCGCCCCGGGTCGCCGAGAGCCCGGTCTCGTTCGAATGCCGCGTCGCTCAGATCGTCCAGTTGCAGGCGGCCGATGGCCGGCAGGTCAAGACCTGGCTGGTGCTGGGCGAGGTCGTGGCCGTGCACATCGACCGGTCCCTGATCAAGGACGGCGCCTATGACACGGCTGCGGCTCATCCGATTCTGCGCGCCGGCGGCCTGGATGATTATGCGGAGATCACGCCTGAAGCCATGTTCAAGATGACGCGGCCAGCATAGCTTGTACGCCATGTCCGACTTCATCTTCGACCTCAGGTCCACGCACAATCCGCACCGCTGGTTCATGCCGCTGACGCACGATGTGTGCGTTGGGCCACCGGACAACCAGTTCATGTTCGGCGGCGTAGGCTTAGCGGCCGCCATCGAATCCATGGAACGCACCTGCGGGCGGCCGGTGGTGTGGGCGACGGCGCAGTACCTTTCCTACGCCCGGCCGGGCAGCGTGGTGGACCTCGACGTCTGGGTCCCGGCCCAGGGGCACAACACCAGCCAGGCCCGGGTGACAGGCCACGTGGGCGACAAGGAAATCTTCACGGTCAATGCGGCGCTGGGAACGCGGCCCATGGTCCTGTCGCACCAGTGGGCCAACGCGCCCGAGGCGCCGCCGGCGGCCGACTGTCCCGAGATCCCGCACTGGCGCGGCCAGAAGGACAATCTCCACAGCCGCATCGACGTTCGCGTGGCCAAGGGGCGCTATGGTCGTTCTCCAGAGGACGGGCTGAGTGAAGACGGCCGTTTGCTGCTGTGGATCCGTCCTAGAGACGACGTTCCTATCGGGCGCGGCATGCTGGCGGTGATGGCCGATTTCGTGCCTTCGGGATTCGCAAGCGCGCTCGTGCGCGGTGGCGGCGCCAACAGCCTGGACAACACAATCCGCTATCTTCAGGTCGTCCCGACCGAATGGGTGCTGTGCGAGATCCAGATTCACGCCGTCAACGGCGGATTTGGCCATGGTTCCATGCACCTATTCGCCGAAACCGGGGAATTGATGGCCACGGCCAGCCAGTCGGTGATCCTGCGGGTGCGCTGAAGCCCCTGCGCCGTTTGGGGCGTAAGTTTCATGGTAGGGTGCAAAAGGCCTCGTCTCGGCCTAAGTTGGGCTCGATTTGAGCAAAAGGGACCGAAAGCCTCGTGGCCTACGATTTCCACTCCCTCTACAGTCACGATTTCCTGCGCGTCGCAGCCGCGACCCCGCGCGTGGCGGTGGCCGACCCCCGGTTCAACCTTGCCGAGACGCTGAAGCTGGTCAGAGAGGCCGACGCCAAGAAGGCCGGGCTGGTCGCCTTTCCAGAGCTTGGGATCTCCGCCTACGCCATCGATGATCTGCTGTTGCAGGACGCCTTGCTCGATGCGGTCGACAAGGCGCTGGGTGAACTGGCGGAGGCTTCGCGCGAGCTCTATCCGGTGGTCGTGGTTGGCGCCCCCTTGCGGCTGGACGGGCGGCTCTACAACACCGCTGTCGCTATCCATCGTGGCGAGATCCTGGGTGTCGTGCCGAAGATCCACCTGCCGAACTATCGCGAGTTCTACGAGCGGCGGCACTTCACCTCCGGCGCCGGGGTGCGCGGGCGGACCATTCAGGTGGCCGGGCAGGAGGCGCCGTTCGGGATCGACCTGCTGTTCCGCTCGGTGGGAGACGCGCCCTTCACCTTCCATATCGAGATCTGCGAGGACATCTGGGTCCCGGTCCCGCCGTCCAGCCATGCGGCCCTGGCGGGAGCCGAGGTGCTGGTCAACCTCTCGGCCAGCAACATCACCATAGGCAAGGCCGAGACCCGCAAGCTGCTCTGCGCCAGCCAGTCGGCGCGGACCCTGTCAGCCTATCTCTACACCGCCGCGGGGCCTGGCGAGTCGACCACCGATCTGGCCTGGGACGGGCAGGCGGGGGTGTTCGAGTGCGGCGCGCCGCTGTGCGAGACCCCGCGCTTCACCGGCGACAGCATCGCCTTCGCCGACGTGGACCTGGGCCGGATTCGCCAAGAGCGCCTGCGGCTGGGCACGTTCGGCGACAACGCCCAGAACCAGATCAAACAGGTTGAGGCCTTTTCCTTCGTCCTGTTCGGCCTCGACGCGCCGGACGAGACCGTGGCCCTGGAGCGGTTGATCGAGCGCTTCCCGTTCGTGCCGTCCGATCCAAAGCGCCTGAGCGAGGACTGCTACGAAGCCTACAACATCCAGGTCGAGGGTTTGGCCAAACGACTGGAAGCGTCCGGCGCCAAGCGCATCGTCATTGGCGTTTCGGGGGGCCTGGACTCGACCCAAGCCCTGATCGTGGCGGCCAGGGCCATGGACCGGCTGGGGCGGCCGCGCAGCGACATCCTGGCCTATACGCTGCCGGGCTTCGCCACCTCGGACAAGACCAAGGCCAATGCCTGGGCCCTGATCAAGGCTATCGGCGCCGCGGGCGACGAGATCGACATCCGCCCGGCCGCGCGGCTCATGCTGGCCGACATCGGCCATCCCTATGCGGACGGACAGAAGGTCTATGATGTGACCTTCGAGAACGTCCAGGCGGGGTTGCGCACCGACTATCTGTTCCGCCTCGCCAATCATCACGGCGGCATCGTGCTGGGGACGGGCGATCTGTCCGAACTGGCGCTGGGCTGGTGCACCTATGGCGTCGGCGATCAGATGTCGCACTACAACGTCAATGCGGGCGTCTCCAAGACCCTGATCCAACACCTGATCCGCTTCGTCGCCAATTCCGGCGACGTCGACGACAAGACGTCCGAGATCCTGATGGACATCCTGGGCACGGAAATTTCACCTGAGCTGGTGCCGGATGAAGGGGCGGGGATCCAGTCCACAGAGCAGAAGGTCGGGCCGTACGCCCTGCAGGATTTCTCGCTCCACTACATTTCCCGCTTCGGCTTTCGGCCGTCGAAAGTAGCGTTCCTGGCCCTGAACGCCTGGGGTGACGTGAAGCGAGGCGCATGGCCGGAACATACACCGGAGGCTGCGCGGCGGGTCTATGGCCTGAGCGAAATCCGCCACTGGCTGGAAGTATTCGTGACCCGCTTCTTCGCCACCAGCCAGTTCAAGCGTTCGGCCATGCCCAACGGACCGAAAATCTCGTCGGGGGGATCGCTTTCACCGCGCGGGGACTGGCGAGCGCCGTCTGACGGCAACGCGGCGGTGTGGCTGGCGGAACTGAAGGAGCGGACGCCGGAGGGATAATACCCTTCGCTCAGCTATAGTGGCGCGAGCGGAAGAACGGGACGATCTCCTCGGGCGCAGCGGTCTTGCCATCGCCGGCGCCGATAGTGACGGCGTTTAGCGAATTGATCGAGATCCGCGCGTTTTCGCCGGGCTTCAGGTCGCGCTTCAGCACCTCGCCGCCTACGTCCTCGCTGATGACGATGGTTTGGGGGCTGTCCGGCGTGTTCTCGATCACGATGATGGCCATCCGAATGATCCTCCGATGATCCACAGGAATAATTACGCCCAAATCTTGACGCCGATTCGCGGGCGCGCGTCGCTTGACGTGTTAAGGAAAGACGCTTGGTCGCACGCCAAGATTGTGGCGGGGTTTCCGTTCGCCTCGAGCTGACCGCGCCGAATCCTTAACAAAATCAGGGGTCTGGCCGACCTATGGCCCATCCCAAGCCGTTGTTATTGCAACAAAATGGAGAAAATGGCGAAATCGCGGCATTTCGCCACGGCTGCGGTTGTTTACGTTTGGCGGCGGGCGTCCTCCAGCACATAGGGCACGATGGCCCGCTCGTTGGCCGGCACGCGCAGGGGCCGATCGATGGGCGGGAAGGCCCGCTGGGAGCAGTTGTCGCGCTCGCAGATGCGGCACGACACCCCGATCTGGGCTGCGGGGCCGTTCAAGTCGAGGCCCCGGGAATAGACGACCTGGCCGGCGTGGCCGACGTCGCAGCCGAGGCCGATGGCGTAGCGCCGCTCAGGCTGGATGTAGGAGCCGGATCGCTTGATGATCCCTCGCGCCACACACAGATAGCGCGCCCCGTCCGGCATCTCGGCTAGCTGCACGAGGATGCGGCCTGGTTGGCCGAAGGCCTCGTGCACGTTCCACAGGGGGCAGCCGCCGCCGAACCGCGCGAACTGCAGGCGCGTGGCCGAGTGGCGCTTGGTGATGTTGCCGGCAAGGTCGATGCGCACGAAGTAGAACGGCAGGCCCCTGTGGGTCGGGCGCTGCAGGGTGCTGAGGCGGTGACAGACCTGCTCGAAACTGGCGTGGAACAAGGCCTGCAGCCGCTCGACATCGTGTCCCAGCTCCTGCGCGGCCTGGCGAAAGCGCAGGTAGGGCATGATCAGGGCGCCGGCCGCATAGTTGCCGAGGCCGATGCGGCAGACGTCGAACGCCGCCGCGGTGCGAAAGCCGGCCTGGGCCAGCTCAGCCTCGATCAGGTCCTTCAGCTCGTGGCTGACGATCTGGTAGGCCAGCTGGAACACGCGGGTCGAGCTCGGCTGGGTCGCATCCAGCGTCAGGACCCGGCTGGCCGGATCGAATCGGCGCAGCACGCCCGAGCCGCTCGGCGTTGTTACTGGGCGAATGTCGCAGGTCTGGCGCAGATAGCCTTCCAAGGCCGTCACGGGCGCAACGCCCTGACCCACGCCCAGGGACTCGGCCAGGGCCTCGGCCGCCAGGTCCAAGGCGTGGATGTAGTTGTTGCGATAGTGGAAGTAGTCGCGCACCTCTTCGTAGGGCAGCGCCGCGCTGGCCGCGGTGGCCTCGTCCAGGGCTACGGCCTCTTCCGTCGTCTTCAGCCGCTCGTCCAGCCTGCGGTAGGCGCGGTGCAGTCGTAGGTACTGGTGGGCGAAGCCGGGGGCCGTGGCCACCACCTGCTTGATTTCCGCCAGGGAGGGCGGATCGTCCTGGGCCTGTTCGGCCGTGGCCTCCCTGAGGTCGGCGATCAGGCGCTCATCGTCATCGGCGTCGAAGGTCGAGGCGTCGACCTCGAACACCCGGATCAGCGAGATCAGCACCCGCGCGGTTACGGGCCGCTGGTTGGTTTCTATCTGCGACAGATAGCTGATCGACAGGCCCAGATGGCCGGCGCAGGCTTCCAAGGTCCAGCCGCGGGCCTCGCGCAGATGGCGCACCTTGGGGCCGACGAAAAGCTTGGTGGTCATTTCGCAATTTCGCAAAAAGTGACTTTTGTGAAAGTCTCCCTTCACAAGAAAGCCGGTTTTATCCGCGACGGCAATTGAGTTTTTTGCACAAAAGCCCGATCACTTGCCGCTACGTCCGCAGGGCTCGTGAAACCTGCGTAGCTTTGCAAGATCGAACGAGGCCCCGTGCAGCACATTCTGGAAGAACTGGAACGCCGTCGCGAGCAGGCCCGTCAGGGCGGCGGCGAGCGCCGTATCGCCGCCCAGCACAAGAAGGGCAAGCTGACCGCGCGCGAGCGGATCGCCCTGCTGCTCGACGAAGGCAGCTTCGAAGAGTTCGACATGTTCGTCGAGCACCGGGCCACCGAATTCGGCATGGCCGAGACCAAGATCCCCGGCGACGGGGTGGTCACCGGCTGGGGCACGATCAATGGCCGGCTGGTCTACGTCTTCTCCAAGGACTTCACCGTGTTCGGCGGCTCGCTCTCGGGCGCCCACGCGGCCAAGATCCTGAAGGTTCAGCGCCAGGCGATGAAGGCCGGCGCCCCGATCATCGGCCTGTTCGACGCTGGCGGCGCTCGCATCCAGGAGGGTGTCGAGAGTCTGGCCGGATACGCCGACATCTTCCTCGAAAACGTGCTGGCCTCAGGCGTCGTCCCCCAGATCAGCGTGATCATGGGGCCGTGCGCGGGCGGCGATGTCTATTCGCCGGCGATCACCGACTTCATCTTCATGGTGAAGGACACCAGCTACATGTACGTGACCGGGCCCGACGTGGTCAAAACGGTCACCAATGAAGAGGTCAGCCACGAGGAGCTGGGCGGCTATCGCGTCCACGCTATCAAGTCGGGCGTGGCCGACGGCGCTTTCGAAAACGATCTGGAGGCCATGACCCAGGTCCGCCGCCTGGTGGATTTCTTGCCCCTGTCCAACCGGGAAAAGCCGCCGAAGCGGGAAAGTTTCGACGAAGCCTACCGGGCCGAAGAGTCCCTGGACAGCCTGGTCCCGGCCAACCCCAATAAGCCCTACGACATGAGGGAACTGATCCTGAAGGTCGTGGACGAGGCTGATTTCTTCGAGATCAGCCCGGACTTCGCCAAGAATATCATCACCGGCTTCGCCCGGCTCGATGGAGAGCCCGTCGGGATCGTCGCCAATCAGCCGCAAGTGCTGGCGGGCGTGCTGGACATCGACGCGGCGCGCAAGGGCGCCCGCTTCGTGCGCTTCTGTGATGCGTTCAACATCCCCCTGATCACCTTCGTCGACGTGCCCGGCTTCATGCCCGGCACGCGCCAGGAGCAGGGCGCCCTGATCAAGCACGGGGCCAAGCTGCTGTTCGCCTTTGCCGAGGCCACCGTGCCCAAGCTGACGCTGATCACCCGCAAGGCCTATGGCGGCGCCTATGACGTGATGAGCTCCAAGCACATCCGCGGCGACGTCAACTACGCCTGGCCCACCGCCGAGATCGCGGTCATGGGGGCCAAGGGGGCGGTCGAGATCATTTTCCGGGCTGAAGCCGGCGATCCGCAGGCCCTGGCCGAACGGGAGGCCGAGTACAAAGCCCGCTTCGCCAATCCATTCGTCGCCGCCTCCCTGGGCTATATCGACGACGTGATCATGCCCCATTCCACGCGCCGACGCCTGGTCCGCGCGCTGAAGTCACTGCACGGCAAGACCCTAACCAACCCGTGGAAAAAGCACGACAATATCCCCCTTTAGATTGGAGAGATTTCAATGTCGGTCGATTACGCCCCGTCCCACGTCGAGCCCAAGGGCGCCATCCGCTCTTTCGAATACACCATCAATCAGTTGTCCAAGCTGCTGGGTCTGACGGCCCGGGCGATCCGCTTCTATGAGGAGAAAGGCCTGGTGAAGCCTGGGCGCTCCTGGTCGGGCCGCGTCTATACCCGCCGCGACTTCCAGCGCCTATCGGTTATCGCCCGTGGCCGCAAAGCCGGCCTGAGCCTGGAAGACGTGGAAGACATCCTCGCCGCCTACGACCCCGCCGACCAAGGCAAGAAACAGGTCGAGCTGGCCCTCGATCGCCTGCACGAAAAGCTCCTGACCCTGGACGCGCAACGCGCGGCGCTGGTGTCCGAGATTAAGGAACTTGAGACGACCCGCGGCTGAGGTGGCGGTTAAGTTAAATCGACCGCAAAGAACACGAAGATCATGAAGGGGAGCCTTCGTGATCTTCGTGAGCTTTGTGGTTCAATAGTGCTAATCGTCCACGGTGACGATGCGGCCCTGTCAGCCGTGCCGCTGCAGCAGCAGGAACGGAATGACGGCCAGGGCGGCGATGCATAGCCAGTTGAGGATCGACCGGAAGAAACCAGGCTCGCCGCTTCGCGCGCGCTTGCGCCGCGGCGAGGGCGGCTCCGGGTATGTGACGGACAACTTGCTCACGTCGGTCACCAGGTCGAGAAAGCGAACACCGTAATAATCGATGGTGAATCCATCATTGATAGGGGCGGTTAAGCAGATAATCTGTCCGACTATATCTAATCGCGCCCAGGTAAATAGATGCGACTTTTAGGTGTAGCCCGCGTTTTGGATTTCAACACCGCCCAAGGCGTGCGGCGGCTTCACCACACGATTGTCGTCAATTCGGATCGCGGCGCCTATCGCTGCGCAGTCACCACCAGCGAGGCGTGATCGATCGCCATCCGCGACAGCTTGGCCGCGACCTCGCTGGCCTTGGCGTCGGGAGCGATAGCGACGCTGGCGGTCGGCAGAGCCCAGATGGTGAAGCGATAGTGATGCACCCCGCTGCCTGCCGGCGGGCAAGGACCGTCATAGGCGGCGTCGCCGAAGTTGCCGGCGACGGCGTGGGCGCCGGCCGGGAGAACCCGCAGGCCCTGCGGTAGAGCGGTCGTGGCGGGCGGCAGGCCGACCACGATCCAGTGCGACCACTGGGCTGGCTTCACGTCCTCATCGATCATGGTCAGGACCAGGCTCTTGGCCGCCTTGGGCGCGCCGCTCCACGACAGATCGGGTGAGATGTTCTGGCCGCCACAGCGGGGATAGATGTGCCTGGCCGGCATCGGCGCATTGGGATTCAGGTTCCGGCTGGTCAGCTCCATGGCCGAAGCAGGGGCGGCCAGGACGCCAGCCAACAACAGGGTGGTCATTGCGAGGCGCATAGGAGGCCTCCGTGCAAGGTTCGCGAGCCCGCCCTTTCCCTTTATAGCGCGTCAGAGCGGGTAGCGCCTACCGGGCCGGCTCGGTCCCTGGCGTCACGTCCCGCGTATGGACCCAGTCGTCGGCCAGGGTTCGGGCGACGGGGGCCGCCACGGCGTAGAGGCTGTCCAGGGCCTCCTGTTCGGCGGGAAAGCCGGCTGTGGCTTCCTGGCTGAGGAAGGCTGCGGCGGTCACGCCGGGCGGCTGGACCGAGTAGTCGCTGCCCGATCGCAAGATCAGCACCCGGTCGAGCCGCACCCGTCCGTCCTGGGCCAGGAAGGTCAATCCCTGCATGATGCCAGTGTCTTCCTCGGCCGACATGGCGAACACCCCCTTGCCGCCGGTCCAGTAGGAGACCCAGCGCTCGGCCCAGTCGTTCAGCCGTTCGCCATACCAGGTGCGCGCAGACATCAGCCCCTCGCCCTCGATCACGGTCGGCGGGCCGTGGCCGGCGCCCGAATAGGGCGCCCGCAGCCGAGCCAGGGTGGCGTCGTCTCGCAGCTTGATGTCGCGGGTCATGGCGAAGGCCCAATCCGTCAGTCGCGGGTTCAGGGCGTAGGCGACATTGGCGGTCGCCGATTGCGCCGCAGGCGCCGGCGTGGCGTAGGGCGTGGTGCGGTCATAGGGCAGGATGCCCGTGGACCAGTCCGCCGGCATTTCGCGCGAGTCGAGTTCCTGGGCCAGATCGCCGTCCACCACCCAGCGGGCCCAGGCGGCGGAGCCGGCCGAGGCGACCTTGGGATCGACGCCCGCCGTCCCGGTCACGATCCAGTAGGCGTGGCTAAGGTCGAACCGAGGATCCGTGCCCAGGGCCATGATCGAGGCGGCGGCCCTGGCCGTGGCCATGCCGGTCATGATCGCCAGCACGTGCCGCTCGGGGTCGTATTGCAAGGGCCGGGCGCCGACGGGAAAGGCGATCTGCTGCTTCAGCGGCCATTGCGTCAGCCAGGCGTGCAACTCGCCATACGCGTCCTTACCATCCTTGACCGCCTCCCAGGTGGTGACAATGACGACGCGGACTTCGATGGGCGCGGGCTTCGGCGTTTCCGCGGCGGCTGACGAAGCCAACGCCAGGATGGCGGCCAGTCGCGCAGCAATCCCCATAGGCCCGAGCGGCCACTTTCGCCCGTTCGACATTCCGGACTCCGACTCATTTCGCCACTGGTTAGCATGCCGCCTCGCGGGAGGGATCGAGCGCAAGGCTGTGCGGTCGAAAATGTTCGGCGCCGGCCAGAGATGAACACCATGTGGTCGATTCCGGGGTCGCTGCGATCACTGGGCGGCACGCTGTTGAGGCGGTTTGACAGGCTTGTGTGGCCGGATCACTCTCATGGTTAACCGCCATGAGCCCAAAGACCACCGGGCGCTTTTGAGGCGTGGCTGGGTCTTGCCGCCGGGGGCGCACCATGATTTTCGAACAGATCGCGACGGGAGGATGCCAGTCCTACCTGATCGGTTGCGCGGACACCTGTCAGGGCGCGCTGATCGATCCGGAGGTTCGGCAGATCGACCGCTATCAGGCCCTGGCGGCGCAGGTCGGGGTGCGTATCCGCTACCTGATCGACACCCACACCCACGCCGACCATTTCTCCGCGACAAAGGAGCTGGCGGCGGCGCTTGGGGTTCCGGTGGTCATGCATCGCCATAGTCCGGCGCCTTTCGCCTCGCTGCGGCTGGATGACGGCGACTGCCTGATGGTCGGTCACCTGCGGCTGCATGCGCTGCATACCCCCGGCCACACGCGAGATTCCATGTGCCTGGTGATGGAGGATCGGGTGTTCACCGGCGACACGTTGCTGATCGGCGGCACGGGCCGCACGGACCTGCCGAGTGGCGATCCGGCCCAGCTCTATGACAGCCTGTTCGACAAGCTGTTGACCCTGGATCCGGCGCTCGAGGTCTATCCGGCGCACGACTACAAGGGTCGCAGCCACACCACGATCGGCACGGAGAGCGACAGCAATCCGCGTCTGCAGAACCGCGACCGCGAAGCCTTCATCACCATGATGCGCGAGTTGAACCTCAGCGCTCCGACGCACCTGACCGAGGCGTTGCGCACCAATATGAGCGGCGGCAAGACCGTGGCGCAGCTGCTGTCCGAGGCCTCCGCCGTCACCCCGTTCATGGCCCTGCCGGAGCTCAGCCGCCGCATCACCAGCCGGCCCAACGATCTGATCGTACTCGACGTGAGGGAGAAGGACGCCTTCGCCGTCGGTCACATCCCTGGGGCTCGGCATCTGCCGCGGGGTCAGCTGGAGCTGAGGGTCAATGACGACCTGCCGGACCCGACTTTGCGGATCGTGGTCTATTGTGAGTTCGGCAAGATCTCGACCCTGGCCGCCGCTACATTGCGGCAGATGGGCTTCGGCCGCGCCGTGGCGCTCGACGGCGGCATGAAGGCCTGGCGGGAAGGGGGCTTCGACGTGGAGGCGGGGCTACTTTCTTAGTGCGCCGCCGCCCGGGCGACGCCGCCGAACAAGGCCAGGGCGCTGGCTGCCTTGACCAGCAGGCCGCAGCCTGAGGTCCCCAGCAGCATGAAGGTCACGCGGCGGAAGTTGATGTCCGACAGCGAGCGATAAAGGTTCACCCCCAGCAGCGTGCAGGGCAGCACTACGGGGAGGGTGAAGAACACCAGGCTCCAATAGGTATGGCTGAAGGTCTCTGGATGCTGGATGGCCAGCATCATCAGGGAGACGATCTGCAGGGCGAAAATGTAGGGCTGGACGATGGCCCGGGACTCGCTCTTGGGCAGCCGGCGAAGCCCGCTCCAGACCACGACGGCGGCGCCCGGAAAGGCGGTGAAGCCGCCGATCACGCCACCCGTCAGGCCGACCAGGGACGAGATCGGCCAGTCGGCCTTCATCTCGACGTAGGCGCTCTCGGGCTTGAGGATCGAATAGGCGGCATAGAACACCAGGAACGCGCCGAAGATGGCCATCAGGGTCGAGGTCGGCAGGGCGTGCAGGATGGTGAGGCCGACGGGAACCCCGACCAGGCCGCCGGCCAGGTAGGGGGCCGGCCCATCGGGCCACCATTCGCGCAAGGGCTTCAGGTCGGACTTGAGCTGGCCCAGCGACATCAGCTGATTGGCCGAGGACAGCGTCATCAGCAGCGGGACGCCCAGTTTCGGCGGCAATAGCCAAAGGCACAGGGCGCCAATCGCCGAAAAGCCGAAGCCGGAGAGGCCGCTCATTAGAGCCGATGTGGCAAGGATGCCGGCGAGAAGCGCAATGGACGCGGGGGTAAAGCCGTCAGGCAAGGTGAAGGGCACGAGGCGGCTCCGGCACAAAATCAGTTCACAGAATATTTCTCTCAACCGCGATCAGCCGCTTGCGCCTCGACTGCCGAGGGCGTCAGCCGCCGAGGCGTGGGCCGATCAGGTCCAGATCTTGTCCAGGCCGGCGCAGAACGCTTCCATGTCATCCATCGAGCCGACCGTGACGCGCGAGACGGTCGGCCAGATCGGCCACGAGCGGCCGATCTCCACGCTCTGGGTGCGGAAGGCGGCCTGCATCTTGGGCGCGGGCACGGTCTTCCAATCGATCATCAGCATGTTGGCGTCGGTCGGGAACACGGTCAGGCCGCGCTTCTTCAGGTGCGCCAGGGTCATGCCGCGCGCTTCCTGCATTTCTTTGCGCCGGGCGGCGATCAAGTCGGCGGCGGTCAGGCTGGCGGTGGCGCAGACTAGAGAGGGCAGGGGCAGGGCGCCGGACTGCATGCCGCCGTCATAGCGCATCATCTTGGCGATGATATCGGGCCTGGCCATGATGTAGCCCATGCGCATCCCGGCCATGCCGAAGATCTTGGAAAAGGTGCGCATGACGATGACGTCCTTGCCCGCCCCGGCCATGTAGGAGGCGGTGGGGACGCCCGCGAAGTGGGTGTAGGCCTCGTCGACCAGCACCATCGAGCCAGCCGGCTTGTTGGCCAATAGCCATTCGATGTCGGCGATCGGGGTGATGGTCCCGGTAGGGTTGTTGGGCGTGCAGATATAGTAGAGGCCCGCATTCGGGTCTGCGGCCAGCATCGCCTTGACGTCGTGACGAAAGTCGGCGGTACACGCTTGACCGGCGCGCCCAGCCATTCGGCGGTCTTGCCGGCCAGTTCGAAGGTCGGGTCGGCGGTGACCAGGCCCTTGGTCGGCGAGCAGAAGGTGACCACCGAGCGGGACAACGGATCGCTGGAGCCCGGCCAGGGGGCCACATGGTCATAGGGGACGTTTTCGACCAGCATCACCGCCTTGATGAAGTCACCCCGCTGGTCCTTCGGCTCATAGCGGTTGCCGAAGGGAATGATGGCCGCCGCAGCGGCCGCGCCGGGCGCCAGCGGGCCGGTCCAGCACTCGTTGGAGCCGATACGGGTCTTCGCCGCCGGCGCGGCGTCGGGAATGCCGGCCGAGGCCCAGGCCGGACGGCCCACGCTGGCCGCCGCCGCGCCCATGCTGAACACAGTGGCGATGCGCGCCAACTGGCGCCGCGAATAGCCACGATCCAACAGATCGTCCTTGGCTTCACCACTCAAAATTTCGATCATTTTTGGCTCACCGACAAAGCTGCACCCAGGCGATCTGCAGGCGGCCGAAGGCATGGTTGAACACCATCAACGCGGCTTCGCCCGTCACCGTTTCACGGGTGGGGCCAAGGTCCGCCGCCGCGCCGCCAAGCGAATATCGCGCCAGATGCAGACAGGTTTCCATAAGTGAGATCACAAGAAACGCCGCTATCAGGAAGCGCGCCTCTTTTTGTGACATCAGCCTTGCCGGGGTGTCTCAAATGACTGCGTTCACACGCGCCCATTACGCGGCGATCACAGCCGGCCGCGGGGACGGCGAGCGGGCCGCAATTCAACCTGTGTGAGCGGCCGATTACGCATCACGCGCAGGTCGTGTTTCATGTTCTGAAAAGTTAGAAAAGTCCGGTACTTATATAGCATTGATTCAATCTTTACCGGCCTCGAAGAGCCCGAATTAAGGACGACCGGACTACCATCGTCGCGCCTTAGGGCCTGAACATGATGGTGCTTGGATCGACAATCTCAAAGACGGGCGGGTTCTGGCGGCGTCACGACCGCGGATCGGTCGCCATCCTCTTCGCCCTGGCCATGCCCATCGTAGCGGCGGGCGCGGCTCTGGGGCTGGAAGCCGGCGTCTGGTATTATGACAAGCTGAAGTTGCAGCAGGTGGCCGATGCCGCCGCCTACGCCGCCGCCGTGGACAATCGCGAGGGCTCCAGCGCCTCGGTCATGACGACTGACGCCACGACCGCCGCCAAGTCATGCCTTTGCGGAACGGCCACGTCCGACTGCTCCAGCCTCTGCGTCGACCAGAGCGTGCCTCAGGCCTTTATCACCCTGACCGCGACGGACACCTACACAGGACCCGCCGGAACCGTGCCGCTAAGTGCGCAACAGACCATCAGGGTTCGATGACGCGGCTTGGTTTCAATTTGCTCGGCGGTCGGCTCGGGCGCGATAGATCCGGCGCGACAGCGCTGGAGTTCTCAATTCTGGCGCCGGCCCTGCTGATGATGCTGTATGGTGTCTTCGACGTGGGCTTTGCGCTCTACTGCGGTTCGGCCGTCCGCAGCGCCGTCCAGACCGCTTCCCGCTCGCTGATCACCAATTCGGCGACCTCGGCCAGCACGATCAAGAATACCGCCCAGGGCTTGTTGGTGAGCGTGCCCGTCAACAATCTCGCCCTCACCGTCACCCAGGAAACCGCGAGCTCGACCGAGACCGTGCAACGCGTGAGCTGGACGTACAAATACGGCTTGTCGATCCCGTTCGTGCCCGACCAATGGCTCGTGTTCGACTCCAGCTTGATCGTACCGATGGCGCCGACCAACTAGGATCGTTTCGATCGAGGATCGTCGTGTTCTCAAGGCCCAGTCCGTTCAGCCGCTGTTCAGCTGGGTCATGTAATAAAAAGGACGTCGATCCTGTCGGATGACGTCCCTTGAAACTGGCCCCGGTCTTCTTGCCGGGGCCATTTTTGTTTTGCGGCGGAGGCCGGTGGAACCTACGATCCCGCCGGCTTGACCTCCATCTTCCAGGCCTTGGTGTCGACCAGATAGGTCTGGGCGGCTTTCTGCACGTCTGCGGCGGTGACGTGCGACAACTGGGCTTCCGACGAGCGGATTGCGGCCAGCTTGCGAGGATCGGTCTGGCCTCCGGCCAGGGCGGTCAGCCAGTATTCATTGGACTGCCGCCGCTTGAGCAACGACTCCACCGCCGGTCCCTTGGCCCGCTCCAGTTCGTCGGCGCTGACCGGCGTCGTGCGCAGGTCGGCGGTGATGGCGTCGACGTCGCTGAAGAAGCCGCCCAGCTTGGCCGGCGGGATCTCGACCCGCATCGACAGATAGCCGTAGTGCGGAAACACGTCCGAGACCTTGGAGCCGGCCGAGGGCGAATAGGTCGCCCCTTCCTTCTGGCGCAACTGGTCGGTGACCCGCAATTGCATGACCTCACCCAGGACAATCAAGGTGCGGGCGCGCTGGGTGTCGCTGAGGAAATCTTCGGTCGGCCAGGCGACGAAGCCGATCGCCTGGTCCGCCCGGCCCTTGTGCGTGTGCACGACCGGCTGTGTTGTGGCGGCGGGGAAGGCGACAGGCTTGGCATTGTCCGGCGCCGGCGCGTCGGGGCGGGCGGGCAGGGCGCCGAAGGTCTCGGCC
>FSWM01000829.1_pt1 | contig 33349 bp, 26 predicted proteins | sample 1637841 | NCBI WGS metagenome assembly FSWM01 (sample SAMEA3914789, study PRJEB12502) | metagenome | biome: forest; material: soil | place: Canada | collected 2011-07-03 | depth 0.3 m | reverse complement strand
GCGCGCGGCGGGATCCGCGATTTCCCCAGTCAAGTCTCGCCATCGGGGAATCCCGACGAAAATCAATTAACTCGTGTCTAATTCATACCAAGGGACCAGACACGGTCAACTGATCGCTCACCGTAAACTCGCGACGAGGCGTCATCCCGCGGCAGAGAGCAACTCCTGCCGAATGTCGATGGGCGTCGTGCCATTCATGATGTCCAACAGCACCCTCACCCGCCCGGCCCCATCCAGGCGTTCGATCACGCCAAGCTGGTCCGCAAATGCGCCGGCTGTGATCCGGACCGCCTGGCCGGGCCTGAGCGGAACGCCGCTGATGACGCCGCGATCGTCAGCGGCCTGCATCAGCGCCTCTACCACGCCCGCGAGTACAGGCGTCGGGCGGTCCCCATGGCCGACGAGACGGCCCACGCCGACGGTTCCGTTCACGCTGCGCCAGCGATCACGGCCAAGATCCAGATGAACGAAGAGATAGCCTGGAAAGAAGGCCGCTGTCGTGATCCGAACGCGGCGGGCATGGCGAACCGTCTTCAACTGCCTGGGCAGGAAGGTGGCGAATGCCTGTCGCTCCAGCTGTTGCGCTGCGAGGACCTCCCGCCCTGCCAGGGTGCTGACGAGATACCATCGCGCATTTCCGACGCCCGCCCCCGACGCCGATTCAACGCTCATCACTCCGCCGCTCACGTCGTACGATCGCGCCACCAAGCTATCTCGCGCCAAATCCGGTCAACATCGCCCACATCGTCTTGGCCGTGATCAAAATGTCCAGCCAGGGCGATAGGTTCTTTATATAATAGAAATCGAAGTGAAGCTTTTCCGTCGCGGCGTCTATATTTGCCACGTTGCCCTGGTTTACCTGAGCCCATCCGGTCACTCCGGGGCGGACCATATGCCGATAACTGTAGAATGGAACCTCGCGCTCGTACCATTGGGCCAGTCCCAACGCCTCGGGGCGCGGTCCGATCCAGCTCATCTCGCCCTTGATGATGTTCCAAATCTGCGGAAATTCGTCGATCCGGCACTTTCGCAGAAAGGAACCGACACGGGTGATGCGCGCGTCGTGCTCGCTCGTATATTCCCGCCCCTGCGCGGCGTCGACGCGCATGGTGCGCAGTTTGTAGATGGTGAAGGTCCGGCCGCGGTAGCCCATCCGCGTCTGGGTGAACAGGATCGGCCCCGCCGTCTCTAGCCGCACCAGCACGCCGGCGATCAGGATCACAATCGAAAAGATAGGCGCGACGAGGATGGCGCCCGTAAGGTCGACCAGCCGCTTGCCTCTCGCATATAGCGTCCGCCAGAGGTTCGCCGAAAGGTTGTTCTCGGAAAGTTCCCGTAATTTCACCTGACCCGTGAGCCACTCGCCGACCTGGCGCACGTCGAACACGGGGAGCCCGTCGAGGGCGGAGCGCGCCAGGAATCGCTCCCAGTCCGCCGAATGAGCCGCCCTAAGGTCGGCGACAACGCCCGTGACGCCCGCGGCGGGCAAGCCCGGCTCCGAAAGTCTGTACCAGAACACGCGCGGGGCCTTCGGCAGGTCTGCGGCCGAAAGGCCTGGCAGGTAGGCCAGCCGCCACACCGCTCGCCGCCCGATCGCGTACTCGACGCCGACAAACCAGGTCACGGTCAACAGAAAGCTCGACAATATCTGGTAACGTGAGTAATCCGTGCGAGCGAACAGGAATATAAGACCCAAACCGCCGTATGTCATCACAAATGAGTAAAATATATACCCTATCGATCGCACGCCGGGATGAGCTTTTATCTGGCGCATGATGATGTAGCCCAGAATCTGCGCCAGAACAGTCCCGATGACCGCGTTATGGAAACTAACAGTCGTCAAGGCGGCAAAGTCGTCCGCCGGCGCCAACCCGATCAGATCCAGGCGCCATCGGACGAAGGCCGGCAGGATCACAGCAAATCCAAAAGCCCCGCCGAACTGCACGCGCCGCATGCCGAGCGCGTTCAGTAGGCGCTGGAAAACTGACGGCGTGCTGAGCGGGTTCGAGGGCCACTCCAAAACCCCCTGCCAGACCGCGCCCTGCTCTCCCGCATCCGACCGGTCCCGATCGGATGCGACAAACTGGGAGTGTTCGTTCAAGAGAGAGGCCATGGACACACGTCCCCGCGCTCCGCCGGCAAGGCCGAAATTCCAGCATTCGGCAGCCCCGCCATACCGAACTCCCTTGAGTTACGGTAAACGTCATAGTTGTTATCAATATCCTCTAGCTCGCGCCAGAACCTTCATCGACCCTGGGGAGATTTCTGGATAAATGCGACTCTTGGTAAAATTCCGGCGCTTCCCGCTTCGGGCGAGCGTCGGGTCTTTCGACCTTGAGCGACATGCCTGACAACCATCCCGGCCTGAACGCGCTTGTGGAAAAGGTCGCCGGGCGCCCGGACGCCATGATGGCGCTGGCCCAACACATGGACCGGGCGCAAGCGCTGGGCCTCGTCACGCGCGCCCTGGAACTTGCGCCAGACGACGCCGCGCTGCGCGCCCTTGGGCGGCGCATCATCAGCGCCTCCGTGCCCGGCTGGCACTTCGTCATCCTGCGCGATGCGGTGCGTAACACGGCCTATGAGGAAGCCTTGAAGCGCGTCATTACGCGGGATTCGAAGGTGCTGGAAGTCGGGGCCGGCTCCGGGCTCCTGGCTCTGATGGCGGCCCGCGCGGGCGCCCGCGAGGTCATCACCTGTGAAGCCGACCCGGCCATCGCCGCCGCGGCGAAGGAGGCCATTGCGCACAATGGCTACGCCGACCGGATCCGGGTAGTGGCCAAACATTCCTCCGCGCTGGACGTGGCGACGGACCTTGGAGGGCCGGCCGATGTCCTGGTGTCGGAGATCGTGAGCAACGACCTTCTCGGCGAATCGGTCCTGCCCGTAGTGCAGGACGTCGTCCCGCGCCTGCTCAAACCGGGCGCGGCGATCATTCCAGCACGAGGATGCGTTCGCATCGCCCTTGCCCACGATGCGAAATGGTCCGGCGGGCGGGTGGGCGCGGTCGCCGGCTTCGACCTGTCGGCCTTCAACCGGCTCGCACCGCCCCGACGGGAGATCGCTGTGACCGATACGCGCCTGACGCTTCGCAGCGAGCCTACGGACCTCTTCAGGTTCGATTTCGCATCGGGCGGCCCCTACGCCGCTGGAGCCGCCCGGGTTCCCCTTCAGTCGGTGGGCGGCGTGGTGAGCGGCATTGCGCAGTGGCTGGCCTTGGACCTCGATGGGCGGGGCGGTTACGAAAATCGGCCCGGCGCCGGGTCGGGTTCCTGCTGGGCGGCCGTATTCCATGCCTTCGAGCACCCGATCGACACCGTGGCGGGTGAAACTATCCAGGTCGGCGCGCGCCATGACCAGCATTCGGTGTGGATGTGGCCGGAGACGCGCCCACCGCGCGCCCATACACGTTAAAGTGTTTACTTGCCGATATAGCACGCCATAATATGACCCCACCCGAAATCGCCTTGTGGTTTGATCCATGGAGGCCGGATTTGAAATGGGGGTAGCGCTGTGTCGCAACAAAACGAACCAACGGACGCCTCTCCGATCCATGCGGCGGAGCCCCCCTCGACCGAGGGGCGGGAAGCTTGGTCCAAGCCCGAGATCAAGGCGTACCGCCCGACGAATGCTGCCGAAGGCATTTCCTACAGCCCACTCGACGGCATCAGCAATCTGACCACCTCGTGAGATTTGGTTACGATTTCGGCGGACTTTCGGTCTCGTCCGGGATCGCCCTGGAATCCCTCCGCAAGGCGCAGGCCGGCGCTGAAGCGGAAGACGCGGACATCGAATTGGCGCTGGAGTGCGCGAAACTCCCAATGCCGGATGACGTGCTGTTCCGATGGCCTGGGCGCTATGGCCTGAGTCTCAAGCGGGTCGGTACGGACTGGCTGTTCGAGTCCACCGTGGGGGCAGCCTTCCAGATCAAGCCGGACGGCCGGCGCGTCCTCGCTTTTTCGCCCAGCGGCGAACCTGACATCGGCTTTATGGATGTCCTGGCCCGGCGAGTGCTGCCGCGCATCGCCATTCTCCATGGCGCGGTGCCTCTTCACGCGGCGGCTCTGGCGAACGAGACGGGCGCCCTCCTCCTGGCGGCGCCCTCCGGTTTCGGAAAATCCACGTTCACGGCGATGTTGGCCCGCCGTCATGGTTGGGACGCCCTCAGCGACGACATATCATTGCTGCGACACGCGGCGGGAATGACGACCGTCTCACCGACCGCGACAGGCATCTGCCTGCGTCCGGATTCGCGCAAAGCCCTGGGACTCAGCGATGCGCAATGCCGCTCGATGCCGGGCTACGAGGGAAAGCTCTGGTACGGGCCGGACCCTATCGCCGTCTCGCGCTCGCGGCCGCTTCGCGCCTTGGTCGTACTCTCGCGCGGCGCCGACCTCGACACTCACACCGTGCGTCGGCTGTCTGCGGTCGAGGGGTTCATACTTGCGACGAGCCAGCTCATCCACTTCAACCCGCTCGCGTCCGCTAACGGGGACATCGCCTACCTGATGACCCGGCTTTCCCGCGCGATGGACGGAGTGCCCTCTTACCTCCTTTCCTATCCGGCCGACTTCGGCGCGCTCGGCGTCGTGACGGACGAACTCGCCAAGCTACTGCAATGAGCCACCCTGGCGCGGACAACCTCCGGGGGGCAGGGCCTTACGACCTCGCCAGTGCGGATCACGACTTGCCCGAATGGAAAGGCGCGCCCTTCCGATCCATCCTGGTCTGCACGCACCCGCGCTCGGGAAGCACCTTGCTCGGGGAGGCCATGGCGTTCGCGGGCGGCCTGGGCGCGCCGCTCGAATATTTTCATCGCGGATTTCGTCCGGCGTTCGAGCGTCGATGGCGGACCCGGGGAATCGACGAATTCAGGGCCACCCTGCACCGCCGGCGGACCGCCCCGTCCGGCGTCTTCTCCGCGAAACTGTTCTGGGTCGACGTTCAGGAGATCGCGCTGGAGGTCGACCCCGAGCGCTTCCAAGTTCTCTGGGGAGCGCCGGCGGAACATCTGACGGACGAGACCTACCGCGAGGCCTGGACGGTGCTGGAGCCGCTATTCCCGAACCCCATCTTCGTTCACCTGACGCGGCGTGACCGGCTCCGTCAGGCGGTCTCGCAGATCGTTGCGCAGCAGACCGGCCTTTGGCGCTCAATTCCCGAACTCGGCGCCGACCTGGGAGAACAGGAAGCGACCTACGATCGGGAACGGATCGGATATCTGATGGGCTTGGCCGATTTCGTGAACACGCATTGGACCAGGTTCTTCGCGGCGGTCGGCGCGATCCCCTACAAAATCACTTACGAAGATCTCTCACGCGACTATTTTGGAACCGTCGCGGGCCTGTTCCAGCACCTGGGGCGCTCGGGCGCAGTGGCGCCGGCGAGGCTGCGCCGGCAGTCCGATGGGATCACCGAGTCGTTCGTCCTGCGCTTCCTGCGCGAAGCGGCTACGGAGCTTCGGAAATAGGGATCCTGAACCAAAGGCTGCCGCTAAACCGCCGCCGCGTGGCGAAGCCAAAGATCGACGGCGACGGCGAACCAAACTGGCCCGTAGTGCATTTCCGGAGCCGGGGCCGGGCAGCCTGCCTCGCGCCAGGCGACATAGACCTCCTGCGCTCGCGCGATGTAGCCACCATCGATCCACCCGTTCTGCACGCACACCAAGTCGCGGGCGCTGCGCCCTGCGAGGCATTCGCTGGCGGCGTCGATCAGCGTGGGCACGAAGTTCGCCTTCGACGGGCGGGTGCGCACGACTTCCGGCAAGGTTCCGCGCATCGCCTCGCGCAACAGATACTTGTGCTGGCCATGACCCAGCAACATATGTCCGGCCGCGCCCATCAAAAAACGCGTAAGTCGAAAATCATGGAAGGGATGGCGCAGCTCTATGCCTCGGCTGTCGGCGTAGTTGACCACGTTCTCGTGGTTCAGATGCATGCGAGCCACAGCATAGACATGATGGCGCTGGCGCTGGGCGAAGGTCGGGAACTCCGTGGGCGCGGTATCCGCTCGCCACCGCTCCTTGAGATTAATCCGGGCCGCCCATTCCGCATTGATCCAGGACGGGACCCTGTCGTCAAAATCCAGATGTGGGCGTGCGGCGCGCTCCCTTGCCCGCTTCGAGACCAGCGGAAGCAGCCCTTCGACGACAGTCACACCGATCCGACCTTTCAGATTCCAACCCGCGTCCAATTCACTCGCCTCTCGCGCGAGCTGCATCCAGCGACCGGAACGCAACAGATCCGGCCAGTGTCCGAGGTGGCCCCAAAGCCAATCGTCGCCGCCCTCTCCGGTGAGAAGCACGCGCGCGCCCCTGTCGTGCAGGTAGTCGCTCATGCTCATCATGACGTTCGGCCTCAGAGGCAAGGCCAAGGTCTCTGAGCTCCAGCGTGTCGCGGCCTCGAGGTCGAAGCGAGCCGGCGGGACGACGATGGCGTCGATGCCGAGGTGCTGCTCGACTGCCGAACTCCATCGGGTCTCATCCTGAGGCTCGCCTGGATATCGGATGGTTATCGGACGGATCAGTTGGTCGAGCCGCCCCTGGCGGTGCAGCTCGGTGGCGCGGCAGACGACAGACGAAGAATCCAGGCCTCCGGACAGCTGCGAAACAACCGGCGTAGTGCTGCGCGTGACCGAGACCAGCGCCTCGTCGAACAGCTCGCGGAAACGCTCGATCTGTTCCGCCTCGGTCCCCCGCGAATAGTCGCGAAAGGGACCCTGATTCCACCACCAACTGCGCCAGGCCCCGCGCTCGAACACCAGCGCCGCCCCGGGTGGAAGGCGCTGCACGCCCTGCCACAGAGTCTCCGTTTGTGTGACGAACCGCAGGGACAGAAGTTCTCCGACCGCCCCTTCGTTCACGCGGCGCGACAGCCTCAGGCCGTCCAGAAGCGTGCGGAGCTGGGTGGCGAACGCGAACGCATGGCCATCAAACGTCCAGAGGAACGGCCTCCATCCCACAGGCGAGCGCGCGCAGAACAGCCGGCGCGCGTCGGGCTGCCAGATCGCAAAGGCATAGTCGCCGACAAGCCTGTTCGGGATCTCGTCGCCATGCCGTTCGAAGAGCGCCAGCACGAGCGCACAATCCGGCGACGAGGGCGGCGGAGCGGATGCTCCGAGCTCACCCAGGATCTCCCGGCGGTTGTCCAGGCGTCCATCGAAGCAGATCACCTTGCCCGACGCCCCCTGGACGGGTTGGCGCTCGCCTGCCGCCTCGGGCGTGGTCGCATGGTGAAATCGCACGAGCCCGCACGGGCCGGACCGCCAGGCGCCCTCCCCGTCCGGCCCCCTATTCGGAGTGCATTGCACCAATCGCTCCAGGCGGCTGCTGGAGACGTCGCCGCCATCCGCCAGGACGATCCCGGCGATCCCGCTCATGCCGTCGCGACCGGTTCCTGGATTTCGATCAGTTCGAGGTCCAAAGCCTCCGCGATGAAGGCGCCCACCTCTTCGGCGATCGTTTCGGGCGGCGCTGCGTACCGTTCGGCCAACTGCCTGGCAATGATGTCTTCTGCGGCCCCATGGGCCAGGTTCCGCCAGATGAACGAAGCGACCGGGTTAAGTACGTGATAGATGCCCGTGTGCTCATGATAAATGACGAGTTCGCCTTCGACATCACGCCAGTTGACGTGTTCTGCGATAGTCAAAAGGCTGGGCACGCGACGCTCCCTCAACTCGCGGCGGCAGAGCTCCGGCGCACCCGCTCTTTCATTTCACCGAAATCAGCCCACGAAGGCTCATCTCGTTCAGGAACTCGAGAACGTCGCCGGTGCAGACTTCGGGGTCCGCGACGAACTGCGTATGCAGCTGGTCGCACAGGCTGGAAATCGTCATTTCGCTCTGCAGGGCCTCCCAGATGCGCGACGCGACAGCGTTCAGCTGGAAGAAATAACCGCTGTCGATGTCCAGGATGACAGCTTCCCCCTCGACGATGGAGGAAACGGCGCCGCCCTTCTGAGCGACGAGGGTTTCGCGGGTGATCTGGAGGGGGCGAGGCTCCATCTGCATCTCCAGGCGGCCGAGGTCAGCGCAGATCGATGAACAGACGTCGGGATCGAGTGATGACCCGATAGATTTGCACCACATAGTAGCGCGGGTAAAGTCTCCACCGAAAAGGTTGTGCAAAACGCCGAGCCAACACGCCAGGCGTAGGCAGCAGCCATGGCCGCAGCCAGGCGAGGAACTCTGCGGGGCTGCGGGTGATCAGCCGACGCCTCGCGGCGTTGCGCCATCGGTCCAGCGGCTTCCGATCGAGCGGCAAGAGTACGTCGCGGCCGAGCATGGCCAAGCCGACCCGCAGCCGCAGGCTGGACCGGTCTGGGGCAAGGCGTGCGACCGTAGCCCGTGGCCGAAAATGGCGCGTGCACATGGAGACCGTCAGGTCCAGGGCCTCCTCAAGGCCGAGGGTTGCGGCCAATTCGCGAACGCGCCGCACCTCGATCCGCCCGACCAAACGATCGGCGGTGACGTAGAAATCGATCAGCGGCTTCAGCTCCTGGAAATCATGATGAGCGAAGTGCGCCGCAAGGTGGAGCACAGTCAGCTCTGGCGACAGCCGCCTGCCGCCAAGAGCGTCCGGACCGGCGGGCTCGGAACCTTCCCAGACGAGGGCGTTCCGCTCCATCGGGATGAGGTCCGCCAGACACCAATGCAGGTCCACGGGAATCTTGTCTGGGGCGCCCATGGAAACCGCATGTTCGCCGGCTTCCTTCAAGGCGGCGACGGGCAGGGCGCTCCCGGAGCGATAGCCGAGGGCGGCCAACACGGTCATGGCGCGCTCGATCGCTTCGGGCCGAACCAGGATGTCGCAATCGCCGAACACGCGCGCGGAGAGGTCGCCATAGACCTCCTCGGCCAGGACGTACCCCTTGAACATGATGAAGTCGACATTCGCCGCGCTGAGCGCCTGCGTCAGCTCGACGACATCGCGGCGGCGACGCAACTGCAGAACCAGCCGCCTGCTCCGGAAGGCCTCCAGTTCGTCAACGGCCGCCGAGGGCGTCCAACCGTAGGCCTTGGCCCAGGCGAGGTTACGGGCGATCAAGCCTCGCACGCCCTGGCGCCCAGCCAGGTGCGCGATCACCGCCTTGTCCCGCGGGACGACGCTCGCCAACAACCTGGAGTCGGACTCCCAATCTGCGGCGTCCAGGGTCGAACACGCCTTAAGGAAGACCTCAGCGGCGACCGCGGACAGGCGCATTGAAAATTTGCTATGGCTTTCAGTGACTGACGTCATGCACAGCGTAATATGCGCGATGCCTCGCTGTATCGACAGGGGCAGAAAAGCATTCGGCGATGGCGGATGACTTCAAGTTGCAACCCGTCTGGAACACGAGACAGAGAGTTGGGGGCGAATGAGCCGCCAGAGTGCTGATCGGCCGGGCGACATCCGGCTCTCTACCGCTCGGTTTGTTCGCGACTTCGCCGCTTACAGCGGACGCCGCGGCGCCTATGCCGCGTTCGTCCTGGCCTGCGGCGCGGGCCTCGACGGCCTGGGCCTCGCCTTGATCATACCACTCCTCGGGGTGGTGATCGGTTCGGGCGGCCAGGGACGGAGGCTGCATCCGCATGTGGACTGGCTGTTCCGCCTTGTCGGCGCCCACGACCCGACGGTCCAGCTCACGGCCCTTCTCGCCTGTTTTGGCCTGCTGTTGGTCCTCCGGGCGGCGGTGAATTCGCACCGCGATATACTGCTGGCCGAGTTGCAGGTCGGCTTCGTCGCGTCGCAGCGGGTCGCCCTGGCCGAGCGGCTGGCGGACTCCCCGTGGGACAGCGTCGTACGATTGCGGCACGCCCGCATCACCGAGCTGCTGAGCGGCGACGTCCAGCGCATCGGGGTCGCGGCGCACGTCACCCTGCAGAGCTCGATCTCCTTCGCCATGCTTGCGGTGCAATGCGCCCTGGCCTTCGCCTTGTGCGCCCCGCTCGCCCTGGTCGGGGTCGCCTCGCTGGCGGTGGGCGCGCTGGCGCTGTTTCCGATCCTGCGGCGGGCCCGCAGCCAGGGCCGAGTGGTGAGCGGCGCGAACCTGATGTTGATGGAAACAACCCTGCGGTTCCTGGGCGGGCTGAAGCTGGCCATCAGCCAGGACCTGCAAGGGGACTTCCTTGCCGAGTTCCGCGGCGTCCTCAAGGATCTCGATCGACTGCAGATCGACTATACGCGACAGCAGGCCGCCGCCCGGATGGTGCTCACCGCCGTATCCGCCCTCGCCAGCGCAGCCCTGGTGTTCATGGGCTACGCCTTTCTTCACGTCGAGGGCCCGGTCCTGATCACGCTGCTTCTGCTCATCGCCCGGATGAGCGGCCCGGCCGGGCAGATCCAGCAGGCGGCCCAGCAGCTCGCCCATGCCCTGCCCGCCTACGAGAAGGTGAAGGAGCTCCAGCTCGAACTTGCGGCCTTCCCGACCGAGCGCCGCCGGACGCTGGGTCCGGCCCCACCGATTCCGGAGGGGGCCATCCGTTTTGAGGACGTGTCTTTTCGACATGTGACGGACGACGCGGTCTCGATCCGCGGCGTGCAGTCGCTGAGCCTCTCCATCGCCCCGGGGGAGTTCGTGGGCGTCGCGGGTCCGTCCGGCTCCGGCAAGACGACCATGGCCGACCTGCTCACCGGGCTTTACCCGCCCCAGGGAGGCCGAATCCTGGTGGGAGGCCGGCCGCTCGAGGGCGCGACGCTGGCGACCTGGCGCCAAGGCCTCGGCTATGTCGCCCAGGACGCCTTTCTGTTCCACGACAGCATCCGGCGCAATCTCACCTGGGCCAACTCCGCAGCCACGGAAGCCGACCTATGGCAGGCCCTGGCCGTCACCGGCGCGGACCACCTGGTGCGCCGCATGGACCAGGGCCTCGACACCCGTTTGGGCGAGCGAGGGGCTCTCATCTCGGGGGGCGAACGGCAACGCCTCGCCCTTGCCCGGGCGCTGTTGAGACGGCCGCGACTGCTGGTCCTCGATGAAGCCACCGCCGCCATCGACCTGCAGAGCGAGCGCACAATCCTTGAGGCGTTGGCCAGCCTCACCCCCCGCCCGACGATGGTTATCATCGCCCACCGCTTGGAGAGCCTTGGGCTCTGCTCCCGCGTGGTCAGGATGGAGAACGGACGCCTGCTCGACGGCTAAGCGCCTTCGCCGCCTGGAGCGCCGCCCGCCAAAGTGGGTTCGGTTTGGCGATAAGGCGGCGCTCCAACTTATTGATTTAGAGCCCTTCTTATCCGCTTCGAATGATTCGTTCGAAGCGGGATGGGCTCTACGCGGGCGCGCCGCACCCAGCAGTTCACGGAAAAGCGGGAGTCGGCGAAGGCGCGCGACGGGCACGTGATCGGCAGCACCTCATGGGGACCCCAGGACGGGAATATCACCAGGCTGTTCTGGTCCGGCGGCACATCGACCCCGGCGTCGCCCGACGCCGCGCCAAGGCGATGGAGCCGAAGGCGACCGCCCTCGAAGGCTTTCGGCTCTCGGTGAAAATAGTAGGCCGCGCTCAGCATCCGGTCGCCGCGCGCCTTCTGGGCCGTGAGGTAAGTGTCCGAATGCAGCACGAAACGCCCGCCGTCATTGTGCGCCGCCAGCTCCAGCTCGATGTCGCTGGTCTCGAAGGGCGTGAGCCGCAAGGCGGCGATCCAGCCAGGCGTCGCCTCTGCGATACCGGCCTCGAAGCGTCCGCGCAGAGGGCCCAGGTCGCGCAACGTGAGCGCGTTTCGGACCGAGGTGTCGACGATGCGATCGGCAAGCGCTGCGGGTGCGAAACGGGCCTCGTTGGCCAGCGTCCACGCCAAAAGCTCGGCCTGTTCGCCGGGGGTCAGGAAATTGAATTCCTGCAAATGCGGCGTGATCGGTCCGCTCACGCCGCAACTTGCTCGCGCGGGTAGCATAACATAACACTTCCCCTAACCAGGGCGCCGTGGGCGCGCAATCCAGAACCTTCAGGGAATCGAACTCCTGCGCCAAGTCCTGCTTCCCGCTCAAAAGGCTGATGGACAGCCCGCCGCTCCGGCGGGTCCGGCGGGCCTTGCGGCGCACCCAAGTGATCTCGGGCTTCGGGACGAAGACATCAAGCCCCGGGCGGCCCATTCGAACAGATACAGAAGCGAGATCGACGGGCTCAGAGCCATTGCGCTTATTGGGGCCGTATCCTTCCACGCGAGACTGGTGTTCATGCCGGGCGCCTATATCAGCGTCGATGCCTTCTTTGTGATATCCGGTTATCTGATTACGCAAATCGTCCTTCGCGAAATCGACCAAGATCGATTCTCGTTCGTCAAATTCTATGAGCGGCGGGTGCAGCGGATCATGCCCGCGCTGCTCGCCATGCTCATCGCCTCCAGCGTCGCGGCCTGGATCCTGTTGCCGACCGATCTCGCCTCTTTCGGTCAAAGCGTTTCGGCGATGGCCCTCTTCGGCTCCAACATGCTGTTCGCCGGCTGGAACAACTATTTCCGCCTGACCAACCAGATGACTCCGCTGCTGCACACATGGTCCTTGGGGATCGAGGAGCAGTTCTACGCGCTGTTCCCGATCGGACTGTTCCTTCTGCGCAAATGGAGCCGGCCGGCCCTGGCCGTGTCGCTCGCCGTGGTCGGTCTGGCGTCGCTGGGTTTCGGCGCCTGGATGATCCGCACCGTGCCCGACAAGGCGTATTTCTCTCTCCCGGCCCGGGCCTGGGAGTTCATCGTGGGCGCCCTGCTGGCCACCGGTCTGGCGCCGAAGATCACCCGGCCGCTGGTCGGGGACGCCCTGGCCGCGATCGGCCTGGCGATCATAGCCTTACTCTATTTCCGCCTGAAGGAGGGCGCCATGCCTGGCGAGCGGGCGCTGGCGCCCTGCCTGGCTTCGGCGCTGATCCTCTATGGCGCCGAGCCCGAAGGCTCACGGGTCGCCCGATTGCTTTCGTTCAAGCCGCTCGCACAGCTCGGCCTGGCGTCGTACTCAATCTACCTCTGGCACTGGCCGCTCATGGTCTTCTCGACCTATTACATATTCGATGAGCAACACGGCCTGCTGATCCGACGACTCATCGCCCTCGCCGCGATCCCGATCGGCTTTCTTTCGCTGCGCTATATCGAGCAGCCCTTCCGCCGGCCCAGGATGATCTTGCCGCGCAAGCCTCTGTTCATTCTGGCGGGGGCGCTGAGTGCGTCCCTGGTCGTCTATGGCCTGTTCCTAAGCCTTGAGAGGGGCTTTCCCATGCGCTTCGGGCGCGAGGTCGCGGCCCTGAACATCGAGTCGCGCCAACTGCGTTACCCTTGCGCCAATCGCCCCCTGAGGAACCTCGCCTCAGACGCCCGCTGCCGCCTCGGCGATCCATCGGCGCCGGCGACGTTCGCGGTGTGGGGGGATTCGCACGCGGCCATGTATCACGCGGTGCTCGACCAGGTTGCCCGCAAACGCCACGTAGCAGGCTACGACGTCACCGCGGTCGGCTGTGCGCCGCTGCTGGACTGGCGCCTCATCAATGTGCGCTTCAAGAAATGCCAGGCGCGAAACCGCGAGGCCATGCAAACCCTCGAGCGCCTACACCCCAAGGTGGTGATCCTCGCCGGCGGATGGGGTCCCTATTTTGGGGCCTTTCCCGTTCCCGGGAACGCGGCGGACGCCGCGGTGCAGAAGGGTCGTTCCGAGCTGGGTTGGAGCTATGGCCCCGAGGAAATGCGGGCGGCCCTGGGCGAGGTCATCGGCCGGCTCCATCGCCTGGGCGCCACGGTCTATTTTGTCCGCGATGTGCCGTATACCGGCGCCGCAACGGCCGATCGCATCGCCAAGAGCCTCATCCGGGGCAGCCCGCCGCCACCGCCGCCGTCTACTTCAGGATACGAGCGGGACCGCGCAGGCGTCCTGGCCTTGGTCGCCGAGTTCGAGCGCCAGGGCCTGGTCAGGTCCCTCGACCCGCTGCCGGTCTTCTGTGGTCAGACGACCTGCCGGGTGATGGACGACGCCGGTCCGTTCTATCTCGACGACAACCATCTAACCGAACACGGCGCCGCCAACATGGCCCCGGTGTACGATCCCGTGATGGCGTTGTTGGCGGCCAGCCAAGGGCCTTCCGGCCGCTGGAGCATAGTGAATTCAAGCGCGCCCAAAACCCGCTCGTCCCGGTGAATGCCAGATCGTAAAGCGCTATCATTGACTGAATTCGGGATAAAATTACTCAACGTTCGGAGTTTCGCCATCTGGATCCCGGCATTCGCCGGGACGAGCGGGGAATAGAGTGACCGAATCTCATTTCATCCCGCTCTAGCAAGCAGAACGCCGATGATAGGCGCCGCTCGTCCAATGCACCGACAGGCCGAGCCCCGTCCCGGCGGGTCCCTGGAGCAGGCCAGGAAGTATGTGGTTCGACATCAGTTCGTCGATGACTTGCAGTCTCAGCGCGTCCATCCCGATCTCGGGCAGATATTCTCGATGGTTGGCGGGGACGTGAAGCACCGCGGCGACCTCTGCGGCCGTCATTTCGTGAGCGGAGGATGCGATCCTCCCGTCCAGGCGGCGCGCCAGGATGGCGTGGACCTCATCGGCATCGTTCGGCATCTTCATGATGCGGCGCCCGGCCCTGAGCGTGTCGATCCGTCGCCCGCCGTCGTCATCACGAGGCGCTTGCGCGAGCGCGTCCCTTTGGCTGGGCGTCGCCGGCGGAACCGCCCCCCGCAGCATCGCCTCCCATCGCGCCCGCAGCGCCCGGTTGGGGTCATGAAACAGGATCGACCACGGCGTCGCGGGGCCGATGTCGGGCGCATTCCAGAGCAGCACGCCGTCGGGAGCGAGGACCATCGACAGGCCGTCGGCCAGGCGCATGAGCGCGGCTGGGCGGATCAAGTGGAAGACCATGCTGGAAAGCACAACATCCACCGCCCTCCCCTGCAACACCTCCGCCAGTGGCCGGAAGCGGCCTTGGGGGTCGGTCAGGGCATGGAACTCGACCCCGTCCAGACCCTTCAAGTGTTCACGGCCCTGATTGAACCAGTCGGATTCGATGTCGAGGCAGATCAATTCGAGCGCCCCGCGGCGGGCGGCGAGCTTTGCGGGGAAATGGCGCTCACCCATCGCCTTGCAGAGCTCGATGGCGGCAAGTCCGGTGCCGGTGCCGTAATCGCAGACCCGTAGCACGCCGCCGTCCGGCAAACCCTCGACCTTCGCCTCCAGCAGGCTCATCGCCCGCCCGACCAGCGCCTGGGTGGCGGGCGCGCACCAGGGCCGGACATGGCGGATGTCGCCGTCGCGATAGAGAAGACGATGAAGCGCCGCGCCGTCAGACCGGGTTTCCCCGCGAGGGGCCGCTCCAATCGACCCTGGCGCGCCCGAAGTCCCGAAGGCGATATCCCGCGCGCTGCGCAGGACATTCAGGCTCACCGCGACGAAGGGTCGGCTGGATGGGTAGCAGCGTCCACCCGCCGCCGCAGGCCGAAGTCCGGCGCGCCGGACCGCCTCGACGTAGGCGCCGCGCTCGACCGGATATTGGCGTGAATAGCCGTGATAGGCGTCGAAGGCGATGCTGTGCAACGCGCCTTGGCGCCGTGCGGCGACGGCCGGCGGGACGTAGTGCGCCTCGAGGGCGATCATGCCGTGGCGGCGCAGGTAGGGCTCCCACTGCGCCAGGTGCCGTGTCAGGTCGGCCTCGACCGCCTCGGGCGCGAGGGTTTCGCCGTCCGGCCCTATGAAGGCGCCGCTCGAATGCGGCGCCGCGATGTCTTGGGCGGGCGCGCCGATAAATGTCCGATCGTGATCGACGAAGCCGCGAAGATGCAGGGCGTCGGCCAGATCCAGGCCATGGCCGGCAAGCGCGCGCGCCAGGCTTTGGGGATCGCCCACGTCCCCCTGGACCAGCAGCGCCTCGACGCCCCGCGCCTGAAGCGCGGCGCTCGCGCGCTCGATCGCGGCGGGGGCGCTGTCGACACCGACCAACCGCAGCGGAAAGCTATCGAGGTGGCGGCCCCGCAAGGTCCTGTCGCGCACGAGGCTCGCCACGCGGGCGAGCCAGGCCCCATCGCCGCAGCCAATGTCGATCACGAAGCTTGGCTGAGCGACCAGCGGCGCGGCTTCGAAGACCGGACGGATCGCCTCGTCCGCGTCCGCAAAATAACGGCCGTGCGCCACCGTACTCGCGCGGATATTCAACTCGCGCTGGACGTGTGACTCTCGGCCCGAACCGATGGCTCGCGGCCCGACGGCGCCGGCATACATGTCCGGAAGTCGTGACAGCATCGGCAGGTAGGACGCCGTCAAGCCAAGATGAGGCACGATGGCGAGACGTTCCTGACCTTGCGACGACCACCGAGCGTCCTCTGTCAGCCATCCCAGCGAACGCAACAGCGATTGCTCCGGCCCATTGACCGAGGGCGCTTGGTGATCAAGCTCGCCTTGAGCCCAAAGCCGAAGGAGCAGAGGGGTCGAGAGGGCGCCATTCAGGTGATCCCCGATCAGTTGATCCGGCGAGCGCCCCCACCCTCGCCGCGCCCGATCCGCCAAGGCGGAAAAGGCGGTGGCCTTCTCGTCATCCCACGGCTCGGACCAGGCGTCCGCTTCGGGGCTGTCGAACAGCGCCAAGAATTGGCCGACCAAGATGTAGTCATCACGGACCTCCAGCGCCGACCGTCCGGCAAGCGACCAGGACAGCCGCGTCGTCTCCGCCGTCAGGCCAGGCGCCTCTGCGAGCCACCCGGCCTGCTCCAGTGTCCTCATGCCGACCCGCAAGTGAGCAAAGCCACGCGCCGATAGATTGGGGCGCAGGACGAGCACCGGCGCGAGACTTGTGGAAAGTCGCAGCAATCCGAGCGCGTCGAAGGCCCGAAGCGTCGAGGCGAGAACGATCCCGTCCTGATACAGGAAGATCAGGCGACGCAGCGCGTCGGAGGCTAGGCGCCCGCTCCGCTCCAGACCGTCGGACATCGTCATCAGCCCATCTTACCCATGCGCCAGGCTGTCACATTCTAGGAAAACATCGCGAGGCCTGAGGCGTTAGGCAGCCGGCGAGGCTCGTCTTTCCCGATGGGCGCGCGCAGCCATCCCGCAAAGACGATCCGCGGCCCGCCCGCCGTAACCGGCGTGACCCGGTGCTGCAAATTGGGCCCAAGGCGGAAGACCATCATCGACCCGGTCGCCTTGTGATCGTAGGCGAAGATGGGTTGCAGGGTATCCCGCGCCCTCAATTCAAAACGACCGCCTTCAAACGGCTGTTCCGACAGATTGATGACGACGGCCAGGCGGCGGACGCCGTGAAAGGCATCGCGATGCCAGCTCAGAATATCTCCCGGCAGCATGCGGGCCAGAAGGCCTTCGACCGTCGCTATGGGCTGGCAGCCGCCGACTTGCTGTATCCAGCTGAGCAGTTGCGGGCGGGCCAGGGCGACGCAGAAGGGAATGGCTGTTCGATCGCGGCCGTCGACGGCGCGATCGCCAAAATCGGCGGTGACCACCGACTCAAACTGGGCCGAGCGCGCCAGGGCGAGCAGCGAATCCAGCAGCCGAGGCGTGATCACATTGGTGAAGACCGCGCCATGGCTCTGATCCATGGCCGTCCTGACGGCTTCAAACGTCGCCGGAGTTGAGTCGAAGCTGACGCCGCCATGGGAAATCTGAAAGGGCGCATCGAAGCAGGGCGGGGATGGATAGTGCACTTGGCTTCCCGAAAAGGTTGAAATCCGGGGCGATCATTATGTCCACGATAGCCCGTCGGCCCGATCCTCGATAGACCGTGCGGGCGACTGGACGGGTTTTTGCACCCCTTCCACGTCGCTCTGATGCAGACGCCATAAAGCGGCGGCGCGTAGGAACCCGTTTGGCGTCCCACTACAGTATATTTTTGCGATACCACGAATAGGCCTCAGCTATGCCTTCTCTTAGCGGAATAGTCGGGGTCCATCCGTCCGAACGTAATTTGTCAGCATTCATGAGTTTTCGCGGGGGGCCGTCGGGCTTTGTCGTGTCGCGGCGGATTTCGCCCCCGAACCCCACAACTTCGGAGACGAGCTGCGCCAATTCGAAGATCGTTATATCCTCGCCTGATCCCACATTGACATGCTCCAAGTCCGAATAGGTTTTCATCAGGTGGACAAGTGCGTCCGCGCAGTCATCCACATGCAGAAATTCACGACGCGGGGACCCGGAGCCCCAGATGGTGAAGCTTTCATCGCGCGCTATCTTGGCCTGATGCGCCTTGCGGATCAGGGCCGGCAGGACATGGCTCGTGTTCAAGTCGAAATTGTCGCCTGGTCCGTAGAGATTGGTCGGCATGGCGGAGATAAAGTCGCATCCGTGTTGAAGGCGGTAGGCTTGACCCAACTTGATGCCAGCGATCTTGGCGACGGCGTACCATTGATTTGTCGGCTCAAGCGGCCCGGTGAGCAGGGCGCTCTCAACGATCGGCTGGACGGCGCGACCAGGATAGATGCAACTCGATCCCAGGATCAGCAACTTTTGGACGCCCACTCTATACGCCGCACTAACAATATTCGCGTGAATCATCAAATTATTAAACAGAAAGTCTACCGGATAGCTGCTGTTCGCTAAAATGCCGCCGACCTTCGCCGCGGCCATGAAGATGGCGTCGGGTCTATTTTCGGCTATCCATTCCTCGACCTCCACTTGGCGTATCAGATCCAACTCTCGACGATCCGCCACAATCAGGTCGCATCTCTCCAGGGCCAGGCGGCGCACCAATGCCGAGCCAACCATCCCCTTGTGGCCGGCGACCCATACGCGCTTTCCCTGGAGCGGATATATGACCTTAGTCGACATTGCGATGTTCCTCCTTAGCCACGGCAAGGAGGTCGTACGCCACCATCTCGGAGCATATCGCTTCCCAGTTGGTCTCATGGGACCAGCCTAGCTTTTCCCTTGCCTTTGTTGGATCACCGATGAGGAGGTCTACTTCGGTGGGACGGAAATAGCGCGGGTCGACCTCCACATAGACCCGCCCGGTCGTCGCGCAGACGCCCTTTTCGTCCACGCCCTCACCTTGCCAACACAAGATGATCCCGACTTCGGAAAAGGCCTTAGTGACGAAATCGCGGACAGGAGTCGCACGGCCCGTGGCCAGCACGTAGTCGTCAGGCTGATCCTGTTGCAGCATCAACCACATGCCGCGCACATATTCGCGCGCGTGGCCCCAGTCGCGTCTGGCGTTCAGGTTGCCAAGAAACAGATTTTGCTGCAATCCGAGATGAATAGCCGCCACTGCACGCGTGATTTTCCGCGTTACGAAGGTTTCTCCGCGCAGCGGACTCTCGTGATTGAAAAGAATTCCATTTGAGGCGTGGAATCCGTACGCCTCACGGTAGTTTACAACGGTCCAATAGGCGTAAAGTTTGGCTGCCGCGTACGGGCTTCGGGGATAGAAAGGCGTGGTTTCGTTCTGCGGAATGGTTTGCGCCTTTCCGTAGAGTTCGGAGGTCGAGGCCTGATAGAACCGGGTGGTGTTTTCGAGCCCCAGAATACGGATCGCTTCCAACAGGCGAAGCGTACCAAGAGCATCTGCGTTTGCGGTATATTCAGGCGTCTCGAAGCTGACCGCGACGTGCGACTGCGCCGCCAGGTTATAAATCTCGTCTGGTTGAATATGCTGTATTATTCTGATGAGATTGGTGCTGTCAGTCAGATCTCCATAATGCAAGATAAACCGCTGCTCGATTTCATGCGGGTCCTGATACAGATGCTCGATGCGATTTGTATTGAACGAGGATGACCTTCGTTTCACCCCGTGGACAATATAGTCTTTGGCCAACAGCAACTCGGACAGGTAGGCCCCGTCCTGTCCCGTCACACCGGTGATCAGCGCAATTGGGCGTCGCCTGTTTTGAGTCAAGTCACCCTCGACTTTCCGCCTCAAGCTAGGCGCTCCACCCTTCGGCAGGAGCGTCTGCGGCCTGGACTAAGCGTGTTCTCCACGGCTGCAGAAACACAGGCACAGCCCGCGATCCCGCCGGCGCGACAATGAAACTATTGGTTGATATGCGATGTGCAACGCCAGCGGAAGCGGGCGGAATGGACAAAATGAGGCCCGACGCAATTTACCTGCCCCCCAACGCGCCGACCGCCACTGCGCCCCTGGCGCGCGTCGACTTCAGGTTTCGGCCCACTGTCGCAGAAGATTGTGGTAGCAGCCCACAAGGGTGCGGCGCGCCTCGTCGTCGGCCCCGGTGCGGTTGAGCTGCTGGATGGCGGTGTCCAGATCGAACAGCAAGGCGCGCCGGCCATCGTCGCGCACCAGGCTTTGCACCCAGAAGAAGCATGCCAGGCGCTCCCCCCGCATGATCGGCGTGACCTGGTGCAGGCTGGTGGCGGGATAGAGCAGCAGATCGCCCGCGTTCAGCTTGATGCTGTGCAGGCCGTAGGTGTCCGCCACCTCCAGCTCCCCCCCGTCATAGTCGTCGGGGTTTGAGAGGAACAAGGTCGCGGAGATGTCGGTCCTGAGCTTGCGACCGGTGCGCGGGTCGATGCGCACGCCGCCGTCCACGTGAGGGCCAAAGGCCATGCCCTCGCCATAGCGGTTGAACATCGGCGGATAGACGAGGTTGGGCAGGGCCGCGCTGATGAACAGCGGATGGCGCTCCAGCGCGCCGAGCACAATGGCCTGGCAACGCGCCGCCACCGCCGAGCCCTCGTCGATCTGCCGGTTGAACTTGACCGGCGCGCCCTGATAGCCGGCTGTCGCCCGGCCATCGACCCAAACCGCCTCGCCGGCGCTCAAATGCGTGCGCAGTTCGGCGACCTGGTCGGCGCTGAGCGCCTGATCGATGGTGACCAGCATCCGGTTCTCCACTGTTCTCTAGAGCCTGAAGAAATGAGGTTCGGTCACTTTAATTTCCGCTTTTCCCGGCGAATGCCCATAGGCGCTAACTTGGGCAGCTTCGCTTCAATTCCTCATCCTGAGGCGCCCGCGTAGCGGGCCTCGAAGGACGCGTTGGCGGCGTCGTGAGTGCGTCCTTCGAGGTTCGCCGCTGCGCGCCGAGCGCCTCAGGATGAGGAAGGTTGTGGGATGCGGGCTTTGGGTGCTTGAATTCATCACGCACTACGGTCGATAAACTAGAGAGATCATCGCCGTGCGGCCCGCGCCCGGCACGGCGCGACCGCCATCGGACTGGATCAGGCTGTCGTAGTCGTGGGTGTCGAACAGGTTGAACAGGTTCAGGCGCACGTCGTAGCGCGGCTGATGATAGGCCAAGGTGGCGTCCCAGCGCACATAGCCGGGCACGCTGACCAGGTCGGTGTTGTTCAGGTAGCGCCGCGACAGATAGATGCCGCCGCCGCCCACCTCCCAGCGTTCAGCCACCTTATAGGTGGTCCAGATAGTGGCCGTATCCCCTGGGGTATTGGAAGGGACCATTCCTTGCGTGCCCGGGGCGATGGCCTTGATGATCTTGGCGTCCAGGTGGGTGTAGCCGCCGTACACCTGCCAGCGCGACGTCAATTTGCCAGACACGCCAAGCCGCTCCCCCTGCACGCGGATGGTCCCGTTGGCGCTATAGCTGTTGTCGGAATTCTGCGAGCGCGAATTGTCCTGGGTGATCTGGAAGACCGCGGCTGTCAGGTCGAGATGGCCCTTCAACAGGTCCCATTTGCCGCCTGCCTCATAGGCCGTGTTGGTCTCCGGCGGCAGCGGTTGGCTGATGCCGGTGGTGGAGGTCAGCTGTTCCAGCGACGGATCGAACGAGGTCGAATAGGAGGCGTAGTAGGACTGCGACCTTGTCGGCCGCCAGATCAGGCCCGTTCGCACGCTGGTGTAGTTCACGGTCTGGCTGAGGCTGGGAAAGCTGGTATTGCCGGCCGTGTTCGCCTTGTTGATCGAGTTGGTGATGGTCGCCGCATAACGGTCGTACCGCACACCCGCCACCAGCTTGAGCTGGGACGTAAGCGCCACCGTGTCGTTGGCGTAGACGGCGGCCGTATCGGCCTTGCCCGTCGCCAGGTTCGCGACCGAGGTCGTGACCGGCGAGACCGTATAGGGTGGGTTCAATACCGGCACGCAGGATACATAGCCCACAGCCAGGGCCACCCCGTTGCACGACCCGGTCCGGGAGTAGCCCTGGTTCCTATAGTCGTCGTGGCCGAACTCGGTCCCCACCAACAGCGAATGGCTGATCGGCCCGGTCACGAAATCGCCGCTCGCCTCGGCCTGGTTGAACAGAGATGTGTCGTGGATCACCCGGTCGTGGCTTTGCAGGCGCGCCCAGAGTTGGGTGAGCGGCGGGGCGCCGATCCCGGCCGGCGTCAGGGCGGTGAAGCCATTGGCGGCGACCGTTCCCAAACCCTGCGACGCGGTCTCGCGGGCGTCGGTATCGACGCCGTTGAACTGAATCTGGTCGCGCAAGGTGAAGCCTGAGGCGAAGCGGTGTTTGATCTCGCCGCCGACGGCGGTGATGTCCTGGATCGTGCGGTCGTTGGAAAAGCCATAGACCGTGTCCCGGCCGCTGCGCACGGGTTCGCCGTTGAGCGGCGAGACGCCATAGTCGGGCCGGTCGTTGTTGTGCTGGATCAGGCCCGTGACGGTGATCTCGGTCGGGGCGCCGATCCCCCACCTGTAGGACGGGGCGAGGCCATAGTCGTTCACAATGGTCTGTTTGCGGGTCGAGACGGCGCCCTGCTGACCCATCACCGTTATACGCAATGCGGATTGGTCCGACAGAGGCGCATTCACCTCGCCCGTCCCGCGCGCCAGCCCGTTGGTGGTGTCCGACATGGAGATTTCGGCCGATGGCTTGAGATTAGGGCGCTTGGAGACCTGGTTGATCGCGCCGCCGGTCGAGCCGCGACCGAACAGCATCGAGGACGGCCCCATCAGCACCTCCACCGACTCCAGGGCGAAGGTGTCACGATAGTACTGGCCCCGATCGCGGAAGCCGTCGAGATAGATGTCGGTGCGGGCGGTGAAGCCGTTCAGATTGATGTTGTTGCCGATCTGCCCGCCCTCGGCGCCGCCGATGGTGATGCCGGGCACGTTGCGCAGGGCGTCGGCCAGGGACGAGACGCCCTCGGACTGCAACAGCGACTTGTCCAGCACGGTCACGGATTGCCCGATGTCCATGAGATTCTCCGGCAGCTTGGTCAGGGCGTTTGTCCCCGCCGCGGCGACGCTGCGGGCCCCGGTCACCGTCACGCTGGACACGTCCGTGGACGCCGCGTCCGCGGCCAAGGCGATCGTCGGCGACATGGCCATCCCCAAGCCCGCCGCGCTCACCGCGCCGGCCGCCAGAGCCAGTCCCCCAGGCCGCCGCCGAGCGATGATCCCCGGCCTGTTGGCTCTGGTGAGAACGGTCATGGAGGCCCCTTGAAACGAAACTGCGAATGAGAATGCGAGTCGTTATTAGATAGCGCGGGCAGGCCTGGCAATGATAATCATTCTCAATTAGCTGGCGTGTCGGGGCGGCGGCTTTGCGGCGGTCGAGTTTGCCGGTCGCCGTCGGCAGGGTCACTGAGGTCGGAGTCGTAGCGACCAGCCCCTCGTCCGCCTGGCGCGCGGCTGCCGCAAAAGTAGTAGCGCTTTGAACAAACCTTAATCAGGATCGGCAGACGAAAATCATTACAATTTCCAACACTAATATTTTATTGCGCCACCCTACCGCCTCACACGATTATGATTGGCAATTTTATAGTAGTCGTCGCGAACCTTACGGTCACGTCGGGACTTCATGATTTGGGGGCGTCCATGTATACGGTGACGGGTCCATTCGGCAATGACATCGACATTCCCGAGAGTGTCGAAGAAGACCTTCTAAACTTCACGCTCGACGATCTGCCTGGCGCGGCCAAATGTCTTGACGTCAATGGTTATGTGGTCGTTCGGCGCGTGCTGGACCCCATGTTCTGCCAGCGCGTCCGGCGAGCGTTCGACGCTGAAGTCCGCCGCTCGCCGACGCCGATCCTGCGGCAGAAGAACATGCGCTATGAGCGCAACAGCATTTCAGAGGATGGCTTCGTCGAGAATCCGATCTTCAACATTCAAGATCTTCGGTCCGGGGAATTCGAACAGTTCAGAACCGCCGTCCTGGATCTCCTGACCCATCCTGCGGTCCGCAGCATCGCCAGCGCCTTGCTGGCCTCCGATGAGATCAAACTGATCGAAAGCATGTTTTTCGAGGCGCCGGCGGGGACCTGGGCGCATCAGGACAGCTACTATCAGGACAGCGCGCGCGAGCTTGGCAAATGCGTCGCCGGATGGTTCGCGCTCGAGGACATTGACGCTGGCGCCGGCCGCTTCTGGGTGTCTCCCGGCAGTCATCGCCTCATGCCTGTGGTTCGCAATTCCGGAGAGAACCGCTTTTCCGATCACCACGACCACTACAAGGACGAGGTCCTTGAGATCGCCCACGGCCTCCAATTGACTTGCAAGGCGCCGTTTCTCGCCGCGGGCGATATCCTGTTCTGGAATTCCCTGACCTTGCACGGCAGCCTGTCGGCCAGCCGGCGAGGGGTGTCACGGGCCTCGCTCACGGCGCACTACCTGCGACGGGATGATTCCATGCTGCAGTTCCACTCGCGGGTCCGAAGCCAGGAACTGACCGACTATCATGGTTTGCCAGTCGCAGTGCTCCACGACCAGGCCAAGTGGAGCAACCAGCTGGTTCGCGAGTTCGGCTACCGGTTTCCGGATCTCTACATGGCCGCCCGTAAACTGGCCCTGAAGGCCGTACTCTCACATAGCACCGCTTCACGAAGCTCCCTGCTCCACCCGCGGCTCGAGCACCTCCGGCAGGAAGGTGCGCATATAGGCCAGGGTGGCCTGGGTGGCCTCGCGGGCGTAGCCGGGGGTGATGCGCCCGTGGGCGGTGAATGAGATCCGCCAGATGGCGTCGGCGATCGACAGGCAGATGAGGAACTTTTGCTCCGGCTCGGCGAGGAAGGGGAAGTGGAAGGCCTGCCTCAGCTGCTCCAGCAGGTGCTTGGAAATGTCCTCGTTAGCCGTGGTGTCGGCAGAGCGGATCTCCAGAAACGGTTGGGCGCCCAGGATCAGCTTCATGGCGGGCGGATAGGCGTTGTAATAGGCGACCGCCCGCTCATAGCGGATGCGGATAACATCCTGCCAGCACCCGATATCCGCCGCCTCGACGGGATGCTGAGCGTCCCGCCGGAAATGGTTCAGATAGCGCTCGGCCAGGGCCAGGAAGGCCGCGCTCTTGGTCGGAAAGAAGTGGTAGACCGAGGCCGCCGGCATACCGGCCTGCTGCGCGATCTGGTAGAAGCCGATCTGGTCCGGCTCGTGTTCGGCCAGCATAGCCTCGACAGTATCGAGCAGCGCCTCGAACCGCGCCCGGCCCCGCTCCTGCAACGGCTGACGCGGCGCTGTGCGGCGCGCGGGGCGCTTTTCGGCCTTGGCCGCCAGGGCGGCGGAAGCGGGTCGCCTCGGCATTGGCTGGTCCATGCGGATCGGTGAGGCGCTTGGATACGTCCGCTGCGACAAACGGAGCAAGGCGCAGAGCGGGCGGCCATCGTCACGGCGTTCGCATTGCGCGATTGAAACACGATATTAATCGATTTTAATAGACCTGCTCGGCGCACGCTTCGTTTAAAATGATCTAAAAAACCACATAATATCGATAAAATTCACCAGGTAGGCAAATGGTCGCAGGCCAGCGTTCAGCCGAAACGAAGACCGGGCGAGCTGTCCCCCTGCGGCGATCGAGCTAACGCTGCGGGCGCTCATTGTCCTGCGGCTTGCGCTTCTTCCCCGCCTCGTCCGTCTGAGGCCCTGGCTTGGCCGGGCCGGCCGGGCGCGTCTGCTGAGCTGGGGGTTCGGCGCGCCTGACACCCTGGTACTGGGCGCGGGCCCGGGCTTGGGCGGCGGCCTGAGCCCCGGCCTCCATGGCTGTCGGCGGCGATTGAGTAGGCCTGATCGCCGGCCGACTGAACGCGCCGGCCGCAGTCTGGGGTGCAGGCAGCGGGGGCGCGGCGGCGATCGGCGCGGGGGCGCGGGAGACCGGCGGGGCCATTGGCGGCGCACCCTGCGGCCGGTTGAAAACCCGCGCCGGGGCTTCCCGGACCGGGAGGGCGCCGGGCGGACTCGCTGCGGGAGCTGGAACGGCTGAACGCGCACTGGGAACAGGCCCCGACCGAATCGCCTGGGCCGCGGGGTTGCGGACCTGGGCCGGCGCAATGAGGACCGTGGGCGGGCCCCCGTTCGGCCGGGGCCGGGGCGGCGCCAGGGTGGCCCCCGCGATCACGGGCGGCCTTGCCGCGCCCGCCGGCTGGGCGGTCACTGCGGCCCGGATCGCTTGCAGACGCGGAGGCGGCGGAGGCGCAGCGACGATGCCCGCGGCGGTCGCTGGCCTGCCAGGCGCTGGCGCGATCCCCGCGCGACCCATGAAGCCTGCGCGCGCCTCCGGGGCGGGGACCGGCCGGCTCGCCACGGTCGTCAGCGGCGCCGCCGCCATGGCCTGAGCGGAAACCGCCACCACCGCCCGCTGCACCGGGGCGCCATGGGCGAATGCGTCCGCGCGCACCACCGTGGCCGAGGGTGCATTGCGGTACTGGTTGATGGTGACCCTGTTCATCGTCGTGTTGTTGACGGTGATGTTGTTGACTATGGTCTGGTTCACATTGGTGACGTTGACCTGGCGGATATAGGTGTTGCTGACCTGATAGGTCGGCCGATAGACCTCGTCGGGCGCCAGCGGCACCCAGCCCATGGCCGCGCCGCCGCCCCCGCCAACGCCAATGCCGACGCTCCATCCGCCGCCGCCGACGAAGGCCACCAGGGCCGGGGCATAGACCGGCTCGGCCACGGCGCGTCCAGGGATCCACCCCCAGCGCCCGCGAACCTGGGCCCAGCGGCCATAGTGGAAGGGCGCGAACCCCCACGACTGGTCGTCGATCCAGGTCCAGCCCCAGGGCTGCACGAACGCCCAGTGGCCGTAGCGATAGGGCGCCCAGTCGGCCGGAACGTCCCTGGGGAACCACACCTGGCCGTAGTCCGGGGTGTCGGAGAAATCGCCATAGGCGCCCAGCTCCTCATAGCCGGTCAGGCCGGCGGGCTCATCCTGGCGCCAGGTCCACTGTTGGCGCGCCTCGCGGTCATGCGCCCAGTCGTCGATGGCGGCGTATTGGATGTCGACCGGCTGCGGCGCATTGCCGGCGTCGAGCAACATGCCTTGCCCGGCCTCGACCGCGACCAGGCCGTCCGAGCCGGGAACGCCTGCCCGGCCTTCGAACACCGTGACCTCGACCTGGGGATAGGAGCCGTCTTCCTGTGGCGCGCCGACGTCGATACGGTAGAGGCCGGCATAGTCGATCCGCATCTCGCCGACAGGGGTCGAGATGGTGATTCCGCCGCGGGGGACGCGCCGGACACGGATGTCCATCGAGCCCTGGGCCAGCGACAGGCGCGTGGCCCCATAGTCCAGATCGACCACGTCCAGTTCAGTCTGGTTGTCCAGCCACATCTGGGCCGCGCCCACCTGCAGCTCGGCGCGGCCCTGGTCGCCGGTCCAGAAAGCCTCGCCCGGCGCCACTGGGAAGTTGCGCGTGGCCTGCGTCCAGAACGTCTCCTGCGGCGGCTGGAACGACACCTCGCCCTCGATATAGCTGATCCTGCCAACCCGGCCCGGGGGGTCGGCCAGGGCCGCGGCGGCCAGGACGCTGGCCGCACAGGTGGTCAGGAGCCCCAGGCTCAGGTTTCGAAGTTTCATGCCGCAACCACCGATCCGTCAGATACCGCAGATCAGCTTGGTTTCCGCCGCATGAACCGCGCCTGAACATCTGCGGATCGGTCAGTGCCCCAGGGCGTCGGCGGCGGAGCGTAGGGCGGCGGTGGCCAGTTCCCGGGCCTTGTCGATGATCTCGCTCTCAGGGATCGCATAGAGGCCGCCGGGCCTCGGCAGAACGATCTGCACCACCACGCCTTCAGAAGTGATCACCGAAACATCGACGCCGGTCGGGCCGACGCTGATCGAGGGCGGCAGCTCCAGAGGCTCTGTCATGGCGGCGATCCTTTATTGTCTTGCCCCCCGACAACGGCCGTTAGCCCACGGTGCAGAGGTCGCTGCAAGACAAGGTTTTTTGAAGGCGAACCGCTGCAACAAACCCGCAGCGGCGCCGTTGGCCCGGCCGCGCTTGACGCGAACGCCGGCCGGCGCTGACCTCCATCAAGGCCGCGCCGCCAGTCCCATGTCAGTCTCCAGCGGCCAAGTCGCCAAGCGGGAGCCCGCGCCATGTCGATCAACATCCCCATCCATCCCGATCAGGCGGCGATCGTCGCCGCCCTGGAAAGCGGAGCGGCCACAGGCGCGCACCAGCCGCTGAAGCGGGTCGACACCCACATGTCCCACCTCTTTCTCGGTCCCGAGCGGGCCTACAAGCTCAAGCGCAGCCTGCGGCATTCCTTCGCCGACTTCTCCACGCTGGAGGCGCGGCGACGGATGTGCGAGGCCGAACTCGAAGTGAACCGGGACCTCGCCCCGACCCTCTATGAAGGCGTCCTGCCCATCGGGCGCCGAGGCGACGGCGCCATCCGGGTCGGTGAAGCGGACCGGCCAATCGACTGGGTGGTCAGCATGCGGCGCTTCGACGACGGCGCCTTGCTGGACGAAATCGCCGCGGCCGGCGGCCTGACGGAAGGCTTGATCACCGAAGCCGCCCGGGTGATCGCCGCCTTCCACGAGCGCCTGCCGCCGCGGAGCGAGGTCGGCCATACGCCGGACTATCACCGGACCATCGAGGGCCTGCGCCGCACCGAAGCCGAGGGCGCGGCCGCCCAGGGCCTGGGGTCGGCCTCCGAGCCCCTGCTGCAACGGCTCGAACGGGAGCTGGCGCGGCACATGCCGCTGATCGAGGCCCGCCGCCGGGCCGGCTTCGTGCGTCGCGGCCACGGCGACCTGCATCTGCGCAACATCTGCCTGTATCAGGGACGGGTCACCCCGTTCGACGCCCTGGAGTTCGACCCGGCGCTGGCCACGGCCGACGTGCTCTACGACGTCGCCTTCCTGTTCATGGACCTGCGCGCCCGCGGCCTGGACGCCTTGGCCAACCAAGCCATGAACGCCTATTGGGACGCGAGCCGCCAGCCGGAGGAAGGCCTGGCGCTATTGCCGCTGTTCATGGCTCTGCGGGCGGCGGTGCGCATGGCGGTGTCGGTGGAGGCCGGGGACCTGACCCAGGCCGCGCACTATCGCGGGCTGGGTCAGGCCTTGGTCCAGCCCGGTCATACACGGCTGGTGGCGATCGGCGGGTTGTCGGGAACAGGCAAATCGACCTTGGCCAAGGCGGTCGCGGCGCGCCTGGGCGGGCCCTGCGGCGCCCGGATCCTCCGCACCGATGTGATCCGCAAGCTGAACGCCGGCGCCGCTCCATCGGAGCGGCTGACCGAGCAGGCCTACAACGCCGCCGCGCGGGCCAACATATGCCAGATCCTTGCCGAACGGGCGCAGGCGGCTCTGGCCACGCACACGCCGGTGGTGGCGGACGCCACCTTTCAGGATGCGGAATTTCGGGCGAGCATCGAACGCTCTGCCGGCGTGGCGGACTTCACCGGCGTCTGGCTGCGTGGCTCTGACGCTGTGCGGAGAGCCCGGATCGCGGTTCGCCGGGGGGACATTTCGGACGCCACCGTCGAAGTCGCCCTGGCGCAGCGGGAGCCGGCCCAGCTCGGCCCGGCCTGGCGCATGCTGGACGCCGACCGGACCATCGCGGCGCTGGCGTCCGAGGTTGAAGAGACCCTGGGCCAGCACATCGCGGCCTGACTGAATCGCTTCGCCTCAGCCGAGCTCCAATGGCCGCAGCCAGGTCATCAGCTCGTGATCGGGCGTCTTGGTCAGGTCTTTGGCCAGGGTCTTGGTCAGCCTGGTCGACGCCGGCTGCGACAGGTGCTGTTTGATTTCGGACAGGGTGCGATCGGGCGCCACCACTACCAGGCGGTCGAACTCGTCTTGCGCCGCAGCGGTGTTGATCGCCTCGGCCACCTGCCTCGGGAAGCGAGCCTTGTGTTCACGCACCGCCTGATCGGACTCCGGCACGGTGAAGCGCTGACGGGATGAGCTTTCGAAGTCGGCGCCCTGGGCTTCGCCGTTCGGGCGTTCCTCGGCCTGGAGGTCCTTCGTCGTGACAAAGTCGTTGGCGTGATCCGAGCGCCTGACCCAGCGGGCGCGGCCGCCGTCGGCGATCACGAACTGGATCCTCAGGGGTTTCGTCATGATGGGGCTTCCTCTGCTTGCGTCAGTTCCTAGACGGGGGCCGCCGGGGCGGCCTTGAGCGACATCAATGGGCGGCGTTACGGAACCAGCACCGCAGCGCCGTCGAAGCGACCGGCCCTAAGGTCGGCCAGGGCCTGGTTGGCCTCTTGCAACGGATAGGCGGTCGTGTGGGTGACGACGCCGATGCGCGGCGCGAGCCCCAGGAAATCCAGTCCGTCCTGCCGGGTCAGGTTGGCCACCGAGACCAGCTGCCGTTCCTGCCACAGGATGGAATAGGGAAAGCTCGGGATATCACTCATGTGGATGCCGGCGCAGACCACGCGCCCGCCCTTGCACACCGCCCTCAGCGCCGCCGGCACGAGGTCACCGGCGGCCGCGAAGATGATCGCCGCATCCAGGGGTTCCGGCGGCGCCTGGTCCGAGCCGCCAGCCCAGACCGCGCCGAGGCTGCGGGCGAAGCCCTGGCTGGCTTCGTCGCCGGGGCGGGTGAAGGCGAACCCCCGCCGGCCCTGCCAGGCCGCGACCTGGGCGATGATGTGAGCCGCGGCCCCGAAGCCGTAGAGCCCCAGGCGGTCGCCCTCCCCCGCCATGACCAGTGAGCGCCAGCCGATCAGGCCGGCGCAGAGGAGCGGCGCGAGGGCGACGTCCTCGCCCTGCTCGCCCAGGGGAAAGGCGAAGCGAGCGTCGGCGATCACCGACGTCGCATAGCCGCCGTCGCGGGTGTGGCCGGTGAAAAGCGGATCGTCGCACAGGTTCTCGTGACCCGTGCGGCAATAGGGGCAGACGCCGCAAGTGTGGCCGAGCCAGGAGACGCCGACCCGCTGGCCGAGGCTGAGACCCTGGACTTCTGAGCCGACAGCATCGATGCGGCCGACGATCTCGTGGCCCGGAATGATCGGCAGGCGCTGGTCCGGCAATTCGCCGTCGAGGACGTGCAGGTCCGTGCGGCAAACGCCGCAGGCGGCGACCTTGACCCGGATCTCGCCGGGACCCGGCGTGCGATCAGGAAGCTCGGTCCAATCCAGGGGGCCGCCCGTCTGCCTGAGCACCATGGCCCACATGGCGCGCCTCCGCGGGGAGTTCAGCTAGTGGGACACCAAGGCACAACGGGCCGCGCAGAGCAACTGCTCGAAGATGGCTCAGGTACGGCCGATGCGCTTGATCTCCCAGTCCAGCTGGACGCCGAACCGGGCCTTCACGTCCGCCCGCACCGCCTCGCCCAGGCCCTCCAGGTCGGCCGCGCTCGCCTCGCCGGCGTTGATCAGGAAGTTGGCGTGCTGCTCGGAGAACTTGGCCCCGCCCACCAGCTTGCCGCGCCAGCCGGCGGCGTCCACCAGCCGCCAGGAGGAGTCGGCCGGAGGGTTCTTGAAGGTCGAGCCGCCAGTCTTTTCGCGGATCGGCTGCGAGGCTTCGCGGCGCGCTGTGATCTCGGCCATGCGCGCCTCGATCGCGGCCGGATCGTCGGGGCGGCCTTGATAGGTGGCCTCCAGCCAGATGATGTCGGCGGGCGCCTGGCTGTGGCGATAGGTGTAGCCGAAATCGGCCAGCTCCAGCCGCCGCTCCTGGCCGCCTCGGTCCAGGCCGACCGCCGAGACCAGCACATCCTTGGTCTCCGAACCATAGCAGCCGGCGTTCATGGTCACCGCCCCGCCGATGGTTCCCGGCACGCCGGCATAGAACTCCAGGCCGGCGATTCCGGCCTTGGCCGCGGCTCTCGCCACCGCCGCGTCCAGAGCCGCGGCGCCGGCGGTGAGGCGGACGCCGTCTGTGCGGACCTCGGCGAAGGCGCGGCCGGCCAGGCGGACCACCACGCCCTCCACGCCGCCGTCCCGAACGATCAGGTTGGAGCCGACGCCGATGACGGTGACGGGGACCTCGGGCGGCAGGGCCTTGAGCAACGCCGCCAGATCGTCGGGGTCAGCCGGCAGGAACAGCAGCTCGGCGGGACCACCCACGCGCAGCCAGGTGAAAGGCGCCAAGGGTTCATCGCGTAGAAGCTTGCCGCGGACGGGCGGGAGGGAGTCGCGCCAAGTCATAAAACCCTTCTCCCCTTGCGGGAGAAGGAGGGGCCCGCGGCGAAGCCGTGGGAGGATGAGGGGTCGCACCAGGTTCTGCGATCTGTGCGTCGAGCGCGCGACGAAAGGCCGAGAGGCCGGTGCGACCCCTCATCCTCCCACCCGCTGTGCGGGTGGGCCCCTCCTTCCCCCACAAGGGGGGAAGGGATGGCGTAGAGCTTGCCGCTCACGCCTGCCCCATCCCCTCCAACTGCCCGGGCAGCGCATAGGCCCAGGCGGTGATGTCGCCGGCGCCGAGGCAGACCACAAGGTCGCCGGTCTTGGCCTCGGCGGCCACCAGGGCGGCCAGGGCGCCAGGATTGTCCAGCGACAACACATGACGGTGGCCAAAGCGGCGCAGGCCCTCAACTAGCGAGTCCTTGTTCGCCCCCTCGATCGGCGCTTCGCCGGCCGGATAGACGTCGGCGACGATCACCACGTCGGCGTCGTTGAAGCAGCCGCAGAACTCCTGGAACAGGTCGTGCAGGCGGCTATAGCGATGCGGCTGGACCACGGCGATGACGCGGCCGTTCGGCGTCACGGCTCGGGCGGCCGTCAGCACCGAGGCGATCTCGACCGGATGGTGGCCATAGTCGTCGATGATCCGCACGCCGTTAGCGTCGCCGGTCGTGGTGAAGCGGCGGCGCACGCCTTCGAAACTGTCGAGTCCCCGCCGGATGGCCTCGTCGGTGACGCCGAGTTCGCGCGCCACGGCGATGGCGGCCAGGGCGTTCAACACGTTGTGCTGGCCGGCCATGGGCAGGCGAAGGTCGGCGAGGGTGACCGGCTCGCCCTTCAGCGGGGTGACCAGCACGTCGAACCGCGCGCCTTCCGGCCCCATGGTGATGTTCAGCGCGCGGACCTCGGCCTGAGGGTTGGTCCCATAGGGGATCAGCCGGCGATTCTGCACCCGCGCGGCCATGGCCAGCACCTCGGGATGATCGGTGCAGACGGCGGCGAAGCCATAGAAGGGGATGTTCTCGACGAAGGCCTGGAACGCCTTCTTGACCGCGTCGAAGTCGCCGTAGTGGTCCAGGTGTTCGGGGTCGATATTGGTGACCACGGCCACGGTGGACTTCAGCCGCAGGAAGGTGCCGTCGCTCTCGTCGGCCTCGACCACGATCCAGTCGCCCTCGCCGACCTTGGCGTTGGTGCCATAGGCGTTGATGATGCCGCCATTGACCACGGT
>FSWM01000257.1_pt1 | contig 33481 bp, 36 predicted proteins | sample 1637841 | NCBI WGS metagenome assembly FSWM01 (sample SAMEA3914789, study PRJEB12502) | metagenome | biome: forest; material: soil | place: Canada | collected 2011-07-03 | depth 0.3 m | reverse complement strand
GCTTCCAGGTCACCTCCAAGATCGACAGCCGCACCATCATGGGCGAGCAGGGCGCCGAGCAGCTGCTGGGCCAGGGCGACATGCTCTACATGGCCGGCGGCGGTCGCATCACCCGCTTGCACGGACCCTTCGTCAGCGACGGCGAAGTGGAGGCGGTGGCCAAGTTCCTGCGCGACCAGGGCGAGCCGCAATATCTGGACGAAATCACCGCCGGCGGCGAAGACGAGGACGGCGGGGAGGGCGACCTGTTCGGTGAAGGCGGCGGGTCAGGTGATGATCTCTATGACCGCGCGGTGGCCGTGGTCACCCGCGACCGCAAGGCCTCCACCAGCTACATCCAACGACGGCTCCAGATCGGCTACAACCGGGCCGCTTCGCTGATGGAGCGGATGGAGCAGGAGGGCGTCGTGGGCCCCGCCAACCACGCCGGCAAGCGCGACATCCTGGCGGGACCGCCCCCGGTCTAGGGGGCGGCGCCCTATTCAGGCCCAGATCCCGCCGTTTGCCGGGACCGGTCCGCGGGTTAGAAGCAGGCTTGGACCTTTCAGGAGCCTTCGCGTGACCTCCATCCTGCAGACCCGCCGCGCCATTCTGGCGGGGACCTGGGCTCTTGGCGCGCTCGCCGCCATGCCGACCCTGGCCCAACCGTCGCCGGACGATCTGAGCGACGATGACAAGGGCCTGGTCAGCAAAGCCGCGACCTATCTGGAGGGCCTGGGCGAACTTAAGGGGCGCTTCGAACAGACCGACGCCCGGGGCGGGACCGCCCGGGGCGACCTCTATCTGAGCCGCCCGGGACGTGCGCGCTTCGCCTATGACGCGCCAGACAGCCGCCTGATGATTTCGGACGGCCACACCGTCTGGGTCTCGGATCCGCGACTGAAGACCCTAAACCACTATCCGCTGCGATCCACGCCCCTGGCCCTGTTCCTGTCCGAACATGTGCGGCTGGACCGGGGTGTCGTCGTCACCAATGTCGACCGGTTCAGCGACGGCTTCGCCCTGACCGCTGTCGACGGACGCCACCGAGGCCAAGGCCAGGTCGTGCTGGTATTCGCTAACGACCCCATTCGCCTGCGGGAGTGGAGCCTGACCGACAGCCAAGGGCGTACGGTTCGCATCCGGCTTACGGGCCTCAGATCAACTTCGGGTCTTGATCCGGCGCTGTTTTCCCCGCCGGATAACGCCTCTCGGAGCCCGGCCCAGCCGTAAATTGCGACATTTTCGTCACAATCAAGTTTGAAAGCGAATTGTGATTGACTTTTCTTATGCTGAGTGGCACATTTAACACGCATGAGGCGTAGGACTGACCTCCGACGCTGATTTTCCGTCCCGGATCCCAATCCCCTCCCGGCGGCGGCATGAGAGACGACTTTTACGCCCGAGAGCGGCCCTCCGCCTCGGGCGTTTTTTTGTGCCTTTGCGATAGCCGAACCGCATGACAAGAGACCTCATGCGCCTCCGAATCTGCACTTGGAACGTCAATTCCGTCCGCCTGCGCGTCGAGCAGGTCGCTCGCTTCGTCGCCGAACACGCGCCCGACGTCCTGTGCCTGCAGGAGATCAAGTGCCAGGAGGCCGAATTCCCCCGCGAGGCTTTCGAGGCCATGGGCCTGCCGCATCTGGCCATACGCGGCCAAAAGGGCTGGCATGGCGTCGCCACCGCCTCGCGCTTGCCGTTCGAGCCGGCCGCTGACTGGGGGGTCTGCCGCGAAGGCCACGCCCGGGCGGTTTCAGTCAAGGTCGAGGGGATCGAGATCCAGAACTTCTATGTCCCCGCCGGTGGCGACATCCCCGACCGGGACCAGAACCCCAAGTTCGACCACAAGCTCGATTTCCTTGAGCGGCTGACCCAGCGCTCGGCGGCCGCCGGGCCCAACGCACCCTTGTTGATCACCGGTGATTTGAACGTGGCGCCCGGCGAGTTCGACGTCTGGAGCCACAGGCAGATGCTCAAGGTCGTCAGCCATACCCCGATCGAAATCGAGGCCATGGAGCGCCTGCGCGCGTCGGCGGGCTTTGTCGACCTGGTGCGGGAGACGGCGCCAGAGCCGGAGAAGCTGTTTTCCTGGTGGAGTTATCGGGCCGCGGACTTCCGCGCATCGAACCGGGGCCTCCGCCTGGACCACATCTGGGTTACGCCCGCCCTGCGCCAGCAGGCCTTTGCTGGGGCCGCCGCCTGCGCACGCGTCCACGACGACGTCCGTGCCTGGGACCGCCCCAGCGACCATGCGCCGGTGACGGCGGACCTGATATTCTAGGGCCGCGCGCCCGCTCGGGTTGAACCTTTTCGCTCCTCGACCGGATCAATTGATGCCGGAACAAGGATCTGGGCTTTGCGATTTGGCGGTGGTCGCAATCGGCGTTAAAATCGCGCCGGTTTGCGAGCGGACGAAACGCGTCGCGGACGCGCTTGCAGAGGTCCAGGAAAAGGCTTGCACCGAGCGGAGGTGGACCCATGCAGACCTACAGACAGTCTCTCCATGAACATCAGGACGGCGACGGGGTCGACCTGTCGCTGGTCAAGGCCCGCGGCGCCGAGCGGCACGGCGTGATCTGGATGCTCGCGGCTTCGACCCTGGCGGCGATCGCCGCCATGGCGGTTGTACTGCTGCTGAACTATCCGAACCTTATGCACCAGGTTCTCGGGTAACGCTCACGGCGCCAGCCGATATCCCCCAGCCTCGGTCAACAGCAGCTTGGCCCCACCGGCCTCGGGCTCGATCTTCTGCCTGAGGCGATAAACGTGGGTTTCAAGCGTATGGGTGGTGACCCCGGCGTTGTAGCCCCAGACTTCCGTCAACAACTCCTCCCGCGTCACCGGCGTCTCGCCAGCGCGATAGAGGTATTTCAGGATGCTCGTCTCCTTTTCGGTGAGACGGATCTTCTTCTGCTTCTCGTCGACCAGCAGCTTGGTCGCCGGGCGGAATTCGTAGGGCCCGATGCGGAACACCGCATCTTCAGATTGCTCGTGGCTGCGCAGCTGGGCGCGAATGCGGGCCAGCAGGACGGCGAACTTGAACGGCTTGGTGACGTAGTCGTTGGCCCCGGCGTCCAGTCCCTGGATGGTGTCGGTGTCGCCCACCGCCGCGGTCAGCATGATCACCGGGGCGGAGAGCCCCGCCGACCGCAGCCGGCGGCAGACCTCGCGGCCGTCGATGTCCGGCAGATCTACGTCCAGCAGCACCAGATCCGCCCGCGAGGCGATCGCCTCGGCCGCCCCCGTCTCGCCAGTGGCTGCGGTGCGGACATTGAACTCGTCGCCCACCGATAATTGCTCGGCCAGGCTCTCACGCACCTCGGCGTCGTCGTCGATGATCAGGATGGTTTTGCGTTGCGCCATGGGATCGAACATGCACCGTTCCGGCCCCGGGCGTAAAGCTCACGCGATAAGGGGTCGAGCGCCATGACGAGGGTCTTCACCGCCTGGTCGGAAGGGCGCTTCGAGCTGGAGGGGCGCCAGGTCCGTTGCGCGCTCGGACGCTCAGGCGTGATCGCCGGAGAAGACAAACGCGAGGGCGATGGCGCGAGCCCCCTGGGGGCCTGGCCGATCCGGCGGGTGTTCTATCGTCCGGACCGGGGGCCCAAGCCAATCACCGCCCTGCCGCTGGAGCCCGTGGCCCCGGACGACGGCTGGTGCGACGCGCCGGGCGATCCCGCCTACAACCGCCCGGTCAAGCTGCCCTATCCGGCCTCGGCCGAGACGATGTGGCGCGAGGACGGCGTCTATGACGTCGTGGTGGTTCTGGGCCACAATGACGACCCCCCGATCGCCGGCATGGGCTCGGCCATCTTCCTGCACCTGGCGCGGGATAGCTACGCGCCAACGGAAGGTTGCGTGGCGCTCAACCGGCGGGACCTGGATCTGTTGCTGGCCAAGGCTGAGCCGGGGGCGGTGGTCGAGATCAGAAAGTCTGAAGACTAAGCCTTCACCAGCCGCGCCCCAAACAGCGCCGATCCAACGCGCACCGACGTCGCCCCGAACCGGATCGCGGTTTCGAAGTCGTCGCTCATGCCCATGGACAGCTTGGCGAGGCCGTTGCGCGCCGCGATCTTGGCCAGAAGAGCAAAATGCATCGCCGGTTCCTCGTCCACCGGCGGGATGCACATCAACCCCTCGATCTGAAGGCCCAGGCCACGGCATTCGGCGATGAAGCCGTCCGTCTCGGTCGGGATCACGCCGGCCTTCTGGGGCTCCTCGCCGGTGTTGACCTGGACATAGAGCCGGGGCGCGCGACCCGCCTTCTGGATCTCCGTCTCCAACACTCGCGCCAGCTTCAACCGGTCCAGGGTTTCGATCACGTCGAAGACGGCGACCGCCTCCCCTGCCTTGTTGGTCTGCAACGGACCGATCAGGTGCAGGGTCAGGCCCTCTCGGCGGTCGCCCCAGCGCTCTTTCGCCTCCTGCACCCGGTTCTCGCCGAAGGCCGTTTGGCCGGCGGCCAGGATAGGCTCTATGCTCTCCCAGGGCTGCTGCTTGCTGACGGCCACCAGGCGCAACGCCGCCGGATCGCGCCCAGCGGCGCGAGCCGCGGAGGCCATACGGGTCTGAATCTCGTTAAGGCGAGCGGATGAGAGGCGGGCGGAAGGGACGGGTTCGGTCATCTTGAACTGGAGTACTCGAAACAGGTCGCTGGTCAGGATGGCGGCGGGGCTGAGCCGCCGCGCGCGCCACAGATACCCCGCCCTCTGCGCAAAGTCGCTGCCCGGTCTGTGGTTCGTCACAGATCCAGCCCGGACTCCCAATCCTGCGGCGACAGCGGCGTCCATGCCCAGGGGCGCTGGCGTCATCTATCGCGCCTTCGGACGGCCTGACGCCGTGGCGGTCGGCCAAGCCCTACGCCAGGCGACCCGCAAAGCCGGCGTCGTGCTGCTCGTCGGCGCGGACCCACGGCTCGCGCGAAACATCCAAGCCGACGGCGTCCACCTGCCACAGCGCCTGGCCCACCTGGCTCCCCGGCTACGCAAAGCACGTCCGAAATGGCTGGTGACGACCGCGGCCCACGACGGCGCAGCTCTCGTGCGGGCGCAACGCTTCGGCGCGCATGCCGCCGTGGTGTCGGCTGTATTCCCAAGCCAGAGCCCATCCGCCGGCCCAGCACTGGGAGCTCTCCGGTTCGAGGCTTTATGTCGACGGACAAGATCTCCGGTGATAGCGCTCGGCGGCGTCAATGCGGCGACGGCGATGCGATTTCGCCAGTCGTCTGCGGCCGGCCTATCGGCCGTGGAGGCGTTCGAAAATCGCGTCCGGAACAGCATGTGAAATCAGCCGCCGATGCTGAACGCACATTGCCTGGCGACTAGCGACACCTCATTGTCCGGGCATGCTCTATCTCTTCCTCAAGGCCGCCATCTCGGGCGTGCTGATCGCCGCCGTGTCGCAGGTAGCCAAGCGGTTCCCCGGCTTTGGGGCGTTGATCGCCTCCCTGCCGCTGGTGTCCGTTCTCGGGATGATCTGGCTGTGGCGAGACAAGCCGGACGCCGGCAACATGGCCGACCACGTTCAAGCCACGTTGTGGTATGTTCTGCCCTCCCTGCCGATGTTCCTCTTGATCCCCGCGCTTCTTCGCCGCGGGACGCCCTTCTGGGGCGCGCTGGGACTTGGCTGTGGACTGACGATCGGGCTGTATCTGGGGATGACGTGGCTTGCGCCGAAGGTCGGGCTTCAGCTGTAGCCAGAAAATCCAAACGATTTTGGATCAACTTGAGGACTTCGGGGCGGGACGCAGGCGGAGAACCGCACCGGAGCCTTTAAAACTTGAACCGGGTTTCCAGCTTCACCCGCGGCGCCTGATTCTGGGGCAGGTTGTTGCGGTCGGGGCTGCTGGGCTCGTCACCCAGGGAGACCGCGCCGCCGACGTGCAGGGACGGGGTGACGTGATAGTAGGCGCCGGCCTGGACATCGCGCAGCTGCATGCCGCGGCCCGCAGGCTCGTTCATGTCGAGCTTGAGGCTCCAGTGGCCCTTGTCGTCCCATTGCAGGGTTTTGTGAATCGGCGCCAGGCCGAACTGGCCAAGGTCATTGGTCGCGGCGGCCGGCGTGTTGGTGACCGTGAGCGTTGAATGGGCGGATTCCGCACGGGCCAGCGAGGCCCCCAAAAGACCCATCGCCGCGATCGCCGCCGCACTGATGCGTGCTTTCGCCGACATCACACCCGCCTCAAACCCCCAAACAACTCAACGACCCGGACATCCTAGCCGACATCGGTCTAACGTCCGATTAACGCCCCCTGTTGCTCCAGGTCAATGCGTCATGGGGTTCGGCAAGGCTTGTCGGTCGGTTCCGGTCGAGTCTGTTGCGCCTCGGCCACGCGATTCCTGTTTTGCCGATGCGTCTGCATGATATAGAGCCGCTTTGCGGGATGGGGCAGGGCGACGCGCCGACGGACTTGTCCGGGTCGAGCGTAAAGCGAAGTGGAGCTATATGAGGATGGTGTTGGTGCGTCGAGCGGCGATTTTGGCCGCGGCCGTTGGGGCCGTGGCGCTGGCGGGCTGCGCCCACCATGACTCTGGCCCCAAAACCTATGGCGGCGGGTTCCATCTGTTTGGCGGCGGCAAGCCGCGCCCGAACCCCAATGATGCGGCCCTGGGCGTCAACGCCTATCTGTGGCGCGCCTCGCTGGACACCCTGGCCTTCATGCCCCTGGCCTCGGCCGATCCTTATGGCGGTGTGATCATCACCGACTGGTACGCCAATCCGGAAAAGCCGGACGAGCGCTTCAAGTGCACGGTCTATATCCTGGACACGCGCCTGCGCGCGGACGGCCTGAACGTGACCGTCAACAAGCAGATCAAGGACGCCACCGGCGGCTGGATCGATTCCGCGGCCTCGGACCAGACCGCGACCGACATCGAAAACGCCATCCTCACCCGCGCGCGCCAGCTCAAGCTGTCGAACGTCGCCGGCTGACGAGGCCGGGACTCGGCCATGGTCCGGTATAACCCTCAGGAATCCGAGCCCAGGTGGCGCAAGGCCTGGGCCGATGCCGACATCTTCCGCGCCGGTGCGGCGGATGCGGCCGACCCGCGCCCGAAATACTATGTGCTGGAGATGTTCCCCTATCCCTCGGGGCGCATCCACATGGGCCACGTGCGCAACTACAGCCTGGGCGACGTCATCGCCCGCTTCAAGCGCGCCCGCGGCTTCAATGTGCTGCACCCCATGGGCTGGGACGCCTTCGGGCTGCCGGCCGAGAACGCGGCCATGGAGCGGGGGGTCAGTCCCAAGGACTGGACCTACCAGAACATCGCGGGGATGCGCGAGGAGTTGAAGCGGCTGGGCCTGTCCATCGACTGGTCGCGCGAATTCGCCACCTGTGATCCGGAATATTATGGCCAGCAGCAGGCCTGGTTCATCGATCTGTGGCGGCGCGGCCTGGTCTATCGCCGCGAGGGTCTGGTCAACTGGGACCCGGTCGACATGACCGTGCTGGCCAACGAGCAGGTGATCGACGGCCGCGGCTGGCGTTCGGGCGCCGAGGTCGAGAAGCGCAAGCTGAACCAGTGGTTCCTGCGCATCACCGACTATGCCGACGCCCTGCTCGAGGGCCTGAAGACCCTGGATCGCTGGCCGGACAAGGTGCGGCTGATGCAGGAGAACTGGATCGGCAAGTCCAGCGGCCTGCGCATGACCTGGGCCTTCGCCGGCGCCGCGCCGGCGGGCTTCGGCGGCGGGCTGGAGGTCTATACCACCCGCCCGGACACCCTGTTCGGCGCAAGCTTTCTGGCCATCTCACCGGACCATCCGCTGGCCGAACAATTGGCGGCGGCCGATCCCAAGGTCGCCGAGTTCGTCCACGAATGCCAGCGCGGCGGGACGTCGGAAGCGGACATCGAATCGGCGGAGAAAAAAGGCTGGGACACCGGTCTGACGGTCGTCCACCCGTTCGACCCCAACTGGCGGCTGCCGGTGTGGATCGCCAATTTCGTGCTGATGGACTACGGCACAGGGGCCATCTTCGGCTGCCCGGCCCACGACCAGCGCGATCTGGATTTCGTCCGCAAGTACGGTTTGCCGGTCAAGCCGGTGGTGCTGCCGCAGGGCGCGGATCCGCAAAGCTTTACTGTGGCGGACGAGGCCTATGTCGGCCCGGGCCGGATCTTCAATTCCGGCTTCCTGGATGGGCTGGAGGTCGAGCCGGCCAAACAGGCGGCGATCGCCCGCATCGAAGCCCAGGGCCAGGGCCAGGGCGCCACCGTCTATCGGCTACGCGACTGGGGCATCGCGCGCCAGCGCGGCTGGGGCTGTCCGGTGCCGATCATTCACTGCCCGGCCTGCGGCCCGGTCGCGGCGCCGAGAGATCAGCTGCCGGTGCGCCTGCCCGACGACCTGGATTTCAGCCGGCCCGGCAACGCCCTGGCGCGCCACCCGAGCTGGAAGCACGTGGCCTGCCCGACTTGCGGGATAGCGGCTCAGCGCGAAACCGACACGCTGGACACCTTCGTCGACAGCAGCTGGTATTTCGCCCGTTTCACCAATCCGGATGCCGCCGAGCCGATCGACACCACGGCGGCCGACTATTGGATGCCGGTCGACCAATATGTTGGCGGGATCGAGCACGCGGTGCTGCACCTGCTTTACGCCCGCTTCGTCACCCGAGCCCTGGCCGACGATGGCCTCCTGAAAGTGCGCGAGCCTTTCGCGGGCCTGTTCACCCAGGGCATGTTGACCCACGAGACCTATCGCCGCCAGAACGGCGACTGGGTCGAGCCGGCGGCCATCGAGGTGGTGACTGAAGGGACGACCCGCCGCGCCAGTCTGATCGACGGCGGCGAGCCGGTCAGCATCGGCGACATCGAGAAGATGTCCAAGTCGAAGAAGAACACCGTCGCCCCCAGCGACATCTTCGACGACTACGGCGTCGACGCCGCGCGCCTGTTTGTCATGTCCGACTCGCCCCCTGAACGCGACGTCCAATGGACCATCGGCGGCATCGAAGGCGCCTGGCGCTTCGTCAACCGGGTCTGGAATGAGTTTGACAGCCAGCCCCAGGACGTCCCCGCCGCCAGCCCGGCCGACGATGCCAAGGCGATGGAATTGGTCCGCGCCACCCACCGGCTGACCGCTAGCCTGACGGGGGCGATCGAGGGCTTCCGCTTCAACAGCGGCATCGCCCGGCTCTACGAATTTCTCAATATCCTCAAGATTATGCCGGCCGAAAGCGCAAGCCCGGCCGTGCTGTCCGCCCGGCGCGAGGCGCTGTCGGCCCTGGCCCGGCTGATCGCGCCGTTCACGCCTCATCTGGCGGAGTCCTGCTGGGAGCGGTTGGGAGAGGCCGGGCTGGCGGCCGCCGCAACTTGGCCGAGCTTCGATCCGGCCCTGGTGGCCAGCGACGAGGTCGTGCTGCCGGTGCAGATCAATGGCAAGCGCCGGGCCGAAATCCGCGCGCCTGTTGGCAGCACCGAGGCTGAGGTGAAAAAGATCGCCCTGGCGGACGAAGCTGTTCAGCGGCACCTTGACGGCGTCACCGTACGAAAGGTGATCGTGGTCACGGACCGCATCGTCAATATCGTCGTAGGATGAGCTGGATGATCCGACCCGACCGATCAGCCGCCGCCGCCAGAGCCACCCTAGCGGCCTTGGCGGCCGTCTGCACGGTCGGGCTCGGCGCCTGCGGCTTCACGCCCCTGTACGCCGATCCAGGCGTCACGGGCGGGCTGTCGTCGATCGAGGTCAACGTTCCGCATGGGCGCACCGCCTTTTTGCTCGGCCAGGACCTGGAAGACAGCCTCGCCCGCGACCGCGCCACCCCGCCAGCCTATCGCCTGGACGTGCGGGTGCAGGAACACCGCTATCCGCGCGGCCTGCAGGTCAATGGCGTAGCCACCCGCTATGAGACCCACGTCACCATCACCTACCGGCTGATCGCGCTGGCTTCGGGCGCCGTGGTCACGACCGGGGTCGAGCCGGTCGAGGTCAGCTACGCAGAAACCGACCAGCCCTATGCCGGGATCGCCGCCCAGCAGGACGCCCAGGCCCGAGCGGCTTCCGAGGCGGCCGACCGGCTGCGGGTGACGCTGGCGGTCTTTTTCGCCAATCGCGGCAAGCCGGCGACTTAAGGTGATTATCAGCCGCCGCGCCGACGTGGAGCGGTTCCTGGCCGGGCCGCCGCCCCATATCCGCGCCGCCATCATCCATGGCCGCGACCGCGGCGGCGTGCGCGAGCGGGCCGACGGCTTGGCCAAAAAACTGGTGGCGCGGCCGGACGATCCGTTTGACGTCGCCCTGCTGACCGAAACCGACATCGAACGCGACGGCGCCCGCCTGGGCGACGAGCTCACCGCCCAGTCGATGATGGGCGGGCGGCGGCTGATCCGGGTCAAGCTGACCGGCGAGAAGGCCTCGGTCGACCGTGCGCTCAGCGAGGCGCTGAAGGCTCACCTGGACGGCGGCTATAATCCGGACGCGTTTTTCCTCATCGAGGCCGGGGCCCTGGGCCGCGATTCCGCCCTGCGCAAAGTCGGCGAGAAGGGCGAGGGGGCGGCGGTTATCCCCTGCTATGAGGACGAGGCGGGCGACGTCGCCCGCCTGGTGCGCGAAAGCCTGGCCAAGGACAAGGTGGGCTTGAACAGCGAGGCGCTGGAACTGTTCGTCAGCCGCCTGCCGCATGAGCGAGGCGTGGCGCGGCAGGAGATCGAGCGCCTGGCCCTCTATCTCGGCCCGGGATCTGGCTTCACCGCTACGCCCGAGGATTTGAAGCCCTATTTGGGCGTTGAGCCGGAATCCTCCCTGGCCGACGCCGCCCAGGACGCCTTCGGCGGCAAGCTGGCTGCCGCGCATTCGGGCTTGCGGCGCGCCGCCGCGGAAGGCGAGGGCGGCCCGGCGGCCGTGCGCGCCATCAGCCAGCATCTGGCCCGCCTGCGCCGCACCCTCAGCCTGGCCAAGAATGGCGCGGGCCTGGCCGAAGCGGCCAAGGCCTCGGGCGTCTTCTGGAAGAACGAGCGCGAATTCCTGCGCCAGGCAAGAGCCTGGAGCCTCGACCACCTGGACCTTCTACAGCCCGAGGTGCTGGAGGCCGATCGCCTATGCAAACAGACTGGGTCGCCGGACAGTCTGATCGCTGAGCGGCTGGCGCTGAGCATCGCCGGCCGGGCGCGGCGATTGGGCTTGTAGCTCCGCCGAACAGGGTCTTGGGCCAAAAAAGCCGGCCCCTACACCGCCCGCGTCAGCCTCTGGCAAAGGTCGTCCAACTGCTCCAGCGTGGCGTAAGCGATGCGTAGCTCGCCGGCGCCGCCGCGGTCGATGATCTCGATGTCGAGGCCCAGGACATCAGCCAGATCCTCCTCCAACGCCCGAGTGTCAGCGTCCTTGGGCCCAGCGGGCGCTCTGGAGGCCGTCCGGGGCTTTTCGCTCCCGCCTTGGGCCTTACGCGCCAAGGCCTCGGTCTCGCGCACATTGAGGCCGCGCTCGATCACCTCGCGGGCGAGGGTCGCCGGATCAGGCGCCGCCGCCAGGGCGCGGGCGTGGCCGCTGGTCAGCCGGCCGGCGCGCAGCTCGAGCTGCACCGCTTCGGGCAGGCCCAAAAGGCGCAAGGCATTAGCCACGTGGCTGCGGCTCTTGCCGACGTTCTGCGCCACCGCGTCCTGGGTGCGGCCGAACCGCTCCATCAACGCCTTGTAGCCCATGGCCTCTTCGATCGGGTTGAGATCGGCGCGCTGGACGTTCTCGACGATGGCGATCTCGAGCGCCGCCAGGTCGTCCAGGTCGCGCACCACCACCGGCATCTGGCGCAAGCCGGCCTTTTGCGCCGCCCGCCAGCGCCGTTCGCCGGCGACGATCTGGTATTCGCCAGGCTTTCCGGGCATCGGCCGCACAAGGATCGGCTGCAGCACGCCCTTTTCCCGGATCGAAGCGGCCAGTTCCTCGATCTCGGCTTCGCCGAAATCGCGCCGCGGCTGTTCGGGGTTGCGGTTCAACAGCTCGATCGGCGCCTCGCGCAGGCCCGCGGTCGTGGGCGGGGTCTCCCCTTCGCCCATGACGGCGGCCTCGGCGGCCTCATCCAACAGGGCCGATAGCCCGCGCCCCAAGCCCCTGCGGTGTTCCGCCATCATCTTATCCAATCAACCCCGATCAGGCCGCATTGACGCGCCGCGCGCGTTCGCGCCCGACCACTTCGCGCGCCAGCTTCAAATAGGCCTGGCTGCCCGAGCATTTCAAATCATAGACCAGCACCGGCTTGCCGAACGATGGGGCCTCGGACACCCGCACGTTTCTGGGGATCATGGTCTCATAGACCTTGTCGCCAAAATGGCTGCGCACGTCCTGCGCTACTTGGTCGGACAGGCTGTTGCGGCGGTCATACATGGTCAGCACCACGCCCTGGATCTCCAGTCTCGGGTTAAGGCTGCCCCGCACTAGGTCGACGGTCCGCATCAGCTGCGTCAGGCCCTCCAAGGCGAAGAACTCGCATTGTAGCGGCACCAGCACCGCATCGGCTGCGGCCATGGCGTTGACGGTCAGAAGGTTCAGCGATGGCGGGCAGTCGATCAGGATATAGGTGTAGGCTGGGCCGCCCGGGGCATTGCGAGCGGCGTCGATTGCATCGCGCAGGCGAAACGAGCGGCGGGGGGCCTGGGCCAGCTCCAACTCGACGCCGGAAAGGTCCGGATCGGCCGGCACCAGCCACAGGCCGGGCAGGGCCGAGGGAGCCGCGGCGTCGGCCAGGGGCGCGCCGTTGACGATCACGTCATAGGCCGTGGTCTTGCGCTTGCCGCGCGGGATACCAAGGCCGGTGGAGGCGTTGCCCTGGGGATCCATGTCGATGATCAGGACCCGCTCGCCCACGGCCGCCAGGGCGGTGCCGAGATTGATCGCTGTAGTGGTCTTGCCGACGCCGCCCTTCTGGTTCGACACCGAAAGCACGCGTAGGGCCGAGTAGGACCGATGGTCAGACGGAGCGGACACGGGAGACCTTCTTGATTTCGGCGATACGGCCGAGAGTATGGCTGAGACTCGGGGTGAGGTGCGACTCGAATTTCCAAGATTTTGAGGCTTCTGCCAGTTCAACCTCTACATCTTGTCCCTTGAGGAACAGTCCGACCGCGCCCCGCTTCAGGTAGGGCTGGGCGTAGTCCAAAAGTCTGGTCAGCGGGGCGCAGGCTCTCGCCGTCACCACATCCACCCTCAGCCTCAGGTCCTCGGCCCGAGCATTGTGGACCACGGCCGGCAGGGCGAGGGCGCCCACGACCTCGTTCAAGAAACGGCAGCGCTTAGCCATGCTCTCGACCAGGTGAACCTCGGCGCCTTCCCGACCTTTGAGCAGGCAGGCCAGGACGATCCCCGGAAAGCCCGCTCCGGCGCCGAGGTCAGCAAAGGTCAAGGCGTCGGGCGCCAAGCGCAACAGCTGGGCGCTGTCGAGTACATGGCGGCTCCAGAACTCGGCCTGGGCCGAGGGGCCGACCAGGTTCATGCGCTGGTTCCAGTCGAACAGCAGATCGTGAAACTGCTGTAGTTCCGCGATCTGGCCATCCGAGGCGCCGAACGCCTCTTGAAACTCGGCCGCGCCGAATCCGTCCATCGTGATCGTCGGGCCCACGCCCGGCTTCGCCTCAAGCGGCGCGGGCGCGGCGGACATGGGCGAGCAGCGCGGTGATGGCGCCAGGGGTCACGCCCTCGATGCGGGCGGCCTGGCCAAGGGTCAATGGACGGATCGCGGTCAGCTTTTCGCGGGCCTCGAACGAGAGCCCGCCCACAGCGGCGTAGTCGAGATCGGTCGGCAAGCGCAGATCCTCGTCCCGGCGGAAGGCGGCGACGTCGGCGGCCTGGCGATCGAGATAGCCGGCATAGCCCGCCTCGATCTCTACCTGTTCGCGCACCACCGCGGGCCAAGCCGAGATATCCGGCCAGATCCGCGCCAGATCGTCGAAGGTGATGTCCGGATAGGCGAGAAGCTGCATCAGGTCGCGCCGCTGGCCATCCGGATTGACCCGGAAGCCGGCCTTGGCCGCCTCAGCGGGGCTCAGCGTCAGGCCGCAAGCACGGGCGCGCGCGGCGGTCAGGGCGCCGGCCTTGTCGGTGAAGGCGCAGGCGCGATCGGGACCGACCAGGCCCAGATCGATCCCCCGGCCCGTCAACCGCAGGTCGGCATTGTCGGCGCGCAGGGTCAGACGGAATTCGGCCCGGCTGGTGAACATGCGATAAGGCTCGGTGACGCCACGTGTAACGAGGTCGTCGATCATCACCCCGATATAGGCTTCGTCGCGCGCGAAGCTGATGGCGTCGGCGCCTGAGGCGGCGCGTGCGGCGTTCAGGCCGGCGACAAGCCCCTGGGCGCCCGCCTCTTCATAGCCTGTGGTGCCATTGATCTGGCCGGCCAGGTAGAGACCGGGCAGGCGCTTGACCTCCAGGCTGGGGTCCAGTTCGCGAGGATCGACATAGTCATATTCGATCGCATAGCCGTAGCGGCGAACGATGACGTCCTCCAACCCGGGAATTGTGCGCAGAAATAGGTCCTGGGTCGTCTCCGACACCGACGTCGAAATGCCGTTTGGATAGACGGTGTCGTCGTCCAGCCCTTCGGGCTCAAGAAAGATCTGGTGGCTCGAGCGGTCGGCGAAGCGCACGACCTTGTCCTCAATCGAGGGACAATAGCGGGGCCCGCGGCCTTGAATGCGCCCACCATAGACCGCTGACTCGCTCAGGCGCTCGGCGATGATGCGATGGGTTTCTTCGGTGGTCGCGGTGACGCCGCATTGGATCTGGATCCGATCGATCCGCTCGGTCAGGAAGGAAAAAGGCGTCGGCTCGACGTCGCCGGGCTGCATCTCCAGCCGGTCCCAGGCGATGCTGCGGCCGTCCAGGCGCGCAGGCGTGCCCGTCTTCAGCCGCCCCATGTTCAGGCCGAGGTCATAGAGCCGATCCGACAGGCCGATGGCCGGGGCCTCGCCGACGCGGCCGGCGGGGATACGATTTTCGCCGAGGTGGATCAGGCCCTTGAGAAAGGTGCCGGTGGTCAGGACGACCCGGCCGGCGCTCCAGGCGCGACCATCCGAGGAGGAGACACCAACGACGCGCCCGTGCTTCACGATCAGATCTTCGACAGCAGCGGCTTCGACGGTCAGGCAGGACTGCGCGGAGAGGGCGGCCTGCATGGCCAGGCGATAGAGCTTGCGGTCGATCTGCGCGCGCGGGCCTCGGACCGCGGGGCCCTTGGAACGGTTAAGCAGGCGAAACTGAATGCCGGCTTGGTCCGCCAGGCGACCCATGAGGCCGTCGAGCGCGTCGATCTCGCGTACCAGATGACCCTTGCCCAGGCCGCCGATGGCGGGATTACAGGACATCTCGCCGATGGTTTCGACCTTGTGCGTCAGGAGCAGGGTGCGCGCGCCGACCCGCGCCGCCGCAGCCGCGGCTTCGCATCCGGCGTGACCGCCGCCAATGACAATGACATCCCACGCGGGCGAAGACATGAAACTCGATTTGGGTTTGAAGCGGCGTTCGGCCGTGGCCGTTCAGTCGAGCGACTTATACTGGGCCGGCCTCGCGGCGTCGAGGCGCCCTGGGCCTGACTCCGGATGTTTCACGTGAAACATCGTCCGATGCTGAGTAGGTCCTCAACCGGTGTTTCACGTGAAACATTTACTTGCCGATACAGAACCGGGCAAACACACGATCGAGTACGTCTTCGGCGTCGATCCGCCCCCCAATCCGAGCCAAACAGCGCGCAGCCAACCGCACATCTTCAGCGGCCAGCTCTACCGCAATTCCACCCTCTAGCTCCGCCAAGGCGCGCCGAAGATGGTCGTAGGCCGCATCCAGGTCCCGCCGGTGACGCGCCCGGGTCGCGGCCGGGAACTCCGATCCGGATAGCGCCGCCACCACACGCTCGGTCAGGCGCTCGGACATCTGCGCGAAGCCGGAGCCCGTAGCGAGCGACAGGTCCAAGGTCTCCAATTCACCGCCCCCGGCCCACGTTCGGGCCGCCTGCCCCGCGGGTCCCGGCGGTAGATCCGCCTTATTCAACAGGACCAGATCGCCGGGCCTCGCCCACTCGGTCACCGTCCGCCACTCATCTCCTGACGCTGCGGCGTCGATCACCAGCAGACGTAAATCGGCCCGACCTGCCCGATCAGTGGCGCGCCGAACCCCCTCGGCTTCGATTGGATCGGCAGATACCCGCAGACCCGCCGTGTCGGCCACGATCACCCGATAGCCCGCCAGGTCCAACACCACCTCGATCACATCCCGCGTGGTGCCTGGCGTAGGCGTGACGATAGCGGCATCGGAGCCGGCGAGGGCGTTCAGCAAGCTGGACTTGCCAGCATTCGGCGCCCCGATCAGAGCGATGCGGAAGCCTTCCCGCACGCGCTCTCCCCGCACGCTGTCGGCCAAGGCCTTAACCAGTTCCGCCGCAACCCTTTCAATCGGCTCGCGCGCCTCGATGGCCACGCTTTCCGGCAGGTCCTCATCCGGAAAGTCCACGGCCGCTTCCAACCCGGCCAGCGCCTCGATCAGAGCCTCGCGCCAATAGGCATGGCGGCCGGACAGTTCGCCATCAAGTTGGCCCAGCGCCTGTCGCCGCTGGGCTTCGGTTTCCGCGTCGACCAGATCGGCGATCGCCTCCGCCTGGGCCAGGTCCAGGCGCCCGTGCTCAAACGCCCGACGGGTGAATTCGCCCGGCTCGGCCAGGCGCAGGCCCAGGCCGGCCAAGGCCTCAATCACCGCCTCGGTGACAGCGCCGCCGCCATGCAGGTGCAACTCGCCGCTGTCCTCTCCCGTGAAGCTGGCCGGCCCGGGAAACCAGAGCACCAGAGCCTGGTCCAACTCGACGCCATCGCTTGGCCGACGCAGCGTGCGCAAGCTTGCTCGGCGGGGCTGCAGGGCGCCGTTGGTCAGGGCGGCGAGGATTTCACGTGTGGCTGGTCCCGACAGCCGAATCACTGAAACAGCGGCGCGGCCCGCGGCCGTGGCGGGGGCGAAAATGGTGTCGGACATGAAACTGCTGTATGCGGCGGACTAGCCTTTAGCGGAGCCCGTCGCGGCCATCATCAACTTGCGGAACTGCTCCTGGGCCAGCCCCCCGAAGGCAAGCCAGTTCTTCATCAACTCCTCCGGTTGGAGGGCGGCCATGTTATCCCGCAGCCTCACCTGCATCTCGGTGACCAGTGTTTCATTGAGGGCGGTGACGTCCGGCAGACCCAGAAAGGTCCGCGCCTCCTCGGGCGTGCACTCCACATTGACCGTCGCCTTCATGGCTGCCTCCACCGCGCCCTCACAAAATGCAAAGGCCACAACTTTGTTATGAGCCTTTCCAGGCCGCGCACGCTAGAGGCTTTGCGAAACCGGTTACCATCAATCCGCACTCTGACCCCTGCCAGGACTGCTCATGACTCAAGACCGTCTAACCGTCACCACCAACGCCGGCGCCTTCGGCGCCTATGTCGCCCGACCCAAGGCCGCCAAGGCTCCAGCCGTTGTGGTCATTCAGGAGATCTTCGGCGTCAATGCGGTGATGCGCGGGATCTGCGACGATTTGGCGGCCCAGGGCTATCTGGCCATCTGCCCCGACTTGTTTTGGCGGATCGAGCCGGGCGTCGACATCACCGACCAAACCGAGGCCGAGTGGAAAAAGGCGTTTGGATACTATAGCGCGTTCGACGTCGACGCCGGCGTCGAAGACATCGCCGCCACCATCGACCTGATTCGGAGCGATGCGCAGTGCGCCGGCAAGGTTGGCGCCGTCGGCTATTGCCTTGGCGGGCTCCTCGCCTTTCTGACCGCAACCCGGACCGATAGCGATGCAAGCGTCGCCTACTATGGCGTCGGAATTGAAAAATTCTTGGCCGAGGCCGATCGCCTGACCCGGCCATTGATGCTGCACATTGCCGAAGAGGACCAGTTCGTGGCCAAGCCGGCCCAGGGCCTGATCATCGATGCCCTGAAGAACCGGGCCATGGTGGAGGTTCACGCCTACCCTGGCCGCGACCACGCCTTTGCACGCAAGGGCGGCGCGCATTATGACGCCGGAGACGCCGCCGTCGCCAATGAACGGACATTGGCCCTCTTCAAGGCCGCGCTCGACTAATCGATTGTTTCACGTGAAACACCCACGGTCGAGGCCTGTCCCGGGCGCCGTTCATTCACCCTGCACCCAAGGAGTAACTCCATGCTGGCGATCCAGGCGACCAAGGCCGGCGGCCCCGAAGTTCTGGAGACGATCGACCTGCCAACGCCATCGCCCGGACCCGGCCAGATCCTGATTCGCCACAAGGCGATCGGGCTGAATTTCATCGACACCTATCAACGCTCCGGCCTTTACCCGATCCCGTTTCCGGCAGTACTGGGCCAAGAGGCCGCGGGCGTGGTCGAGGCGGTGGGCGAGGGGGTGACCCGCTTCAAGGCCGGCGACCGCGCCGCCTATGGAACCGGCCCCTTGGGCGCCTATGCCGAAGCGCACGTGGTGCCGGCGGATCGCGCGGTGAAGCTCCCGGACTCCATCCCCTTCGAATCCGGCGCCGCCATGATGCTGAAGGGCATGACTGTCGAGTTCCTGATCCGCCGTTGCCGCACGGTCCTGTCGGGCGAAACCATCCTGGTTCATGCGGCCGCGGGCGGCGTCGGCACCCTGATGACCCAGTGGGCCAGCGCCCTGGGCGCCCACGTGGTCGGCACGGTCGGTTCCGCCGCCAAGGCCGATCATGCCCGCGCAAATGGCTGTCAGCACGTGATCCTCTATGGCGAGGAGGATGTGGCCGCGCGGGTGCGGGAGATCACCGGCGGCAAGGGTGTGCCAGTGGTCTATGACGGCGTGGGCGCGGCGACCTTCGAGGCCAGCCTCGCCAGCCTCTGCCGGCGCGGCATGCTGGTCAGCTTCGGCAACGCTTCAGGCCCGGCGCCGCCGATCGATCCGAGCCGCCTGGCGCGCGCCGGGTCCCTGTTCCTGACCCGCCCGACTCTGTTCGATTATGTGGCGACCACACCGGAACTCGACGCCAGCGCCGCAGCGGTGTTTGATGTAGTGGCGTCCGGCCAGGTCAAGGTCGAGATTGGCCAGACCTTCACCCTAAAGGATGCGCGCAAGGCCCACGAGGCGCTGGAGGGCAGGGCGACTTCGGGGGCGACGTTGTTGTTGCCGTGAAGCTCAGGGTCCGCAAATGACCACCGCTCATCCCCGCGAAGGCGGCGGTCCAGGGTGAAACCCCCACAAGCTCGTGGATGAATCCGGATCCCTGCCTTCGCTATGAGCGCGAAACAGGATGCCGTGCAGGTCAAACAACCCGCTAGGTATTCATCGACTGGAAGAAATCGGCGTTGTTCTTGCTCTGCCGCAGCTTGTCCATCAGGAATTCGATGGCGTCCTGCGGACCCATTGGATTCAGGATACGACGCAGGACATAGGTCTTCTGCAGAATGTCCTTCGGCGTAATCAGTTCTTCCTTGCGGGTGCCCGACTTCAGGATGTCGATGGCCGGGAATATCCGCTTGTCGGCGACCTTGCGGTCCAGGATGATTTCCGAGTTACCGGTGCCCTTGAACTCTTCGAAGATCACCTCGTCCATCCGCGAGCCGGTTTCGATCAGGGCGGTGGCGATGATGGTCAGCGAGCCGCCTTCCTCGACGTTCCGCGCCGCGCCGAAGAAGCGCTTGGGCCGTTGCAGGGCGTTGGCGTCGACGCCGCCGGTCAGGACCTTGCCGGAAGAAGGGACAACGGTGTTATAGGCGCGGCCGAGGCGGGTTACTGAGTCCAGCAGGATGATCACGTCGCGCTTATGCTCGACTAGGCGCTTGGCCTTTTCGATCACCATTTCGGCGACCTGGACGTGGCGGGTGGCTGGCTCGTCGAAGGTCGAGGAGATCACCTCGCCCTTCACCGTCCGCTGCATGTCGGTGACTTCTTCCGGCCGCTCGTCGATCAGGAGCACAATCAGATAGGCTTCGGGGTGGTTGGCGGCGATCGACTTGGCGATGTTCTGCAGCATTACCGTCTTGCCGACCCGGGGCGGCGCCACGATCAGGCACCGCTGGCCCTTGCCGAGCGGTGACACGATGTCGATGATCCGGCCCGAGCGGTCCTTCAGGGTCGGGTCTTCGATTTCCATGGTCAGCCGCTCTTCGGGATAGAGCGGGGTCAGGTTGTCGAAGGCGACCTTGTGGCGGACATTGTCAGGGCTCTCAAAATTGACCTGATCGACCTTGACCAAGGCAAAATAGCGCTCGCCTTCGCGCGGGGAGCGGACGCCGCCGTCCACTGTGTCGCCGGTCCTAAGACCAAACTTGCGGATCTGCGAGGGTGAGACATAGATGTCATCCGGCCCGGCGAGATAGTTGGCCTCAGGGCTGCGCAGGAAGCCGAAACCGTCCTGCACCACTTCCAGCGTGCCGCTGCCGCTGATCTCGACGCCTTCCTCGGCCAGGGCCTTGAGGATGGCGAACATCATGTCCTGCTTGAGCATCGAGTTGGCGTTCTCGATCTCGAGGGACTCAGCGAAGGCCACCAGGTCGGCGGGCGACTTCTCCTTCAGCTGCTGCAGGGACATGCGCGTCAGCCCCATGGCGGCAATGGCCTGGCTGGCGGCTGAGGGGCCCTCTTCAGCGCCGTTGTCGCCGGCGTCCGGACCTTCGCCGAGGATGTCGGTGGCTTCGGGATCGATCAGGGAGTCGATGGTTTCGTCTTGCATGGGATATACTCGTGTTGGATCGCTCACGCGATCATGGGCCGGTGACCCGACCCGATCAGTTTCGTTGCTTGCGCCGGCGTTTTAGGGCGTCGGCGCGGATGGGGAGGTCGGACCGGGCGGCGCCGCTGGAAGGGCGCAGGTCCGAGGAGAGGAGGGCGGCGGGGCGGTTTCGCCTCGCCTCACCCCAGCGGAACCACATGCTGAAGGTCAGGTCAAGCGGGGTATGAAAAGACACCGCGCCCAGGGTTCGGCTCTAGCTGTGGATACCCCCGAACTTCGTCGTCACCGAAAGCACGATGACGATGGCCAGAACGAACGGGATTTCGTTGGTCATGCGCCAAAACCGTTCGGAATGCGTGTTCCGATTCTCGGCGAAGGCGCGCCGGGCGCCGGCCAGAAAGCCGTGCCAGCCGAACATCACCACCAAGGCCGCGATCTTGGTCAGCATCCAGGGGCTCAGCCAGAAATGGGGACCGAGCCGCTGAAGGTCAACCCATACCAACAGGCCGCCGAAGATCACCACCAGGATCATGGCCGGATTGACGATCATCCGCAGCAGCTTGAGTTCCATGACCTTAAACGTCTCGTCCAGCTCTGAGCCGGGTGTCGCGCGCGTATGATAGACGTAGAGCCGCGGCAGATAGAGCATGCCAGCCATCCAGGCGATCACCGCCAGGATGTGCAGGCCCCGGATCAGGTCGAAGTGCTCGATCACCGGACGGTCTCCTCCGTTCGCACGGGGCATCGGCCAAAACAGGCTGCGCATTCATGGGCCGCGCCCGGCCCGATCCCGACTGTCTGGTTCAGCACGCCGACCACGAGGTCGGCGAGGCCGGCGATAAAAGCCTCATGCAGGCCGAGCGCAGGAACCCGGATATAGGGCTGGTCCCCGAGACCGGCGGCCAGCTCGGCATAGTCATGATCGAGTTCGACCAGGGTCTCGATGTGTTCGGAGACGAAGGCGATCGGGGTGATGATCACGCCAAGGCCGTCCTCGGCCGCTTCGGCGATCGCTTCCGGCGTCGAGGGACCCAGCCATTTCAGCGGACCGACCCGGCTCTGGTAGCAGACCCGCCAGTCCCAGCCGCCGCCGAGCCGCTCGGCCACCGCCGCGGCTGTAGCCTCGATCTGGCTCTGGTACGGATCGCCCGCCGCGATCACCTTCTGCGGCAAGCCATGCGCCGAGAACAATAGCCGCACCTTTTCGGGCCGACCCGCATTGTCCCAGGCCGTGAGTATCCGGTCGGCATGGGCATCGACCAGGCCCCTCTGGGTCGGATAGCAGCAGACGGCCCGGACCTGGCCCGAGCCGTGATAGGCCCGCCGCCAAGCCTTGAGTGACGACGCTGTAGTGGTGGTCGAATACTGCGGATAGAGCGGCAGCAGCACCACCTCATCCGGTTCGAACTCCGCCACCGCCCGCGCCGTCTCGTCGCTGAACGGGCGCCAATGGCGCATGGCGATAAAGGTCCGGACCGTGCAGCTGGGCGCCCGCATCGCCAACAGAGCCTGCAGCGCGCCCCCCTGGGCCTCGGTCTCCGCCAGCAGCGGCGATGCGCCGCCCATCTTGGCGTAGTTGGCCTGGGCGGACTTTTCGCGCAGGGTCGAGATCATCAGCGCCAGGGGATAACGGATCAAGGCCGGCGCGCCGATGATCGCAGGGTCGGCGAACAGGTTGAACAGGAACGGCCGCACCGCCTCCAGCCGGTCTGGACCGCCCAGATTGAACAGGACGATCGCCACCCGCCGCCTCGGCCCGACATCTCGCGCCATCAGCCGGCTCGCCATTCGGTGACCCGGGCTAGGGTCTGTTTGACATGGGCGATCGGTGTATCGGGCAGAATGCCGTGCCCAAGGTTGAAGACGTAGCGGTTCGGACCCCACTGATCGAGCAACTGATCGATGCGCCGGTCGAGGCCGGCGCCGCCCGCCCTCAACAGCAGCGGGTCCAGGGCGCCCTGAATGGTCACCGATTGCTGCAGCCTCTGTCCCAAGGCCGCGCTGGCCTGGACATCAAGCCCGACCGCATCGACGCCGGCGGCGCCTGCATAGCCTTCGACAAGCGACCCCGCCGCCCTCGGAAAGCCTATTACAGGCGCCGTCACACCAGCGGTCCTGAGACCCGCCACGATCTTGGCGTGAGGCCGGGTGACGATACGATCGAACAGGTCTTCGGGAATATTCTCGGCCCAGGACTCGAACAGTTGCAAGGCCTCGGCCCCCGCCTTGGCCTGCATCGCCAGATAACCAATGGTGGCTTCGGCGATGACATCGATCAGGGCGTCCAGTTCGTCCGGCTTTTCGAAGGCGAAACGGCGAGCGCCTGTCCGGTCGCTGGAGCGGCCTTCGATCATATAGGTGGCCACGGTCCAGGGGGCGCCGGCGAAGCCGATCAGGGCCCGCTCAGGCTCCAGCGATGATCGTACCCGGCCCAGGGTCTCACCCACCGCGGAAAGCCGGCCGGCCGCCGCCTCGACGTTATCTCGAAGAACCTCGATCGATGGCAGGGCGCCGAGCCGTGGTCCTTCCCCGGTCTCAAACCAGACCTCCTGGCCCAGGGCCTTGGGCAGCAGCAGGATGTCGGCGAAGACGATGGCCGCGTCGAAAGGAAACCGGCGCATCGGCTGCATCGTCGCCTCCGCCGCCATCTCAGGATTAAGGCAGAAGCTGATAAAGTCAGGAGCCTTGGTTCTCAACTCGCGATATTCCGGCAAGTAGCGCCCAGCTTGGCGCATGAACCACACTGGGGGCCGGTCGACCGGTTCGCCGGCAAGCGCCTTGAGGAATCTCGACTGAGGGGTGTTCTCGCGTGCGGCCATGGCCGGTCTTAAACCCTGGACGGCCTGAAGGCTCAAGCCCAGGCCTAACCTTATCTATTAAAGAAAGATTAATAAGGATGAGGTGGAAGAAGATAGGGCCATGGACAAGCGTGGATAACCCCGGGGCCGGCAGCCTCGCTCACTTCTGTTCCGGCCTTTCCGACGAAATCTCCACCGCATGGAGCTGGGCTGTGGAAACCGGGGAAAACTTCCAGCGTAGGGAAATCCTTAATGAAAGGTAAAGACCGGCGCGGGCGCCGACCGGAGGATACGCATTTGGCGCCCCGCAGCGGGAATTGTGACATCCACATGACAGCTTGCCGCATCGGGCCTGGGGACGGTTGAGGCCACAATCGAAGATCTATCCCGATCGTCCTTGGCAAACCGGTCGTGACCGGCTTTTCTCCCTAATAAACCCCTAATTCACCCTCCGTTTGTTAACGATTCGTTAACCGGCGCTCCACAGACGGTCATGACCCTCCCCTAGCCCAATATCGAGAATGGCCAATGACAGGCTCGCGTTTCGCCACCTATTTCCACGTTCATCTCGTGTCGGACTCGACCGGGGAGACCCTCAACGCCATGGCGCGGGCCGTCTGCGCGCGGTTCGATGATGTCTTGCCGATCGAACACATCTATTCTCTGGTCCGCTCCGACCGGCAGCTCGAGCGGGTATTGCAGGAGATCGGTGGCGCGCCGGGGGTGGTCATCCACACCATTGTCGACCGAAACCTAAGGGCCCGGCTGGAGCAGGGCTGCCGCGAGGTGGAAATGACCTGCGTCGCGGCGCTGGATCCCCTGATCGCGGCGCTGGGGCGTTATCTCGGCGCTTCGCTGTCGAACCGGGTCGGGGCGCAGCACGCCCTGGACAACGACTATTTCAACCGCATGGACGCGCTGAACTACGCCATCGGCCACGATGATGGTCAGGGCACGGATGATCTGGAAAGCGCCGACGTGGTGCTGGTGGGGGTCAGCCGCACGTCCAAGACCCCGACCTGCATCTATCTGGCCCACCGGGGGGTGCGGGCGGCCAACGTGCCCCTGGTGCCGGGAAGCGAGCCCCCCGCGAACCTGACTCAGCTGAAGCGGCCCGTGGTGATCGGCCTGACCGTATCTCCCGACCGCCTGATCCAGATCCGCCGTAACCGGCTTCTGAACCTGCGTGAGGATCGCGAGAGCAGCTACATCGAGATCGAATCGGTGCGCGAGGAAATCGTCAAGGCGCGACGCATGTTCGAACGCCAGGGCTGGCCGGTGATCGACGTGACCCGCCGCTCAGTCGAGGAGACGGCGGCCCAGGTGATCAATGTTATCAATTCCGGCGGCGGCCAGATCGAGGTCTTGTCGTGATACCGGTGGTGCTGGCCTCGCAAAGCCAGTCGCGGGCCGCGCTTTTGTCCGCGGCCGGAGTCGTCTTCACCAAGGTCAGCTCCGGAGTCGACGAGACGGCGATCAAGCAGAGGCTTTTGGCGGAGGGCGCCGATCCGCGCCGCGTCGCCGAGGTATTGGGCGAGGCCAAGGCCGTGATGGTTTCGCGCAGCACGATGGGTCTGGTGATCGGCGCCGACCAGACCCTGGACCTGGATGGCCAGCTGTTCGACAAGGCCGATACCATCGATGAAGTGCGCGAGCGACTGACGGCGCTGCGCGGCCGCACGCATCAATTGCACGGCGGCCTGGTGGTGGCGGAGGGCGGCGAGGTCGTCTGGCGCCACACGGAGAGCTCCAGCCTGACCATGCGTGACTTTTCCGACGTCTTCCTTGACGCCTATCTCGCCCGCGACGGCCAGGCCGTATTGTCCTCCGTAGGCTGCTATCACCTCGAGGGGGCGGGGGCCCAGCTGTTCGAGCGGATCGACGGCGACTATTTCGCCATCCTGGGCCTGCCGCTCCTACCGCTGCTTGGGTTCCTTCGTGAACGGGGGGCGATCGCCGCATGACCAGCCTGTCCGGCGCCACGCGGTTGGCGGGGGTGGTCGGCCGGCCGGTCCGCCACTCCTTGAGCCCCTTGATCCACAACGCCTGGCTGGCTGCGGCGGAACTAGACGGCGCTTATGTCGCGCTCAGCCCGACCGAAGAGGGGTTCCCGCACCTGATCGAAGGCCTGAGAGGCTCATCGTTCGTTGGCTTTAACGTCACCTTGCCGTTCAAGGAGGCCGCCCTGGCCGCCGCGGACCAGGCCAGCCAACGGGCGCGGCTTGCGGGCGCCGCCAATCTGCTGCTGTTCGCTGAGGATGGGACGGTCCAGGCGGATAATACCGACGGGGAGGGGCTTTTAGGCGCCTTCGCGGCGCAGGCGCCGGGCTTCAACCCGGCGGCGGGGCCAGTGGTGATTCTTGGCGCCGGTGGCGCGGCGCGCGGCGCGGCCGCGGCTTTTTTCCTCGCGGGGGCGCCCAGGATCCGCCTGGTCAATCGCACCAAGGCCCGCGCCGAGGCCATCGCCCGCGCCCTGGGCGAACCGGTCCAGGCCTTCGGCTGGTCCGACCTGCCGAACCTGCTCGACGATGCGGCCGCGGTGATCAACGCCACCTCGCTCGGCTTGGAGGGCCATGCGCTGCTGGACATCGATCTGTTTGGCCTGCCGAAGACTTCGCCGGTGATGGACATGGTCTATCGGCCCCTGCGCACGCGGCTGCTGGACGACGCGGCCCGGGCTGGGCATCCGACCGTCGACGGGCTGGAAATGCTGATCCTGCAGGCGGCGCCATCCTTTGAAGCCCTGTTCGGCCAGCCGCCGCCCGCGGTGGATATGCGCGCCCTGGCCCTCCGCGCCCTGGAGCAGGCGCCGTGATCGTCGTCGGCCTGACCGGCTCGATTGGGATGGGCAAGTCCACCACCGCCGCCATGTTCGCGGCGGAGGGCGTCCCGGTCTATGACGCCGACGCCGAGGTGCATGCCCTCTACGCCTCCGGCGGGGCGGCAGTGGCGCCGATCGAGGCGGCTTTTCCCGGCGTGGTGCGGGACGGGGCGGTTGATCGCGGCCTGCTCGGCCAAAGGGTTCTGGGGGATGAGCCGGCGATGAAGCGGCTGGAGGCCATCGTCCATCCCCTGGTCGGAGCCACCCGCGCCGGCTTTTTCGAAGCCGCCAAGGCCGAGGGCGCGGACATCGTCCTACTCGACATCCCGCTGCTGTTCGAGACAGGCGGAGAGAGGACCGTCGACGCGGTGGTGGTGGTCTCGGCCTCCGCCGATGTCCAGCGCAAACGGGTCCTGGCTCGGCCCGGCATGGCCCCCGAGAAGCTTGAGGCGATCCTCGCGCGGCAGAAACCCGACGCCGACAAGCGCGCTCAGGCCGACTTCGTGATCGACAGCGGCGAAGGCCAGGAAAGCGCCTTAGCCCAGGTGCGTCAGGTGCTGGCCAAGCTTCGTTCACAGGACTGGAAGCCCCGGCGTCGGAGTAGCCTTGATGCCGAGAACAAACCGTCCCAATGATCAGCCCATGTTGCGTGAGATCGTCCTCGACACCGAAACCACCGGCCTCGATCCCAAGACTGGCCACCGCCTGATCGAAGTCGGCTGTATCGAGCTCTTGGACTACCTGCCGACCGGGCGCACCTTTCACCGCTATATCCATCCTGATCGCGAGATCGACCCCGAGGCCGAGCGGGTTCACGGCATTTCTCTCGCCTTCCTGGCCGACAGGCCGCGGTTCCACGAGCCGGACGTCTGCGACGCCATGCTGGAGTTCATCGGCGACGCCGCCCTCGTGGCGCACAACGCCGCCTTCGACCGCGGCTTTATCAATCACGAGCTGAGGCGGGCGAAACGGCCGATCCTGGACGAGGCGCGCTGGATCGACTCTCTGCCCCTGGCCCAGAAGAAATTCCCGGGCATGTACAATTCGCTGGATGCGCTGTGTAAGCGGTTCAAGATCTCGCTGGCGGACCGCACCAAGCATGGCGCCTTGCTAGACGCCCAGCTTCTGGCCGGAGTCTATCTTGAACTGCGCGGCGGCAAGGAGCGGGGCCTCGACCTGGCGCCCCAGACCCGGCGCCGCGCCGATGCCGGCGAGGGCGCCTCGGCGGTCATGCACGGCCCTCGCCCGCGGCCGCTTGCGCCCCGCTCCACTGAAGCTGAGCGGGAGGCGCACGAAGCCTTTGTTCGGGGAACCCTGAAGAGCGGCGCAATCTGGGCGAAATTCGGCGTCACGGCCGAATAGGCGGTCAGGCTTGACCTGCCGCCGGTCCGGCCAATTGGCCCTGGCGCGCGGCATAGACCGCAACGAAGTCGATCGGGTCGATCATGAACGGCGGGAAGCCGCCCTCGCTGCTCAGATCCGAAATGACCCGGCGGGCGTAGGGGAACAGGTAGCGCGGGCACTCGATCAGCAGCACCGGCTCCAGCTCGGTTTCCGGCACACCGGTGATTTGGAACAGGCCGCCGTAGACCAGCTCGATCTGGAACACCGCTTCGCCGTTCGACCGCGCGGTGGCGCTCAGCTTCAGATCCACTTCATAGAGCGCATCCGGGCGAGCGCGGGCGTTCATTTCCACGCCAAGCTCGATCTGTGGCTGGACGCCTCCGGCCCGCAACGATTCCGGCGCGCGCGGGTTCTCAAACGACAGGTCCCGAATGAATTGGGCGAGGACGCGCATGCCCGGGCCTTCGGCTGGGGCGGCGGCCTGGGAATCGGTGTCGGTCATGAAAGGGGTGGTCCCATGATGGATCGCGCGCCGTAATGCACCAGCGCGCCTTGGATGCGTGAAGCGGGGCTGCTATCACGCGCGCAAACCCGGTGCAACGCGGCGCCTGACGCGGCGGCCCCGGCGGATTATATTGAACTGTCCGGCGAACCGGCGCTCTGGTCTGGTTCGAGACGGATTTCAACTCGGTATCGCCTTGCAAGTCTTGGAATTGCTCATCCTGGCCGCCCTGGCCGCTGTAGTCCTCTACCAGCTCTATGCGGTGCTGGGCCGGCGCGTGGGCCGTCAGCCTGAGGACGGGCTGGCGTCCGGCCCGCGCCCAGCCCAGCCCACCGCGCCGCCAGCGCCCGATATCGACGCGGTTCCGCAACCGGCCGGCGTGGCCGCCATCCGGGCCCGTGACGCCAGCTTCGACATCTCGCGGTTCCTGGAAGGCGCGCGCATCGCCTACGAGACCATCGTCAGGGCCTTCGCCGAGGGTGACCGCGACACGCTTCGGCGGCTGGTCTCAACAGAGGTGTACGACCGCTTCGACCCAGTGATCACCACCCGTGCCGCTGAACAGCGCAGCGAAACCGTCGAATTTGTCCACCCGGCCCGCACGGATCTCGACTTCGCCGAGGTCGAGGGGGATCTGGCCCGCGCCAAGGTCCGCTTTCTGGCCGAGCTGCGCAGCCGCATCCGCGGTCCCGAGGGTGAGGCGGTGGATGAGCGGCGAACGGCCGAAGTCTGGACCTTCGAGCGCAAGTTCGCCAGCCGCGACCCTAACTGGACCCTCGTCCGGGTCGACGCCGCGGAGTCGTGATCGGCATGAGGGGGTTAAGGCTTACGACGGCCTTGGTCGGCCTGCTCGTCCTCGCCGCCTGCGCTACCACGCCGTCCCCATCGCCGCCGCCGGCGCCAGGCCCTCGAGTCAGCCCGTCGCCTCCCCCGCCAGTGGCGGAAAGGCCTGCTCCGCCTCTTCGCGCTGTCCCCGAGGCGCTGACGCCGACGCGGCTGTCGCTGAACCTTTCGGAGCTGCCGGGCTGGGCCCAGGAAGACCACGCGGCGGCGCTCAGGGCGTTCGAGGCCGGCTGCGGGGTCGCATCGGGTGGAGATCTCGCCGAACTCTGTCACCGAGCCCGCGCCGTGGGGGCCTTGGATGAAACGGCGGCCCGCGGGTTCCTGGAAGCCAATTTCCGTGCGGAACCGGTCGGCGACGGCGGCCTCTTGACCGCCTATTTCGCTCCTGAATACGAGGCCCGCACCAGCCGTCGCGGTGAGTTCACCGCGGCTGTGCGCGCTCGCCCCGCTGACCTGGTCATGATCGATCTCGGCCAGTTCGATCCCAGCCTGGCCGGGCGCAAGATCAGCGGCCGGATCGTGGGCGGCCAAGTTGTCCCCTATCCCGATCGGACCGCGATCGAGGCTGATCAAGCAGATGCCGCCCTCGCCTGGATGAGGCCTGAGGACCTGTTCTTCATGCAGATCCAAGGCTCCGGGGTTCTGCGCCTGCCCGACGGCCGCCGGCTGAAGGCGGCCTATGCGGGCAATAACGGCCGCGCCTTTGTCGGTATCGCCAATATCCTGCGGGACCGCGGCGCCTTGGCCGCCGGGGATGCCTCCGGCGAAGCGGTGCGTGTGTGGCTGGCGGCGCACAGAGGCGCGCAAGCGGACCAGGTGATGCGCCAAAACCCCCGTTACGTGTTCTTCAAGCTCGCCACGGACGATGGGGCCGATCCCACGGGCACGGCGGGCCTGCCCCTCATCCCGGGCCGATCCCTGGCGGTCGACCCAACCCGACACGCCCTGGGCGGCCTCTACTGGATCGACGCCACCGCACCCAGCCTTGCCGGCGCCATGCCAGCCTATCGCCGCATCGCCATGGCGCTCGACACTGGTGGGGCGATCAAGGGCGACGTCCGCGCCGATCTCTACCTGGGAGCCGGCGCCGCCGCCGGCGCCGAAGCTGGGCGCGTGCGCCACGTCCTCAGCCTCTACGCCCTGGCGCCGGTCGGCCCGACCACGCCGTGAAGCGACCGTTGCGCCCTGAAGAAGCGCATCTGTGGGCCAAGGTGGCGGCCACGGTTCGGCCCGCCCCCGGGCGCGGGCGCCCTGCAACTGTCCCGCACCCGACGCATGCCGAAACCCTGCCCGCCGTCGCGGCGGTCGCCGCCGTCAAGGTCGTCTCGCCGACGCCGGTCAATCGCCGGCTTGGGCCGCTGGAAACCATCGAGCCTCGGCGCAAACTGCGGATCAGCCGGGAACAGGAGTTCGGGCCTCGGCTCGACCTGCACGGCCTGGATCAGGATCGAGCCCGCACGGCCCTGGCCAACTTCCTGTGGCGGGCCTCAGAAGACGGCTGGAGGGCCGTCCTGGTGATCACCGGCAAGGGCTCGCGCGGCGATGGGGTCTTGCGCCGCATGGTTCCCCACTGGTTGTCCGACCCGGCCCTGCGCACCTTGGTCGCCGGCGTTTCAGAAGCCCAGCGCCACCACGGCGGCGCTGGAGCCCTCTATGTGGCGCTGAAGCGCAGGCCGACCAGTCCGAAGCCTTAAGCGGAGCGGACAAGGCGGGCGGCGAAGAAGCCGTCCAGACCGCCGGGCAGTTGATGCGGCAGCACGCGAAGCAGACCCTCCGGTGTCACCGACCCCTCCGGCGCCCCACCTTCGCCGGCTTCGATCGGCGCCAGCTTGAACTCAGAATGACGGCTGAGGAAAGCCTCGACCTGAGCCTCGCCCTCTTCAGGTTCCAGCGAGCAGACGCAATAGACCATGCGGCCGCCAGCGGCGACGCGCTCGGCGGCGCTGTCCAGCAGCCGCGCCTGGACGCCAGCGAGCTTGGCGATGTCGCCTGGCCGGGCCCCCCAGAGGACGTCAGGATGGCGGCGGAAGGTGCCGGTGGCGGAACAGGGGGCATCGAGCAACACGGCGTCGAACCGGCGCTGATCGTCCCAGCGCTCGGCCTCGGCGGCGACGATTTCGGCTGAAAGCCCGGTCCGCTCCAGTCCCTGGGTCAGGCGGCGCAGGCGTGCGGCCGAACGGTCCAGGGCCGTCACCTTGGCCCCGGCGGCAGCCAGTTGCAGGGCCTTGCCGCCTGGCGCGGCGCAGAGATCGACGGCCGTCTCGCCTGGGCTGAGGTTCAGCAAGCGCGCGGGAATCGCTGCGGCGGCGTCCTGCACCCACCACTGGCCCTCGGCATAGCCGGGCCAATCGGCGACATCGCCTCGCCGGCGCGAGCGCAGCGACCCGCCGGCCAAGGGCTCCGCCTCCAGCGTCTCGGCCAGGGCGGGCGCGTCCGCCAGGCTTCGCAGGCTGACGTCGGTCATCGGCTCGTCCGCTATGACGGCGGTAATCGCCCTGGCCGCCTCCTCGCCATAGGCGGCGCGCCATCGGGCGAATAGCCAGCCTGGCGCCAGGACCTCAAGGTCGGCGGCGGGGGCCGGATCACGCTGCAGACCGCGCAGCACGGCGTTGACCAGGCCCTTGAACGGCCGCGTCGCCTCGGATGCCTGCGCCAGGCGCACGGTCGTATCCACGGCGGCGAAGGCCGGGGTGTCCATGTACAGCAGCTGGGCCACGCCGAGCCGCAGCAGCATGCGCACCGCTTCCGGCGGTGGCTTGCTCAGCTTGCCGTCCAACAGACGGTCGATGGCGCCCAGCCGGCGCAGCAGGGTCATGGCCATCATCCGCGCCAGGGCTCGGTCGCGCAGCTCAAGCTCGGCGAACGGCCTGCGCACGAAGGCCTCCTCCAGGCCGCCGCGGTGATCGAGCGCGCCCGCCACCAGGTCCAGCGCGGCCCTGCGGGCGCCCAGGCCCTCGGCGTCGGGATCTTGGGGGGCGGAGGGCGGTGTGTGGCGCGCTTTGGGCGGTCGGGAGGGTTTCATGCGCGCCCCCTGCCCCCGCAGGCGCTGACAATCAAGGAAAAAGGGCGCAAAAGGCGGCCATGGCCGATCTTCCCGAACACGCCGCCGCCGACAAGCCCCTCAGCGCCGCTGCCCGCCGCGCGCTCGAAGAGGCTGCCACCCGTCGCCGGGCCGCCGAGGCGGAAGCCGAGCGCGCCAAGGAAATCGGAGGGCCGGGCGGTCTCGAACCTACGCGTTTCGGCGATTGGGAACGCAAGGGAATCGCTGTCGACTTCTAGGGGACTCTCAGATCCCCGAAATCTCTTCGATCACGCTGATGGCCGAAGCCCTCGGGTCGTTGGCGCCGGTGATCGGCCGCCCGCAGACCAGGTGGCTGGCGCCTGAGCGCAGGGCCTCGGCCGGCGTGGCGGCGCGGGCTTGATCATCGGCCTTGGCCCAGGTTGGGCGCACGCCAGGGGTCACGACTAGGAAGCCAGGACCGCCGATCTCGCGCGCCAGGGCCGCTTCATGCGGGCTGGCGACCACGCCATCCAGGCCCGCGTCCAGGGCCTGGCGGATCCGCCGCTCGACCAGGTCGCGCACCTTCAGCCCGTAGCCCAGTTCGGCCAGGTCCTGCTCGTTCAGGCTGGTCAGGACCGTGACCCCGACGATCTTGACGTCCCGGGCTCCCGCACGGCCGAACACCGCGGCGGCCATCACCTGAGGCTCGGCGTGGACGGTCAGAAGATCGCAGGCGCCGGTGGCGACGATGGCGGCCGTGGCCTTCTCCACCGTCGCGCCGATGTCGTGCAGCTTCCAGTCCAGGAACACCTGCCGGCCACCTCGCTTCAGCTCCTTGGCCATGTCCATGCCGCCGCCGGCCAGAAGTTGCAGGCCGATCTTGTAATAGCTGACCGCATCGCCCAGCCGCTCGACCATGGCTTCGGCGTCCGCCCGGGTCGGCAGGTCCAGCGGGATAATCAGGCGGGGGTCTGCGCTGACCTGGGGCGAGCGTGCGGCGGTGGCGGTCATCGGGACTCCGATACAGGCGCAAACACGCGCGCTCCAGACGTCCAGGGCAAGCTGGGGCGGCGCGTTCGGGGGATTTGGGCTAAGAGGCGAGAATGAGCCTTGCAGAACTTTCGGTCAACTTCTTCGTCGCCCTGTTCGCCCTGATCGACCCGGTGGGCAATGTGCCGTTGTTCGCAGCCGCCACAGTGGGCGCGACACCGGCGGGCCGACGACGGCTGGCGGTCTATATCGCCCTGTTTTCGCTGGTCTTCCTGACGGTGATTTATTTCAGCGGCCTGACCATCCTGCAATTCTTCGGCATCTCCATGCCCGCCTTTCGCATCGCCGGCGGCATCCTGCTGTTCCTCCTGGGCCTGGACATGGCCAAGGACGATTTCACCGCTCGATTCGCCGACGAAAGCGAGGGCGGTTCGCCGCTGTCGACCGGAGCCTATGCCCGTCAGCGGTTCGAGCGCCTGGTGGTGCCCTTCGCCATGCCGCTGCTGATCGGCCCCGGCGCGATCTCGACCGTGGTCATCTATGCGGCGGAGGCCAAGCCCTATGGGG
>FSWM01001261.1_pt1 | contig 33988 bp, 32 predicted proteins | sample 1637841 | NCBI WGS metagenome assembly FSWM01 (sample SAMEA3914789, study PRJEB12502) | metagenome | biome: forest; material: soil | place: Canada | collected 2011-07-03 | depth 0.3 m | reverse complement strand
GCCGAAAGGCCGGGCGCCGTCATTTCAGGACTACGGAAAGATCCATCGCATGACCGACATTCTCATGCCCAAGGCGACCGCCGTCTGGCTGGTCGACAACACCTCGATGACCTTCGAGCAGATCGCCGATTTCTGCGGCCTGCACCCGCTGGAAGTGAAAGGCATCGCCGACGGCGAGGTGGCGCGCGACATCCGCGGCGCCGATCCCATCGCCAACGGCCAGCTCTCGCGCCAGGAGCTGGATGCGGCCCAGGCCAATCCGGCCTATCGCATGAAGGCCCAGAAGAGCCGCCACGCCGAGCTTCTGAAGCCGGCCAAGAAGGCGCCGCGCTATACCCCCGTCTCGCGCCGCCAGGACCGACCGGACGCCATCGCCTGGTTCCTGCGCAACCATCCGGAGATCCCGGACAGCCAGATCGTCAAGACCCTGGGCACCACCAAGGCCACCATCGACCAGGTGCGCAACCGCACCCACTGGAACGCCAGCAACATCAAGCCCGTGGACCCAGTGACGCTGGGCCTGATCACCCAGCTGGAACTGGACTCGATCGTCAAGAAGGCGGCGGAGAAGAGAGCTAAGGAAGACGCCAAGCGCGGCGTCGTGGAGGACGGGGCTTCGCTGCGGCCGGCCGCCGAGACCGGCGCGCATCACGACGCCGAAGAGCTCGACGAACACGACGAAGGCTGAGCGCGCTGGACTTCGCGGCTTGTGCGGCTGACATAGGGCCATGGACGCGACGCTCGATGCCGATGTGATCATCGCCGGGGCCGGTATGGCCGGGGCCACCCTGGCCCTGGCCCTGCACCAGGGAGGCCTGAGGCCAATCCTGGTCGATCCGCAGCCCTTCTCAGCCCAGCTGGAGCCCAGCTTCGACGGCCGCTCCTCGGCCATCGCCTTCTCGTCGTTCCGCGCCTGGGACGCCATGGGCGTGGGCGACAATATGCGTCCCGACGTTCAGCGTATCGAGCAGATCCTGGTCACCGACGGGCACGGGCCGGGGGCTTCGTCAGGCGGGCCGACGCCCTTCTTCCTGCGTTTCGAGGCCGCGGAGATCGCAGGCCGCACGCATGGCGAGCCCCTGGGCTACATGGTCGAAAACCGCCGCACGCGCACGGGCCTCGCTCAGGGGATTGAGGCCGCACGCCTGACCGTGCTGGCGCCCGCGCGGGTCGAAGGCGTCGAGGCCGGCCTCGGCGGGGTCCAAGTCCGTTTGGCCGACGGCCGCATTGTGCGCGCGCCCTTGGTGGTGGGCGCCGAAGGCCGCGGCTCGGTGATCCGCAAGGCCGCCGGCATCGGGGTGGTCGGCTGGGACTATAAACAGAGCGGCGTGGTGGCGACGCTGAAGCTGGAGCGGCCGCACCAGGGCGTGGCGCACGAATATTTCCTGCCCGCCGGTCCCTTCGCCATCCTGCCCCTGACGGAAAACCGCGTCAGCCTGGTCTGGACCGAGAGCCACGAGGCCGCCCACGCGCTGAAGGCGGCGCGGCCGGAGGTTTTCCTGTCGCTACTGCGCCGCCGGTTCGGCGATTTCCTGGGGCGGATCGAGCTGACCGGCCCGACCTTCGTCTATCCCCTGTCGCTGCAGCTCGCCGAACGTTATGCGGCGCCGCGCGTGGCGCTGCTGGGCGATGCGGCCCACGGGGTGCACCCGATCGCCGGCCAGGGGCTGAACCTCGGCCTGCGCGACGCCGCGACCCTTGCTGAGGTCCTGGTCGACGCCGCCCGTCTGGGCGAAGACATCGGCACGGAGGCGGTGCTGAAGCGCTATGTCGCCTGGCGCCGCTTCGACACTACCGTGCTGTCCGCCGGCATGGACGCCTTCGTCCACCTGTTCTCCAACGACAATCCGGCTGTCCGCCTGGCCCGCGGCCTCGGCATGGCCGCCGTCAATCGGATCGGCCCCGCCCGGCGCCTGTTCATGCAGGAGGCCGGAGGCGCAGTGGGCGAGTTGCCGCGGCTGTTCCGAGGCGAGCTGCTATAGTCCGCAATCGCCCCAATGAGACCTGCGACAGCGCCGTGGCTTGAGAAAGCCATCGGCAACCCCTATCTTGCCAATCGGCGGGTCTTGCTGCAGTTCGCGTCGAAGACATCACATCCCGGGGACCTTAATTCATCTCTTAGGGAGCTGTCCCTGGCCGGGATCGTGGTCCTGGCCACACGGCGCCCACCTGGTCTGACCAGGTCCGAGTGGATTGAAACGCCTTCACGGCCCTTGCGGCGCCGCCACCCTATTTCCTCCGCCCGCCCTAGCTGGCGCTCGAAAGCCGTCCTCTGGTCCACGCCTCCCCTGCCTCCGCCAAGACCGTGCTGCGCCAGGAGACCCGCGCCCTTCGCCGTACGTTAGCGCGACAAGCGCCCAGAGCCGCCGAAGACGCCGCGCGCCACCTGCCCGATAACCTGCTCGGCCGCTTCCCGGTGGTCAGCGGATATCACCCCCTGGGCGGGGAGATCGATCCCGGGCCGCTGATGCGGCGGCTGGAGGCGGCCGGCGCGCTCCTCGCCTTGCCGGTGACGCTGGATCGTGACGCGCCCCTGATCTTCCGCTGCCATCGGCCGGGCGAGCGGGTCTGGCCCGACGCCATCGGCGTGCCCTCGCCTTCGCCTGAAGCCGCCGAGATCGAACCGGACCTGATCATCACCCCCCTGGTCGCCTTCGATCGAACCGGCGCGCGCATGGGTCAGGGCGGCGGCTACTATGACCGCACGCTGGAGGTCCTGCGCGGGCGCCGCCCGGTGTTTGCCCTGGGCCTGGCCTATGCGGGCCAGGAAGTCGCCCGCATTCCGGATGAGACGCATGATCAGTTGCTGGACGCCATCTTGACGGAAACAGGCTATATCCCGGTCCGAAAGGACTTTTGACATGCGCTTCGCCTTCTTCGGCGATGTCGTCGGCCGCTCCGGGCGCGACGGCCTTGCTGATCATTTGCCGGATCTTCGCCGGCGTCTCGGCCTGCAGTTCGTGATCGTCAACGCCGAGAACGCCGCGGCGGGCTTCGGCATCACCGAAAACACGGCTCGCGAGTTGTTCGCCGCCGGCGCCGACTGCCTGACGCTGGGCAACCACTCCTGGGACCAGCGGGAGGCCCTGACCTATATCGTGCGCGAGCCACGCCTGATCCGGCCCCTGAACTATCCCGTGCTGTCGGACGCGCCGGGCCGCGGCTCGCAGATGTTCGAGACCGAGAGCGGCCACCGGGTGATGGTGGTCAACCTCCTGGGGCGGGTGCACATGGATGCGTTGGATGATCCGTTCGCCGCCATCGACCGCGAACTGGACGCCTGCCCGGTCGGGCTGGCCGCCGACGCCATCATCGTCGACATGCACTGCGAGGCGACCTCGGAAAAGATGGCTATGGGCCATTTCTGCGACGGCCGCGCCAGCCTGGTGGTCGGCACCCACACCCACGTCCCCACCGCCGACGCCCAGATCCTGACCGGCGGCACCGCCTATCAGACCGACGCCGGAGCCTGCGCCGACTATGACAGCGTGATCGGCAACCAGAAGGAAGAGCCCCTGCGCCGCTTCACCACCCGCATCTCCGGCGGCCGCTACAAGCCGGCCGAGGGTCCGGCGACGGTGTGCGGCGTCTATGTGGAGACCGATCCCCGGACCGGCCTGGCGGTGCGCATCGAGCCGATCAGGGTCGGCGGGCGGCTGAGTCAGACGATCCCGGTTGTGGCGCTGGAAACGGCGTAGGTCAGGCCCTATTTTCCGGCTCAAGCACTGAGAGCCGCCTCACCACCAGCTCATCGATCTCGACCCGACCCAACCGCGCCTTTCTGATCACGAGCTGGCCAATCGCCAGAGCGCCAATGGCCAGCGCTCCGATGGCCAAAGCTCCGATCGCAAGAACTCCGACACTGGCCGCGCCGACGGCGAGCCGCCGGACCGCCCGGCGGTCGCTCAAGGTTGGAGTCGCTTCAGACCTGGTCATTGCGGCCATCACGTCCGTGGGCGTCCAGATCTACGTAACGGGTCAGGCCGCCGCGTCCAGTGAATACCCCGCCGAGCGCACCGTGCGGATCGGGTCGGCCTCGACATACTGGTTCAGCGCCTTGCGCAGGCGGCCGATGTGGACGTCGACGGTGCGGGCCTCGACATAGACATCCGAGCCCCAGACCGCGTCCAGCAACTGCTCGCGGCTGAATACGCGGCCCGGGTGCTGCATCAGGTAGTCCAGCAGGCGGAACTCGGTCGGGCCCAGGTGGATCTCGCGGTCGGCGCGGCGGACCCGGTGGGCGACGCGGTCGACGATGATGTCGCCGTGGTGCAGGCGGTCCTCGGCCAGTCCCGGGCGGATGCGGCGCAGCACGGCGCGGATGCGGGCGGCCAGTTCGCTCATAGAGAATGGCTTCACCACATAATCGTCGGCCCCCGTGTCGAGGCCGCGAATGCGGTCGCTCTCCTCGCCCCGGGCCGTTAACATGATGATCGGCAGGTTCCGGGTTTCAGGCCGTGCGCGCAGCCGGCGGCAGACCTCCACGCCGGATACTTTGGGCAGCATCCAGTCCAGCACCACCAGGTCCGGTTGTTGCTCGTCGATCACGACCAGAGCTTCTTCACCGTCGGTGGCGATGGTGACTTTGTAGCCTTCCTTGTCGAGGTTGTATTGCAGCAGGGCGCTCAGGGCGTCCTCGTCCTCGACCACCAGCACATAAGGGATCATGCCTTGTCCTCGTCATTGGGCGCCGCGGCGATGACGCGGTCCATCAGGGCGTCCCATTTGGGTCGGTCGCCCATATCGGTCTCGCCGGTGACCTCGAAGTGGATGATTTCGGCGATGTTGGTCGCATGATCGCCGATCCGTTCAAGGTTCTTGGCGATGAAAAGCAGGTGCGCGCCCGGCGTGATGGTCCGCGGATCGCCCATCATGTAGGTCAAGAGCTCGCGGAACAGGCTGTTGTAGTGCTCGTCGACCTCGGTGTCGCGGCTCCAGACCTGGGCGGCCTTGTCCAGTTCGCCGCCGGTATAGGCGTCCAGGACGTCCTTCAGCCGGCTGGCGACCAGCCGGCCCATGCGGTCGATGGAGCGGGTCAGCGGCATCAGGGGCTCGCTTTCGCTCAGGGCCAGGGTGCGCTTGGCGATGTTGCGGGCGAGGTCGCCGCAGCGTTCGAGGTTGCTGGCGATTTTCAGGGCCGCGACGGCGCGGCGCAACTGGCGGCCTGAAAGTTGGCGGGTGGCGATCAGGTCGATGGCCCGCCGCTCGATCTCCGCCTGCAGGAGGTCCAGCTTGCGGTCGCGGCCGATCAGCGCCTGGGCCAACGGCATGTCCCTGCGGGTGATGGCGTCGACGCAGTCGGCGATCTGCGCCTCCGCGAGGCCCCCCAGGCGGGCCACTTCGGCCACCAGGGGCTCGACCAGATCACCGCCCGACTTGGCGCGAATTTCATTCATCGAGTGCCGTCACCGCCTGACATGAAAGCGCCGAGCGATTCGGCGCCAGCACCCCCGCACCGATAGATGGCGTAGGAATGCTGTTGCTATGCGACGGTTCCGTGACGGTTTTGTTGCAGCCACGGAAAGTAGGCGATGAAGGTGGTTCCCGCGCCCTCGACGCTCTCCACCGCCAGGCCGCCACGGTGGCGGTTGACGATGTGCTTGACGATGGCGAGGCCCAGGCCGGTGCCCAGGCGCTCGCCGCTCTTCTGCCCCTCGACCCGGTAAAAGCGCTCGGAGAGACGTGGCAGGTATTCCCGGGCGATACCAGGGCCGTGGTCGGCGAAGCGCAGCACCACGAACCGCTCGCCGCCGACGAGGTCCGGATTGAGGATCGAGAGCCGGGACGCGCTTGGACGGATCGGGGCGATGGCCTGGTCGGCGGAGAGGCCCACCAGCACCTCGACATCCACCTGGTCGCCGGGCGGCGAATATTTGGCGGCGTTGTCGATCAGGTTCTGGGCCACCTGCAGGATCTGGTCGCGGTCGCCGGTGATGGTCGCCTTTCCCCGTTCGGGCAGGCTTGTCTTGAGCTTGACCCCGCGCTCGGCGGCCAGGGGCGAGAGGGCGTCGATCACGTCCAGCACCGCCAAGGCCACGTCGACCTTGCCCTCCGGTGCGATGTGCTCGTTCAGTTCGATGCGGCTGAGGGAGAGCAGATCGTCGATCAGCCGCGCCATGCGGCCGGCCTGGGCCGCCATCACGCCCAGGAACCGCTCCCGCGCCGCCGTGTCGTCCCGGGCGTGGCCGCGCAAGGTTTCGATGAAGCCGGTCAGCGAGGCCAGCGGCGTGCGAAGCTCATGGCTGGCGTTGGCCAGGAAGTCAGCGCGCATCCGCTCGTTGCGGCGGGAATCGGTCTCGTCACGCATCACCAGCAGCGCCTGGCGCGCGCCGTCCGCCAGGTTGTCAAGCGGCCGGGTCAGGATGCGCCAGTAGCGGTCCTGGGCGCCGCCGGTCTCGTAGGCCGCTTCGCCCTGCTGGCGGCCGAACAGGCTCTCGTCCACCGCCTCCAGCACCCGGGGATGGCGGATGGCCGAGACCAGGGGCGCGCCTTCGAGCTGAATGCGCAAAAGCTCCCGCGCGGCCTTGTTGGCGAAGGAGACACGCCGGTCGGTCGGATCGTCCGCATCGTGCGCCACCACCACCAGCACAGGATCGGGCAGGCTTTCGACCAGGGCGGCGAAGGCCGGGCGGTCTTCGGCCGGAGCCGGCGGAGCGGAGAGATATGCAGTCGGCATCGGTGGCCTCAACTGAAAGGCGCAGGGCGGTTGATCAGCCCTATAGGGCAAGCCCGCCGACCGCTTCAGCAACTTTTGTGTGAAGGTCCGGTGACAGCCGAGTTAAACGCCTATGAACGCCCCTTGGACGGCGCATGGGCCAGGCGCAGCAGGTTGGCGGCGCCAGGCGAGCCGAAGGGGGTGCCAGCCAGGATCCAGATGCGGCTATTGGGCTCGGCAAGGCCGAGTTCAGCGGCGAGATCGGCCGCCACCTTGGTCAGGCCGTCGAGATCCTTTGGCGTGTCGGCTACGCGCGGCTCCAGGCCCCAGACCAGGCCCAGCTTGCGCGCGGCATTTACATTGGACGTCAGGGCCAGGACCGGCTGCAACGGCCGCTCGCGCGCCAGGCGCAGGGCGGTCATGCCTGTGGTGGTGTAGACGGCCAGGCAGGCGGTCGAGCTGGACTCGGCGGCCCGGCGTGCGGCGGCCACCAGGGCGTCGGCGTCGCCGTCCTCCATCCAGGCGTGCTCGGCATCCATCAAGCCGGGCCAGTTGGGATCACGTTCGACCCGCTCGATAATGCGGCTCATGATCGTCACGGCCTCAAGCGGAAACTGCCCGGAGGCGGTCTCGGCCGACAGCATCATGGCGTCGGCGCCCTCATAGACCGCGTTGGCCACGTCGCTGGCTTCCGCCCGCGTCGGCACCGGGGCGCTGATCATGGACTCCAGCATCTGGGTGGCGACGATCACCGGGATGCCGCGGCGACGGGCGGCGCGGACTATGGCCTTCTGGGCCACCGGCACCTCTTCGGGGTCGAGTTCGACCCCGAGATCGCCGCGGGCCACCATCGCCCCGTCGCAGAGGTCGAGAATCGGCCCCAGGTCGTCAAGGGCCGCCGGCTTTTCGATCTTGGCCAGCACAGCCGCGCGGCCCTGCACCAACTGGCGCAGCTCGGCCATGTCGGCGGCGCGCTGCACGAAGGACAGGGCGACCCAGTCGACCCCGATCCGAAGCGCAAAGGCGAGGTCGTTCCGATCCTTGGGCGTCAAGGGCGAAAGGGCGATCAGGCCGCCTGGCAGGGAGACGCCCTTGTTATTGGAAAGGCCGTCGCCCTGGACCACCTCGGTCTCGGCGAAGTCCGGACCACACTCCACGATTTTCAGCCGCACGCGACCGTCGTCCAGCAGGAGGTGGGCGCCGGGCTGCAGCGCGGCGAACAGTTCCGGATGGGGCATGCAGACCCGGTGGCTGTCCCCTGGCGTCGGATCCAGGTCCAGCCTCAGCCGCGCGCCCGGCCCAATGGCGATGCGGCCGGCCTGGAACCTCCCGAGGCGGAACTTGGGACCCTGCAGGTCGGCCAGGATGGCCAGGGGCCGCTCGACCTCGGCCTCCGCCGCGCGCACGGCTTCCAGGGCCGCGGCGTGATCGTCGTGAGTCCCGTGGCTGAAGTTGAGGCGGAACACGTCGGCCCCGGCCCGGGCCAGGGCCAGCACCTTGTCCGGCGCGCGGCTGGCGGGGCCGAGGGTGGCGACGATGCGGGCGCGGCGAGCGCGGATCATTTGTGCGCAGTCTCCAGGTCGCCGAGCAGGCTCGCGGCCCCCACCAAGGCGGCGTCGGGGCGAATGACCACCCGGGTCGGTATGGATCGCACGTAGTCGCTCATGCGGCCCTTGGCGTCGAATCGGGCGCGGAAGTCGCTGGCCCGGAGGAATTCAAGGATCACCGGGGCGATGCCGCCGGTGACATAGACCCCCGCCTTGGCGCCGAAGGCCAGGGCCAGGTCGCCGGCGACCGATCCCAGTATGGCGCAGAAGCGCGACAGGGCCTGACGGCAGAGCTCGTCGCCCTCGATGGCCCGGTGCGTGATCATGTTGGGGGCGAGGGGCGGCGTGTCGATTCCCTCGATCGCGTTCAGGGTCTCGTAAAGGTGGGCCAGGCCCGGCCCGGACAGGATGCGCTCGACCGAAACCCGGCCGAAGCGGGAGGACAGGCGGCGCAAGACCTCGGCCTCGAGCTCGTCATTGGGCGCGAAGGCCGTGTGGCCGGCCTCGCCCGACAAGGTCGATCGGCCCTTGCCGTCGCTGACCCTTGCGCCGGCGCCGAAGCCTGTGCCCGGCCCCAGTATGGCGGCCGTGCCTTCTGGCTCGGCCGCGAACTCCGGCGTCCCGACCGTGCGCCAGTCCTCCGGCTGCAGGTAGTCGATAGCCAAAGACTGGGCGGTGAAATCGTTGATCAGCTTGGCGCCGTCCAGGTGCGCGGCCTTGATCAGGCCAGCCTCGGAAAAGCGCCAGTCCGTGTTGTTGGTGAACTCCACCGCCCCATGCTCGATCGGTCCCGCGGCGGCGATCACGGCGATGCGCGGCCGCTCCTGTCCCTCCAGGCCGTCCAGATAGGCGCGCACGGCGTCTTCGCCGGTCCCGTAGTCCGCGGCCTGCAGGATGCGCAGGGAGTTGACCCAGATGCGGCCGTTTTCGATGTGGCCCAGGGCGAAGCGGGCGTTGGTGCCGCCGATGTCGCCGATCAGGCCGAGGATGGCGGGAGTGGGGGCGGGGCCCTCAGCCGCGCGAGCCGCGCTCAAAACAGCACCGTGGCGCCAGCCTCGGCCCCGCTGACCGCGGCGCGCATGTGAGCGAACAGCTCTCGGCCCAGGCCGTGGCCGACCGGCCGCTTCAAAGCCGGCGTGCGATTATTGAGTTCGCCCGCCGCGAGTTTGACCTCCAGGATCCCGGCCTCCGCGTCCAGCCGGATCACGTCGCCATTCTTCACATAGGCCAGAGGGCCGCCCTCAATCGCCTCGGGCGTGACGTGCAGGGCCGCCGGCACCTTGCCGGACGCGCCGGACATGCGCCCGTCGGTGACCAGGGCGACCTTCTGGCCGCGGTCCATGAGAAGGCCCAAGGTCGGGCTCAGATTGTGCAGTTCGGGCATGCCGTTGGCCTTGGGGCCCTGGAAGCGGATCACGGCGATGAAGTCGCCCGTCAGTTGGCCGGCCTTGAAGGCCGCCAGGAGATCGTCCTGGTCATCAAACACCTTGGCCGGCGCCTCGATCATCCACTGCTCGGGCTTGACCGCCGAGGTCTTGATCACGCCGCGGCCGAGATTGCCGGCCAGGAGACGGATGCCGCCCTCCTTGTCGAAGGGATCGCTGGCCGGGCGCAGGATGTTGAGGTCCAGGGACTCCGGGTGGCCCTCGCGCCAGATCAGCTGTCCGTCTTCAAGGTAGGGCTCTCGCTGATAGTGGCGCAGGCCCGGCCCGGCCACGGTCAGCACGTCCTCGTGCGCGAGGCCCGCGTCCAGCAACTGGCGCACGACGAAGGCCATGCCGCCGGCGGCGTGGAAATGGTTCACGTCGGCCGAGCCGTTGGGATAGACCCTGGCCAGCATGGGCGTCACCGCCGAGAGGTCGCCGAAGTCGTCCCAGGTGATCTCGATCCCCGCCGCCCGGGCCATGGCCACCAGGTGCAAGGTGTGGTTGGTCGATCCGCCCGTGGCCAGAAGGCCGACGATTCCGTTGACCACGGCCTTTTCGTCCATCACCCGCGCCATGGGCGCATAGGCTTGGTGTGTTGCGCCGATCTCCACCACGCGGCGGGTCGCGGCGGCGGTCAGGGCGTCGCGCAGGGCCGTGCCCGGATTGACGAAGGCCGCGCCCGGCAGATGCAGGCCCATCATCTCCATCAGCATCTGATTGGAATTGGCGGTGCCGTAGAAGGTGCAGGTGCCCGGACCGTGATAGGAGGCCATTTCAGAGGCCAGCAGCTCGTCGCGCGTGGCCTTGCCGTCGGCGTAGAGGGTGCGCACCCGGGCCTTTTCGGCGTTGGAGATGCCGCTGGTCATGGGCCCGGCCGGGACAAACACCACCGGCAGGTGGCCGAAGGCCAGGGCGCCGATCACAAGGCCGGGCACGATCTTGTCGCAGATGCCGAGACATAAGGCGCCGTCGAAGGCGTCGTGGGTCAGGGCGACCGCCGTCGACAGGGCGATGACATCCCTGGAGAACAGGGACAGCTCCATGCCGGGACGGCCCTGGGTCACGCCATCGCACATGGCCGGCACGCCGCCGGCGACCTGGGCCGTGGCGCCGGCCTCGCGGGCGGCGGCGCGGATCTTTTCGGGGAAATGCTCATAAGGCTGATGGGCCGAAAGCATGTCGTTATAGGCGGTGACGATGCCGATATTCGGGGCTGACGGGTCCATGATCCGCCGCTTGTCCTCGCCCGGCGCGGCGGCGAAGGCGTGGGCCCAGTTGGCGCAGGACAGTTTCGCGCGTCCGGCGCCTGTGGACCTCGTCTCGTCCGTCCGCGCCAGGTAGTCCGCGCGGCGGTCCTTGCTGCGGTCCTTGATGCGGGCGGTGACGGCGGCGACGGCTTCATGCATGGCGATTCACTCGGACTGGCTCCCGGCGGGGCGTTTCTAGCATAGGCATGCCGCAAGGGCAGGGGCCGGCGGCGTCGGGCGCAAGATTTTGGTTGCAACCTCTATATGTTAACGTTGTCGGCCCGTCTCGCAGAACCTTACTGAAAACGCGCCACGAGGCGCTTTCGACCACAGAACGCCCAGCGATCCCGAACCCGCCGAACCGGATGTTTCGCGTGAGCTGCTGTTGGCGGGGCTCGCAGGGGCAGCAGGGAGGGCCTTACGTGAGATAGGAATGCACGATCGCCACCAGTTCTTCGGCGGCCTGGACCTTGGGGTCGTCGCGGGGCGCGCTGGGGTCGACCATGTGCTCGCGGATGTGGTCTTCGATCACCTCGCCGATGAAGCCGTCCAGGGCGCCGCGGCAGGCGGTGGCTTGCTGGAGTACCCGCGCGCACTCGACATCCTCGCTGACCAGACGCTCAATAGCCTCGATCTGGCCGCGCAACCGCTTGAGCCGATTGAGTAATTTTACTTTTTCCGCGGCGATGTGCGCCATGCCGGCCTACCTCCTTGACCTATACCCCAGTAGAGTATACCTCAGGCACAGCTGAGGTTGCGCCGATGACGACGCGATCCTGGCCGGTCGATCGCCCGTGCGAGCGGCCAACCCAACCCTGACGGATCACATGAACCCGCGATCTAGCCATCCGTCCAGAGGCCTCGCCGATCGGCGAGATCCGGACCCGACCCAGGTTCGAGCCGCCGCAAGGTCGTGAGCCCACGGCCGGCCCTCGAGCCCAAGCATCCGCCGCTTGAGTTTAGAGGAGGCGACCATGGCCCATCTCCGCCAAATCCATTCCCTGGCTGTCGTCACCCGCACCCCGGCCCGCGCCGAACTGCGCTTGATCGAGGGGGGGCGCAGCCCCATGCGCCCCTTGGTCGCCCGCTGGAGCCTGGGTCCGGACGGCAGGCTGGTCTGCTGGTGGCGATTGGATCGAATGCAAGCCTGGGCTTGTTGTCACATAACCGAAGCATACGGGCGTCAGAACGGCCAGGATCGCCCCGTCGGCCCATGATCAGAGCTGCAATATGACCTTCGACAAGCCCGGCCGGCGGCCGCATCCTTCCCTGGTCGCCACGGCCCTTTTCGCCGCGGCCCTGGCCGGCGTCGCCGTGTTCGCTGCTCCGGCGGCCTGGGCGGAAGACCAATCTGAATCCAGCGCCGCCTGGGCCGTGCACGGCCAGGCCACCGTTGTCGAGCAGGCCACGCTCGCCTTCCCTTCGCCCTATCGGGGAGCCAACAGCCTCGATCCGGGCTCGCGGGGGCGTGAGACCTTCGACGCCACCCTCTATGCAGGCTTCAAACCTTGGCGCGGGGCCGAGATCTGGATCGACCCGGAGATCGACCAGGGCTTCGGCCTGAGCGACACCCTGGGCGCGGCCGGCTTCCCCTCCGGTGAGGCCTACAAGGTCGGCAAGTCCGACCCCTACCTGAGGCTCCAGCGCGCCTTCCTGCGCCAGACCATCGACCTCGGCGGCGATGTGGAAAAGGTCGAGGCCGACGCTAATCAGTTCGCTGGAAATCGGACAGCGAACCGCTTGGTGCTCACCGTCGGCAAGGTCAGTGTCGGCGACGTGTTCGACACCAACAGATACGCCCATGACCCGCGCGGCGACTTCCTCAACTGGACCCTGATCGACACCGGGACCTTCGACTATGCCGCCGACGCCTGGGGCTACACCGTGGGGGCGGCGGCGGAGTGGTATCAAGGCCGATGGACCGTGCGCACCGGCGCGTTCGATCTTTCCAAGGTGCCCAACAGCGAACACCTGGACTGGAGCTTCAGCCAGTTCCAGCTGATCGGCGAGGTTGAAGAGCGCCACGACGTGAGCGGGCATCCGGGCAAGATCGCCGTCACCGGCTTTCTCAGCCGTGGGCGGATGGGCCAGTACGACGCCGCCATCGCCCTGGGCCAGCAGGCCGGTCAGCCGGCCAGCACGGCCCTGGTGCGGAATTATCGCGGCCGGTCGGGGCTGAGCCTCAATCTGGAACAGGAATTGGCGCCGGAGGTCGGCCTTTTCGCCCGCGCCGGGATCGCCGGCGGGGATGTCGAGTCCTATGAGTTCACCGACGTCGACCGCACGGCGGCCCTCGGCCTGTCATTCGGCGGCAAGGCCTGGGGCAGGCCGGACGACACGGCGGGCTTGGCCGGCGTGGTCAACGACATCAGCCGCGTCCACAGGGCCTATCTGGCCGACGGCGGCCTCGGCATCCTGATAGGTGACGGCAGGCTGCCGCACTTCGGCCCCGAGCAAGTCGTCGAGACCTACTACAGCGCGGCCATGACCGGCTGGGCCACCCTGACGTTCGACGCTCAGCTGATCGTCAATCCCGGCTACAATCGCGACCGTGGCCCCGCCCCGGTCTTGGCGGCGCGGCTGCATACCCACTTCTGATCCCACCACGCACAGAAGCGCCGGGGCCTTGCGGCGCCGGCGTGGTGAAAGGCGGCGATTGGCGCGCTCCGATCGAGCCGGAGCGGGCCCAATCCAGATATTAGCGGCGGCGGTCGGCCGCCTTGGATTCGCGCTTGGCGCGGGCTTCGGCCTTCATCTGGGCCTTACGATCCTTACGCTCCTTGCGCTTGGCGTCCAGCTCCGAAAGCTCGGCCTCGATGCTCGCCTGGCGGGCGGCTTGCTGGGCTTCGGCCTGGGACTGGCGGAGGGCTTCGCGCTCGGCCTGACGGGCCGCACGCACCGCTTCCAACTCAGCCTGGCGGCGCTCTTCCCGGCTCCTGAAGTCGGGGTCGGTGACAGTGGGCTTGGGCTTGAACTTGGCCAACAAAGCTTTTTTAGCTTCCGCCGACGCGGCGGCGCGGTCGTTGAAGCTTGACTGTTTAGGTTCTTGCATCGGCTCTCCAGTGACTTGAACGGGCAGGGTGAAAGCGCAGACTCGGCAAAATTGCAAGTCCAGAAAGCGGTCCGAGCGTCCGCACCGCGCCGAGTGTGGCGGATGCGATCGTCCGTGCTCCAATGGCCAAGCGACAGGACGATCCCCACTCTAAGGCTCGGTCCAGCGCACGGGTCACGGCAGGGGGGAGGGATGAAGCGGATAATCAGCTGGCCGATAGCGGCTGGGCTCCCGGTCAGATGAGTGAAGGCCAGGGCCAAGCCCGAGGTCGTGATCCCCAAGCTCACGGTTGACGGGCGCGGCCACTTCACGCGCGACATCGCTTTTTCACCCGACCTATCTCGCCACTTTGACGACCAAGTAATCGACGGCTTGTTGTCGGGTCGCGGCGACCGGCGTAGCCTCGCCCCTGTATCGCCCGGGCCGCAGGGCGCCCAGGCCAGGTTCTTGGGGAGGTGGCGATGGCTTATGTCGGAAGCTGTTTTTGCGGCGCCGTCGAGTTGCAGGCTTCGGGCGAGCCGGAGGCGATGGGCTATTGCCATTGCCGTTCGTGCCGGTCCTGGTCGGGCGGGCCGGTGAACGCCTTCAGCCTGTGGAAGCCCGAGGCGGTCAAGGTGACCAAGGGCGCCGAACACCTGGCGACGTACCAGAAGACCGAACTCAGCCAGCGCCAATATTGCGCCAAGTGCGGCGGCCACCTGATGACCAACCACCCACCCCTGGGCTTGTTGGACGTGTTCGCCGCCACCTTGCCGACCCTGGCGTTCGCGCCCGGTGTGCACGTCAACTACGCCGAGACCGTGCTGCCCATAAGGGACGGCCTGCCCAAGCTGAAGGACTTCCCGAAGGAATTCGGCGGATCCGGCGAGGCCATGGCGGAATAGGCGGCCAAATCGTTGTATGGGGCGCCAGCCACAGTCCTGTGAGCCAGATGCCCCAGACGCGGCAGGGCGCTCAGACCGGCCTGCTGACCGGCTCTTCCGGCTCTTCCGGCTGGGCTCGGCTGGGCTCGGCTGGACCATGTTCCGGAGCACAGACCGCGTCTATGACCCCGGCCACGCGGCCCGGCGGCTGGGCTTCGGCAAGACCGGGTTCGGCGAAATGCTGGCCTGGCTGGGACCCAGGGTCGGCTGATTTGAGCCCTACCCGAACATCGGCTCGACCTTGCCGCCGCTAAGCAGCCAGGCCGAGGATGGCTCCAGCTGCAGTTCGGGCGGCCAGGCCTTCAGGGCGTTGACGTGGCTGATCAGGGGCGGCGGCGCGATCTCTTCCGGGATCAGGAACAGGCCGGCGCCGCGCGCTTTCAGTCCTAGATCCCGGCGCGAGGTCAGGATCGCCAGCGGAATGGCGGACAATAGCCCCAGAATCACCGGCGAGAGCCACAGAAGAGCCGCCCATGAAGCGCACAGGGCGGTCCCGCCAAGCGCCAGTCCCGCCAGAGTGTCCACCCCGTGGCGGCGGACCGCCTCGTTCAGCGACAACACGCCCTCCTCCCGGGTCTGGGCCGGCCAGCCGGAATCGCGGCCAGACAGGATCGAGGCCAGGGCGCGGACCTGGTTCAGCATCATGACCGGGGCGATCAAGGTCGAAAGAACCATCTCGGCCGCCATTCCGGCGAGGGCGGAGCGGACGCCGCCAAACCCGGCCAGGGCCTCTTCCGAAGCCGTCATGGCGGCGAACGCCATCACCTTGGGCGCCTGCAGCAGCAGCATGGACAGGACGAACAGGCCCGACAACACCGCGGACTGGTGCGTCAGGCCCTCGCCGGCCATCGGCGAGGCGCCATAGGTCGCGCCCCATTCGGGCCGCAGCGTCAGGGCGAGGCCCATCAGCATCAGGAGGAGCCAAAGGGGCGCGGTCAGATAGGCCGAGAAGCCGCGCAGGAGATGCAGGCGGCTGACCCAGTGCAGCCCGCGCGCCGGCAGGACCAGGGCGTGCTGCAGGTTGCCCTGGCACCAGCGGCGGTCGCGGGTGATCAGGTCGGCCAGGGTCGGTGGCGATTCTTCGTAGGACCCGGCCAGGCGCGTGGCCATGCGCACCTCCCAGCCCGCGCGGCGCAGCAGCGCGGCTTCCACGAAGTCGTGGCTGAGGATATGTCCGCCGAACGGCTTATTGCCGGGCAGGTGCGGCAAGCCAGCCTGGGCGGCGAAGGCCTGTACGCGCAGGATCGCGTTGTGGCCCCAATAGTTGCCCTGGGCGCCTGACCACCAAGCGGTCCCGCGCGCAAGCATCGGCCCGTAGAGACGGCTGGCGAACTGCTGGGCGCGAGCGAACAGGCTGTTCAGATTGGCGAGGGTCGGCACGGTCTGCAGCAAACCGATGCGCCGGTTGCGCTCCATGGCCCCAGCCAAGCGCACCAGGGTGTCGCCGCTCATCAAGCTGTCGGCGTCCAGCACCACCATGTGCTCATACGCGCCGCCGAACTCACGCACCCAGTCGGCGATGTTGCCGGCCTTGCGGTCGATGTTCTCCGTCCGATGGCGGTAATAGGCCTCGACCCCGGCGCCGCGGGCGCGCAGGCGGCGGAACAGGACCAGTTCTTCGGCCTGGACCTCCGGCCTGGTGGTGTCGCTGAGGATGAAGAGGTCGAAGGCGTCGGCCTGGCCGGTTTCCTTGATCGAGGTCCCGACGGCCCTCAACCGGGCGAACAGGGCATTCGTATCCTCGTTATAGACCGGGGCCAGGATGGCCGTGCGGGAGGCCAGGCACGGCAGGGGCTGGGAGGGGTCCAGGCACTCCTCGGCCTCTTCATCATGGAACACCAGCCCCGCCGATGCGCTGACGAAGGCGAACACGATCCAGGCGAACAGCAGGGAAAAGACCGCCAGGACACCGAAATCAAGCGCGCTCAAACCGTCCGGCCGCAGCGCCGCCGCCAGGGCGGCCGAAGCGGGCACGGTGAGGGCCACGCTGCTGAGCCCAACGGCCAGGGCCCGCCAGTCCTGGGGCGCATCCGGCGCCATGCGTCGGCGGCGGCGCGCGGACTCCGTCAGAGACTGGATCGGCATTTCCAGCGGCGCGGCCGGCGGCAGATCCGCTTCGCCAGGGCGCGATGGGGCCAAGGGCGCAAAGGCGAGCGGCAGGCGGCTGGGAGCGTTCATACAGTGGACCCATGAAGACGCGCCGAAACGCGTTCAGCCAATGAGACGAGAACGGAGTTATTTCCGCTGAGAAGCATTAACCTCATTCGGGGCGAAATCACGGCCCCGTGAAGGCGGAACTGTCGCAATAACGATAATTTTGTCGGCGGTTTCATGCGGCGAAGGCCTGAAATGACCAGGTTTCAGTCAAGGCGCTTGCGCCGCGCCGCAAAAACGCTCGCAACTCTACGGCTGAACCAGGCGACACGCCCGTCAGGTCGAGATCAAACACCAGTCGCCATCGATCGGTTCCCACGACCGGGTAGGCCGCGAGGTCGACGACCCGGCCCGGCCGAGTCTCCACCATCGGTTCGATCCCGCTGCTCCGCGTCAGGCCTGCAAGACCGCCGCCCTCGAAATCGATCACGTATTTGCGGCGGCCCGCGATAGGCGGCAGCCCAGGCCGCCCGCTGCGCCCCTGGCGGGTCGCCGCCACCCGCGCCACGCCAAAATCGCCAGGCTCCTCGGGCGCCCAATGCAGGCGATAGCGATAATCCAGCCGGGCGCCGGATCTGATCGGCGCGGCGGGGGTCCAGAAGGCGACGATATTGTCTTCGGTCTCGTTGCTGGTCGGGATCTCGACCAGTTGCACCGAACCTTCGCCCCAATCACCGACCGGCTCGACCCAGACGCTCGGCCGCTTTTCGTAAAAGACGCCGTCGTCCTGATAGTCCTCGAACCGCCGTTCCCTCTGCATCAAGCCAAAGCCGCGCGGGCCCTTGTCGAGATAGAGGTTGGTGGAGACACGCGGCGGGTTCGACAATGGCCGCCACAGACGCTCGCCCGCCCCGGTCCAGATCGAAAGCCCGTCGGAATCGTGGATCTGAGGTCGCCAGTCGTCGGTCGGTTTGCGGTCGCTCTGACCATACCAGAACATGCTGGTCAGAGGGGCCACGCCCAGACGCTCGACATCACGGCGGAACGTCAGGGAGACGTCGATGTCCTGCACCAGGCCAGGCGGCCCGCCGTTGGCGGGCCGGTCGTGCGCCATGCGGAAAGCGCCGGCGACGCTGACGCTTTCCAAGAGGGCGTAGACGATCAACCGGCCGGCCGGATCCTTCTCCAGCCAGAAGGCGGTGAAGTCCGGAAACTCCTCCGGACGGTCCGCGATGGTGTCGATGGCGAGGCCCCGCGCCGAAAGGCCATACTGGTTGAAGGGATCGGCCGAGCGGAAATAGGAGGCCCCCAGAAAGGCGAGCCAGTCGCCGTTCTGATCCGGGTTCATCGCCCGAAAACCGGCGAAGCCCATATTCTCTTTCAGCTTGCGCGCCGGCGAGTCCTTCGGCTCGTCGAACAGGCTTTCAGAATAGATTACCGGCCTGGCTTGGCCGCCCTGCACCACGAACACACCCACCGGGCGGGGGGCGGGCCGGCCGAGATGGAAGAAACGGATCGCCGCATCGCTGGGCGGATCCTTCCATAGCGTAGCGGCCGGCCGATAGTTGATCGCTCCGAAGGCGTCATAGTCGATCTCACGCACCAAGTCGGCCGGCGGCCCCGGCGTGGGCGAATAGGGTTTTTGCGCGAGGGCGGCCGCATGCGTTTTCAGCCGGTCGAATGAGAACGGCGTCGGCGGGCCGAGCCGAGGGCCGGAACCGGCGCGATTCGCCGCGCCCGCCATGGGTCCGCCCAGCGCGGCGCCGGCAAGGGCGGTCAGTGCGGTTCGCCGCGTCGACGTCAGCAGCAGAGGGCCCTCCAGGCAGAATCCGTCTTGAACCCGCAGGGGGTCGCTCGTTTTCGCGCGTTGAGTCGGCGCTCTAAAGCCAAGCTTTATGTTAACTCCGCATTAACTAACGCATAAGTCCATAGGCGGGCTTCGGTTCCGCGCCGAAATCGATTCTGCGACAACCCCCGGCGGCGCGGGATCCAGATCGTAGGGCGAGAGCCGGGATTGAATAACGCCTGGAGATCGCTGCGCTATAGGATCTGGATCCCGGCATTCGCCGGGACGAGCAGGTTAAGTTATGGATTTTATACACAAAATCATCGGGCTCTAGCCCTCGCCCAGCGGGTAGAGGCGCTCGCGCTGATAGCGCGCTCCGGCCTTGGTCGCGTGGCTTGAATAAAGACCAAAGCGATCCACGCGGAAGCTCGGCGACTTGAGCAGGTTGTGGGCCTGGATCCAGCCGGCCACCGCCACGGGATCAGGCCGCCGCAGATAGGCCAGGGTGACATGGGGCCGATAGACTCGCGTTTCTGCGGCGAGGCCCGCGCGCCGCGCCGCGCTCTCACAGGATTGCGCCAGATGGCGCAGAAAGGCGTTTTCGGCCACTCCGGCCCAGACAGCGTGGATGTCGCGGCCTTCGCCGAAAGCGCCCACGCCTTCCAGCACGATATCCAGCGGCGCGCCCGCGACCTGAGCCAGGGCGCTGTCCAGATCCTCCGCCACGGTCTCAGGCACATCGCCTGCAAAGCGCAAGGTGATGTGGAAATTATCCGGCGGGCTCCAGCGAGCTTCGCCAAGGCCATGCTGCCGGCGAACGAGGCCCTCGGCGATCTCCGGCGGAATGGGGAGGGCGGCGAAAAGGCGGATCATGGGCTTAAGATTGGGGCCGAACGCCTGGCTTGCAACGATTAGGGGCGCCCAGATCCCTTCAGGGCTTTGGCCAGGACCGGGGCGAGCTGCCGGGCGATGATCTTCACTCCGGCGGCGTTCGGATGCAGGCCGTCGGCCTGGTTCAGTCGCGGGTCGCCGGCCACGCCTTCCAACAGGAACGGATAGAGCCGCACGCCCTCAGCCCGGGCGACATCGGCGAAGACGGCGTTGAACTCGCGGGCGTAGGCCGAGCCGATCGCAGTCGGCGCGCGCATGCCGGCCAGGACCACGCCGATCTTGCGCGCCTTCAGCCGACGGACGATGGCGGTCAGGTCAGCCTTGGTCAGCCGTGGCTCAACCCCTTGCAAGAGGTCGTTGCCCCCCAGCGCCACCAGGCACAGGCGCGTATCGGCCTGGACACTGAAATCAACCCGCGCCAGGGCGTCGGCGCTGGTGTCGCCGGAAACCGCCGCCCCTCGCACCTTGGCCGCCGCGCCGAGACGGGAAAGGGTCGCGGCCAGCTGCGCCGGCAGGGCGTCCGCGGCGGGAAGGCCCAGGCCGGCGGTGATGGAATCGCCCAAAATGGTGATGACGGGGGCCGGCGCGGCCGCTTCTGTCAGTCCGCCGAGCAAGGCGGCGGCGCCGATCAGGCTGACGCGCCGGCTGACCTGTGAAGCGGGTTTGAAATCCATCGCAAGGCCTTATGTAGGGATCGCCAGCCCAGCTCAACCGAAAGCGCGCATGACGCCAGACGCCCCGCCGCTTCAGCTCGACGACATCGAGCTGACCCTGCCATCGGCCGCCGGGCCGGTTGCGATCCTCAAGGGTGTCGACCTGACAGTGAAAGCCGGCGAGCGCGTGGCCGTGGTCGGGCCCTCAGGCTGCGGCAAGTCTTCGCTGATCGCCATCGCCGCCGGCCTGGAGCGACCCACCGGCGGATGCGCCCGCCTGTTCGGCCAGGATCTGGCTCAACGGGACGAGGATGGCCGCGCACGCCTGCGGCGCGGTCGGGTCTCGCTGGTGTTCCAGGCATTCCACCTCTTGCCCAACATGACCGCCGAAGAGAACGTCTCCGCTCCCCTGGAGATCGCTGGCGCGCGGGACGCTGGTCAGACCGCCAGGGCCTGGTTGGACCGGGTAGGACTTGGCCCGCGCCTTCGGCATTACCCCCACCAGCTTTCGGGCGGCGAGCAGCAACGGGTGGCCCTGGCGCGAGCCCTGGCCGCGCGTCCGGCCCTGCTGTTCGCTGATGAGCCCACCGGCAACCTCGACGCCACCAACGCCACGGTGGTGGCCGACTTGATGTTCGACCTGGTGGCCGAGTCCGGCGCGGCCCTGGTGATGGTCACCCATGATTTCCAACTGGCCGCCCGCGCCGATCGGCGGGTGACCATGGCGGACGGGCGGATCGTGGACGTCCAATGATCCCCCTCGCCCTCCGCCTAGCCCTGCGCGAACTGCGTGGCGGGGTTCGGGGCTTTCGCATCTTTCTAGCCTGCCTCGCGGTGGGCGTGGCCGCGATCGCCGCAGCCAGCTCCACCGCCGAAGCCTTTCGCCAGGGCTTGTCGGCTCAGGCGCGGGAGATCCTGGGCGGCGATATCTCCATATCGGTGCAGCAGCGCAGCTTCACCGCCGCCGAGCGCGCCGCCTTCGAGCGCCGGGGCCGCGTGGTCTATTCGGCCGGGACCGAGGCCATGGCCGAGGCCCCGTCCGGTGATCGGCGCCTGGTGGAGATCCGCGGCGTCGGACCCGGCTATCCCCTGGCCGGGCAGGTCCGACTGCAAGGCGTGGTAGGGCTGGGTCAGGCCCTGGCGGTCTCGCCCGAGGGCCTGCCAGGCGCGGCGGTCGAATCGGCCCTGTTGGACCGGTTGCACCTGAAACTCGGCGATCAGTTCCAGGTCGGCGACAGCGCCTTCGTCGCGCGCGCGCTCTTGCTGGGCGAGCCGGACCGGCTGGGACGCGGCTTCGCCCTGGGCCCGCGCGTGCTGACCAGCCTTGCGGCGGTGCAAACCGGCGGCTTGATGGGGCCGGACAGCCTGCACGCCGAGACCGCCCGCATTGCTTTGCCGGCGGGCGAGGATCTGGGGAAAGCGGTCGCGGCCGTGAAGGCCGATCTGAACGGACACGCCGTCCGCATCCGTGACCGCGGCGATGCGGCGCCGGGCGCACGCAAACTGATCGATCGGCTGGGTTATTTCCTGGGCTTTATCGGCCTGGCCTCGCTGCTGGCCGGGGGGCTCGGGGTTTTCGGCGCGGTGCAGGCCTATTTGGAGACGCGCAAGAACTCGATCGCCGTACTCAAGGCGCTGGGCGCCGAGGGTCCGCTGGTGCGCAACATCTACCTGATCCAGATCGGCGTGCTGGCGGCGCTCGGCGTCGCCATCGGCCTTGTGATCGGTGCGGCGATCCCGCTGTTGCTTGGGCTGTTCGTGGAGAACTCGCTGCCGGTCCCGGCCCTGTTCGCCGTCTATCCCAAGCCGCTGGCCAAGGCGGCGCTGTTCGGCCTTCTGGCCTCGGCGGCCTTTTCCCTGGAGCCGCTGGCGCGGGCCCGGGCCACCTCGCCGGCTTCGCTGTTTCGCCGGGACCTCGCCGCCAGGATCGGGTTCAGCCTGGAGGCGGTGGGCGCGATCGTGGCCGGATTGGGCCTCGCCGGCCTGGCCCTGGCGACGGCGCCGGACGTCTTGATGGCCAGCATCATGATCGGCGGGGTGGTGCTGGCGCTCGCCATTCTGTGGGGGCTGGGACGCCTGGCGGTCTGGGCTGCGGCCAGCGGACGCGGCGGGGCGCGCGGCGCCATGCGGCTGGGCCTCGCCAACCTGGCCGGTCCCCGATCGGCGGCGCGGACGGCGACGCCGGCCATCGGCCTGGCCATCGCCCTCTTGAGCGCGGTGGTGCTGATCCAGTCCAGCCTTCTGGACCAAGTGCGGGCCGTGGCGCCCAAGAGCGCGCCGGCCGTGGTGTTCACCGAGATCCCCCGGGATCGAACCCAGGCCTTCGACGCCGCGGTCGCCGCCGTGATCGGCCCTCTGACCTCGGAGCACTACCAACGCTTTCCCTTCGTCACCGGCCGCATCACCGCGATCAAGGGCAAGCCGGTGGACCGCCGCGCCATCCGTGAGAGCGAGCGCTGGGCCTATGACAGCGACCTCAGTTTCTCCGCCCTTGGCCCCGCGCCCACAGGGTCCGATATCGTGGCCGGCGCCTGGTGGCCCGCCGACTACGCCGGTCTGCCCAAGGTGGCGATCGACGATAAGGTGGCTGACGCCGGCGGCCTCAAGGTCGGCGACCGCCTGACCCTGCAGGTCCTGGGCCGGGACATCGAGGCCCAGGTGGCTGTCCTGCGCCGAGTCGATTTCGGCGGCTTCGGTCCGGACTTTACGGTCGTGCTAGACCCTGCCGCCCTGGCCGGAGCCCCCTTGCGCAACGTCGCCATCGCCAGGATGGACCCGGCGCACGAGCAGGCGCTGACCCGCGCCCTTGGCCGCGACTTTCCCGCCGTCAACGTGATCAGCGTGCGCGAGCAGCTTGAAACGGCCGCCGCATTGTTCGACCGCCTGGCCCTGGCGGTGCGGGCCGCAGCGACGGTGGCGGCCGTGGCGGGCCTTCTGGTGCTGGCCGGCTCCATGGCCGCGGGCGCACAAGCCCGCGCGCGCGAGGCGGCGATGCTCAAGGTGCTGGGCGCGCAGCGGGCCCAGATCCTCACGGCCTACGCCGTGGAATACGGCGCCGTGGGCCTGATCGCGGGCTTGGCGGGGGTGGCCCTGGGCGCGGCGGCGGCCTGGCCGGTGGTGGTCAAGGTGTTCGAGGCGCGCTGGGCCTTCGACTGGGGCGGAATCGCTCTGCTGGTCGGGGGCGCCGCCGGCCTGACCGGGATCGGCGGCCTCCTCGCCGCCCTGCAGGCCCTGTCCAAGCGGCCGGCGCCGGTGCTCAGGGCGCCGTGATCTGCATCAAAACCCTTTAGCGGCCACAATTTGGCGCCCCTTGCGGCGAGCCCGTGGGTGAACGATATTTCGGTAGCGTCCGTCGTGGGCGCGCAACAGGGATTCAAACTCGATGAGCGACTTCAACCGCGGCTATCCCCGCAACGTGACGGCGGGCGCCGCCGACATGTCGGTGGACGCGGGACTGCGCGCGTTCATGCTCGGCGTCTACAACAAGGTGGCCCTGGGCCTCCTGCTATCGGCCGCCATGGCCTACGTCACCTCCAGCGTGCCGGCGGTCACCCAACTGCTTTATCGCGTCACCTATGACGGCCGCCTGGTGGGCGTTACGGGCCTCGGCATGATCGTGGCCTTCGCTCCGATCGTCATCCTGATGTTCTCGGGCTTTGCAATGCGGTCGATCACTCCGCGAAGCTCCGGCATCATCTATTGGTCGATCGTCGCCCTGATCGGCGCCTCGATGGGCACTGTGGTGCTGCTCTATAGCGGCGCCAGCATCGCCACCACCTTCCTGATCACCGCCGCGTCGTTCGGCGCCCTCAGCCTGGTGGGCTACACCACCAAGAAGGACCTGACCGCGTTCGGCAGTTTTCTGATCATGGGCCTGTTCGGCCTTGTGATCGCCATGCTGGTCGGCATGTTCCTGCACTCGGCGATGATGCAGTTCCTGATCAGCGTGTTCGGCGTGCTGATCTTCGCTGGCCTGATCGCTTATGACACTCAGCGCCTGAAGGCGACCTATTACCAACTGGGCGGAAATGATGCGGCCCTGGGCGTGGCGACCAACTACGGCGCGCTGAGCCTCTATCTGGACTTCATCAACCTGTTCCGCTTCCTGCTCTATTTCATGGGCGGCAGCCGCCGCTAAGTTAGCGGGCAGACTCAGAGCTTCCAGCCCCGGCGGTTCCCCCGCCGGGGTTTTTCATTCAACGACCTTCAGCCGGCCGCGCTCGAACATCCTGAGCACCTGGTCGAGGTCATGGCCGCGCTTGAGTACAAGCCCGCCATGGGCGATCACCGCCCAGGCGCCTTGTTTGCGGGCCAGGGCCGGCCGCTTTTCGATGCGGTAGAGCGGCGCTTCCGACGCCCGGCGGAACACCGAGAACACCGCCGCCTCGCGCAGGCCGTCGATGGCGTAGTCGCGCCATTCGCCCGCCGCGACCTGGCGACCATAGAGCCGCAAGAGCTTATCGAGCTCGCGCCGTTCGAAGAAGACCGCGGCCACGGCCGCGCCGGATGGGATCTGATCCAGGCTCACGACACCCACCCTAGACTCAGACTGCGGGCGCGAAAAGTGCAGGCGTTTTGGGCGCAGACCTGCGGCGCAAACTGGCTAATCTTGCAAGAGGGACACACCCTGGTCGCATTCGTATCCGCGGCGAAGGCTCGGTCATGAAAAGACCTTCTTTCGGTCGCTCGGCCGCCCGTTTGGGACGCGATAGTCTGATTGTCGACGGATCGGGCAGCGCGGTTTCGGCCCTGAACAGCCCCCCAGCCCCCGGGACCGGTTCGGTCCGCGACAATTCGAAGTGAGCCCGCGCGGTTTCCCCCCTGCCGCGCGGGCTTTTTCGTGTTTGGAGTCCTCGCGGCGGGGAGCCCGGAACCCTACATCGTCAGGACAGTGCATAGCGCGCCCTGCGCTTCTCCCTTGATTCCCCATCACATCTTTTTTTCCAACCCTCTAGCAATCTGGTCCGTTACAGATATATCTGACTTATCGATATATCTAAGAAGGATCAAATATGCATCGATTTCATGGAAACCATCACCACGAGCGTTTCGCCCGCCATGGCTTCGGCTGGGGCGGACATGAGCGCGGGTCTCACGGGATGGAACGTCACGGGCGCCGGCGCGAGCGAGTGTTCGAACAGGGAGACCTGAGGCTTCTGCTGCTCAAGCTGATCGCGGAAAAACCGCGCCACGGCTACGACCTGATCAAGGCGGTGGAGGACGCGGTCGGCGGGGCCTACAGCCCTTCGCCAGGCGTGGTCTATCCGACCCTGACCCTCCTGGAAGACCTTGGCTTCGCCAAGCCGACCGAGGCCGAGGGAGGCAAAAAGCTCTACGCCGTCACGCCGGAGGGTCAGACCCAGCTGAACGGCCAGGCCGCGGCGCTGGCCGAACTGCAAGCCCGGATCGACCAGGTCGCCGCCGCCAGCCGGGGCCGCGACGCCCCGCAACTGGTCCGGGCGATGGAGAACCTGCGCACCGCCCTTCGCCTGCGCCTCTCGCGCGGACCCCTGAGCGAGGCCCAGGTCGAGGCCGTAGCCGCAGCTCTCGACGCCGCCGCCAGGGCTGTCGAACAGTCTTAAGCGCGCCCAAGTTGGGGCCTGGGGCGACCCGCCGCCCCAAAGCCGGGTGAAATGCCGGACGCCTTGCCCTATATAGGCCCGGCCATGAGCCGCCCGTTTCTGAAGATGAATGGACTCGGCAACGACTTCGTCGTCGTCGAAGCCCATACCGACAGCCCCCACGGCCCGTTCGACCCGGGGGTTGAGATGGCGCGCGCCATCGCCGACCGCGAGACGGGCATCGGCTGCGACCAGATCATCGCCATCAGTCCCTCGCCCCAGACCCAGGCCTTCGTCCGGTTCTGGAACGCCGATGGGATCGAGGTCGGCGCCTGCGGCAACGGCACGCGCTGCGTGGCCTGGCTGTTGATGGAAGCCAGCGGGCGTGACGAGGCGACCTTCGAGACTCGCGCCGGCCGGCTCAGCGGCCGCCGGGCGGGCGACAAGGTCGTCACGGTCGACATGGGGGTTCCGGGCCTGGACTGGACCCAGATCCCCCTGGCCGAGGAGATGGACACCAGGGGCATCGAGCTTCAGGTCGGGCCCATCGACGATCCGGTGCTGCATACGCCCGGCTGCGTCTCCATGGGCAATCCGCACGTGGTGTTCTTCGTGCCCGACATCGACAAGGCCCCGGTGCGCGAGGTCGGCCCGTTGATCGAGCATCACCCGCTGTTCCCCGAGGGCGTCAATGTCGGCTTCGCCGAGATCAAGGCCCGCGACCACATCGTCTTGAGGGTTTGGGAGCGGGGCGCAGGCCTGACCAAGGCCTGCGGCACCGGCGCCTGCGCCGCCCTGGTGGCCGCCGCCCGCCGCGGGCTGGCGGACCGCAAGGCCGTCATCCAGTTCGAAGACGGCGAACTGACTATCGAATGGCGCGAAAGCGACGATCACGTGCTGATGACGGGGCCGGTTGCTGTGGATTTCGCCGGCGTCCTGCCGTGAGCGACGCCCTGGACATCGTGACCTTCGGCTGCCGCCTCAACGCCTATGAGTCGGAGGTGATCCGGGCTCGAGCGGCCGAGGATGGCCTGACCGACGCCATCGTCTTCAACACCTGCGCCGTCACTAGCGAGGCTGTGCGCCAGGCTCGCCAGGCGATCCGCAAGGCACGGCGCGAGCGCCCAGGCGCCAGGTTGATCGTCACCGGCTGCGCCGCCCAGATCGACCCGGAGGCTTTCGCCGGCATGGCCGAGGTCGACCTGGTTCTGGGCAACGCCGAAAAAGCCGCTCCCGGCGCCTATCTGCCGCAGCCCGAGGGCCCGAGGGTGCGGGTCAACGACATCATGCAGGTCCGCGAGACCGCCGGCCACCTGATCGACGGGCTGAAAGACCGGGCCCGGGCCTATGTCGAGGTGCAGAACGGCTGCGATCACCGCTGCACTTTCTGCGTCATTCCCTATGGCCGCGGCAATTCCCGTTCGGCTGCGGCGGGCGAGGTGGTCGAGCAAATCCGCCGCCTGACCGCCCAGGGCTATAACGAGGTGGTGCTGACCGGGGTCGACTTGACCTCCTGGGGCGCTGACCTGCCGGGCGGCCCGACCCTGGGCCAACTGGTGGCGCGGATCCTGAAGCTGGTCCCGGAGTTGCCGCGCCTGCGCCTGTCCTCGATCGACGCGGCGGAGATCGACCCCGACCTGATGCGCTGCCTGGCCGAAGAGCCGCGGCTGATGCCCTATCTGCACCTCTCACTGCAGGCCGGCGACGACATGATCCTCAAGCGCATGAAGCGACGGCACAGTCGGGCCGACGCCTTGACGCTGATCGAGCGCGTGCGCGCGGTGCGCCCGGACACGGCCTTTGGCGCCGACCTGATCGCCGGTTTCCCGACGGAGACCGAGGCGATGTTCGAAAACACGGTCAAGTTGGTGGAGGAGGCCGGCCTGGCCTTCCTGCACGTCTTCCCCTTCAGCCCCCGGCCGGGCACGCCGGCGGCGCGCATGCCCCAGCTGATCCGCGCCGTGATCAAGCCGCGAGCCGAGCGGCTGCGGAACGCTGGCGAAGCGGCGCTGGTCCGCCATCTGGAGCGGCAGGTCGGCCGCACGATCCAGGGCTTGGTCGAGCGCGACGGCCTGGCTCGGGCCGAGGACTTCACCGAGGCCGCCTTCACCGGCGAGGCGACGCCCGGAGAGATCATCCCTCTTCGCGTCACAGGCCATGACGGCGGGCGCATCCTCGCGGAAAAGGTCGCGGGATGAGCCGAGAACAAGCCACCGGCGGGTGCCAATGCGGCGCGATCCGGTTCGCGGCGGCCTTACCGCTGGGCCGCGCCAGCCTCTGCCATTGCCGCATGTGCCAGAAGGCGTTCGGCGGCATTTTCGGGCCGCTGGTTTCGGCGGCGTCCGGCGTCGCCTGGACCCGTGGCCAGCCCAGCTATTTCCAGAGCTCCAACCGCGTGCGTCGCGGCTTCTGCGCCGCCTGCGGCACGCCCCTGACCTTCGAGCCCGACCAGGGCCCGGTGGAGCTGGCTATCGGCGCCTTCGATGATCCGGCGGTCATTCCGCCGACGATCCAGCATGACCTGGCCGCCCGCATGCCATGGTTCGAGGACCTGGCGGGCCTTCCCGTGCGCACGCCTGAGGAAGCGGCCGAGCCCTATTTCGCCTCGATCGTTTCCTATCAGCACCCGGATCGGGACGCGGCTAAATAATTGAATTTGAACCACAAAGCACACAAAGAACACAAAGGGGAATCGCGCGGCTGAAGCCGGAGGGACGAAAACTTCGTGTTCTTTGTGTGCTTTGTGGTTGATCTTCTTGGGCTCCCGATCGGCTTACCCCCGTGTAGAGCGGCCCCAGGTTTTTCACCGCCCGCGGACCGCACTCTAGACGTACCAACGCTGGTGCTAGGCGTTGCGAACGATTAAGGCGTCATTCCATGCAGCCCTTCACCCATCTCGACGGCAAGGCCGCGCCGCTGGCCATCGCCAACCTGGACACCGACCAGATCATCCCCAAGCAGTTCCTCAAGACCGTGGACCGCGAAGGCCTCGGCAAGGGCCTATTCTACGACCTGCGCTTTGACGGCGACGGGCGCGAGAAGCCGGACTTCGTGTTGAACCGGCCTGCCTATGCGGGGGCCAGCATCCTGGTCGCCGGTGACAATTTCGGTTGCGGCTCCTCGCGCGAGCATGCGCCCTGGGCGCTCCTGGATTTTGGAGTTCGCTGCGTGATCGCCCCGTCCTTCGCCGACATCTTCTACAACAATTGCTTCAATAACGGCCTTTTGCCGCTGACCTTGCCCGAGGAGCAGGTCCGCGTCCTGATGGACGAGGCCAAGGGCGGCAACCACATCTTCACCGTGAACCTCGAGGCCCAGACCGTGGTCTCGCCGTCCGGCCACAAATTCACGTTCGAGATCGATCCGGGCCGTAAGGAAAAGCTGCTCAAGGGCCTGGACGCCGTGGGCGAGACCCTGCAGCACGCGCCGGACATCAGCCGGTTCGAAGACCGCCGCAAGCTGGCCCAGCCCTGGCTGGAAACGCGCGCGTGAAGCTGATCGTCGCCGGCAGCGTCCGGGTGGCCCCGGAGACCATCGAGCGCTTTCGCCCGCATATGCAGGCCATGCTGACCGCGACCCGCGCCGAAGATGGCTGCCTGGACTATGCCTATGCCGAGGACGTGGTCGATCCCGGCCTGATCCGCGTGTTCGAGGTCTGGCGAGACCGCGGCGCGCTCAGCGCCCATTTCCTGACCGAGCACATGGCCCGCTGGCGGGCCGTCTGGCCCGAGTTCGGGGTTTCCGAACGGAGCCTGACGGCTTACGACGTCGCCGACGACCGGCCTATCTGAAGGATTTTCCATGACCACCCTGCTTGTTCTTCCGGGCGATGGCATTGGCCCGGAGGTGATCGAACAGGTCCGCCGCGTGGCCGGCCGCCTGGCCAACGACCTGACCATCGACGAGCGCGCCTTCGGCGGGACCAGTTTCGACCAGTTCGGCACGCCCCTGACCGACGAAGCCGAAGTCGTGGCCCTGGCCTCCGACGCCGTGTTGATGGGCGCGGTCGGCGGGCCGAAATGGGCCGATGCGCCGCGGGACAAGCGGCCCGAGGCGGCCCTCTTGCGCCTGCGCCAGGCCATGGGGGTCTACGCCAACCTCAGGCCCGCCATCTGCTTCGACGCCCTGGCCAGCGCCTCGGCCCTGAAGCCGGAATTCGTCGCCGGCCTCGACATCATGATCGTGCGAGAACTCACCGGCGGCGTCTATTTCGGCCAGCCGCGCGGTATCGACACCTTGGCGGACGGCCAGAAGCGCGGCGTCGACACTCAGGTCTATACGACCCACGAGATCGAGCGCGTCAGCCGCGTGGCGTTCGAACTGGCGCGCGGGCGGCGCAACAAGGTCACCAGTTGCGAAAAATCCAACGTCATGGAGACCGGCCTTCTGTGGCGCGAGGTGGTCACTGCCCTGCATGCGCGGGAATTCGCCGACGTCCAGCTCGAACACATGCTGGCCGACAACGCCGCCATGCAGCTGGTCAAGAACCCGCGCCAGTTCGACGTGATCGTCACCGACAACCTGTTCGGCGACATCCTGTCGGACGAGGCGGCCATGCTGACCGGCGGCATCGGCCTTCTGCCTTCCGCCGCCTTGGGCGATCCCGGCAAGCCCGGCCTCTATGAACCGATCCACGGCTCGGCCCCCGACATCGCCGGCCAGGGCTTGGCCAATCCCCTGGCCGCCATTCTCTCGTTCGAAATGGCTCTGCGCTGGTCCCTGGGCCGCACGGACCTGGCCGACAGGCTGCAGGCCGCGGTCAAGGCGGCGCTGGAGGATGGCGCCCGCACTCGTGATATCGGCGGCTCCCTGACCACCGGCCAGATGGGCGATGCGGTGCTGAAGCGGCTTTAACGCTTCGTGGGAGCCTGCGCGCCTTAGCCATCGTAGCTAGGTCCGCCACCAAAAGCGTGCAGGCGCGCGCCGTGTTCGCGCAGCCAGGCCCGATGGGGGCGATAGTCGCCCACCAGCCGGCGCACCACCGCCCAGAACTTCGGCGAATGGTTGGCCTCGATCAGGTGGGCGCACTCGTGGGCGGCGACATAGTCCGCGACCGCGTAGGGGGCCAGGATCAGCCGCCAGGAATAGCGGATGCGGCCCACTTCACAGGCGGCGCCGAACCCTTGGGTGCGCGGCGGGCGGCAAGAACCCCAGCGCGAGCGGGCGTCGGCTACCCCCACCTGGGGCATGGGCTGCTCCAGGGCTTGGACGTGCGCTTCGGTGCGGGCCAGCAGGAAGCCGTGCGCCTCGGCCTTCAGCACCCGCAGCACCCCGGCCGAGAACCGGGTCGGATCGCCGCCCACCGCCAATTGGCCCGGTTCGTCACCCGCCGCAGCGTGATACCTGGCCCGGCCCTGGCGATGAGCCAGGAGACACGGCCGACCCAGAACCTCGATCGACTGTCCGGGCGCCAGAACCTGGCGCTTGGGCATGGCCGCGATCTGGCTCTGGATCCAGGCCGACCGTTCCTCGGCGAAGGCGGCGGCGCCCGTCAGCGCCCGTGCGGTCGGCGCGATCGCCAGCATCTCGCCGCGGGCGAGGTCCAAGCGCAGTGTGATGCGGCGGGCGCGGCCGCTGACCTTCATGCGCACGGGCACGCCAGCGACCTCGATCTGGTCGCCGTCGGCCAGACGCCTGGAGGAAAACAAGGCCACCGATCAACCGCGCTTCCAGAATACGCCGCTGCGGGCGACATAGCGGCCCGGCAGGCTCTTGCTACCCGCCTCCACGTAGCCCAGGCCCCGCATGAGTTTGGCCACGAGACTGGCGGCGGTGACGATGGCCTCGTCGCTCTTGCGATAGGCGGCGCCGAACGCCTCGTGCAGCAAGGGATCGATCCCGGCGATGGCCGGCAGCCCGTCCAGTGTCGCCTCAATACAGGCCGAGCGAGCCTCGGGCGAGGCGATGATCTCGGCCATGCGCGCGCGCATTGGCTCGTCCTCGCCCAGAAGGCCCGGCTCGGCAGGAAGGCCCAGAAGCTCGATCTCCCGCGCCAGTTGGTTGCCGTCGGCGGTTCTGAGACCGCGCGCGCGCTTCCAGATGGCGTAGCGCTCCTCCGGCGATCGCGCCGCGAGCTTGGAGCGGGTCCAGCCGCCGATGAACCGTTCTTCGTCCATAGGGAAACCTTAGCGCGGCCGCCGCGTGGGATTAAGCTCAAAAGGCGGCTGAGTCGGTTTGTCTCGCCCTGATGGTAAACGCCCGTTAACTCTCTTGGCGGAAACCTGCGGTCCTGCTTGAGGAGTACGCGTAGATGGCCAGGGTTGCGCGCCGGTCGGGCGTGGAATGGATGCTGCTGACGGCCCAAGCCGCCTGGGCGCACCCGCTGGCGGCCCGGTTTCGGGGCGGCGTGACCGCGGCCGTGGGCCTGGGCCTGCTGGTCGCCTTCGCCAGCTACCAGTTCACCGATCCCAGCTTCAACGCAGCATCGGGTGAGACGCCGCGCAATCTCCTGGGTCGGCCGGGCGCCGACGCCGCGGACATCGGCCTGCAATCCCTGGGCCTCGTGGCCTGGCTGTTGGCTGGGCTGATGCTGGTGATGGGCCTCGGCCGCGCCGCCGATCGGGATCCGGACGTTTCCCGCGCAGTGCTGCGCCGCCGCCTACTCTATAGCCTCGTCGGCCTCCTGGCCCTGTCCGGCGTGCTGGCCCTGCCCGCCCCGCCGGCGATATGGCCGCTAGCCCGTGGCCTCGGCGGCTTCTGGGGCGATTCAGTCCTGGGCGGCCTGGCCAGCCTGCTCCGCCTCGCGCGGATCCCGGCGGCGCATATGATCGGCGCCAGCATCCTGGGCGCCGTCGCCGCCGTAGCCCTGGCCGCGGCGATCGGCTTTCGCCGACTGAACCCTATGGCTGTGGTCGCCGCCCTGACGGCGCCGCGCTTGCCCAAGCTCAAGCCGGCGCCCAGGCCGCGGGATGAGCCGGAGGTACGCCGGGCGCGCAAGGAGCGGACGCCCCGCCAGGCCTCGCGCGTCGAACTTCCGACGGACGAGTCCGAAACCCCAGAGGGCGCCGACCCGCGGGCCGAGCCCAAGGTCAAGACGCCGCGGACCCCCGCCCCCCGCGGCTCCGAGCGAGAGCACCGCGAGAACCAGCAGGCCTTCGACTTCGTCCGGCCCGGCGGCTTCCACTTGCCGGAGCTGGCGATGCTGGCCAAGCCGAAGCCACGGTCAGCCTCGTTCGACGAAGGCGCCCTGCGCCAGAACGCCCGCATGCTGGAAAGCGTACTCGCCGAGTTTGGGGTCAAGGGGAACATCGACCAGATCCGCGCCGGCCCGGTGGTCACCCTCTACGAACTGGTGCCCGCGCCGGGCGTCAAGTCCGCCCGCGTGGTGGCCCTGTCGGATGACATCGCCCGCTCCATGAGCGTCGCCGCCTGCCGCGTCTCGGTGGTCCCGGGCCGCAACGCCATCGGCATCGAACTGCCGAATGCGCGCCGCGAAACGGTCTATCTGCGCGACCTCCTGGCCTCGCCCGAGTTCGAGCGAGCGAGTTCGAACCTGCCCCTGGCGCTGGGCGAATCCATCGGCGGCGAGCCCTATATCGTCGATCTGTCCAAGATGCCCCACCTGCTCATCGCCGGCACCACCGGCTCGGGCAAGTCGGTCGGCGTCAACGCCATGATCCTGTCGATCCTCTACCGCCTGGCCCCGCACCAGTGCCGCTTCATCATGATCGACCCCAAGATGCTGGAGCTGTCGGTCTATGACGGCATCCCGCACCTGCTCGCCCCCGTGGTCACCGACCCCAAGAAGGCCATTGTCGCGCTGAAATGGACCGTCCGCGAGATGGAAGACCGCTATCGCAAGATGTCCAAGATCGGCGTGCGCAATGTCGCCGGCTACAACGAGCGCGCCTTGGAGGCCCAAGCCAAGGGCGAACACTTCGTGCGCACCGTGCAGACCGGTTTCGACGAACAGGGCCGGCCGGTTTACGAGGAAGAAAAGCTGCGCCCCGAGCCCATGCCCTATCTGGTGGTGGTGATCGACGAGGTCGCAGACCTGATGCTGGTGGCGGGCAAGGACATCGAAGGCGCCGTCCAGCGCCTCGCCCAGATGGCCCGCGCCGCCGGCATCCACCTGATCATGGCCACCCAGCGCCCGTCGGTGGACGTGATCACCGGCACCATCAAGGCCAACTTCCCCACCCGGATCAGCTTC
>FSWM01000620.1_pt1 | contig 34370 bp, 30 predicted proteins | sample 1637841 | NCBI WGS metagenome assembly FSWM01 (sample SAMEA3914789, study PRJEB12502) | metagenome | biome: forest; material: soil | place: Canada | collected 2011-07-03 | depth 0.3 m | reverse complement strand
GGGTGTAAAACGATATTTCGCAGTCGCGTTCGCCTGCGCCAGCGGGTCGCAGTCGCCATCCGTCGCCGGGATGAAACAGGAATTCGCCGCCGGGGGTTACGCCGCGCGCGCCAGCGGCTAAAAGGGGCGCCGTTTCATTCGCCAAACAGAAGAAATCTCCCATGGCCGCCGATCCTGAAAACACCCTGATCCTGACCCTCGACACCGGTCCGGTGGTCATCGACCTGCGCCCTGACCTGGCCCCCGGACATGTGGAGCGGATCAAGGAACTGGCCCGCGAGGGCTTCTATGACGGCGTGGTGTTCCACCGCGTGATCCCCGGCTTCATGGCCCAAGGCGGCGATCCCACCGGCACCGGCGGCGGCGGCTCGGACAGGCCCAATCTGAAGGCGGAATTCTCCGCCGAGCCGCATGCGCGGGGCGTCTGCTCCATGGCCCGCACGCCCGACCCGAACTCGGCCAATAGCCAGTTCTTCATCTGCCTCGACGACGCCACCTTCCTCGACAACCAATACACCGTCTGGGGCGTGGTCTCTGAAGGCATGGAAAATGTCGACGCCCTGCCCAAGGGCGAACCGCCGCGCACCCCCGGCAAGATCGTCTCGGCGCGGATCGCGTCGGACGTCTGACGCCTTCGGTCTATGGATGTCGCTCATCGGCCTGAGTAAGGGGATAGATGCGCGTCTCGGACTTTGATTTCGATCTGCCTGACGACCGCATCGCCCTGCGTCCCGCCGAACCGCGGGATGCGGCGCGGATGCTGGTGGTCGGGCCGGACGGGGTGTTTCAGGACCGCGCTGTCAGCGATCTGGCCAATTTCCTGCGTCCGGGCGACGCCTTGGTGTTCAACGACACCAAGGTGATCCCGGCGCGGCTGAACGGCATGCGCGAGCGGGACGGGTCCGTGGTCGCCGTCGAGGCCACGCTGCATCAGCGCAAGGCGCCCCACCGGTGGACGGCCTTCATGAAGCCGGGCAAACGGCTCAGGGTTGGTGACCGGGTGCGCTTCGGTGACGTCCAGGATCGCGCCTGCCTGCTGGGCCGGCTGGACGCCACCGTGGAGGCCAAGGGCGAGGGCGGTGAGGTCACCCTTGCCTTCGACCTGTCGGGGCCTGACCTGGACCTCGCCATCGCCGAATGCGGCCAGATGCCATTGCCACCCTATATCGCCGCCAAACGGGGCGAGGACGAGCGCGACCGGACCGACTACCAGACCGTCTATGCCCGCGAAGAGGGCTCGGTCGCGGCGCCGACCGCGGGACTGCACTTCACGCCTGAACTGATGGCGGCGCTCAAGGCGAAGGGCGTGAGCCTGCATTTCGTCACCCTGCGTGTGGGCGCGGGCACCTTTCTGCCGGTGAAGACCGAGGAGCTGGCCGAGCATCGCATGCACGCCGAATATGGTGAAGTGCCGGCGAGTGTCGCCGCCGCGCTGAACGCCGTTCATGCGGACGGTGGGCGCATCGTCTGTGTGGGCACCACCTCGCTACGTCTGTTGGAGAGCGCCGCCAGCCCTGAGGGCGTCATCTCCGCCTTCGCCGGCGAGACCGCCATCTTCATCACCCCGGGCTACAGGTTTCGCGCCGCCGACGTGCTGATGACCAATTTTCACCTGCCGCGCTCGACCCTGTTCATGCTGGTCAGCGCCTTCGCCGGCCATGAGACCATGCGCGCGGCCTATGGCCACGCCATCGCCCGCGGCTATCGCTTCTATTCCTACGGCGACGCCAGCCTGCTATTCCGCGCCGCCTGATGGCGGCTTTTCCTTTTCAACTGCTGGCGACCGACGGCGCGGCGCGCACCGGCGTGCTCAAGACCGCGCGGGGCGACATCCGCACGCCCGCCTTCATGCCGGTGGGCACCGCCGCCACGGTCAAGGCCCTGACGGTGGATCAGGTGCGTTCGACCGGCGCCGACATCATCCTGGGCAACACCTATCACCTGATGCTGCGCCCCACGGCCGAGCGCATCGCCCGCCTCGGCGGCCTGCACAGGTTCATGCGCTGGGATGGGCCGATCCTGACCGATTCCGGCGGCTTTCAGGTCATGTCCCTGTCCAAGATCAGCAAGGTGACCGAGCAGGCGGTGACCTTTCAGAGCCATATAGACGGCTCGCGCCATGTGCTGAGCCCCGAGCGATCGGTCGAGATCCAGGCCGACCTGTTGGGCTCCGACATCGTCATGCAGCTGGACGAGTGCGTGGCCTGGCCGGCGGAAGAGGCGAGGGCGGCTGAGGCGGTGCGCCTTTCCGCCCGCTGGGCGGCGCGCTGCAAGGCCGCGTTCGGCGCGCGCGACGCCCAGGCCCTGTTCGGCATCCAGCAGGGCTCGACCTTCGAGGCTCTGCGCCGCGAGTCCTCCGAGCGGCTGGTGGAGATCGGCTTCGACGGCTACGCCCTGGGCGGCCTGGCGGTGGGCGAGGGGCATCAGGCCATGTGCGAGGTGCTGGACTATGCGCCCGCCTTCCTGCCGGCGGACCGGCCGCGCTATCTGATGGGCGTCGGCAAGCCCGTCGATCTGGTGGAAGCGGTGGCCCGGGGGATCGACATGTTTGACTGTGTCCTGCCCACACGCTCCGGCCGCCATGGCCAGGCCTGGACCTGGGACGGGCCGATCACCCTGAAGACCGCCCGCTTCGCCGAGGATGACAGCCCGCTTGACCCAGACAGCGATTGCCCGGCCAGCCGCGACTATTCCAAGGCCTATCTGCACCACCTGGTGAAGGCGGAGGAGATCCTGGGCCAGGTGCTTTTGTCCTGGCACAATATCGCCTTCTTCGAGGCCCTGACCGCCGCCATGCGCGCCGCCATCGCCGAAGGGCGGTTCGAGGCCTTTCGCAGGGACTTCCACGCGCGCCACACGGCCGCCGCCGCTTAGGCTGGAACGCTCGGATAAGCATCATCAAGGTGCGCGCATGGCCTTGCCGCGCTTGAACAGGCCGACTATGTTCCGCGCCGCTTTACGGCAACCTGTTGGGTGCGCCGCGAGCGGGCCGGTAGCTCAGCGGTAGAGCATTCGACTTTTAATCGAATGGTCGAGGGTTCGATTCCCTCCCGGCCTACCATATTTCAACGGGTTAGCGGGTTTTCCGGGGTGTCCGTCCAACTTTTCGAGGACGACACATCCAGCTTTTGTTCGGCGGATGTTCCGGTTTGCGGCATCGTGGCGAGCGTATCGAGCAGATTCGCGATCTGAGTGCTGAACTCCGTCCGGCCACTGCCCCGCGCCCGCGTGACGCCGAGATGAGCCCCAATCTATTGTGGTGTTTCGTCCGCCGAAGGGGGAAGAGCTTGGCCAAGAAGACCGCGCGCCTCACAGGTGACGGCCACAGCGGGATGGCTCTGGCCGCACCAGGGTTCTTGGCGCCCCTGGCCCTGGGCGGTTTCGGGATCGGGCTGAAGACCGGCCTGCACTGGTTCGAGCCGGGCGCCGCACAGTTCTGGCCCGTCGCCCCGTGATCCGCCTGAGCCGCGGCCCGCTAGTTCTGGAATTGGCCCCGCAATGGGGTGGGGGCGTTTCCCGTTTCACCTATGACGGTGTCGACGTCCTTCGCCCTTGGCGCGGCGAGCCGGCGAACCCTCAAGCCCTGGCCCTGGCCTGTTTTCCTCTGGCGCCCTACGCCAATCGCATCGCTCGCGGGCGCTTCGCCTTCGGGGGCCGTCACGTGGCGCTGGAGGCGAATCTGGACGGTCAGCCGCATCCTCTGCACGGCCATGGATGGCTTGCGCCCTGGCGGACCCTGGCGGTCACAGGGGATAGCGCGGTGCTGGGCTTCGACCATGCGGGCGCAGAGTGGCCCTGGCCCTACAGCGCGACCCAACGCTTCGAACTCAGCGAAACAGGGCTGCGCCTTACGCTGACCATGACCAATCTGGCGCCCGAGCCGGCCCCGGCGGGCCTTGGCTTTCATCCCTATTTTCCCGACCGAGGGTCCGCGCGCCTGATGGCGAACCTGCAAGGGGTGTGGGGTATCGACGCCGACTATCTGCCGACAGCGCATCATGCCGGGCGGCCGATCGCTGATTGGACCTTTGGCGCGCCTGTGGCCCGGCCCGATCTGATCGACCACTGCCATACCGGCTGGGACGGGAGGGCGCGAATCGATCTGCCCGATCGAGGGCTCAGCCTGACCCTGACCGCTTCGGCGGCGCTTGGCTGGCTGCATGTCTATTCGCCGCCGGGCCAGGACTTTTTCTGCGTGGAGCCGGTCAGCCATCGGCCGGACGCGGTGAACGCTCCGGATCCCGTGGCGCAAGGCTTGCGCATCCTTGCGCCTGGCGAGGCCATGACCGTTTGGATGAGCCTCGATGTAGCGCCGCCCTGAAACTTGCTGCAAGTGTGAAAGACGTGCCAAAAATCGGCCATCTGCAATCAGCGCGCGGTGGGGACCGCCAGCGCCTCTCGCGCTTTGCGGGCGTCCATTAGATCAAGGGGGCGGCGTCGCATGAGCGGTGCGCGTTTGATAGGGGGGATCGGCGCCTTGGCGGCGGCCTTGAGCCTGGCTGACGGCGTCGCCGCCCAGCCGTCCGAGGGGCATCACAAACCTCGCTCCTCGGCGCACCAGGCCGCCGGGCCGGGCCGACCTTTGCCCCAGCTCGTTGGCAAGGACGGACATTTCGCCCTGATGGTCGATGGCGCGCCCTATCTGATGCTGGGCGCCCAGGTGAACAATTCCAGCGCCTGGCCGGCCATGCTGCCCAAGGTCTGGCCGGCGATCGACAAGCTGCACGCCAATACGGTCGAGGTTCCCATCGCCTGGGAGCAGGTCGAGGCCAGGGAAGGCCAGTTCGACTTCTCCTTCCTCGATACGCTGCTGGCCCAGGCCCGCGAGCATCATGTGCGTCTGGTGCTGCTGTGGTTCGGCGCGTGGAAGAACAATGGCCCCAACTATGCCCCCGAGTGGGTCAAGCTGGACAATGCCCGCTTTCCCCGGGTGATCACCGCGCGCGGCGAGACGATGAACTCGCTCTCGCCGGCCTATCCCGCCATACTTGCGGCCGACCGGACGGCTTTTTCCGCCTTCATGACCCACCTCAAGGGCGCCGATCCCCAGCGGACGGTGATCATGGTGCAGGTGGAGAACGAAACCGGCGTCTATGGCGCGATCCGCGACCACTCGGCCGCCGCCGAACAACAGTTTCAGGGCGCGGTCCCTGACGCCCTGGTCAAGGCCCTGAACAAGCAGCCGGGAACCTGGACCCAGGTGTTTGGCCCGGATGCGGACGAGTTCTTCTATGCCTGGCTGAGCGCCCACTATGTGGATGAGATGGCCGCGGCCGGAAAGGCGATCTATCCGCTGCCGATGTATGTCAACGCCGCCCTGCGCGATCCCGTCAACTATCAGGACCCCATGTCCTATTCCAGCGGCGGGCCGACCTGGAACGCGCTCAATATCTGGAAGGCGGCGGCGCCTTCGATCGATCTGGTCGCTCCCGACATCTATATGCGCGACTACGCCAACTATGTGCGCACGCTTAGCCAGTACAGCCGGCCCGACAACGCCTTGATGGTGCCGGAAACCGGCAATGACCTGATCTACGCCCACATGTTCTTCGAGGTGGTGGGCCGCCGGTCGCTGGGTTTCTCGCCGTTCGGCATGGACTATACCGGCTACGCCAATTTCCCGCTCGGCGCGCCCAAGATCGACGAAGCGGCGATCGAGGTCTTCGCCCAGAACTATCGACTGGTCGCGCCCTTCGCCCGCCAGCTGGCGGCGCTCAGCTATCAGGGCAAAGTCTGGGGCGCATCGGAGCCTCCGGACGTCCATGAGCAGCGCATCGACCTTGGGGGCTGGCAGGTGGACGCCACCTATGGCCGACCTCAGTTCGGTACGCCGCCCGCCACCGGCAATCCCACCCCGTCCGGCGGCTTCCTGGTCGCCGAGCTTGGCCCCGGCGAATATCTGGTCACCGGCTACCATGTGCGGCTGAACTTCGAACTAACCGACAGGAGCGGGCGCAAGCCTCTATTCGTGCGGGTGGAGGAGGGCCACTATGTCGACGGTCAGTGGGTGTTCGACCGCCTCTGGAACGGCGACCAGACCGACTATGGCCTCAACTTCACCTCCGAGCCGCAGGTGCTGCACGTGCGGCTGGCGACCTACTGATGGCTCAGGGATTTTTGCCTATCTCGCGTTCCAGCCTTCGCAGGTCGACGGCGAGGTCAGGACGCTCGACGTCCTGGACGTCCATCCGGAAATCGCTCTGAAGCTGACCGATGTGGTCATGCCTGGCATGAACGGGCGGGTCCTGGCGACCGAACGCGGAAAGGTCCTGACAGTCGGAACAATATCGGACGTTTAAGGTTTACCGATCTGACGCAGGCCAGAAGTCAACCCGATTTCAATGGACCGGAGACGTCGATAGGTCGATTTCCTGGAGTCCAACATGACTGAGCACCAACCAGACGCCATTGCTCTGTTGAAAGCCGATCATCGCAAAGTCGAAGATCTCTTTTCGGCGTTCGAAACTGCCAAGGGCGCCTCTAGAAAGCAAACACTGGTCAAGCAGATTTGTACGGAATTGACTGTTCACACCATAATCGAAGAAGAAATATTCTATCCAGCATGTCGCGGCCAGATCGAGGACGATCTGGTCAAGGAAGCCTATGTCGAACACGACGGCGCCAAGGCTTTGATTGCGGAGCTGGAGGCGAGCGGTCCGGATGAACAGTTCTACGACGCCAAGGTTACGGTCCTGTCCGAACAGATCAAGCACCACGTCCACGAAGAAGAGATGCGCTCGGAAGGCATGTTTTCCCAGGCGCGCGCGGCCGGGCTGGATATGGATGACCTCGGCGCCCGTATGGCGGCCCGCAAACAGGCGCTTATGGCCCAGATCAAGGCCGAAGGCTTGCCAGCCCCGCAAACGCGCACCTTTGTCGGCTCCGAGCTTGAAAAGGGCGCGCCCGTGGATGAGGCGACTCCGAAGCAGCACGATGTCCGGCCCCAAGTTTGAGGTCAAAATAGCCGGTTTGTTCTTAGGGCCGGGCCAGGGTGGTCGCCGACAGATCCTCCAGGCTCGCCCGCCGGCGCAGTTCGGTGACGGGGCGGCTGAGCGCGGCCAGGGCGTTGCGCGTGGCTTCCTGGCCCGCCGCGGCGGCTTCGTCATAGGCCTCCCAATCGCGGATCTCGACCCCCTCCATCTTGGGCAGGATCAGCAGGTCGGTGGCCTCGCGGCTGGCGAGCATCTCGCGGCCCGTGGACACCGTCGCCGATCGCATCAATAGCGAAACGATCGGCGGGCCCTTGCGCCATTGGCCGGAGAAGATCCAGCGCCAGACTGAGCTTGGCCGCGCCACCTCGTCGGCGGTGATGTTGCGGCCGCGGGTGACATCGACTCCGACAACCGGCCCCAGGTGCAGGCCGCGCATGACGTCGGTGGGGAAATTCTTCATCACCGCCCCGTCCACCAGCACATTATTGTCCTGGATGGCGGGCGGCAGCAGACCCGGTATGGCGATCGTGGCCCGCAGGGCCTCGCGAAGGGTTCCGCGCCGGTGCATCTGGAAGGCGCCCGAGGTCAGGTTGGACGAGATACAGAAATAGGGCAGCCACAGGTCGGAAATCTGCTGCTCGCCGAAATGCTCCTTGAGCCGCGCCCCGACCTCTTCGCCCCAGGTCATGGCCAGCAGAGGCACCGCGAAATCATTGACCGGGTTGGTCTCGACAAAGGCCTTGCGCAGCCGGCGGTCGATCTCGTCATCCTTCCAGCCCATGGCCACGGCCGCGGCGATCACCGCGCCCATGGACGAGCCGCCGATGAAGTCGATGGGCACGCCGGCCGCCCGCAATTCGCGGATGGCGCCCACATGGGCGTAGGCCCGCGCCCCGCCGCCGGACAGGACCAGGCCCACCGAGCGACCGGCCAGCAGCCGGGCGATGCGGTCTATGTCCTCGCCGGCGCCGGACCGCAGATGAAACAGCCGGGCCGGCCGGACCGCGTCCATCCACGCCTCGGACCCCGATGGCGTGGCCAAGCCCGGGGGCTGAATGAGGATCAGGTCGAGCAGAAACTGCTTTTCGAGCGCCGGGGCGGCGAAATAGTCGAGGGTCGCCGGCGGCGGCCGGTCGCCCCGCGCCACCCTGAACAGCCGGTCGACCTGGCGCCCGACAATCTGTTTCCAGGCGATCTGGTCGGCCTCGGCTGAATAGAGCACGAAGTCGTGACTGCCCTCGACATTGGAGAACCATTCGGTGGGGGCGTGCTGCGCCTCCTCGCCGATGGTGGTGACCGAATAGCCGAAGGCCCTGACGGCCCCGGCGATCTTCTCGACCAGATTGCGGACCTTGATCACCCGCTCGACGCCGACGAAGCCGAACACGCTGGGGTCGCTGGTCGAGGCGCGGCCGGCGGTCTGGCGCGCCCGCCGAATCATCAGCCGCGCCAGTTCGATCATCACCGCCGGATCGCGTTCGGCCTCGGCGAAGAACACCTCGCGCGGCATGGCCAGGATCTCGCTGTCGCGCAGGGCCACCACATTGGCCGAGTGCTGCGAGCCGGCGATCATGGCCATTTCGCCCGCCGGCTCTCCGGGCCTGATCACGCCCAGAAACTGAGGTTCGTGCCCTTCCTCCTGGCGAAACGCCGCCAGGCGGCCGGCGCGGACGAAGAACAGCTGATCGGCCTCGTCGCCCACCTGGCAAAGATGCGCGCCGCCGGGGAGGGAAAACCAGCTGATTTCAGAGTCGAGCCGGCTGTCGTCGAACAGCCGGGCCAGGGCGGTTTCGGCGATATTGTCCGGGAGTTTCACCATCTGGCCGACCAGGCTCTCAGCGCCGGGCCGATGGTCAATGCGCCGCAGCTTGGGGCCAGATCGACCGCCCCGCCAGAACGCCGACGGTGAAATAGCCGTTCAGTTCCGCGCGCAGATTGTCTTCGCTGACGCCGCCGTCGAGCAGGAAATAGCGTGAAACGCGGATGGTCCCGTCCGGTTCGGCCAGGAACTTGCCCAGGGCGTAGTCGTGATTCAGCTGGCCGACCAGGGCGGCGCGATCCGGCTTCTGGCTGGCGTCATAACTGATCACACCTTCGATTCCATGGCAGACGGGCGCAGCCGGCGGAGTCGCCGGGTCGCAACCCTTGGCGTAAAGGCCCACGCTCAGTCCGTCGCGGGTGCGGGCGGTGAGGGCGGGTTTGCCGCCGAAATCGCCCGTTCGAATCTCGGTGGAGGCCAGCGACTGCAGCACATTGACCAGCTGGCCGGTATCCCAGCGGGAGATGGTGGTTTGCTGGGCCAGGGCCGGGGCGGCGGTCCCGCAAAACAACAGGGCCAGAATCAAACGCTTCATCAGAGAGAGTCCTTCATTCGCCGCGCCGAACCTCGCAGACCGCTCGCCGGTGAGCAAGCCGGCGCGGCTTGGGCTTGCGGCGGAGCCCTCGCGGATGAATATGGCGATCTTTCGTCGATGCAGCGTTTGTCGACGCCCGGGAGTTCAGACAACATGACCAACCCCATCAGCGATCCTCTGGTCAGAAATGTGATTACGGAGGAGGTCACCGAGGCCCCGGTGACCCTGGAGGTGACGCCGGATGGGGTGGCTACGGTCACCCTGAACCGGCCGCATCGCCGCAACGCCTTCGACGCCCCGACCATCATCGCCCTGACCGAGATCTTCGAGACCCTGCAGGGCGCCGAGGGCGTGCGGGTGGTATTTCTGAGGGGGTCGGGTGGGTCGTTCAGCGCCGGCGCGGACCTGGACTGGATGCGCATGGCCGCCGACTGGACGGAAAGCGACAATCGCGACGACGCCATGGCCCTGGCTCAGATGCTCAAGGCGCTGGACATTATTCCCGTGCTGACCGTCGCGCTGGTCGAGGGATCGGCCTTTGGCGGCGGGGCCGGACTGGTGGCGGCCTGCGACATGGCCGTGGCCACAGCGGATACGAGGTTCGGTTTCACCGAGGTGCGGCTCGGCCTGACCCCCGCCACCATCAGCCCCTATGTCATCCGCGCTATCGGGCCGCGGACGGCCACCGGCCTGTTCGCCACCGGCGCGGTGTTCGACGCCGCCCACGCCCAGGCGATCGGCCTGGTCAGCCAGGTGGTGGCCGACAGCGCCGCCCTGGATGAGATCAAGGCCAGCATGGCCGCCGAGATCATGAACTGCGCGCCCGGCGCTGTCGCCGACGCCAAGCAATTGGTGCGTGACGTGGCGGATCGTGAGATCGATCGCGGCCTGATGGACGAGACGGCGAGGCGGATCGCGCGGGCGCGGGTGGGCGATGAAGGCAAGGAAGGCGTCGCGGCCTTTCTGGGCAAGCGCAAGCCCTACTGGGCGGCTCCCGACCAGGTCGCCGTAGACTAGTCAGGCCCGATCAAACCGGAATGCCGCTTCATCTGATCAAGCTCTGCGTCGGTGTGGACAGCGCCGACGAGCTGCGCGCCTGGCGCGCGCAGCGGGCCGCCCAGGGCTTCGCCTCGATCGTGCCGACACGCCAGACGCCCAAGCGCGCCGCCGAGATCGTGGGAGCAGGTTCGCTCTACTGGGTGATCAAGGGCCAGGTGCTGATCCGTCAGAAAATCCTGTCCATCGAAACCCTCGGCGCCAGCCCGAACACCCGCTGCGAAATCCTGCTCGACGGCGAACTGGTGACCACCGCCCCTCAGCCACGCCGGCCCTTTCAAGGCTGGCGCTATTTCGAGGCCAAGGACGCGCCGCCGGATCTGTCGGCGGAGGGCGGCGTCGAGGCCATGCCACAGATCCTGGCCCAGCAGTTGCGCGAGCTTGGTGCGTGGTAGAGTGGGCGCGTGGTGGAATGGGCGCCGGGCAGCAAGGCGGACCTCGTCGAACACGGGTCTTCGTCCCCAGCTTGCCACCCTGGACGCATTGACGGATCTGGCCGACACAGTGTCTGGTTAATTTAGTGTAAACACGATTTTGCGGGAGAACGATGTGGCCCAGGCGCGGGTGATCGTTATCGGCAACGAAAAGGGCGGGGCGGGCAAGTCGACCATCGCCATCCACCTGGTCGCGGCCTTGCTGTACGGCGGTTCCAAGGTCTCGGTCATCGATCTGGACCTGCGCCAGCAGACCATGGGACACTTCTTCGCCAACCGGCGCGCCTGGGCCAAATCCGCCGGCGCCGACCTGCCGCTGCCGACCGAACATCCCTTGTCCGAGGATCCGATCAAACTGGCCGCGGCCGATCCCGCCGACGGCGTGGCGCGGTTCGAGACGGCGCTCAGCGAAGCCATGATCGCCTCCGACTTCGTGGTCATCGACACCCCCGGCGGCGACACCGCCTTGTCGCGGGCGGCCCACGGCCAGGCGGACATGATCGTGACGCCGATGAACGACAGCTTTGTCGACTTTGACCTGCTCGGCGTGGTCGATCCGGTGACCTTGGAGCTGAAACGGCCCAGCATCTATTCCGAGACCGTTTGGGAATCGCGCAAAATCAAGGCCGCTAGGCGCGGTACGACGATCGATTGGGTGGTGCTGCGCAACCGCTTGGCGACCACCGAGGCGCGTAATCGCAAGCGGGTCGAGGAGCGGATGACCGCCCTGGCCCGACGGGTCGGCTTCCGCATGGGCCCCGGCCTGCGCGACCGCGTGATCTATCGCGAGTTGTTCCCCTTTGGCCTGACCGCCGCCGACCTGTCGCCGACCGTGCGACCGGTGCCCGTGGCGCTGAGCCATGTGGCGGCCCGTCAGGAGCTGCGCGCCATTCTCCATGCTCTCGGCCTGTCGGCGGAGGGCGGCGGCTTGGAACTGGCGGCCTCCTAGGCCTCAAGCCGGCCGAGGCGATCCGGAATGGGCTATCTGGTCATTGGCGCGATCCTGGTCGTGTTGCTCTATCGTGTGGCGGGCGTGCGCGCCCTTCGTCGCTATGCCGACTGGCGAGCCGCCTGCGCCGTGCTGGCCGTGGGCCTGTTCGCGACAGCGGGTTTCGAGGGGCTGCGGGGAGGGCTGCCCCTGGCCATCGTCCTGAGCGTCATCGCCACGTCCCTGACAGGCGCGGCGCGCTGGCCGCGCCAAGCCGCACCCACCCCCCTGGCCGGGGACGGCATGAGCCCACGTCAGGCGCGCGATATACTGGGGGTCGGAGACCAGGCTGGCGCCGAGGAGATCCGCGCCGCCTATGCGCGTCTGATGCAACGCGTCCATCCCGACAAGGGCGGAGCGCCGGGCCTGGCGGCCCAGCTCAATCTGGCGCGGGATCGTTTGTTGAAGCCTTGAAGGGCTGCAGTGCGGCGGGCGGGTTGATCGATCTAGAGCGGGGTGAGTTTGGACCGCATCATCCCACACCTCCGCTCTTCCCGGCGAAGGCCGGGATCCAGATGGCAGGGCGCTGGGGCCTGTAACCACCAAATATCGCGCTTTATGATCTGGATCCCGGCCTTCGCCGGGACGAGCGGACTTAGGGACGGCGGTGCTTCAATTGAGAGTCATCCCGCTCTAACTGACGATTCGAGCGTCGTCCGGCTCAGCTTTCTGGCGGCAGGGCCACACAGGCTTGGCCATGCGCCTTCATCAGATGGCAGGCGTCCTTGGCCGAGGCGGCCGAAAAGCCCGTGAAGCGGACGTTGAAGCTGCGCCGGCCGCCTTCTTCGACCGCCCCCCGGGCGCCTTCGACGGTTTCGCCATAGCGATGGGAGATCGAGGCCAGTTGGGCCTGGGCCTGGCTTTTCAGTTTGTAGGATCCGACCTGCAGGCGCCAGTCGCCCTGGGCCTTGTGACCGCGGCGGCCATTGTCGTCATCGCTCTTGACCCGGATCAGCCGCGCCGCCGGCGGCGCGGCGATAGGGGTTGAGGCGGTCTGGACGTCAGGCTTGCGCACGGGATTGGCCGCGGCGCGCAGGCTGGCCACCTCGGTGTCGCTGAGGATGATCTTGCCCGTCGGCGGCTCGGCGCCCTGTTGCGGCGCGGCGCCGGGTTCGAACAGGTTCTCGGCCACGGTGATCCGTTCGCCGGCGGCGCGGCGATGCAGGACCGTGAAGCCCGTGTCCAGCAGGTCTTCCACATGGTGGTCGCGGCCCGAGGAGGTGTTGCCGCCCATGACCACGGCGATCAGCCGGTGGTTTTCCCGCACGGCCGAGGCGGAGAGATTGAAGCCCGAGGCGTTGATGAAACCGGTCTTCAGGCCGTCGACGCCAGGCATCTTGTCCAGCAGGCCATTGTGGTTGGTCATGGTCTGACCGTGGAAGGTGAAGGATTTGACGCTGAAATAGCCATAATATTGCGGATAGTCGCGCATCACTGAGCGCGACAGGATGGCGATGTCGCGGGCGGTGGTGATCTGGCGCGCGTCGGGCAGGCCGCAGGCGTTCACATAGCGCGTGTTGTTCATACCCAGTTCCTGGGCGCGCAGCGTCATAAGGGCGGTGAACTTGGCTTCGCTGCCGCCGATCTTTTCGGCCAGGGCCACGGCCATGTCGTTGGCCGATTTCACCGCGATCGCGCGCATGGCTTCATCGACCGTCACCGACTGCCCGGGACGAACGCCAAGCTTGCTGGGGGCCATGCTGGCCGCGTGCAGCGAAACCGGCACTTGATCGTCCAGCTTCAGCCGACCGCTCGATAGGGCTTCGAAGGCCAGATAGAGGGTCATGATCTTGGTGATCGAGGCCGGATAGCGCTGGGCGTCCGGGTTCTTGGCGTAGAGCACCTCGCCATTGCTCGCGTCCATGACGATCGCGGCGTATTTGGAGTCGGTGGTCGCCCAGGGCGCGGCTTGAGCCACGCTGGCGGGCAGGGCGGTAGCGCCCGAAAGGACTGTCAGGCCGAGGCCAAAAGCGGCGAAGAGACGGCGGGCGGGCTGATACATACGCGGGGCTCGTCCATGAGCGGCGACCGACCGTCGCCAATTGATATGCTTAACATGCCTCTAACTTGCTTTCCCGGTCGTAAACAACCGCCTAGGACGGGAAGCCGCAGGCAGATTATTCGAAGGCGGAACAGTTCGCGTGAGAGGCGATTGTGCAGTGCACAAAAATTATTGACGCGCCGCAATATGAAAGGCATATTGTCGCCCGTCGCGGACACTCCCCCCTTCCCAATGAGTCCGACAGGAGATTTCGATATGGCCACCGGCGCCGAGACCCTCAAGACCACGGCGGAAAAGTACACCGCCGCCAGTAGCCAAGCTTTCAAGGACGCGGTCGAAAAGTCCATGACCGCGCTTAACGAAGTAAACGCCCAGTCCAAGCAGAACCTGGAAGCCCTGGTCGCCTCGACCACCGCCGCCACCAAAGGCGCGGAAACCCTTGGTTCACAAGCGATTGCGTTCTCGAAGAAGACCCTCGAGAGCAATGTCGCCGCCGCCCGCGCTCTGACCAGCGCCCGTAGCGTGCAGGAAGCCGTCGAGCTGCAAACCAGCTGGGCCAAGTCCGCGCTGGAGACCTATCTGGCCGAACTGAACAAGGCGTCGGAAATCGTCGCCGCCTCGGTCAAGGAAAGCATGACCCCGCTCAACGCCCGCGTCACCGCGGCCGTCGAAAAGTTCCAAGCCGCTCGTTAAGCGAACGCCGGCCCCTAAGGGGCCGCTGCGGAATTGCGTCGAGGCCTGGGGTTCGCGCCCCGGGCCTTTTCTCGTTTAGCGCGAGTTGGCGGAGTTGTTGACGCACCTAATCAAGATTTATTGATCGGACGCACAGATTAATCTTGGCCCATGAGCCAGGATTTCACCGGCCTGATCCAGGCCTTCGCCTTCCAGAAAGCGGCCTGTGAGCACATGGGGTCGCCCTTTTCCGGGCGCGTCCTGGGGATTCTCGCCGAGGATATCGCCGAGCAGGGCGTCTTCGCCGAGTTGGCGGCGGCCTGGAAGGGCGCTGCAGTCTCTTCCGCCTTGAACGACGCCGCGCCGCTGCGCTTTTTGGGCGGCCTACACTATCTGACGCTCAGTGGCGTGGATCCCGGCCTGTCGGCGCTCTATCCGGCGCAGGGCGGCGAGCCTTCGCAGGAGGCGCTGGCCGCCAATCTGCGCCGGGCGGGCCGCGAGCACGGCGCGATCCTGGCCCGCTTCGCCCTCTCGGCGCCCCAGACCAACGAGGTGCGGCGGTCGATCTGCCTGGTGGGGGGCTTTCTGACTCTGGCGCGGCTGACCGGCTTGCCGCTACGCTGCCTAGAGATCGGGGCCAGCGCCGGGCTGAACCAGAACTGGGATCGCTATCGCTATCGGTTCGGTGACGCCGCGTGGGGCGATGGCGAATCGCATCTGACGATCGAAGCGGACTGGACGGGGCCGCCGCCCTGGCTCGGACCGGCCAAGGTGGCCGAACGCGGCGGCTGCGACCTGCGTCCGATCGACACAGGGGATGCTGACCAGGCCCTGCGCCTGCAGGCCTATATATGGCCCGATCAGGCCGACCGGCTGGTCCGGCTGCGAGCCGCCATCGCCCTGGCGCGCCGGTTCCCGCCGAAAATCGACGCCGCCGAGGCCGCCGACTGGGTGGAGGCCAAGGCGCGGCCCCAGCCCGGTGTCGCCACCGTGCTGTTCCATTCGGTGGTCTGGCAATATCTGCCCAAATCGACCCAGCAGCGGATTTCCGCGGCCATGGAGCGGGCCGGCGAGGCGGCGTCGGCCGATTCGCCCCTGGCCTGGCTGCAGATGGAGCCGGATCCCGCCAATCCGGCCGGGGCCATGGAGGTTCGACTCACCCTATGGCCGGAAAATCGGCGAATGCTTCTCGCGCGCGTCCATCCACACGGCGCCCAGGTCTCGTGGTTAAGCGAAATCGCCACCAAGACGGTCATTTAGGCTCGTCCTGCGACTGAATCGACACGGCGACGAATTGAACCCTTTCAAACCAGAACGGTTTCCATATCTAATCCCTACGAGCGTGCTTAACCCCAGCGCCGTTGGAGAGAGAATTTTTGATGGCCGAGCGAAAGCAAGGTGATCAGGGAAACGGCGTCGGCGTTGGAATCGTCACCCAAACCAAGGCTAAGACGCAGAAGCCCTCACTGTACCGTGTACTGATCCTGAACGACGACTACACGCCGATGGAATTCGTGGTTTACGTTCTTGAGAGGTTTTTTAATAAATCGCGTGAGGATGCGACCAGGATTATGCTTCACGTGCATCAGCACGGCGTGGGCGTGTGTGGCGTTTTTACCTACGAGGTGGCCGAAACCAAGGTCGCCCAGGTGATCGACACCGCACGACGTCATCAGCACCCGCTGCAATGCACCATGGAAAAGGACTGAGAGGCCACCCTTGCCGTCATTTTCACGCAATCTCGAAGAATCCATTCACCGGGCCGTGGCCTACGCCAACCAGCGAAAGCACGAGTACGCGACGCTCGAGCACCTGCTGCTGGCCCTGATCGACGACACCGACGCGTCGGCGGTCATGAGCGCCTGCGACGTCGATATGACGGCGCTCAAGAAAAGCCTGATCAATTATCTCGACACCGAGCTCAGTTCGCTGGTGGTCGATGATGGCGAGGACGCCAAGCCGACGGCCGGGTTCCAGCGCGTGATGCAGCGCGCGGTGATCCACGTGCAATCCTCGGCCCGCGACGACGTCACCGGCGCCAATGTGCTGGTGGCCATCTTCTCGGAGCGCGAGAGCCACGCCGCCTATTTCCTGCAGGAGCAGGAGATGACCCGCTACGACGCGGTCAACTTCATCGCTCATGGCATCGCCAAGAAGGCCGGCGCTTCCGAAGCCCGGCCGGTCAAGGGCTCGTCGGACGCCAGCGAGGAAGAAAAACCCGCGGTCAAGACCGGCGGCGAAGCCTTGGAGGCCTATTGCGTCAACCTCAATGAGAAGGCCAAGCAGGGCAAGGTCGATCCGCTGATCGGCCGCGCCAGCGAGGTCGAGCGCTGCATTCAGATCCTGTGCCGGCGGACCAAGAACAATCCGCTGCTGGTGGGTGACCCCGGCGTCGGCAAGACCGCCATCGCCGAGGGCCTGGCCCGCAAGATCGTCAACCATCAGGTGCCCGAGGTCCTGAACGGCGCGACCATCTTCTCGCTGGACATGGGTTCGCTGCTGGCCGGCACCCGCTATCGCGGGGACTTCGAAGAGCGGGTCAAGCAGGTGGTCAAGGAACTGGAGGGGCATCCCAACGCCATCCTGTTCATCGACGAGATCCACACGGTGATCGGCGCCGGCGCCACCAGCGGCGGGGCCATGGACGCCTCCAACCTGCTCAAGCCGGCTCTGGCCTCGGGCTCCCTGCGGTGCATGGGCTCGACCACCTATAAGGAGTTCCGTCAGCACTTCGAAAAGGACCGCGCCCTGGTGCGCCGGTTCCAGAAGATCGACGTCAACGAGCCGACCATCGACGACACCCTGAAGATCCTCAAGGGCCTGAAAACCTATTACGAGGAGTTCCACAAGCTGCGCTACACCAACGACGCCCTGAAGGCGGCGGTGGACCTGTCGGCCCGCTACATCACCGACCGCAAGCTGCCGGACAAGGCCATCGACATCATCGATGAAGCCGGCGCCTCGCAGATGTTGCTGCCGGAATCGCGCCGCAAGAAGACCATCGGCGTCAAGGAGATCGAGTCGGTGGTGGCCAAGATCGCGCGGATCCCGCCAAAATCGGTGTCCAAGTCCGACACCGAGGCGCTCAAGCAGCTTGAGGAAGATCTGCGCCGGGCGGTCTATGGCCAGGACGACGCCATCCAGCAGCTGTCCTCGGCCATGAAGATGGCCCGGGCCGGCCTGCGCGACCCGCAAAAGCCGATCGGCAGCTATCTGTTCTCCGGACCCACCGGCACGGGCAAGACCGAGACCGCCCGTCAGCTGGCCGACACCCTGGGCATCGAGCTGCTGCGGTTCGACATGTCGGAATATATGGAACGGCACACGGTCAGCCGGCTGATCGGGGCGCCGCCCGGCTATGTGGGCCATGACCAGGGCGGCTTGCTCACCGACGCCGTCGATCAGCACCCCCACGCGGTGGTGCTGCTGGACGAAATCGAGAAGGCTCACCAGGACGTCTACAACATCCTGCTGCAGGTCATGGATCACGGCTCGCTCACCGACGCGGTGGGCAAGAAGGTCGATTTCCGCAATGTGATCCTGATCATGACCACCAATGCCGGGGCGGCCGACGCCCAGCGCAATTCGATCGGCTTCGGCCGTGGGCGCAATGAGGGCGAGGACGAGGCCGCGATCAAGCGCGTGTTCACGCCTGAGTTCCGCAACCGGCTCGACGCCATCGTCGCCTTCAAGTCGCTGACGCCGGAAATCATCCGCCAAGTGGTGCACAAGTTCGTGCTGCAGCTGGAGGCGCAACTGGCCGATCGTCATGTCACCGTCGCCCTGGACGATGACGCCGCCGATTGGCTGGCCAAGAACGGCTTTGACGAGCTCTACGGCGCCCGGCCCCTGGCCCGGGTGATCCAGGAGCACATCAAAAAGCCCCTGGCCGACGAGATCCTGTTCGGCAAGCTGGTGCGCGGCGGCCATGTGCGCGTCTCGCTCAAAGACGGCAAGCTGGCCTTCGATGTCGAGGGCTCCGGCGGTGGGCAAGCGGCGGGCGCCGGCGAGACCGAGCCGGCCCTGGCCGAATAAGCCTGATCGATAGGATAGGCTGAAGGAGGGCGGCTCTTAAGGGGCCGCCCTTTTTCGTCGGGCTCAGCGGATCTCGGCGGCGATCTGCCGGGCCAGGGCCGCCAGCGCCGCCGCATCGGCCATCTGTCCGCCGGCATGGCGGCCGAGCGGTGTGGCTTCCCAGCGCGGAATGATGTGGAAGTGCAGGTGATAGATGGTCTGGCCGGCCGGGGCGCCGTTGAACTGGCTGACCAGAATGCCATCGGGCTTGAGCGCCGTCTTGACCGCCCGGGTGACCTGCTGAACGCACAGGATCAGGCGCTCCAGGGGTTCAGGCTCGATGTCCAGCAGGTTTCGCGCCTTGCTCTCCTTGGAAATCACCAGGGTGTGGCCGCGCGCCTGGGGAAAGGCGTCCATCAGGGCCAGGACGTGGTCGTCCTCGAACACCCGGGCGCTGGGGATCTCGCCGCGCAGGATCTTGGCGAAGATATTGCTCTCGTCATAGACGCCGTCGAGGCTCATGGGTCGCGATCCCTTGGCTTTTGGTCAGGATGATCTCTGTCCTAGCAAAGCGCGACCGCCGGCGAAACATGACCGAGCCGCAGATCACCCGTTGCGGCTCAAGCGCGGGGCTTTTCCATCTGGAAAGCCAGATGCGCCCTGACGGTCGGCCATTCGCTGGCCAGGATCGAATAGACGCAGGTGTCGCGCAGGGTCCCGTTGGGCGCGCGGCTGTGGTTGCGCAGGATGCCGTCCAGCTTGGCGCCCAGTCTCTCGATGGCCCGGCGGCTGGCCTGGTTGAAGAAGTGGGTGCGAAATTCCACCGCGATACAGTCAAGGGCCTCGAAGGCGTGGCCCAGCAGCAGGGCCTTGGCTTCGGTGTTGAGCGGCGAGCGTTGGACGCTGCGTCGATACCAGGTGCTGCCGATCTCGACTCGGCGATTGGCGGCGTCGATATTCATATAGGTGGTCATGCCCACGGCTCGGCCGCTGACCGGTTCGATCACGGCGAAGGGCTGCATGGAGCCTTTTTCGCGCAGATCCAGCCGGCGGGCGATTTCCGTCTCCATGCCCTCGGGCGTCGGGACGGTGGTGTACCACAGTCGCCAAAGCTCGCCGTCGCGAACCGCCTCGATCAGATCGCTGCGATGGCCCTGGACCAGGGGCTCCAGGCGAACATGGTCGCCGCTCAGGGTGATGTCGTCGGGCCAGGGCATGGACAACCTATTGAAAGCTCACAGCTAAGCAAACCTTTGCAGGGTTGCTTACACTTGGGACTCTTAGCAGCATTGATTTTGCTTCCAAAAAGCAAAATCAATCGTGGCTTCAGCCACGCGAGGCAGCTTAGTGTTCCTTGACGCGTAAAGGCTTCAATTTTTCATAGCGCTCTTCCCCGCGCAGGCGGGGATCCAGGTGCAACCCACTGAATTCTGTGGATGAATCTGGATCCCCGCCTGCGCGGGGATGAGCGGACTCATTTTCGGTGGTTTCGTTATTTCCGCACGAGTCCTTAGCCGAACAGCGAAGGCTGTCCACCTGGGAAATAGCCTTCTATGGCCAGCATTCTCTCTTTGGTGTCGATCCCGCCCGGGGCGGAGAAGCCGACCATCTTGCCGCCGGCGCCCAGAACCCGGTGACAGGGCACGACGATCGGCCAGGGATTATGGCCCATGGCCTGGCCGACCTTTTGAGCCAGCAGCCTGTCGCCAAGCTGGGTGGCGATCTGGCCGTAGGTCATGGTCTTGCCGGGTGGGATGCCGAGGGCGATGGCGTAGACCTGACGTTCGAAGTCCGAGACGATCTCCAGATCCAGGGGCGCGTCGGACAGGTCGACCGGCCGACCCTGCATCAGGGCGACGATGCGGCCGACGACATCCTGGATCCTTGGCGGCGGGGCGGCCTCGGCCAGATCGGGAAAACGCCGGCTGAGCCGCGCTCGGGCGGGCGCTCCGCTGACTTCGGGCAGCAACACGCCCACCAGTCCGCGTTCGCGCCAGGCGACGCCGCAGATGCCGATCGCCGTATCGAACAGAGTGAAGCCTGTGGTGCTCATCATCTCAATCTAGGAAGGGACGGCCCGATGTGCTCGCGGTTTTCGGACTCCTATCCGCCCCGCCGGAAGGGCGAGAATTCCTCTTCCAGCCATTCCATTTCGCCCTGCACCCGTTCGCGTTCCTGCTTGAGGAAATTCGCCACGGGGGTGCGCAGGGCCGGATCGGCGATCCAGTGGGCGGAATAGACCGGGGAGGGCAGGTAGCCGCGGGCGATCTTGTGCTCGCCTTGGGCCCCGGCCTCGACCCGCGCCAGGCCGCGCAGGATCGCCTGCTCGATCGCCTGGTAATAGCAAAGCTCGAAGTGGAGGAATGGCGCCGCCTCGACGCAGCCCCAGTTGCGGCCATAGAGGCAGTCGTCGCCGATCAGGTTGAGCGCCCCGGCGATCCAGCGGCCGTCGCGCCGGGCCATGATCAGCAGCACCCGGTCGGCCATGCGTTCGCCCAGCAGCGAGAAGAACAGCCGGCTCAGATAGGGGCGGCCCCATTTGCGACTGCCGGTGTCCATATAGAAGGTGAAAAAGGCGTCCCAGTGCTCTTCGGTCAGGTCCGATCCGCTCAGGGCCAGGATCTCCAGGCCCGCGGCGGCGTCGCGCCGCTCGCGCCGGATGGTCTTGCGCCGTCCGGAAGACAGGGCCGCCAGGAAGTCGTCGAAGGTCTGATAACCGTCGTTGCGCCAGTGATATTGAACATTCTGGCGCTGTAACAGGCCCTGCTCGCCCAGGAAGGTCCAATCGGCCTCGTCGGGGAAGTTAACGTGGAGCGACGACGCGCCGGCGCGTTCGCATACGGTCAGGGCCCCGCCCAGCAACACGCGCCGGGCCGCGTCGGGGTCGACATCGGGGCGGACCAGCAGCCGCGGGCCGGTCACCGGTGAGAAGGGCGAGGCGCTGAGCAGCTTGGGGTAATAGGCGCCGCCGGCGCGCTCATAGGCGTCGGCCCAGGCGTGATCGAACACATATTCGCCCTGGCTGTGAGACTTCAGATAGAGCGGCGCAACCGCCGCTATGGCCCCGTTCTCGTCCTCGACGGAGATGTGCCGCGGACCCCAGCCGGTGCGTTCCACGGCGCAATTGGACTCTTCCAGAGAGTCGAGAAAATCGAACGATACGAAAGGGTTCGCCTGGTAGGCTGGATTGCCGGCGCAGGCGTCCCAGGCCTCGCGGCCAATCTCCTTGATCCGGCTGTGCAGTCTGACGGCCGGCTTGACGCCTATCACGCGGCGAAGCCCTCAAAGATCAGATTGTCGCAATGGAGCTTGTGGACATCCCACTCCTCGGCGCTGCGCACAGTCCAGGCGATGACGGGCAGGCCCTGGCGGCGAAGTTCCGCGGCGCGCGCGCTGGGCAGCATGTCCAGGCCCAGGGCCAGAAAGTGCGGCCGGGCGAGCGGCACATGCTCCAGCCTGGCATAGGCCTGGCGCTGTTCGGCGGCGAGCTTGCGCGCCCCGTCGTCGGCATAGGCGTGGCTGTTCAAACCCCGCAGCACCTTGGGGTGATGCTGGGCGAACCAGGCGTGGGAATAGGGATTGAAGCCGATCACGGCGGTGGGACCGTTGTGGTCGATCAGCACCTCGTGCACGCGCTTTTCCAGGGGGCCGACTTCGCCGGCCGGCGTCTTCAATTCGATTTGCACCATCGCCCGGTGGCCGACCAAGGCCAGAACTTCGGTCAGGGTCGGGATGGCTTCATCGGCGCCGGCCAGGCGCAGGTCGGACAGGTCCGCGGCGGTGTGATCGCCGACCCGACCGGCGGCGCCCGTCATCCGTTCCAGGGTGGCGTCGTGGAACACCACGGCCTCGCCGTCCGCCGACAGCTGGACGTCCAGCTCGATGCCGTAGCCGTGGGCGCAGGCGGCCTGGAAGGCAGCGAGGGAATTTTCGGGTGCGCCCTCCCTGACCCATAATCCACGATGCGCCACGGGCGGACCCAGCAGCAAGTCCCAGGCCTCGCCGAACACGGCGCGTTGATCGAGCTGGTCAGTCAGGCTCATCGAAACTTCCTCAGCGGATCTTCTTCATCGAACTTCCACCACGGCGTCGACCTCGACGGCGAAATTCAACGGCAGCCGATAGACCCCCACCGCAGAGCGCGCATGGCGTCCGGCGTCGCCGAAGGCTTCGACCATGAGATCGGAACACCCATTCACCACCTTGGGTATTTCGAAGAAGCTGGGGCCGGCCTGAACGAAGCCGCCAAGCTTGACCACCCGCACCACGCGGTCCAGATCACCGTCGCAGGCGGCCCGCATCTGCGCCAGCAGATTGACGCCGCAGATTCGCGCGGCGCGATGAGCCGTCTCGGCGTCCACGTCCTCGCCGACCACGCCGCGAATCCCGCCCGCGGCGTCCACCGAGACCTGGCCGGAAATATGCACCAGCGAGCCTACGCGCACGAAGGGAACGTAGTTGGCGACCGGCGCCCCGGGTTGCGGCAGCGTGACTCCCAGAGCCGTCAAGCGTTGTTCGACCGTGGACATGGGGCCTCCTTTACTCAAGCGTCGGTCATAGCGCGGCCGGGCGTGACGGGCGATACCAAATCATCGACAGGTCGGCCCGTCACCAGAATGGGGGGCGTCACCACAAGGATGTGGTTCTGCGCTGTAAACCCTTTCCCCGAACGCCGGCCGCGCTTAAGTCGGAGTGCTTTTCGCTCGGATCCAGGACACCGCCATGGCCGATCACGATATCCTCACCGTCGCTGAAATGACCGCCGCCGACCGGGAGACGATCGCATCAGGCGTCGCGGGGATAACGCTCATGCACAGGGCGGGGCAGGCGGTGGCTGAGGCGATCATGTCCCGCTGGTCTTCGCGGGACACCGTAGTGCTATGCGGCCCGGGCAATAACGGCGGTGACGGCTTTGTCGTGGCGCGGGAACTGTCGGCCGCAGGGTGGCCGGTCCGCCTGGCCCTGTATGGCGATCGGGACCGGCTTCACGGCGACGCGGCGCTGGCCGCGGCCGAATGGACCGGACCCATCGAACCCCTGGTTCCCCGATCGCTGAACGGCGCCGCCCTGATCGTCGACGCCCTGTTCGGGGCCGGACTGTCCAAGCGGCTGGACGCGGTGGTGGCCGAAACCCTGCGGGTGGCGGAAACCTCCGGCGCGGTTCTGGTGGCCGTCGACCTGCCGTCAGGCCTGTCCGGGGACCTGGGCCAGCCCCTCGGCTATGCGCCCAAGACCGATCTGACGGTGACATTTCATCGCAAGAAAATCGCCCATACCCTTGAACCAGGACGCAAATTGTGCGGCCAGATCGTGGTCGCCGATATCGGGGTGACATCGGCCCCGACCACCCTGGTCGAAAACCATCCGGACCAATGGGCGGGCCGGATTCCCTGGCCGGAAACCAGTTCGCACAAACATGCGCGCGGCCGGCTGATCGTGATCAGCGGCGAAATGTGGAGCACGGGCGCCGCGCGGCTAGCCTCCCGGGCCGGCCTGCGTATCGGCGCGGGCCTGGTGACCCTGCTGTCGCCGCCGGACGCCCTGGCGGTCAATGCGGGTCATCTGGAGGCGGTGATGCTGCGCCCCTTCGACACCGACATGGAACTGGAAGCGGCCGCCGGCCAAGCCGATGCGGCGATCATCGGGCCGGCCGCCGGCGTGAACGAGGCCACCGTCTCCAATCTCTTCGCCCTGGCGCGGACCGGGGCGGCCCTGGTCATCGACGCCGACGCCCTGACCGCCTTTCGCGACGATCCGGCGGAGCTGTTCTCGGTGCTCGACCGGGATGATGTGCTGACGCCGCATGTGGGTGAATTCGAACGGGTTTTTCCCGGCCTGCTGAAGTCATCTCCAGAGCGGATCACCGCGGCGCGCCAGGCGGCGGTTCGGGCGCACGCGGTGGTGCTGATCAAGGGGCCCGACACGGTGATCGCGGCGCCGGATGGGCGCTGCGCGGTCAATACCAACGGGTCGCCGTGGCTGGCCACCGCTGGTTCGGGAGACGCTCTGGCCGGTTTTATCGGCGGCCTGATCGCGCAGGGCATGGACAGTTTCGAGGCGACCTGCGCGGCCGTCTGGATCCATGCCCGCGCCGGGACGCTGCATGGTCCAGGCTTGATTTCGGAGGATTTGCCGGGCCTGGCCCCGGCGGTGCTGCGGGAGTTGATCGACTGGGCCGGTGGTAAGGGGTGATGCAGAAATAACTAAACCACTGAAAATAAGTGCGCTCATCCCCGCGCAGGCCCATAGGCGCTAAGTTAGGATCCTGGCCAAGAAACACCTCGCCCGAAGGGAGAGGGATGGGCCCGCGCCGCAAGGCGTGGGAGGGTGAGGGGTTGCGGTTTTTCAGGATGGATATGAGAGACCTCAACCCCTCAACCTCCCATTCGCTTCGCGAACGGGCCCCTCCTTCTCCCCATGGGAGAAGGTAGGTTCCACCGCCCCGGCCTAACTTAGCGCCTATGCGCGCAGGCAGGATCCAGGTACAACACACTGAATTCTATGGATGAATCTGGATCCCCGCCTGCGCGGGGATGAGCGCAATGAAAAATTGAAGCCTCTATCAACGGACCCTGAGGGCTGATCCTCAGAGCTTCGACGGCTTCCACTGGGTGTTGGTCATCTTGTAGTTGCGCAGCTGGTCGGCGGATTCGTTCTGCTCTTCGTTGACCTGGGAATCATAGGCGCTGTCGAACGGACGCCAGTAGCAGTCGACCGCGCCGGCAAGGCCGGGGAAGGCGCGGTGGATATAGTCGGCGAAGGCGAGATCGCGGGGGGTGATGTCGTGCTTGGGCGCCCCTGGGAAGGGCGCGGTATAGAAGGTCCGCTTGTCGAGGTCGTCGGTATAGCGGCACCAGCCATAGCCGGCCGGATCCACGAACCGCAGGGGTGTGGCGTTGGCCGGGGCCTGAGGATTCATCGGCGGCACCGGTAAGGGCGCCGGCGCGACATAGGGCCTTGCCTGCGGTTGGCCTTGAGCTCCACCCGCGGGCTGAGTTCCGTAGGGGGCCGGGGTTCCATTGGGGGTTTGGGCGCCGTTCGGGCCTTGACCGCCATTTTGCGCCTGCGCGCCCTGGGCCATGACGGCCGCAGACACCGCCGCGAACAGCAAACCCAGACCGATCGACCGTACGTTCATTCAACGCGCTCCTGACCTGACAGCCACGGGAGCCTGACATCCATCGCCAAAACGGCGCCGGAGGGCCCCTGCCTGTGCGACCGCAAGCAAGATCCAGGCCCGGCGGACGCCCGAGCTGGAAAGCGCTTTCGGCTTTCAAGCGTCAGCTATAGCAAACCCGTGGCGGAAAAAGGGAACGGTTGTCGCCGTCCGACCAGGCTTTAGCTCAGATTGAGCAAGGCGGGGTCACCTCCGAGGGCGGCGATGTTGACGCTGACCGCCCGCTCGGCGGCGAAACGGGTCAGCGCATTTGGCCCGCCGGCCTTGGGGCCGGTGCCGGACAGGCCTTCGCCGCCAAACGGCTGCACGCCGACCACCGCGCCGATGATCGAGCGATTGATATAGACATTGCCCGCAGGAACTGTGGCCATCACCGCCTCGGCGAAGCGCTCAAGCCGGCTGTGGACCCCCAGGGTCAGGCCGTAGCCGCGCTCGACCAGGGGGCGCGCCGCGACGGCCAGCTCTTCCGGATCATAGCGGACCACGTGCAGGATTGGGCCGAACACCTCGCGCTCGAGGAAGCCGGCGGACGGGATTTCGGCCAGGACGGGGCCAAAGAAGATCCCCCGCTCGGGCGCCGCCACCTGGTGGAAGACCTTGGCCTCGGCTTGCAAACGCGAGAGGTGGTTTTGCAGGGCCTGATGAGCCTCGTCGTCGATCACCGGCCCGATGTCGGTGCGCGGATCGGCCGGATCGCCAAGCGCCAGGGTGTCCATGGCCCCCGACAGGCCTTCGATCAAGCTGTCGGCGGTCTCATGGGGCGCGAACAGGATGCGCAGGGCCGAACAGCGCTGGCCGGCCGAACCGAAGGCCGAGGCGATCACATCGTCGATCACCTGTTCGCGCAGGGCGGTGGTGTCGACAAACATGGCGTTGAGGCCGCCGGTCTCGGCGATGAAGGGGACAATCGGCCCCCTGCGCCCCGCCAGGCTGCGATTGATGGCCCAGGCGGTCTCCGTGCCGCCGGTGAAGGCGACACCGTCCAGGCCTGGATGGGCGATCAGGGCCGCGCCGACGCTTTCGCCGCCGCCCGGCGTCAGGGCCAACAGGCGCGGATCGAGCCCGGCGGCGTGGAACAGGCACACGGCGGCGGCCGCGATCAGCGGGGTCTGCTCGGCCGGCTTGGCGATCACCGCGTTGCCGGCGGCCAGGGCGGCGGCGATCTGGCCGGTGAAGATGGCCAGGGGAAAGTTCCACGGGCTGATACAGGCAAAGACGCCGCGGCCGTGCAGATGCAGGGTGTTGGTTTCGCCCACCGGACCGGTGAGGATTTCGGCGTCGGCGAACTGGATTTCCGCCAGATGGGCGTAGTAGCGGCAGAAATCAGCCGCCTCGCGCACCTCGGAAATCGCGTCCGGCAAAGTCTTGCCGGCCTCGCGCACCAGGATGGCGATCAGCCGCTCGCCGTCCGCCTCAAGGGCGTCGCCCATGGCGCGCAGGATCCGGGCGCGAGCCGCACCGCCGCTGCGGTCCCAGGCCGGTTGGGCCTGCCTGCCGAGTTGGAAGGCTTTGTCGATCTCGCCCGGCTGGGCTTCGCTGACCTGGCCGATCACGACCCGGTCGACCGGGCTGATGACGTCGGATGGGGGACCTCCGGCGGCTTGTTCGCCGCCGATGATCGGGCCGGACGCCAGGCGTGTCGCGGTCAGGTCGGCCACGGCCAGGCTCAGTCGCTGGCTTTCGGCGCGGATCGACAGATCGACCCCGGCGGAATTAATCCGTGCGAGACCATAGAGGTTGGCGGGGCGTGGAATGCGCGGATGGGGTCCCGGCTGGGCCTTCGCCGCCTCCACGGGGTCGATGATCACCTGGCCCACGGGGGTGCGCTCGTCGAGCAGGGCGTGGACAAAGGAGGTGTTGGCGCCGTTTTCCAGCAGGCGGCGCACCAGATAGGGCAGCAGGTCCTCGTGCCCGCCCACGGGCGCGTAGGCGCGCAGCACCGTATCGGCCTGCAGGCCGCCGGCCGCGCGATAGAGGGCCTCGCCCATGCCGTGCAGGCGCTGGAACTCCACCTTGACCCCGGCGCGGTCGGCCAGGCGGCGCACGGCGGCCAGGGTGTAGGCGTTGTGGGTGGCGAACTGGCCGTAGAGGTGCGGGGCGGCGGCGATCAGGGCCTGGGCGCAGACCAGATAGCTGAGGTCGGTGGCCGGCTTGGTGGTGTAGACCGGATAGTCCGGGCGGCCGCTCACCTGGGCGCGCTTGATTTCGCTGTCCCAATAGGCGCCCTTGACCAGCCGCACCATCAACCGCCGACCGCTGGCCCGGGCCAGGTCGGCCAGGGCGGCGATCACCTGAGGGCTGCGCTTCTGATAGGCCTGGACGGCGAGGCCCAGGCCGCGCCACTGGCCCAGTTCCGGCTCGCCGCACAGCCGCTCCAGCAGCTTCAGCGACAGCACCAGGCGGTCGGCTTCCTCGGCGTCCAGGGTGAAGTTGATGTTCCCGGCCGCGGCCATCACGGCCAGGCGCTTAAGGCGCGGATAAAGCTCATCCCATACCCGGGCCTCCTGGGTGGCCTCATAGCGGGGCGACAGGGCCGACAACTTGACCGACACTCCATGGGCGGCTTCCGGGCCCGCGCCCTTGGCGTGGGCGGCGATGACCGCGATGGCCTTGGCATAGGCCGCCTCGTGCCGCTCGGCGTCGGCGGCGGTGCGGGCGCCTTCGCCCAGCATGTCGAACGAACAGAGCAGATTTTCAGCCTTGGCGCGCTTGAGGGCGGCCTCGATGGTCTGGCCGAGGACGAACTGCTCGCCCATGATGCCGACGGCCGCCCCGACCGCCTTGCGGATCACCGGTTCGCCGACCCGGCTGGCCAGGCGCTTCAGATAGGCTGGCAAGTCGCTCTTGGCCTCGTCGTCGACCTCGACAAGCTTGCCGGTCAGCATCAGGCTCCAGGTGAAGGCGTTGACGAACAGGCTGGGCGAGCGGCCCATATGGGCGGCCCAGTCGGCCGAGCCGATCTTCTCGGCGATCAGCCGGTCGCGGGTGCCTTCGTCCGGCGTGCGCAGCAGGGCCTCGGCCAGGCACATCAAGGCCAGGCCTTCCCGGGTGCCGAGGGAAAATTCCTGCAGGAAGCTTTCCACCACCCCTTGGCGGCGGGCGGCCTTGCGCGTGGCCAGGACCAGGGCTTCGGCCTGGGTCCGCACCGCAACGCGCTCGGTCGCATCCAATGGCGCGGCGGCGATCAGGTCGGCGACGACCTCGGCCTCGCCACGATATTTGCCGGCGTCCAGCCTGTCCCAGTCCACGGCGCTCTCCATCGATTTCACTTCATCGGTGTATTCCAAATATGAGGGAATGTGCTTTGTATCATTCGCTGATCTGACGAAGGATATTCGGCATGGATATGTCAAACTCCACATCTGCTCTTGACGAGACGGACAGGCGCATTCTGCGGGTGGTCCAGGACGATGGCCGGATCACCAACGCCGAGCTGGCCAAGCGCTGCAACCTGTCGCCGGCGGCCTGTTTCGAGCGGGTGCGGCGGCTTCGCGAGCGACATGTGATCACCGGCTATGTGGCGCTGCTGGACCCGGCCAAGGTCGACCGGGCGCTGCTGATCTTCGTCGAGGTGGTGCTGGACCGGACGACCAGCGACGTGTTCGACGCCTTCGCCGCCGCCGTGCGCCTGTCGCCGGAAATTCTCGAATGCCACATGGTGGCCGGCGGCTTCGACTATCTGATCAAGGCGCGGGTGCGGGACATGGAGGCCTATCGCGCCTTTCTCGGCGATATCCTGGTGCGCATGCCGGGGGTGCGCGAGACGCGGACCTACGCCGTGCTGGAGGAGGTCAAGCACACGGTGGTGCTGCCGGTCTGATAGCGCTGTCTTGCCGACCGACCGGGAGCGGTCGATAGAGGGGCGCGTTTTGGGAAGTTCCTGATGATCCGACCGCTGGCTGGCGCCTTGACCCTGTTATTGACCCTCGCCGGGACCGGCGCGGCTGTGGCCCAGACACAGCTTTTGGCCCCCGTGTTCAGCGACCACGCCGTGCTGCAGCGGGGCCGGCCGATCGCCGTCTGGGGCCAGGCCCGGCCCGGCGAGGCGGTGCGGGTTCAACTCGGCGGCGATCAGGCTCAGGCCACGGCCGACGCCGCCGGTCACTGGCGCGCCACCCTGCCGACCCGCGACGCCGGCGGGCCCTACGACCTTACGGTGCGGGATGCGGACGGGGCGACCCAGGCGCTGCACGACATCCTCGTCGGCGATGTCTGGCTGTGTTCGGGCCAGTCGAACATGGAGCTCAGCGTCGGCCACACCCTCAAATTCGACGGCGATCTGGCCGGACTGGCCGACGACCAGATCCGCCTGTTGCGCCCGCCCAAGGTCGCCGCCCCGGCGCCGCGCAGCGCCTTCGGCGCCCCCACCGTCTGGGCCCCGGCGCGGGCCGGCGCCCTCGAGGGCTTTTCCGCCGTCTGTTTCTATATGGGCCGCGATCTGCGGGCCGATCAGCATGTGGCCATCGGCCTGATCGACGCCGCCTGGGGCGGTTCGGCGATCCGAGCCTGGATCAGCCCCGACGCGCTGCGCGGCCTGGGCGGCTATGACCAAGCCCTGCAGGTGCTGGCCCGGCACGACGCCGATCCCGCCGCGGCCGAGCTGGGTTGGCGGGACACTGTGCGCCGCTGGTTCCTGGATCATGATCCGGGCTCGGCGGCCGCGCCTGCCTGGAGCGCGCCGGCGCTGGACGACCGCGCCTGGACGACGACGGCGGCGGACGGTTTCTGGAAGGCTTCGGGCGATCCCGCCCTGACCCGGTTCGACGGCGTTGTCTGGTACAGGACCACCATCGCTCTGACCGCCGACCAGGCCGCCGGGGCCGCCAGCCTGATGCTTGGTCCCGTCGACGAGGTCGACACCAGCTTCGTCAACGGGGTGGAGATCGGCCAGACCGAGAGCTGGGGCGCGCCGCGGACCTATGGTGTGGCGGGGCGGCTGCATGCAGGGGTCAATTCGATCGTGGTGCGCGTGGTCAATACCGATGGCGGGGGAGGCGGCCTGTGGGGGCGGCCGAGGGAGCGCGGACTGCGCCTGAACAACGGGTCCATCCTGCCCCTAGCGGGCCCTTGGCGTTATCGTAGGGGGGCTTCACTGGCCGAAACCGGCGAGGCGCCCCAGACCCCATGGCTGGATATCACCGGGGTAAGCACGCTCTACAATGGCATGATCGCGCCCCTGGCGGGCTACGACCTGCGGGGTATCGCCTGGTACCAGGGGGAGACGGACGCGGGTCAGGCGGCAGGTTATGGCCAGCGACTGCGGGGCTTGATGGCGGATTGGCGGGGGCGATTCGGCGCCGACCTGCCCTTCCTGGTCGCCCAACCCCCCGACTATGGCCCGCCGGTCAGCCAGCCTGGCGCTTCCGACTGGGCGGCGCTGCGCGACGTCCAACGGCGGGTGGTCCAGCAGGATCCAAAGGCCGGCCTCGCCGTCATCATCGACATAGGCCAGCGAACCGACCCTCACCCCGCCGACAAGCAGGACGTCGGCCACCGCCTGGCCCTGCTGGCCCGCCGCCTGGCCTATGGTGAAGCCGTGGTCGCCTCGGGACCACAGCCGCTCGTCGCTCTCCGAACAGGAGACCGCGTTATGGTCAGCTTCGCCGAGGTCGGGTCGGGCCTGGCCGTCTACGGCGCCGCCCGACCGGTCGGGTTCGAGGCCTGCGACAGCTCTGACACATGCCACTTCGTCGACGCCACAGCCGTCAAGGACCAGGTGGCGCTGGACGTCTCCGGCCTGGGCGCGGTGACCAAGGTCCGCTATGCCTGGGCCGACAGCCCGGTGGTCAATCTGTATAACGCCGAGGGCTTGCCGGCGACGCCGTTCGAAATTCCCGTGCGCTAGGCGCCAGGTCCGCCCCCCTAACCGGGTCCGCCCCTTAAGGTGAAGCCTATGCGGACCAGGCGCGGTTCGCCATAGCTGACCACGCCTGGAACCGCGCCGCTGGCCGCCGTCTTGCCGGTGGGGACCTTGGCGTCGAACAGGTTGTCGGCGGCCAGGAACAGGCTCCCCCGGCCGTTGACCCGCCACTCGGCGCGGCCATCCACGCTGGTGGACGGATTGATGCGGCGGGTGTTCTGGTCGTCGTCGAAGCGCAGACCCTCATAATGCAGGTCGCCAGTCAGGCTGAGCCGGTCGACCGGCCGCCAGGTGCTCCCCAGGCTGGCGGCGAGGCGCGGGGTTTCGGCCGGGCGCAGGCCGGACAGCTGCGGCGCCGTTCCGCCACCCTCGACCCGCGCCTTGGTCCAGTCGATCGCGGCGTGGGCGGACAGGCTGGCCGACAGGCGCAGCGAGGAGTCGAACTCCAGTCCATGCGCCTCGATGGCCGGGATATTGCGACGCTGGAACAGGGTTCCGCCCGCGGCGATGAACCCCGCCACCGGGTCGGTGAAGGGGCCGTGGGCGATGGTGACATTGGCTATGGCGTTTTCCAGCCGGTTATAGAAGGCCGTCGCGCTCCATTTGAGGATCGCGCCGTCCTGACCCAGGCCGGCCTCCGCGCCATAGAGCTTTTCCGGCGACAGGGCGGGGTTGGACTCGGTGACGTCATTGCCCACCCGAAACGGCCGGTTGAGCTCGTTCAGGCTCGGGGCGCGAAAGCCCGAATAGCCGGCCAGGCGAAAAAAGCCGTCCGAGCCCAGATCGCGGCGGGCCGCCAGACGGAACGACGGCAAGACGCCGCCGCGGCTGGGCGACTGCTGGTCCAGGGTGACGGCGCCGGTCTTGAGGCTGCGTTCCAGCCGGTGGCCGTCGAAGCTCTCCCAGTCGTCCACCCGCGCCGTTCCCACCAGCAGCCAGCGGCCATATCGCTGGTTGGCCTCGGCATAGAGGCCGCCGGTCAGGGTCTGGCCGCCGGTCCTGCGGTCCATGGTCAGCAGGCCAGCCACCGGCTTGAAATGCTCGCGATCCTCGCCCGAGGTTCCGCGCGCGTCGCCGCCGATCTCCAGATCGCCGCTTTTGAACAGGCGGCGCAGGGCGAAATTGGCCCCATAACCGATCGCCGGTGTTTGATATTCCGCGTTCGACAGGCTGGTCGACGCCCGGTTGGCGGCCACGCTGACCGAGCTGTTGTAAAGATCCGACAGTTGAGTCCAGCCCTGGGCGCGCCAACCCCATCGGTCCAGGGTGGGCGCCTGGGCGTAGCCGGCGCTGAACTGGGCGCCGCGCGCCCTGGAGTTGGCCCCCACAAGGCCCGCGCTGCGATCCTCTTCGAAGGCCGAGGCCCTGGCCGTGATCGCGCCCGGCCCCAGGTCGGCCAGGTACCGAGCGCTGACGGAGCCGTCATCAAGGCGGAGCCGAGTGTCGGCGCGCCCGCGGCGGTCGGCCTCGGCCGGGATCCAGCCGTCGCTGTGCTCGGCGGCGGCGCCCAGGATCACCTCGCCGCCGGGGGCGGGCAGGGCGGCGGTGGCCGCGCCCCGCCGCTGGCCGAGGTCGCCCACCGATCCGTCCACGGTCCAGGCGCCCGGCGCGGGCGTGATGTCCTCCAGGGCGATGACGCCAGTCAGGGCGCCCGCGCCATAGGGTCCGGTCCCGGCGCCGCGCACCACTGAGGCGGCGGCGATCTCCTCCGGCGGCAGGGCGGTCCAGATGACCCAGCCGCCGAACGGATCGTTCTGGGGCGCGCCATCCAGGGTGACCAGGGCGCGGCTGGCCCCGGAGCCGGCGATGCCGCGCAGCGAAACGCCTTGGGTGGTGGGATTGGCCCCGAGACTGGAGGTGCGCCGAAACAGCGAAACGCTGGGCACGTCCTCCAAGGCGGTGTCGAGCCGCCCGGTGCTCTGGATCTGGGCCTTGTCGAGGCGGATGACGGCGAAGGCGCTGTCCGACAGGCTGGGCGGCAGGCGCGCGGCGCGCACCACGATTTCAGGGTTCGGCGGCGTGTCCGGGGTCATCGCACCCGCACCGAACCAAGACATTCAGGTCTCATGATCGCGTCCCCGGTATTTTTCTTAAGGCTACGCGCTCGCACCGCCCGCGCGATCGTGCAAGCCTCCGTTACGTCCGGCTGTTCAAAATCCCGAAAATAAGCGTTAGCGTCCGGACGAAATCAAATGACGGCGGCCGGGACACCCGGCGCCGCACGGGAGACGACGAGATGGGGCGTGGATTTGCAGCTTCGACTCTGGCGGCGCTGGCCTTGGCCGCCGCGGGCTTGGGCGCCGGGGCCTTGGGCGGATGCCACATGGGGCGCGGGCCGGCCGCGGTGGACGCCGCCCGGCTGACGGACGCGGACAAGGATCCGGGAAACTGGATGAGCCATGGGCGCACCTACAGCGAGCAACGCTTTAGCCCGCTGGACAAGGTCAATACCGGCAATGTCAAGGATCTGGGCCTGGCCTGGAGTTTCCAGCTGTCCACCAACCGCGGCGTCGAAACCACGCCGATCGTCGTCGACGGAACCATGTATGTGACCAGCTCGTGGAGCCTGGTCTATGCGCTCAACGCCAAGACCGGCGAGCTGCTGTGGAAATACGATCCCAAGGCGCCGCGCGAGGTCGGCCACAACGCCTGTTGCGACGTGGTCAATCGCGGCGTCGCGGTGTGGAACGGCAAGGTCTATGTGGCGACCCTCGATGGGCGGCTGGTGGCCCTGGACGCCAGGACCGGCGCCCCCGTCTGGTCGGTGGTCACCGTCGATCAGTCCAAGCCCTACACCATCACCATGGCTCCCCGGATCATCAAGGGGAAGGTGATGGTCGGCAATTCCGGTTCGGAATACGGCGTGCGCGGCTATGTCTCG
>FSWM01000848.1_pt1 | contig 34516 bp, 27 predicted proteins | sample 1637841 | NCBI WGS metagenome assembly FSWM01 (sample SAMEA3914789, study PRJEB12502) | metagenome | biome: forest; material: soil | place: Canada | collected 2011-07-03 | depth 0.3 m | reverse complement strand
GTCGGTGAACTGAAGCTTGCCCTCATAGGGGTAGTCCGAGCCGTCCTCCAGCTTCAGACGCACGGCCACACTGGTCGGTCCGCCGGCGGTGAGCTGACCCGCGGCCAGGGCCCGGCGCAGCTTCACCACCTCGCTCGATGACTGGGTGACGTCGACATAGATCGGGTCGAGCCTCTGGATCGTGGTCAGGGCGGTGGCCTGGCCGGGCGTGACCAGAGCGCCCTTGGTCACGCTCGAGACGCCGATCCGGCCGGAGATGGGCGCGGTGATCGTCGCCCAGTTCAGATTGATCCGCGCCGCCTCCACCGCGGCCTTTTGCTGGGCAACCACGGCGGCGGCCTGACCCGAGGCGGCTTGCGCATCGTCATAATCCTGTCTGGAGACGCCATTGATCTTGACCAGATCGGCATAGCGGTCGGCCTTGAGCTTGGTGGTGACCAGGTTGGCCTGCGCACTCGCCAGCTGGGCTCTGGCCTGATCATAGGCCGCCCGAAACGGCGCCGGGTCGATCTGGTAGAGCACCTGCCCGGCCTTGACCTGAGCGCCCTCGGCGAACGGGCGCGCGACGATGATCCCACCCACCTGAGGGCGGACGTCGGAGGTTTCGTAGGGGCTGGTGCGCCCCGGCAGTTCGGCGGTCAGGGTGACCGGCGCGGCTGTCAGTGTGACAACACCCACCACCGCGGGTCCCTGATTCGGCGGACCGCCCTGGTCGCCGCCGCGCGCCCCGCAGCCCGCCAGGAGCAGCGCGATCGACACCGCGCCAGCAGCGGAAAAGGCCAGCGGTCTTGAACTCACCAGGACGACTCCGCCGCGACGTTTGGAACTTACAAGGCCGCCTGAACTCCACTTTCGATGTTATCGAGTCAAGCTTCGCGCGCCGATCTGACAAAAGCTTAATCTTGCCGGGCGGGTTCGGTTTTAGGGCGTTATCGACTGCCGGCCGTCGTCATGACGCCGGTTTATGGCCAAACCGGGGTCAAAGAGACCGTCGGACGCGCGTCGCCTGTTCCCAACCGCCGCCGAGCGCCCTGACCAGATCGACGCTGGCCTGAAGCCGGCGCGTGGCGATAGCCAGGCCCGCGCGCTGGGCGTCGAGGTCCGCGGTCTGGGCGGTGACCACGTCCAGATAGGTCACCGCGCCCATCTGATATTGTGTCAGGGCCAGGGCTTCGGATCGGCGCGCGGCCGCCACCGCATCGGACTGCTCGCGGGATTCGTCGGCGAGCTTGTTGCAGAGGGCGAGATTGTCCTCGACCTCCTGGAACGCGGCCAGGACGGTGGAGCGATAGCTGGCGCTGGCCTCGTCGAACTGATCGCGCGCCGCCCTGACGCCGGCCTTGCGCTTGCCACCGTCGAACAGGGTCAGGGCGGCGGCGGGGCCGAGCGTCCACAGGCTGTTGGAGGCGCTGAGAAGATTGACCCCCGCCCCCGCGGTTTCAAAGCCGCCGCTGGCGTCCAGGGTGATACTGGGGAAATAGGCCGCCCGCGCCACCCCGATCATGGCGTTGGCCGCCGCCGCCCGCCTTTCGGCCGCGGCGATGTCCGGGCGCCGCTGTAGCAGCAGGGACGGGGCCGCTACCGGGATGCGCGGCGCGTCCGGCAATTGGGCGAAGGCGGCGATTGAGAAAGTCGAGGCGGGCTCGCCGACCAGGCTGGCGATCTCGTGCTCCAACAGGGCGCGCTGCGCGCCCACATCGACCTGCTGCGCGCGCGCGGTCTTCAGCTGGGTCTGGGCGCGCGCCACGTCGAGGCCGGAAACGGCGCCGCCGTCATGCTGAGCCGTGGTCAGCTTGAGGGCCCGGCCATAGGCCTCGGTGGTGTCGGCCAGGAGCTTGGCCTGGGTGTCGAGCCCGCGCAGGCCCAGATAGGCGTCGGCCAGCTGGGCCTGGAGGCTCAGCCGCACCGATGCGGCGTCGGCGGCGCTGGCCTGGGCCTGAGCCTTGCCCGCGGCCACCAGGTTGCGCACCCGGCCCCACAGGTCGAATTCGTAGGACACCGCGCCGCCGACGATATCGTTGGTGTAGGTGTCGGGGCCGCCGACCCTCAAGGGCCGATGGGCGGACTGCTGGTTGCGGGTCGAACTGCCGCTCGCGTCGACCTCGGGGACCAGGGCCGCGCGGGCCTGGAGGGCGTAGGCGCGCGCCTGGTCGTATCGCGCCAGGGCCGCGGCCAGATCCGGATTGGCGGTCGTCAGCCGCTGCTCCAGCCCATCCAGGGTGGGGTCGCCATAGGCCGCCCACCACGCGCCCCGGGGTGCGTCGTCGGCCGGCGCTGCGGGGGTCCAGGGCCCGACCTCCTTATAGGCGGCTGGCGTCGTCAGGACGGGCGGCGCGTAGTCGGGCGCCAGGGAACAGGCGGCCAGGGTCAGGGCCGCCCCGGCGATGATCGCCAGCCTAACGGGTCGCATGGACGCCTGCTCCATCGGCCGCGCTTGCGATCCGCACCGTGTCGCCGTCCCGCAAGGAGTCCGGCGGATTGACGATCACGCGATCGGCCGCCGTCAGGCCCGAGGCGATCTCGACCTTGGCGCCCAGGTCCCGCCCAAGGGTCACGGGTCTGATCGCCACCTTGCTGGCGGGGCCGACCACGGCGACGGCCATGCCGCTGTCGCGGAACATCAGGGCGTTGGCGGGCGCCTGAATGGCGCCGCTCTGCGCCGGCAGGCTGAAGCGGACCTGGGCGTATCCGCCAGGCTTGAGGGCGTCGTCCGAATTGTCGATCTGCAGTTGGACCAGCAAGGTGCCCGACTGCGGGGCGATGGCGTCGGCGGTGGTCGCCAGATTGGCGGTGAAACTGCGGCCCGGATACTGGGGCACGGTGAAGGTCGCCGTCATCCCCGGCTTGATGGCCGCCGAATAGCTCTGCGGCACGCGCACATAGATGCGCAGCCGGTGCTCGTCGGCCACCGAGAACAGGGGCGTATCGGTCGGGCCGCCGACATTGATCAAGGCCCCGATGTCGGTGGAGCGGGTGGTGACCACGCCATCGAAGGGCGCCGTGATCCGCTTGAACGATTCCAGCGCCTGCAACCGTTGGACATTGGCCTGGGCCGAGGCGACTAGAGTGGTCTTGGCCGCCAGGTCGCCGTTCTTTACGTCCGCGTCCTGGTGCGACACCGCATCCTGGGCCAGAAGTCCCGCCCAGCGGCGGGCGGTGGTGTCGGCGAGGTGCTGATTGGCGACGGCGGTGGCCAGATCGGCCTTGGCCTGGGCCAGTTGCTGATCCAGGTCCGGCGTGTCGATCTCGGCCAGGATCTGGCCCGACTTTACCGGCGCGCCGATGTCCGCATACCATTTCTTCAGATAGCCGCTGACCCGCGCATGGATCGGCGCGTCGTTGAAGGCCTGGATATCGCCCGGCAAGACCAGGGCCCCGCCGCCGCTGTCACCGGTCAGGCCAATGGTCTGGACGATGGGAACCGCCTGGGCGTTGGTCGAGGCGGTCAGGCTCTGATCGGCGTGGACGCGGCTGATCACCCCCAGGGCGACCACCCCGACGGCCACGCAGGCCGCGATGACGCCCACCGTCTTCAGGCCGCGGGGCGGCGTGTGCCGCAGCATGTCCTGCTGCTCAGGCATAGACTTCTCCAGGTTGGGGGACGTCTCCAGACTGGGATGCGGGTCGCGCCGCAGCGCTGGAGGGTCGAGCGGCCTTGCGGCCGTGAACGATGCTGAACACCACCGGCACGAACAGCAGGGTGGCGAAGGTGGCGAACACCAGGCCGCCGATCACCGCGCGTCCCAGCGGCGCGTTCTGTTCGCCGCCCTCGCCCAGGCCCAGGGCCATGGGCGCCATGCCGATGATCATGGCCAGGGCCGTCATCAGCACGGGGCGGAATCGTGTGAACCCGGCCTCGACCGCCGCCAGGGCGGCGTCGCCCGTGGCCTCCAGCCGCTCGCGAGCGAAGCTGATCACCAGGATGGAGTTGGCGGTGGCCACCCCCATGCACATGATGGCGCCGGTGAGCGCAGGCACCGACAGCGTGGTGTGGGTGGCGAACAGCATCCACACGATCCCGGCCAGCGCCGCCGGCAGGGCGGTGATGATCACGAACGGGTCCAGCCACGACTGGAAATTCACCACGATCAACAGATAGATCAGCACGATCGCGCCCAGCAGGCCAAAGCCAAGACCGGAGAAGGCGGCGTTCATGGTGGTGACCTGGCCGCGGAGATGGACGGTCGCGCCCTTCGGGAGATCCTTGGCCGAGGCTTTGATAAGCGCCTGGATGTCATGGGAGACGCCGCCGAGGTCCCGGTCCTGGGTGGTGGCGAACAGGTCGACCACCGGCTGGATGTCATAGTGGCTGACCACGGCGCTGGATTGTTCCCGGCTAATCTTGGCCAAGCCGCCCAGCACCTGCAGGCCGGCGGCCGGCGTCGAGCCGGTCACCGGCAGGTTCTCAAGCCCAGGCAGCGAGTCCACTCGATATTCCGGCGTCTGGGCGACCACCGGATAGGACACGCCGTTCTTGGGATTGAGCCAGAAGGTCGGGGCGGTCTGCGAGCTGCCGGCCAGGGACGTGGTGACGCTGTTGGTCACGTCGCGCTCGGTCAGGCCCAGCTGAGCCATCCGCGAGCGATCCACATCGACCCGCAGTTGCGGATTGTCCGAGGACTGCTGCAGGCGCGCATCAGCGACGCCGCGGATCTGTTTCATCTGGCGCAGCAGCTCCAGGGCATAGGCCTGGTCTGCGGCCTGGTTGGGGCCGGTGATCTGCAGGTCCAAGGGCGCGGGCGAGCCGAAATTGAGGATCTGGCTGATGATGTCGGCCGGCAGGAACGAGAAGGTCGCGCCGGGGAACGAGGCCGGCAGCCGCTCGCGCAGCCGGCGCACATAGTCCGCTGTCGGATGATGCTTCTCGTTCAGGGTGACGAAGATGTCGCCGTCCTGATAACCGATCAGGCCCGAATTATTATAGACCGTGTTGATGGCGCTGGTCGGCAGACCGATATTGTCCACGATCGAGGTCAGTTCGGCCGGCGGGATGGTCTGACGGATCTGCTGTTCGATATCGCCGAACATGGCCGAGGCATCCTCGATCCGCGTGCCCACCGGCGGCCGCACATGCAGGGTGATCTGGCCGGAATCGACGGCCGGGAAGAAGTTCGAGCCCAGGAACGGCGCCAGGCCGAACGAGGCGATCACCACCGCCATGAACCCGATCACGAACACCCGGCGATGGACCAGGGCCATGGCCAGCAGGTTGCGATAGGTCTCGCGCAGCCGGTCGAACCTGGCCTCGAAGCCACGCTGGAAACGGGCCAGGGGGTTTCGCGATCGCGGCGCTGCGTAGCCGCCCCCCGCTCCAGCATGGACGTGGGGCCTCAGCAGATACATGGCCAGGGTCGGCACCAGGGTCCGCGACAGGACGAACGACGCGATCATGGCGAAGACCACCGCCTCGGCCATGGGCACGAACAGAAAGCCTGCGACTCCTTTCAGGGCGAACATGGGCACGAACACGATACAGATGCACAACAGGCTGACGAAGGCCGGGGTGACGATCTGGGCCGCGCCGTCGAGTATGGCGGTATTGACGTCCTTGCCCTGTTCCAGGTGCCAGTTGATGTTCTCGATGGTCACGGTGGCGTCATCCACCAATATGCCCACCGCCAGGGACAGGCCGCCCAGGGTCATGATGTTCAGGGTCTCGCCGATCATCGACAGTCCCGCCAGGGCGCAGAGTATGGCGAGGGGAATGGAGGTGGCGATGATCACGGTCGAGCGCCAGCTGCCCAGGAACAGCAGGATCATCAGGCTGGTCAGGGCCGCGGCGATCACGCCTTCCTTGATCACCCCGGACACCGCCGCCTTCACGAACAGGGACTGATCGTTCAGGGCGTCGATCTTGAAGTCCGGCGGCAGGGTCTGGCGCAGGTTGGGCAGCTTGTCCTTGACCCCCTGGATGATGCTCAAGGTCGAGGCCGAGCCGGCCTTGAGAATGGTGGTCAGGACCGCCCGCGAGCCATCCACATGGACGATGCTTTGCTGGGGCGGCGAGCCGTCGCGGACATGGGCGACGTCGTGGATGAAGATGGTGGCCCCACCCACGGTCTTGATCGGCAGGTCGTTCAAGGCTTCGACACTGTCCGGCGAGTCGTTCAGCTTCACCGTATATTGCAGGCCGCCGATCTTGGCCGTGCCCGCCGGCAGGATCTGATCCTGGGCGGCGATGGTGTTCTCAACGTCCTGAGCCGAGAGCCCCTTGGCCTGGAGGGCCTGGGGATCCATGTCGATCTGAACCTGGCGAACCCGCCCGCCATAGGAATAGGGAATGGCCGCGCCGGGGACGGCGCTCAGCACCGGGCGCACGAAATTCTGCGTCAGGTCCAGCACCTGCTGTTCGGACTGGCTCTTGCTGGAGCTGGCCAGCTGCAGGATCGGCACGGTCGAGGCGTTGTAGTTGAGGATCAGGGGCGGCGTGGCTCCCGGCGGCAACTGCTTGAGCACCGACTGCGACACCGACGTGACCTGGGCGGTGGCGGTGCGGATATCGACGCCCGGCTGGAAGTAGATCTTGACGATGCCGATCCCGGGGATGGACTGGCTTTCGATATGCTCGATGTCGTTGACGGTGGTGGGCAGCACGCGCTCGTAGGGCGTGATGATCCGCCCGGCCATCTCGTCCGGCGACAGCCCCGTATACTGCCAGGCCACGCCGATCACCGGCACGCGGATATTGGGGAAGATGTCGGTGGGCGTGTTCATCGCCGCCAACGGACCGACGATCAGAATCAGCAAGGCCAGAACGATGAAGGTGTAAGGGCGTTGCAGCGCAACCCGGACGATCCAAATCATTCGAAAGCCGTCTCCAGCGGCGGGCCACGGCCATAACGACCGCTGAAAGCCCATGCCCGCCAAAAGAATCTCGCGCGGCGCGGCTCCCGGGTTGGGGGGAGGAGCGGCGCCGCGCGAGCTCAAAGCACAGCAACATGCTGCGGCGCACCTAATGCGCCGGCCCAGCTAAACCAGCGGGGTCCGCCAGATGAAAAGATATTTAAGTTTGGCCGCGTCGCCGCCTCATACCAGCGGCCTTTGAGTTTGACCTTTGGCCTGTGTTTTCCCGTCATGGTCGGCATAGGCCGGCCATCCATGCCGTGAATGTGTAGGCCAGTCAGAGACTGTTTGGAAAATCGCGGTGGTTGGGTCCCTGCGTGGTTCGAGACGCGGACCTGAGGGTCCGCTCCTCACCATGACCAACTTTTTGCCACCCACTCAACAGCGTCATGGTGAGGGCTCGCGTCAGCGAGCATCTCGAACCACGCAAACCAAGCCATGCGACCTATGTCCAAACGGCCTCTCAGCCGTCAGCCTCAAGGGCCGCGGGTCTCAGGCGGCCTGGGTGGGCGCCGGGGCGGCGTCGGTTTGCAGGTCGGGCGGCCGGAAGACATAGCCGTGGCCCGCCACGGCCCGCACCGCGTCCCTCGCCCCCGCCACCGCCAACTTGCGCCGCAGCCGCGAGACGCAGGTGCGAACCAGATCCGGGCGCGGCTCGGAGGCGTCGCCCCAGACCCGTTGCTGCAGCCTGTCCAGGCCGATCACCTCTCCCGGGTGGGCCGCAAGGTGCTCCATCAGGTGGAATTCCGTCGGGGACAGGACGATCGCATGGCCGTTGAGGCGAACCGTCCGCTCGGCGACAATCATCTCCACGGCGGCGGACACGGTGGGGGCGCGGACGCGTCGGACCAGGCGGGCGAGGGCCTCCAGCCGCGCCTCCAGCTCGATGAACGGGACCGGCCTGATGAAACAGGCGTCCGCGCCGGCCTTGAGGATCGCGGCGCGCTGGGCCTTGTCCCCCGTCGCGGCGATCATCACCAGAAGCGCATCGCCGGCCTGGGCGTATCGCCGCGCGCAGTCCAGGGAGGGGGCCGACCAGTCGAGCACCACGGCCTGATACTCGCCGCCTGTCGCCATCACCACCCCGTCCGCCGGCTGGTCGGTGGGGTCGACCACGTGCCCGACCTCCCGCAGCGCCTTGACCAGATAGGCGTCCACGCGCCGGTCGGTGACATAGAGCAGGTGCATGAGCGTCAGTAGCGCATGGCGATCGGCCAGCAGTCCAGGGTCACCCGCAGCCCCGGCGAGGCGTCGCCGAGAACCAGGCGAAAATCGTGCAGGCGGGCGACGGCGGCGACGATGCTGAGGCCAAGGCCGGATCCAGGCGCGTCCTGCGTCCGCCGGCCGCGATAGAACCGCTGCAGCACGGCGTCCCGCTCGTTTTCAGGAACGCCGGGACCGCTGTCGATGATCTCCAGCCGCGGCCCTTCCTCCAGCTTGCGCAGCGCCAGGCGCACCGAGCCCCCCGGCGGGGTGAATTTGATCGCATTGCCGACCAGGTTGCTGAAGGCTTCGAACAACAGTTCGCGGTCGGCCAGGATTTCACAGGCCGCCTCGGCGTCGGTCACAAGGCTCAGGCCATGATCTTCGGCCAGGGGCTCGTAAAGCTCGCCGATCTCCTCCACCAGCGACTTCAGCCGGACCGGCGCGAAACCGGCCCTGCGCTCGCGCCGATCGACCTCGGAAATGCGTTGGATGGCCTTGAAGCGGCTGAGCAGGGCGTCGGTCTCCCCCAAGGCCTGGACCAGCATGTCGTGATGCGGGCTGGCGTCGCCAGCCTCCTGCCGGACTCGGTAGAGTAGGGCCCGCAACCGGGTCAGCGGCGTGCGCAGGTCGTGGGCGACATTGTCCCCGACGCTCTTGACCGCCCACAGCAGCCGCTCGACCTCGTCCATCATGCCGTTGGCGATACCCGCCAGCATGTCGATCTCGTCGTGCCGGTTGGAGGTTGGCAGCCGCGCGCTGACATCCCCTTCCAGGATCGGCAGGCTGGCCTGCTGCACCGCGCGGATGCGTTTGAGCGGGCCCAGACTCAGGGCGGCGCCCAGGCCGAGCCCGAGGACGATGATCAGGCCCCCGCTCCAGATCAGCGACACCAGTATGATGCTGCGCAGGCCCGTCAGGACCTTGGCGTCGAAACCGACAAACAGGATCTCGCCCGAGGCCAAACGCTCGGCCAAGGCGCGGGCGCCCGGCTGAAAGCCTGGCTCGCGCAGTTCCTGGGGCACGCCGTTTATCGGAACGTCGCGCGGCAGGCGGCGCACATTGCCCGCGATCCAGCCGCCGTCCCGGGCGAACAGCCCATAGAAATTGACATTGCGGATGTCCTGGGTTTCGGCGTCGCGAACCCGCTCCGGCAGGGTGGCGATCGACACGGCCTGCAGGCCCCTCGCCTGCCCAAGGACGATCTCGTCCATCTGGCGCGTCAGATAGACGGCGGCGCTGGCATAGATCAGGCCCAGCAGCGCCACCACGCCGGCGGCGAACACGGCGCCATAGACCAGGGTCAGGCGGAAGGTGGTGGTGCGCCAGAGTTCAGGCCGCGGCATTGATGGCGTATCCCGAGCCACGAATGGTCTTGATCATCTGCTCCTGCCCCGGCCCGTCGACCTTGCGGCGCAAACGGCCCAGATGCACATCGATCAGATTGGTGCCGGGGTCGAAATGATAACCCCAGATGGCCTCGAAAATCATCGTCCGGGTGAGCACCTGCCCGCTGTTGCGCATGAGAAATTCCAGCAGCTTGAACTCGGTGGGCAATAGGACGATCTCGCGGCCGCCGCGGCGAACCTCGCGCGTGACCAGATCCAGGGCCAGGTCGCCAATATGCAGCTGCGTCTGGCGCGGCTGAGCCCGCGACCGCCGCAACAGGACCTCCAGGCGGGCGGCCATCTCCTCGGAGGCGAACGGCTTGGTCAGATAGTCGTCGCCGCCGGCGCGCAGGCCGCGGACCCGCTCATCCACCTCGGTCAGGGCGCTGATCATCAACACGGGAATCTCGATTCCCGAACTGCGCATGACGCTGACGATGGTCAGGCCGTCCACCCCGGGCAGCATCCGGTCCAGGGTCACGGCTTCGAACTCGCCGCTGACGGCGCGGACCAGTCCCGCGCGGCCGTCGGCCACCCACTCCACCTCGAACCCATGCCGGGTCAGTTCGGACACGATCTCTCGCGCGGTGGTTTCGTCGTCCTCGATGGTGAGAATGCGCGTCATGCACAGGCCGCTTGTGAACTCGGCCTGCATATAGGACGGGCGACCGGTTCAGACCACCGGCGGCGCACTGAAGCCGCGCCGGTTTTCCGGGCTATTTTCTCAAGGCCGGCTTGGACTTGGACGCCGATTGGGCCGCCGCGGCGCGTTCCTGCTGGCGCCGCCCGCCGGAAGCCCCGCCTGGCAGGTTCTGGCCGGCATTGGCTTTGCGCCGCGCCAGGATCTCTGCGAGCTTTTCGGCCGGAGTCTTGGCGGTGGTCTGGTCGTCCGTGTCGGATGTCATGGCGCCAGCCTAGCACAATAAGCCGGCTTGCGCAGGATCAGGCCGAGGACCTGTGCAACCATGTCACGATCCCTTGTCGCCCGCGCCGTGCGAGAAATGCCTATCGATTCCTTCAACGCCCGGTGGCGAGGTGACATGGTGGACTGGTTGCAAAAGGCGGGGCCCGCGCAGTTCGGTTCGGCCGCCCTGGTGATTGTCGTGGGCGGCGTGGTGGGCCACGCGGCCGCGCTTGGGATGAGCACGGTTCAGTACTCCGGCGCAGCCGCGGCGATCCTGGGCTCGATCATGGTCGCCGTGCTGGTTCACGCCCGCTCGGACACCGGAGCCTAGATCGAGCCCTCAATGACGCGATGCGGCCCGCCGCTTTGGCGACGAGCCGCAGGTCGATGCTGCGAGATTAGAGTATGATGAAATCAGGCTGATTCAATATAGAGTCCGCTCATCCCGGCGAAGGCCGGGATCCAGGTGACAAAGCTCAAGCCAAAGGACAATAATCCTTTGAAATCACCACACTCTTACGCCATAGGATCTGGATCCCGGCCTTCGCCGGGATGAGCGGATTTTGGTTTGGCTATAATTCATCTCGCTCTAGAAGGAGTAGGAGGCCCTTACGCCGGCATAGCGGGAGAAGTCCCGCGGCAGCAGGGCTTGGGTCGCGATCTGGTTGGCGTAGCTGCCCGACGAGTTATACATGTCGACATAGTAGTGCTGGTCGAACAGGTTGTTGACGAAGGCCATGATCTCGTAGTGATGCGCGGGATCCTTGACGCCAGCCGACAGGTTGAAGACCCCATAGCTCTTCTGGATGGTCTGCGGGTCTTGGCTCAGAGAGAAGTTGATCGTGCTCTGATAGCTGTAGACCCCCTGCACCACGCCTTCCAACGGCAGGAAGCCGAGCGGGCGCTCATAGTCGAAATCGGCCGTCAGCTTCCATTTCGGCGCCTGGGGCGGGGTAGCGCCGGCTAGGTTCTGGCGGGTGGGCGAGCCGGTGCAGCCCTCGGCCGCGGTCTGCAACGCATAGCACTGGGCCAACGGGAAGCTGCTGATCTCGGCGTCGAGATAGGCCGCCGACAGGCCCAGTTGCAGATCGCCGATGCGGCCTGAGCTTTCGAGTTCCACACCGCGCGTATGGATGCGGCCCACATTGGCCAGGCGATAATTGACCGTGCCATCGGCCAGGGTTTCGATGCCCTGGGCCTGGAAATCGCGATAGATGGCGTCGAACGCCGTCAGGTTAACGGTCATGCGACGGTCGAACAGCTGGGTGCGGGCGCCCACTTCCCAACTGCCCGATTCTTCCGGTCGAACCGCACCGCCCAGGGCGCGGGTCTGATTGAACCCCGTGGAGAGGTCGTAGGTCGGTCCCTTGTGGCCGGTGGCGTAGGAGGCATAGACCATGACGTCGTCGGTGATCTTGCGGTTCAGCGCAAAGCGATAGGTCACCGCATCGTCGGTGGTCCCGCCATGGAAGAAGGCGCCGCCGTTCAGAATGTCGAGGAAGGTGTAGTCGATCGACTCATGCTGATAGCGCACGCCCGCGGTGGCTGTGGTCTTGGGCAGGAACTCCCAGTCGAACTGGCCAAAGACGGCTTCTTGATCCGAATTGGACGAGGCGTCCCAACGGGCCAGGGAATAGAAGGGTCCACGGCTGAAATCGCGGGTTTCATGCACCCCCGCATAAAAGCCGCCCAAGGTGTAGCGCAGGGGCCCGCTGGCCGACGACACCAGGCGCAATTCCTGGGTCCACTGGGTGGCGCGGAACGTGCCGATCTGGCGGTTGTCCGGGGCGACCAGGGCGGATTCGTCTTGGTCCAGGCGATCGTGCAGGGCGTAGACGTCATGCGAGGTGATCGACATCAAGGTCGCGCCCGACAGGTCCAGGCTCATTTTCAGCGACTGGCCAAAGCCGTGATAGTCGGTGCCCGAGGCGTAGTTGTTGTCGATATTGGTATTGTTGGGTCCGACCAGCACGCCCGGCGCCCAGACCGATTGCGGTTGGGCGGCGTTGCCGCGCAGATCGGCGGTGGGCGAGACAGTGACGAACGGCCGGCCGATGGTGGTGTCGCCGTTGATATAGTTCAGGCCGAGGGTCGCCTTGAACCTGTCCACGGGCGCCCAGGTCAGCTTGCCATAGAGCGAGCCCTGCTGATGGCCGTTGGTGGTGTCGCCATTGAACAGGTTTTTGACGTTGCCGCCAAAATCGTCGTAGTTGGCGCTGAGCCGGAAGCCCAGGTTGTCGCTGATCGGGCCGGACACCACCCCACCGACATTGTATTCGCCGTCGCCGGTGGCCAGGGCGTTGATGCGGCCGGTCAGGGTCTTGGTCGGGCCTGGGGTGACGATATTGATCAGGCCGGCCGAGGCCGACTTGCCGTAAAGCGTGCTCTGGGGCCCGCGCAGAACCTCGATGCGCTGGATGTCGGACAGATCGGCGAAGGCGCGGGCCTGGAAGGCCACCGGCACGTCATCCACCTGCACCGCCACGCTGGGCTCGACGCCGATGCTGAAGGCGAAGGTGCCGATGCCGCGCACCGAAACCGAGGCGTTGACCGGCTGTTCGGCCGGACGCACCACCAGGGACGGGGCGATCTTGGACAGGTCGGCGAACTCGCGCACGCCGTCCGAGGTCAGTTTGGCGCCCGAAACGGCCTGAACCGCCTGGGGAACGTCCTGCAGGCGCTCGGCCCGCTTTTGCGCCGTGACCACGATCTCGCCCATGGACTGGGCTTGGGCCTGGGCGGCCTGGGGGTCAGGGGCGGTCTGGGCCTGGGCGGCGCTGGCCACGCCCACGGCGGTCAGGCCGCCGATGAGCCAGGTGGACAATGCGGTATTCAAAAAAAGCCGGTTCATAACCTCTCCCCTTCTTATTCGATCAGCGAGTCTTCGCGTTTCTTGGCGGCTGCCTATCATATTGGTCAGGCCAGATGCAACGGCTGCGGAAGTTTTTGGCAACCAAGTTCCTAATTTTGGTCAGGCCAAAAATACCACCGTTATCCAGAGTCACCAGTTCCACATGGTTCCGTCTTCCAGGCGGGCGATCGGCAGCTGCCGGGGCTCATAGGGAAACTTGGCCGCCAGGGCCTCGTCGATGTCCACCCCGTGCCCCGGAGCGTCGCCGGGGTGCAGCATGCCATCCTCGAACCAGTAGCCGTGGGGGAACACCGCGTCGGTCTCGGGCGTATGGCGCATATATTCCTGGATGCCGAAATTGGGCGCCCAGCTATCGAAGTGCAGGGCCGCGCCCATGGTCACCGGCGACAGGTCCGTCGCCCCGTGACACCCCGTCTTCACCTGCCAGACAGCCGCGAAATCAGCGATCCGGCGCAGATGGGTGACGCCGCCGGCGCCGACCACCGAGGCGCGGATATAGTCGATCAACTGGTTCTGGATCAGGTCCTTGGCGTCCCAAAGGGTGTTGAAGATCTCACCGACCGCCAGTGGCGTGGTGGTGTGCTGACGGATCAGCCTGAAGGACTCCTGGTTTTCCGCGGGCGTGGCGTCTTCCAGCCAGAACAGCTGATAGGGCTCCAGACTGCGCCCCAGGCGCGCGGCCTCGATCGGGGTCATCCGGTGATGCCCGTCGTGCAAAAGATGCAGGTCGAACCCATAGGCGTCGCGCAGGGCTTCGAACACTTTGGGTATGTGATTCAGGTACTTGGTCGTCGACCAGGTGGTTTCGGTCGGCAATTGGGCGTCGGCCGGCTCGTAGTGCATGTCGCCGCGGCCAACCCCATAGGCCAGGTCCAGCCCGGGAACGCCGGACTGGGCGCGCACCGCCTTATAGCCCGCCTCGACATAGCGCCCCACCGCCTCGACGGTCTGGCCCAGATCGGCGCCATTGGCGTGACCATAGACCATCACCCCGTCGCGGCTCTTGCCGCCCAACAGATCATAGAGGGGAACCCCGAGCGCCTTGGCCTTGATGTCCCACAGCGCCACGTCCACCGCCGCGATCGCGCGCATGGTCACCGGCCCCCGCCGCCAGTAGGCGCCGCGATAAAGCAGCTGCCAGATGTCCTCGATCCGACGCGCGTCGCGGCCAATCAGCAGGGGAATGACATGGTCTTCCAGATAGGCGACCACCGCCTTTTCCCGGCCGTTCAGCGTGGCGTCGCCAATCCCATGGACCCCCTGGTCGGTCTCGATCTTCAGGGTGACGAAATTGCGCCCAGGCGAGGTGACGATGACCCGCGCGGCGCGGATCGTAAACGGCGGCAAGGACGCGCGCGGTTCAACGAGCTTGGCTGTTTCAGGTTTGGCCATGGACTCTTTCATTGCTAGGCTCTCGGCGGGCCGGAAACTATGCGACGCGTTTTGGCTTGTCCAGATTGGTATGACCAGATAGAAGGCCGTCATGGGTGAGAAGCAGGAAACCGGCCGGCTCTACGAGCGCGTAGCGCTGGATCTGGCCGACAAGATCGCACGTTCGGTCTATGCCATCGGCCAGCGCCTGCCGTCCGAACGCGACCTGGCCCAGGCCTATGCCGTGTCCCGCCCCACTGTGCGCGAAGCCATCATCGCCCTGGAGCTGGACGGGCTGGTGGAGGTGCGGCTGGGATCGGGCGTCTATGTCACGGCCCGGCGCCCGCCGGGCGGCAAGGCCAATGAAACCGACATCGGCCCGTTCGAGCTGTTGGAGGCGCGGCGGGCGATCGAAAGCGAGGCCTGCGCCCTGGCCGCCCTGCGCATCACCGACGAGGAGCTGGATCGGTTGAGGCTGCTGGTCGCCGAGATGCAGGCCGAGAATGCGCACAATGTGATCATGTCCGAAGACGCCGACCGGCGGTTCCATATGCTGATCGCCGACTCGACCAAGAACAGCGCCATGATCGCCGCGATGCGGATGCTGTGGGACGCCCGAGCCCGCTCGCCGCAATACCAGCTGCTCAGCGCCAAGGCCCTGGCGGCCGGGGTCGCCCCGCGCATCGACGAACATGCCGAGATTGTCGAGGCCCTGGAGACCCGCAAGCCCGAGGCCGCGCGCCAGGCCATGCGCAGCCACCTGAGCCGTGTACTGGACTCCTTGCTGGCCGCCACCGAGGTGCAGGAGGTCGAACTGGCCCGGGCCAAGGTCGCCGCGGAACGCGAGCGCTATACCAACTGGAACTAGACACCAAGATCGCGCGTCGGCCCGCCTGGTCGGTGCGGCCGACGCCGTACAGGGAGCATGGCCATGGACGACAGCCAGGATAAGCCCGGTCGAAATGTGCCGGCGGTGACCCGCCGCCAGGCGGTCGGCGCCCTGGGCCTGGCCGCCGCCGCGTCCAGCGCCGCCGCGGCCGAGGCGCGAACCCCGGCCCTGGCCCCGCTTTCCGGCCCGGCCAGCCTGCTCTATCCGCATGAAAGCGCGACCCGCTCGACCCGGGACCTGTCGGGCCTGTGGCGGTTCCAGCTGGACCCCAAGGATGTGGGCGAAGCCGAGCGGTGGTTCGACGGCCTGCCGGCCTCGCGCGCCATTCCCGTGCCCTGCAGCTGGAACGACCTGTTCGACGACGCCCAGAACTATTTCGGCGCGGGCTGGTACGAGACCGAGATCTGGCTGGATGCGAGCTGGCGCGGACGGCGCGCCTGCCTGCGGTTTGGGTCAGCGGTCTATCGGGCCAAGGTGTGGTTAAACGGCCATCTGCTGGGCGAGCACCTGGGCGGCCACCTGCCCTTCGCCTTCGACGTGACCGGGATCGCCCGTTCAGGCGAACCCAATCGCCTGGTGGTCTGTGTGGAGAACAGGCTGCAGCTGGACCGGGTGCCGGCCATCCCCGATGTGAGCACCACCCATTTCTACCAGGACGACTACCCGCAGACGACCTACGACTTCTTTCCCTATTCGGGCCTGGACCGGCCGGTGCTGCTGTGCGCCCTGCCCGATGTTCACCTGCACGATGTGACCGTGCGCACCACGCGGTCAGGGGCGGACGGCGTGGTCGATGTGGCCCTGGTGGTCAGCGCCGGCTGGTCGGGCCGGGCGACCGTGACCCTCAAGGGCGGCCCGTCGCCAGTTTCGGTGTCCGTCCCGGTGCAGGGCGGCCAGGGCCAGGCCCAGCTGCGTCTGCCCTCAGCCAGGCTGTGGAGCCCGGACGACCCCTTCCTCTATCGGCTGACGATAGCGCTGGGGGACGGCGCGCTGGGGAACGGAGTGCCGATCGACGAATACCACCTGAAGATCGGTGTGCGGACCATCGCCGTCAAAGGCAGCCAGCTGCTGCTGAACGGCGAGCCGGTCTTCCTCACCGGCTTTGGCAAGCACGAGGATTTCTTCTTTCACGGCAAGGGCCTGGATCTGCCCGTGCTGGTGCGCGACTACCAGCTGCTCAAATGGATCGGCGCCAACAGTTTTCGCACCTCGCACTATCCCTATGCGGAAGAAGCCCTGATGCTGGCCGACGAATATGGCTTCCTGGTCATCGCCGAGACACCCGGCGTCAGCCTGGTGTTCATGGACCCGCCCGAGATCATCGACGCCCGCTATCGCCAGCTGGAGGCCCAGCTGGGGGAACTGGTCCGCCGGGACAAGAACCATCCCTGCGTGATCCTGTGGTCCCTGGCCAACGAGCCGATCCCCAAGCCCTTCCACACCACCAACGAGGCCCCCGCCGCCGCCATAGAGACCGGCCGGCGCTTTTTTTCCAAGCTGTTCGACAAGGTGCGCCAACTGGACGACAGCCGCCCCGCGGCCCTGGTCAGCGTCCATAACGGGCCGGCCGAATGGGTCGGCCTGGGCGATGTGATCTGCACCAATTCCTATAATGGCTGGTATGCGGTGTCCGGCCGGCTGGACGCCGCGGGCGAAACCCTTGAGCGCGAGCTGGTGGCGCTGCGGGCGCGGCATGGGGACAAGCCGATCATCTTCACCGAGTTCGGGGCCGACGCAAACGCCGGCGCCCACGCCCATCCGCCGGTGATGTGGAGCGAAGACTATCAGGCCGACCTGATCGAACTCTATTGGCGGGTGCTGAGGAGGCATCCCTATGTGATCGGCGCCCACCCCTGGGCCTTCGCCGACTTCAAGACGCCGCAGAGCATCATGCGGGTCAATGGCCTGAACCAGAAGGGGGTCTTCACCCGCGACCGCCAACCCAAGCTGGCCGCGACCCGGTTGCGCGAGCTGTGGACCACGGGCCGCGCTTGAAAACCGTGACGGCCTCCCCTTTGCAGACCTCGCCCCACGCCCTTCCCGCCAGGCCGGCCGGACGGCGGCGGTGGATCGTCTGTGGCCTGATCTTCGCCGCCGTGGTGCTGAGCTATGTGGACCGCCAGGTGCTCAGCGTGCTCAAGCCGACCCTGCAGCACCGCTACGGCTGGAGCGAAACCGGCTATGGCGATGTGGCCTTCTGGTTCCAGGCCGCCTATGGCCTGGGCTATCTGGCCTTTGGCCGGTTCGTCGACCGGTTCGGCGAAAAGATCGGCTACGCCACGGCGGTGGGCCTGTGGAGCCTGGGCCAGATGGCCCACGCCCTGGTGACCTCGACCCTAGGCTTCAGCCTGGCGCGCATCCCCCTGGCTGTGGGTGAATCGGGCGCCTTCCCCTCGGCCCTGGCGGCCGTGGCGGTGTGGTTCCCCAAGGGCGAGCGGGCCTTCGCCATCGGCGTGTTCAACGCCGGCTCGAACCTGGGCGCCATCATCACCCCCTTGATCGTGCCCCTGATCCTGCCGGTGTTCGGCTGGCGCGCGACCTTCCTGATCACCGGCGCCCTGACCGCCCTGTGGCTGGTGGCCTGGCTGGCGATCTACCGCCGCCCGCGCCAGACGCCGGGGCTGGGCGCCGAAGAGCTGGCCTATATCGAATCCGATCCGGCCCCGGCCCAGCGCCCGGTCCGCTGGCGGCGGCTGCTGGCCACCCGCCAGACCTGGGCCTATGTGGCGGCGCGGTTCCTGATCGACCCGGTCTGGTGGACTTTCCTGTTCTGGCTGCCCGACTTCTTCACCCGGCGCTATGGCGTCGACATGCGCGACTATGGCCCGCCTCTGGTGGCCATCTATGTGCTGGCCGATGTGGGCTCGATCTTTGGCGGCTGGTTCTCCTCGGCCTTGATCCAGCGGGGAGCCAGCGTCAACCGCGCGCGCAAGACCGCCATGCTGGTCTGCGCCATCCTCGTCGCGCCCGTGGCTCTGGCCACCCATGCCCCCAATCTGTGGGTCGCTGCAGGGCTCATCGGCCTGGCCTGCGCCGGGCATCAGGGCTTCTCAGCCAATGTGTTCGCCCTGCCTGGAGACCTGTTTCCCCGTTGGTCGGTGGGGTCTGTGGCGGGCCTTGGTGGCCTGTCGGGCGCGCTTGGAGGCATGCTGATGGCCCGCTACGCCGGCGCTGTGCTGCAGAGCGCCGGCAGCTACGCCCCGATCTTCGCCGTCGCCGCCGGCGCCTATTTCGTCGCTCTGCTGGCGGTCCACCTGATCGCCCCCGGCTATCGCCCGGCTGAACTGAGCGGAGACTGACCCGGTCCTCAGGCGCGCCTGGCGCGGGATGAGGAAAATCGATTAGTCGTCATCGTCCCCCTCCTGCTTGTCCCAGCCGCCATCGCGCCGACCCTCGAAATCCGGCATCATGGCGATAACGCCAAAGATGCCGCCGATCACACAGGCCAAGTAGAACAACTGGAGGGCGGTAGGCTCCATCGGCCCTGGGACGCTCCCAACCCAGCGCTGGTCGACGGCCGGTGTCCAACCCACCGGCATGGCGCCCAGCGTGCCGCATTTCAGGGTCCGTCCGTTTTCATCCTGACAGGTCGGCGCAGCGAACGCCGGAGAGGCCCAGACCAGAAGGACTGCTGCGACGAGGCCGAAGATCGTCAGACGCATGGCGTTTCTTCTCCCGGACCTTTGCGCGGGATTATACACCCCATCAACGTCAAGCACGGCACGCTGGATCCAGCCGGCTCAGCGTTCCATTGGCCGATCACCATAAATTGCGCGCGGCCGATTTGGCGGGCTTGCGGCGGGGCATCGAAACCCTCTGCAGTCCCGGCTGATCCGACGACCCTGCAAAGGTCAATGGATCGCCTTGGGAACGGTTGGCCTGTTGGCGCATTTTAGAGACGCCGGCCAGTATTAGCCCCCCCGACTTGATCACTTGCCGTCCGCTACTCATCCCCATGACAGTGGAGACCCCACGGCCCTGCCGTGGGGTCGCAACCCTTTGAGCATTGGCCAAGTGCTGCGGCCGTCCACTCCATTGGCGATTCATTCCAACCCCGCTCGCCCGGTCCGGAACGTCGGCCTGACCCGCCCGTTGTCCCTGCAGCTTAGGAGCCCAAGATGAGCAAGACCGACCAACCGACCTCGTCGAATGACCTTCACCCCGGCATGTTGGGCGACGGCACCGAGGAGCAGAACCTGGGCCAACCGGGCAATCCCGCCGCCCGCATCACCAAGGAGGAGGTCAACGCCGCCTTCGAGACTGAAGACAGCCCGGCCGCACGGCGCATTGAGCCGGCGGCGCCTGGCGAAAAAGTCGATCAACTGGCCGAAAAGGCCGACAAAGCCGAGAGCCGGCAAGAGGCCCTGATCGACGAAAGTCTCGAAGAATCCTTCCCGGCGAGCGACCCGCCCAGCGCGAAACATATCACCTGACCACACCGTCCGGCGCCGTTCGGCGGCGCGCCTCGTTCAAAGGCGCCAATGGTCTTTAAGTTTGACCTTGGTGTGTGTTTTTCCGTCATGGTCGGCGTATGCCGAGCATCCATGCCGTGAACGAGTGGGCGGGACTCATCCTGAAGGCTTGGAGCGGCTTGACCTTCACGGCTTGGGTCACCGCGACGAGCGCGGTGAAGACGGCGATGGATGGACACAACCCTCAGCGGTCAGTCAAAGGAAAGGCCACCGGTACTAGACTGTCGCGGTCGAACCTGCCTTGGGGGTTTCAGGCAAACTTCATCCGCTCTAACCGTGCGCGGCGCGACCCATGATGCTCAACAAGGTCTGCGCCTTTTGCGGCAGATCGTCCGCCATCCTCGACGCCAGCTCGCGCACGCCGACCGGATAGACCTCGCCGCCCTCGGCGATTTCGGCGGCGCGCTGGGCCATGGCGGTCAAGTCGCGCGCCAGGTTTTCCACCTGTTCGCGGGCCAGCGTCCGCACTTCGAGTTGCATGCGGGCGACTCGTTGGGTGCCCGATTCAACCTCTCGGCCCAGGTCATAAACCTCGCCCGTATTGGTTGGCGATGCGGAGGTTGAGGGGGGAACCGTCGTCCATTTAGGCCCAGCCATGTCTTCGCTCCCGCGCGGGCCCGACAGCCGGGAAGATCCCGCCACGCCCCGATATCAGACGCTCGAGCCATCCCTCGGGTTCCCCGTCGCGGCCCCGCCCATGTCGAAGAAATCGAACTGTTGCGGCCGCAACACGAGGCGAAAAAGCAACAGGCTGTGGCGTCATTCCAACAGGCTCAATCTCGACAGATCCGCCGTGGTTATGCCCGCTTCGTCGAGCGACACGGCGTCGCTGTAGCGCATGCCGAACACCAGTTGATGATGCTCGAACGCGCCCAGATCCTGGACCATGGCTCCCAGCGCCGAATCCCGCGCCTCGACGGCCAGAAACACCCGAACCTGCCGCGCTTCCAGGTCCTGCGCGCCAAAGCCGAACAGCGGGCTCGTCTCGTCGATCGTGTGCATCAGGGTCCAGGTCAGGGGAAAGATCGGCAGGTCGCCGCGTTGCAGGATCAGGTCGTGCACCCGACGAAAGGCTTGGCCCTCCTCGGAGATTTCGGCGATCAGCACCGCGAGCTTGGCTGTCGCATGGGTCAGCATGGTCAGCCGGCCATTGGCGATCCGCACCATCAGGGTCGGGACGCCATTGTGGGTGGCGATCACCGCCTTTTCGGCGAACAGTATCCGAGGCTGAGGCCGTGAAAAGCGAACGAACAATATGCCCGTGAAAATGGCGGTGAAGGTCATGCCGACCACGATTTCGGCGGCGGTCACCAGGTGACCATAGGTGCTGGCCGGGGCCATTTCGCCATAGCCCACCGTGGCCAGCGTCTCGAGGCTGAAGAAGAAGGCGCGCAGCACATCGCCCGGCGGCAGGTTCTGCACCGCGCCGGACCGCAGCGTGTAGAGGCAGGCGAAGAGGGTGTTCAGGATCATCAGGACGCCGAAGGCGCCGACGATGAAGGCGGGCCAGGACAGCGTCACGGCCAGATGGTAAGGATCGCGGAAATCGAACCGGGCGACGCCGCTCTTTCGCATCTCGAACGCGCCGTTGCGAACCCGCATCGGTCGTGAAACCACCTCAGCCTTACGCCAAGCCATACAAACCCCCCGGGCGCGCCGCGGGGATGAAACGCGGCGACGGTCTCATCCTAACCAACAATGGGCCGAGGCGCCCTACCGGTCGATCAACTCGCGGATCTTGTCGCCGAGATTGGCCGCCACAAACGGCTTGGTGACGATCTCCATACCTGCTTCGAGGCGCCCGTCGCCCAGGGCGGCGTTTTCGGCATAGCCGGTGACGAACAAAACCTTCAGCTGGGGTCGCAGCAGTCGGGCGGCGTCGGCGACCTGGCGGCCGTTCAAGCCGCCGGGCAGGCCCACATCGGTGACCAACAGATCGATACGCACATCCGATTGCAGGATCTTCAGGCCCGACGCCCCGTCGGCGGCTTCGAGCGCCCGATAGCCGTTCTCCTCCAGCACCTCGACGATCACCATTCTTATGGTCGCCTCGTCGTCGATCACCAGAACGGTCTCACCCTCGCCGGCGCTCCCCGCATGCAGCATTTCCGGGGAATCGGCCGCCACGTCCGCGCCGACATATCGTGGCAGATAGAGGCACATGGTGGTGCCTGCGCCCACCTCGGAATAGATGCGGACCTGGCCGCCGGTCTGGCGGACAAAGCCATAGACCACCGACAGTCCCAGGCCGGTCCCCTCGCCCAGGGGCTTGGTGGTGAAGAACGGGTCGAAGGCCCGCGCGATAACCTCCGGCTCCATGCCTACGCCCGTGTCGGTGACGCACAGCGAAACATATTGTCCGGGCGGCAGCTCCTGCTCGCGCGCCGTTCGGTCGTCGAGCCAGCGGTTGGCGGTCTCGATGGTCAGCCGCCCCCCGTTTGGCGCCATGGCGTCGCGCCCATTGAGGCAGAGGTTGAGCAGCGAATTCTCCAGCTGCGACGCGTCGGCCTTGGTCAGCCACAAGCCCCCAGCGCCGACCACCTCGACCGTGATTTCCGGCCCGACGACGCGGCGGATCAGATCCTCCATGCCGGCGATCAGCCGATTGGCGTCGATGGGCCGGGGGTCGAGGGTCTGGCGGCGGGAAAAGGCCAGCAACCTCTGGGTCAGCGCGGCCGCCCGCCGCGCCGCGCCCTGGGCGGCTGTGATATAGCGGTCCAGCCCGGCGAACCGGCCGGCCGCCAGCCGCTTTTCCAGCAATTCGAGACTGCCGCTGATGCCGGCCAACAGATTATTGAAATCATGCGCGATGCCGCCGGTCAGTTGCCCTACCGCCTCCATCTTCTGGGATTGGAGCAGAGCCTCCTCTGCGCGCCGGCGGTCGGTGAACTCCTTGGCTTCCGGCACGATAGCGATGACCCTGCCGCCGCCGTCGTGGATGGGCCGCATGGAAAAATCGAACCAGCGCCACCCGCCTTCGGGCAGATTGACATGGATCTCCTGGTGAACGCTGTGGCCGCCGGCGACCTGCGGGATGGCGTCACGGACCAGTTCCGGCATTCCGGGGGTCTGCGTGAACCAGGGGGTTTGCCAGAATGGCCTGCCCACCACCTCGTCCAGGCCCGCCTGGATGCCCCTCAACGATACGGCGTTGGCGTCGAGAACAAGCCCCTCGGGCGTCAGCAAGCCTTGATATTGAAAACCGGTCTCGAAAATCGCCCGCAGGCGGGCTTCATTCGCCGCCAGCTCCGCCGTCCGGTCGGCCACGCGATCTTCCAGGGTGGCGTTCAAGGCGCGCAACCGGCCCTCGCTTTCGCGCAAGGCGGCGTTGGCCTGAACCTGAGCCGTGGTTTCGGCCACGATGGCGATGACGCCGCCGGGGCGCCCGCTTTCGCCGGGAACCGGCGAATAGTCCAGGTTCATCCACACCTGTTCAGGCTTCCCCGAGCGGTACAGCGTCAGCTCCTGGTCCCTATAGGCCAAGGTTCCGCCGGCGAGGCCGACCTTCATGACATTGTCGTTGAAATCGGCGACTTCCGGCCAGCCCTCGCGCACCTTGCTGCCCAGCAGCTCCGGATGCCGACCACCGGCGAACACCGAATAGGCGTCGTTATAGATCATGACCCCGTCGCCGCCCCACAGCAGCACAATGGGCACCGGGGAATGAACCAACAGCCCGACCGCGGTCTTCAGGCTTTCCGGCCAGGACGAAATCGGCCCCAAGGAGGCGGACCAGTCATGCGCCGCGATGCGCACAGCCATCTCGCTGCCGCTGTTGAGAAAGGCGATGATGTCGTCGCGGCCCTGCGCGGTTCGATCTTCAGCCACTTGTTCCTCACGCACCCCAGGCGCGCCTCAAGCTAAGCAGACGGCGTCTGGCAATGAAAGCCGTGTCGGCGACGGAGGTTCCAATGCGGCGGCGACGGGGCGGCGCCAACTCAGCTTGGCGCCCGTTCCTGACACGGTTCGGCCTCGGGCGGCTCACCCCGGGCGAGGCGCTCGATCTCGGCCAACAATTCAGCGGGGGAGAATGGCTTTGGCACCACGCCGTCCAGGCCGGCGGCGGCATAGGCTCGCCTTTGATGGCTCATGATATCGGCCGTGAGGGCGATCACTGGGATATCGCGCGCGCCGCCGCCCAGGGCGCGAATCCGGCGCGTGGCTTCCATCCCGTCCATTTCCGGCATGTTGATATCCATCAGGATCAGGTCGAAGCTCTGCTGGGTGACCGCAGCGATCGCCGCCGCGCCGCTGTCGGCGGCCTCCGCCTCCGCGCCGAGCGCCTCCAGCGACTTCACGCCCACCAGCCGGTTGATGCGGTTGTCATCGACCACCAGAATGCGCAAGCCGCTCAGCGGCGCTCCGGCGAAGGCGTCGACCTCGGCCTGGACCGGAACGGCGACCGACGGCGCGGCGATTTCGAACCAGAACGTCGAGCCATGGCCGGCGCGGCTTTCAAAATCCAGGTCGCCGCCCATCATCCGCGCCAGACTGCGCGAAATGGCCAGGCCCAGTCCCGTGCCGCCGAACTCACGGGTCGTGCTGCTGTCGGCCTGCTGGAACCGGTCGAAGAGGGTCGCGCGCGCGCCGATCGGCACGCCGACGCCGGTGTCCTCGACCTCGCACCGCAGCCGGCGGGCCTCGCCCTCGCCCAGGGCGGATAGCCGCACCTCGACCCCGCCTTGAGCGGTGAATTTGACAGCGTTGCCGATGATATTGAACAGGCATTGGCGCAAGCGGACAGGATCGATGGCCACGTGGCCGATCCCGTCCGCCGCGACCAGACGCAGATAGACGCCTTTGGCCTCGGCCTGGGGCTGAATCAGATTCACGACGCTTTCAGCGACGGCGCGCGCGTCCGTAGCGGTGGGAGATAACTCCAGCTTACCCGCCTCGATCTTACTGAAATCCAGAATGTCGTTGATCAGCTGCGAGAGCATGTCGCTGCAGACGAGGGCCTCGTCGAGCAGTCCTTGACCCTCGGCGCTCAGGTTTTCGCGCCTGAGCAGATTGAGGACACCGACGATGCCGTTCATCGGCGTTCGAATCTCGTGGCTGACCGACGCCAGGAAACTGGACTTGGCCGCCGTGGCCGCCTGCGCCGTACGGTGGGCGTCGGTCAGCGCCAGTTCCTGCCGCTTCTGGTCGTCGATGTCGAACATCAGGCCGATCGAACGCAGAGGCTCGCCGTCCTGATCCCGCTCGACCTCAAGATAGAGCCGCACCCAGGACTTGCCGTCGGTGCGAGACAGACGCAGGTCCGCATGGTCGCCGCCGCAGCCGGCCAGGGCGCGGGCGCTCAAGGCCCTGACCGCCTCCCGGTCTTCGGCTTGAATCAGACGGATCGGGTCTTCCGCCGCATTGGCCAGGGCTTCCTCGCCCGCAACGCTGTCGAATTCCGACGAGGTCCAATAGGTCTGTTTGCGATGGTCATATTCATAGACCCCCGCCCGGGCGACCTTCAGCGCCAGCCGCAGCCGCAGGGCGTTTGCCTTGGCCTGGTCACGCGCCAGGGCCAATGAGGTGATGTCCTGGCTCAGCCCGCACATTTCGTGGAGGCCAGAAGCCAGGCGCGGGCCAGCGCGATAGTGGACCCGTAAATGCACCCAGCTTCCGCCAGCCTCGAGATAACGCATCTCCTCCACCGCGGAGCCGCCGTGACGCGTGATCCGCTCGCGGATATCAGCGTCCTTGGCGACGTCGTCGGGGTGCTGGAGCTGCTTTAGGATCTCGGCGGGCACGGGCGCGCCAACGTCCTCGTAGCCCAGGGAAAGCTCCTTCGAAAAGCGATAGAGGCCCGTCTCCGGATTGAAGCGCCAGGTGCCGACCTTGGCGTCGTCCAGCAACTGATCGCGCATCGAACCGACCAGCCGCAGGCGTTCCAACGCCTTATGCTCGGCGCTTATGTCCACCAGCATGGCCACGCACTGCGCCGGGCTGGCTTCTATGTCCAGGCGGTACCAGTGATAGTCGTCATCCTGCACGAAGCGATAGGTCCGGGGGCCCTCCCCCGGCCCGGCCTCGACCTTCGCAGCCTCGAGAAGGCCATCCAGCGCCAAGCCGACCAACTCGCCGGGCTCGCGCCCGAACAGGCGTCCAAGCGCGCGATTGGCGGCCAGAATCAGCGCCGCCTCGCCCAGCAGGGCGAGCGGCAGCGGCAGAAGATCGATCTGCACTCCTCGCGCCGCCCGCTCGGGCGCAGCATCCAGCCGGCTCATTGCTTTCTCGTCGCCCCGTCCACAAGCATGATGCACGGCTCAGCTTAAGAAAACGCTCCAGATACAGAGACGCAGAGACAGGCTCAATTGTCGCGGCGGCGGCCTGGATGAACTCAAGGCCGTCGCTGTTCCCGCCGCTCAGCCCGTTTGGAATAAGTCGCATGGCTTGGTTTGCGTGGTTCGGGACGCTCGCTGACGCGAGCCCTCACCATGACTGAGTTGAGTGGGCGGCAAAAGGCCCCGTCATGGTGAGGAGCGGACCCCTAGGTCCGCGTCTCGAACCACGCAAGGACCCACCCACCGCAATTTTCCAAACAGCCTCCAGGGCGAATAATGTCCGCTTTGCGGCCCAGGGCCTTACGCTCGGCGCGGGAGCCCCCATCTGAGCATCGTCAACATGACACTCAGGGGGTGGGAATGGGCGATCAGGGTACTGTGCTGGTGACCGGCGGGTCCGGTTTCATTGGCGGTTGGTGCGTCATAGGCCTTTTGCAGCAAGGCTATCGGGTGCGGACCACCGTTCGCGATCTGCGCCGCGAGACCGCGGTGCGCGCCGCGCTTGGCAAGGTGGTCGACGCTCAGGACCGCTTGAGCTTCTACGCCGCGGACCTGACGGCCGACGCGGGATGGGACGATGCCGTCGGCGGCTGCGACTACGTGCTTCACGTCGCCTCGCCCCTGGGCGTGGCCGAGCCGAAGAATCCCGATGACCTCATCGTGCCGGCGCGCGAGGGCGCCAAGCGCGCGGTCACCGCGGCGATCAAGGCCGGGGTCAAGCGCGTGGTCCTGACCTCGTCCGTGGCCGCCGCCAGCCAGGCCGTCGGCGGACCCGACAGCCTCAGCGACGAAACCGTCTGGACCGATCTGACCAAGCCCAAGGTCAGCGCCTATAGCCAGTCCAAGACCCTGGCCGAACGCGCCGCCTGGGACCTGATCGCCGCGTCCAGCGGCGCCACCAGCCTGGCCACCGTCAATCCCGCCCTGGTGCTCGGCCCCGTGCTCAGCGGCGACTTCTCAGAGTCGGTCCAGGTGATCGAACGCCTGTTGTCCGGCAGGATCCCGGGCCTGCCGCGCCTGGGCTTCAATATCGTCGACGCGCGTGATGTCGCCGACCTGCATATCCGCGCCATGACTGCGCCGGAAGCCGCGGGCCAGAGGTTCATCGCTGCGGGACGCTTCGCCTGGATGGCCGACTTGGCGACCCTGCTGCGCCAAAGGCTCGGCGCTCAGGCCGCCAAGGTGCCGACCGGCAAGGTTCCTGACATCGCGATCAGGCTGGCCAGCCTGTTCGACAAGGACCTTGGCGCGGTCACCCCCAGCCTCGGCCACAAGCACGACTACAGCTCGACCAAGGCCCAGGATTTGCTGGGTTGGCGGCCGCGGCCCCTGGAAGATACGGTGCTCGACTGCGCCAGGAGCTTGATCGAAACCGGTTCGGTCAAAGTAGGGGCCTAGTCATCGAGCCGCACGCAATGCCTAACGCTCCCGCTTTCCTGCGTCGGATCGTGTCACCACCTCGTCGACCAAGCTCGTTGCGCCGGCAGGACCTTCTCCGCTGCTAAAGGCGCCTTAATATTGATGCCCCATTCTAGCGCAGGTTGTCGAAGCAGCGGGGGGCATGGATGGAACGTGACGACCCGCAACTGGGCGGTGCAAGATCACCGCGCCCGTTCGAGCTGGATCTCAGCCAGGAGGTCTGCGACCGCGCCACCCGGCTGGCCAAAACCCTGTTCGGACAGGTCGAGGCTCAGATCCTGCTGGTGCAGAACGGCCGGGCATGGCGCAGCCGCGACCCAGAGGGCGACTATCCGATCGGCTCCAGCCTTCAGATCGTATTGGACACCGGACAGCCGCTGTGGGTCGAGGACGCGTCCATTGATCCTCGCTTTCGCCACGAACGCGAGGTCACCGGTCCGCCCTATTTGAGATTCTGGGCCGGCGCCCCCATCAGGCTCGACGACGGCCGCACGGTCGGCGCGATTGCGGTCATATCGCTCGAGGTTCGTCCGTTCAACGCCAGTCTGGCCAATCGATTGGCGGATCTGGCCGCGTTCATCGCCGACGAATGGGCCCGGGCCCAGGCCGGCAAGGCGCGCGAGCAGGGACGGCGCGAACGCGACGCGCTCATGGCCACCTTCCGGGCCGTGGTCCAATCCATGCCCGTTTCGTTGTTGATCACCGACCGGGATCTGAAGGTGCTGGGTTGCAGCCCCCGCTGGGCCGCTCAGCTGGGTCTTTCGGCCGCCGCGGCGCTCGGCCAGCCGCTTTCGCAGCTGAACCCGGTCGGGTTGCAGCGCTGGGGTCCGTTCTATGACCGCGTGCTCGCCGGCGAGACCATCACCGCCGATCAACTCCGTTTTCGAACGGACGACGGCGAGATTCGCTGGGTGGCCGCCGAGATGGCCCCCTGGCGCGACGCCGACGGCGAGGTTGGCGGCGTGATCGTGTCCAGCCACGACGTCACCCACATGGTCGAGGCCCTGGAGGCGGCCGAGCGATCCGAGCAGCGCTTGACTCTCGCCATGGAGATCGCCGACGTCCATGTCTACGAAATGGACTATCTCCGACGAGAGCTCATCAAGGTCGGCGCGGAAGACAATTTCTTTACAAGATCAAATAGTTATGAGGACCTTTATCACGACATCTACCGCACGGTCGATCCGCGTGACCGGGCGGAGGTGGAAGCGGCCTGGCGCCGCCACCTCGAGACGAATGCACTGTTCCGCCCCCAATATCGCATCCTTCGCGACGACGATCGCGAGGTATGGGTCTCAAGCGCGTGTCATCTGGTCAAGGATGAGCGCGGGCGCCCCGTGCGCCTGATCGGCGCCATCCAGAACATCACCGCGCACAAGGCCGCCGAACAAGCGCTCTTGCTGGCCAAGGACGAAGCCGAACAGGCCAGCCGCGCCAAATCCAGCTTCCTCGCCATCATGGGCCACGAGATCCGCACGCCGTTGAACGGTGTGCTTGGCATGGCCCAGGCGATGAGCGCCGACGGGCTTTCCCCGACCCAACGCGAGCGGCTGGAGGTCATCCGCGAGTCCGGCGAAAGCCTGCTGGCCATTCTCAACGACCTGCTGGACCTGTCCAAGATCGAGGCGGGGAAGCTTGAGCTGGAGGATGTCGAGTTCGATATCGGCCAATTGGCCCGCGGCGCCCACGCAGCCTTCGCCGCCATCGCAGCCAAGAAGAAGCTGTCGTTCGATCTGACCGTGTCATCCGCCGCCCGCGGGATCTATCTCGGCGACTCCACGCGCGTGCGCCAGATCCTGTGCAATCTGATCTCCAACGCCCTGAAGTTCACCGAGTCCGGTGAGGTGGAGGTCATGATCGGGGAGCTTCCGCTGGGTCTGGAGATCAAGGTCCGCGATACTGGCATCGGCATTCCGGCGGGACGGCTGCCGCAACTGTTCCAGAAATTTGAACAGGCGGACGCTTCCACGACCCGGCGCTTCGGCGGGACGGGCCTCGGCCTGGCCATCTGCCGCGAATTGACCCAGAGCTTCGGCGGAACCATTGCGGCGGAAAGCCTGGAGGGACGAGGCGCGACCTTCATCGTCCATCTGCCGCTCAAGCGGATCGGCGACGAGGTTGAGGCGCGCGACGAGTCGGCGGCCATTGCCACCGATTTCGAGCCCAGCGCGGCGCTGCGCGTCCTGGCCGCGGAAGACAACAGCGTCAATCAGCTGGTTTTGAGAACCTTGCTGCGGCAGGCTGGCATCGATCCGGTGATCGTCTCCGACGGCGCCGAGGCCGTCGCCGCCTGGCGCGCGCGCGAGTGGGACCTGATCTTGATGGACGTGCGGATGCCGGTGCTCGACGGTCCCTCGGCGTCCCGGGCCATTCGCGATCTGGAGGAGAAGCTGGGACGTCGCCGCACGCCGATCATCGCCCTCACCGCCAACGCCATGGCCCATCAGGTCGAGGACTATCTGCAGGCTGGCATGGACGCCTTCGTCGCCAAGCCCATTGAGGTCGCGCGCCTGTTTGAGGTCTTGCAGACGGTCATGGCCGAACCCGAACCGTCATCGGAGGCAGGCAGAGCCTAGCTCTTCTTCACCGGCTTGCGAAATCTATAGATGAACTGATCGGTGCGCCCACGGATCGACTTGTCGAAGACGACCTTTTTGTGGTCGTCGGCCGGGTTGCGCAATGCCGAGCTTTCGCCCTCGAAGACGAAGCCCGCTGCGATCACCTGCTTCTTCACGATCGCCGGATCGATGCGGTGCAGGGTGTCGGTGTCGCGCAGCCCGGACCCCGCCTCGGCCACATGGTCGATGACCAGGAACACGCCGCCGGGCTTCAGCGCCTTATAGACAGCCCGATCGAAGATCATCGGATCGATCTGACCCATGAATTTGTCGGGATAGTCGTGATAGTTCTGCGAGGTGAAGACCATATCCACCGGCTCAGGCGTGGCGAAGGCCGCGCCGGGCTGTTCGATCACCGTAATATTGCCGTAGCCAGGCTGCGCGGCCAGCTTCTGGTTATTCTCCGGGTCGGGATGGGCTTCCTTGGCATATTCGTTCGGCCAGATCATATAGACATGGCCCTTGGGTCCCACGACCTTGGAGAAGATCTTGCTGAAATAACCGCTGCCCGGAATCAGGTCGACGACCGTGTCGCCGGGCTTCAGGCCGGCGAAGGCGATGATGTCGCCGGGCTTGCGGCGCGCATCGACACCCTGGTCGCCGGCGCGGGCGGGATCGGCCAGGGCGGCGGTCAGATAGGGCTTCATCCCCGGCTCGGCGGCTAGCGGCGCCGTGGCCAGGCCGACGACGGCGCAGGCGGCGAGAATATGGGCTTTCATGGTTTGCTCCATCCGTTGCCGGCGACAGGCGTCAAGCGCCGCTGACGATAGTCTCCAAGCCCGCCGACAGGAAGGCGCCGACCAGGCTCGGCCCCTCGGCGCCCTAAAACACCGACCAGCCGGTCAAGGAGACCAGCCGCTGCAGGGCCAGGGCGCCGACCATCGAATTTCCGGCCGCATTGAGCCCTGGCGACCAGACGGCGATGGCGGCGCGGCGCGGGGCGATGGCTAATATGCCGCCGCCGACGCCGCTCTTGCCCGGCAACCCCACCCGAAAGGCGAAATCCCCCGAGGCGTCGTAGTGGCCGGAGGTCATCATGATCGCATTGATCCTGCGCGTTCGCACCGGCGTGGTCACCTTGGCCTGGCTCAAGGGGTCGACGCCGCCATTGGCCAGGTAAAGGCCGGCGCGGGCGAGTTGAAGGCAGGTCATCCGCAGGGCGCATTGATTGAAATAGACCTCCAGCACATCCGCCACCGGACTTTGCAACTTGCCGAAACCCTTGAGAAAATTAGCCAGGCTGGCGTTGCGAAAGCCGGCCTGGGCCTCGGACGCCGCCACATCGGGGTCGATATCGACCGTCTGGTCGCAGGCCAATTGGCGCATGAAGGCGACGATCCCGGCGATGGTCGTCTTTGGATCGCCCCCGGCCAAAAGCGCATCGCTGACCACCAGCGCGCCGGCGTTGATCAGGGGATTGCGTGGCACGCCCTTTTCCTGCTCGAGCTGAACGATGGAGTTGAACGGCGAACCGGATGGCTCGCGCCCGACCCGGTCCCAAAGATCCGAGCCCAGCTTGTTGAGCGCCAAGGTCAGGGTGAACACCTTGGAGATGCTCTGCACCGAAAACGGCGTCCCGGCGTCACCCACCGCAGCCACGCGCCCGTCGCAGGTGACGATGGCGATGCCGAAATGGCGCGGATCCACCCGGGCCAGGGCGGGGATATAGTCGGCGACCCGGCCGCCGCCCAGATGGGTCTCCATGTCCTTGCGCACGACCGCGACGATTTCGGAAAGATCTTCGTCGCATTCCATGCCATGTCCGCCCGCTGTGGAACGCAATCGCACGCCCCGCTATCCATAGCGGCGGACACCCTCATGGTTCCAGGCCCTTGGCTCCTTTCAAAGGCCCGCGGCCGTGGAAATTCATCTCAAGCCGGCCGGAGCCCGATCGTGACCTATTGCCTTGGAATACTCTCGCCCTCCGGCCTCGTCCTGGCCTCGGACTCCCGCTCGAACGCCGGGGTCGATCAGGTCGCCCGGGTATGCAAGCTGGCGCTGATCACCGTGCCCGGCGAGCGGGTCATCGCCATCCTGTCGGCCGGAAACCTCGCCACCACCCAATCGGTGATCACCCAGCTGCGCGAAGCAGCGGGCTCCGGCGTGGCGGGAGCGGACCTGCACGCGGCGCGGACCATGTTCGAGGCGGCCGACATGATCGGCTCCAAACTGCGCCAGGTGGTCGACCGCGACGGCAAATATGTCGAGCCCTATGGCGACCCCAGCGCGAGCTTTCTGGTCGGCGGCCAAATCAAGGGCGAGGCTCACCGCCTGTTCGAGGTCTATTCGGCCGGCAACTTTGTCGAGGCTTCGGATCGTTCCTGGTTTCTTCAAATCGGCGAAACCAAATACGGCAAACCGATCCTCGACCGGGCCCTCAGCGCGGACAGCCCGCTCGATCAGGCCGCCAAGCTGGCCCTGCTGTCGTTCGACGCCACCATCCGCAGCAACCTGTCGGTAGGGCTGCCGATCGACCTTCTGCGCTATGAGGCCGACAGCTTTTCCGTCGCCGAACTGGCCACCCTGGAGGAGGACAACTCCTATTGGCGCGCGCTTAGACATGACTACAGCGACGGTTTGACCGCCCTGATCGACCGCCTGCCCACGCCCCCGCGGGCCTCCGATTCCTAGGATCGACCGGGTTCCGACGGGGTTCAACGGCCCAAAACCCCTATATCTTCGCGCCTGAAGGGCGAAACTCGGATCAGCAAGTGACAGCGGCGCGGCGGTTTGGCAGGGTCCAAGCCTCGATTCTACTCAGGAACCTAAAAGCATGAACACCGCCGACCTCGTCGACCAAATCGCCGCCCAGGACGACAAGCTCACCAAGACCCAAGCCAAGGCGATCGTCGACGCCCTTCTGGGCGCAATCCGCGACGCCGCCGTGCGGGGCGAGGAAGTCTCCCTGCCCGGCTTCGGCAAATTCAAGGTGCAGGCCAAGCCCGCCCGCACCGGTCGCAACCCGACCACCGGCGCCGCGATCGAAATCGCGGCCAGCAAAAAGGTCGCCTTCCAGCCGGCCAAGGCTCTGAAGGACGCGGTCAACGGTTGATCGCCGTTCTCTGACGGATGCGCCATAATCCCGAGCGGCTCTTTCGATCCGCCCGGGGTTATGGACGCCCGGTTAGAAGCTGAGCCAGAGGCTCGACTGCGGAACTGTCTGCGCCTGATGCGCCGCTTCGCCGGCCTGGGCGCGGACGGCCCGGCTTCCCCCTCGAAGACCGAGCGCCCCAGGTCTATGTCGTACATATTGATGGACGCCCGCCCGGACTATGTTCCGTGGCGAGGGCTTGAGCTTGGCCGCCTTTCCGACCCATTCGTGGGTCTTTCTATTGGCCGGCGCTCCGGCCATGGGCCGCCGGGTTCGGTGAAAGGATCATCCGTGCGACGGTTTCTATCGAGCTTGTGCCTCTCCCTTCTGCTGACCGGCCCCGTCTTGGCCCAGGACACGTCGCCAAGGCTGGCCCAGCTGCACGACAGCCTGCATCTGACCGCCGACCAGGAAGGCCCCTGGCGGGACTATGTGGCCGCGACCGCGCCCAGCCCGCAGGCCCTGGCCCGCCACCGCGCCACCACCCAGTTGCTGCCACAATTGCCGACGCCCCGCCGCGTCGCCCTGATCGAGGCGACCATGACCGCGGACAACGCCGATCTGCACAGGCAGGGATTGGCCGTGATCGCCTTTTATGACCGGCTGTCGCCCGACCAGCAGCGCGCCTTCGATCGCGCGACCGTACCAGAGGCCGGAGACCGGTCCTCATCGGAGCCGCAGCGCGGATCGACGGGCGGCAGACTGAACATGCCGCCGCCGCCAAACCCCTAGAGCCGGCCCGTCCTGAAACCGGCCCCAGGCCGCCTAGCTGGCGCCCTCAGCAGGGGATCCAGTTATAGCGGCCGGCGCGGGCGTCCCAGGACCATGAACCACAGGCCTGAGGCTGCTGCTGCGCCTGCCCCTGAGCCTGGTATTGCTGCTGATCGGCTTGGCCCTGATATTGCGGCGGGGGTGGCGCCGGACCGCCCGACGCGGAGCCGTCGGCCGGCTGATCGTCGTAATAGGTGTCTTCCTCGACCACGTCACGCCCGTAATAGCCGTAATAGGCCGGGTAGCCGTAATAGACCGGATAGTCGTAGTACCAGGGATCGGCGAAAGCGGCGCCGAGCCCCCAACCTAGGCCAAACGCGCCGACGGCGTAGGGAAATCCGCCATGCCAATAATGGCCGCCGTATCCGCCGCGGAAATGGCCGCCGCCCCAACCCCCGCC